>FTKT01457722.1_pt1 | contig 57989 bp, 44 predicted proteins | sample 1658271 | NCBI WGS metagenome assembly FTKT01 (sample SAMEA3914811, study PRJEB12502) | metagenome | biome: forest; material: soil | place: Canada | collected 2011-08-04 | depth 0.3 m | reverse complement strand
AGATGGTGGTTGAGGCCGCCGTCGGTCACGAGGAAGACCTTGCCGCGCGACTCCTTGCGATCCAGGATGCGCGTGACGTAGACGCCCGCCTCGCCGACGAGGTAGCGCCCGAGTTCGAGCACGATGGAGGCAGCCGGAAGGTCGCGCGCGGCGCGCTCGCGCACGCTCAGCAGGTTGTCCGCGATCGGCGCGAGGTCGAGGCGCTGCTCGCCCGGGAAGTACGGAATGCCGAAGCCGCCGCCGAGGTTGAGCGAGCGCACCGCCTCCGGCCGCCGCGCGGCCAGGCGCAGCGCCAGCTCGTAGGACTTGAGCTGCGCCTCGCAGATCGAATCGGCGCGCAGGTTCTGCGATCCGGCGAAGAGGTGAAAGCCCTCGAACTCGAGGCCAGCGGCCTCGATCGCGTCGAGCATGGCGGGCACCACCTCGACGTCGACGCCGAACTGCTTGGGACCCCCGCCCATCTTCATGCCCGAGCCCTTCAGCTCGAAGTCCGGGTTCACGCGCACGGCCACGCGCGGGGCGATGCCCAGCTGCGCGCCGATGTCCTTCAACAGGTGGACCTCGCGCATCGACTCGACATTGAGCAGCACGCGCGACGCCACGGCCTGGCGCAGTTCCGCCTCGCGCTTGCCGGGCCCCGCGAAGCTGATCTCGCGCGGATCGGCACCGGCGTCCAACGCCACCTTCAGCTCGCCGGCCGAGGCCACGTCGATGCCGTCGACCAGTTGCGCCATGAGCCCGACGACGGCCGGCATCGGGTTGGCCTTCATCGCGTAGTGCAGCCGGATGCCCGCGGGCAGCGCCGTGCGCAGCTCGGCGACGCGTCGGCGCAGCAGGCCGCGGTCGTAGGCGAAGAACGGCGTCTGGCCGACGCGCTCGGCCAAGGTCGACAGCGTCTCGCCGCCGACGAGCAACTGGCCGTCTGCGGCGGCGAACTGCGTCATCGGCGCGTGGCGCGGCGCGCCGGGCGCGATCTGCTGGGGATCCATCAACGACTCCGTCATGTCGGCTCCGCGGCGTTGCGGGCCTGGGCCGACCATTCGGTCGACAACAGCTTGCGATCGATCTTGCCGTTCGGATTGCGCGGCAGCGGGCCGACGCGCACGGCGATGCCCGCCGGCACCATGTAGGCCGGCATGCGGGCGCGGCATTGCGCCTGCAGCGCCGCGAGGTCGACGCTGTCCTGCCCCGCCGGCGCGGTGGCGATCACCTGGATCGCCTGCCCGAGCACGGCATGCTCGACGCCGAACGCGACGCACTCGCCGACATGCCGCGTCGCGTACAGGATCTCCTCGACCTCGGCCGGGCTGACGCGGTAGCCCGAGGTCTTGATCATCTCGTCGCGGCGCCCGATGAAGTACAGGAAGCCTTCGGCATCGCGGCGCACCGTGTCGCCGGAGTAGACGGCGAACTCCGGCAGTTGCAGCCCAGCTTCGCGCCAGGGGCCGCCGGCCGGCAGCGGCTTGTAGCGCTCGGCGGTCTTGGCGGCGTCGTTCCAGTAGCCCATGCCGACCAGGCCGCCACGGTGCACCAGCTCGCCGGGCTCGTCGGCGTCGCAGCTCGTGCCGTCCTCGCGCAGCACGAGGATCTCGGCATTGGGGATCGCCTTGCCGATCGAGTCGGGACGACGATCGACCTCCTCGGGGGGCAGGTAGGTCGAACGAAACGCCTCGGTCAGGCCGTACATCAGGAACGGGCGGCTGCGCGGCAGGCGCTGGCGCAGCAGCGTCAGCGTCTCGAGCGGCATGCGGCCGCCCGTGTTGGCGAAATAGCGCAGGTTGTCGGCGACGCCCTCCGGCCACTTCAACGCGGTGAGCTGGATGTACAGCGGCGGCACGGCGGTCAGGCCGGTCACCTTCTCGCGCTCCATCGCCTTGAGCACGTCGCGCGGCAGCACGTAGTTCAGCAGGACCACGCGGGCACCGCTGTGGAACGCGGTCGTCAACTGGCTGAAGCCGGCGTCGAAGGACAGCGGCAGGGCCGCGAGCAGCGTGTCGCCGGCGTGGTTCTCGAGGTAGGACGCGACGCTCTTGGCGCCCAGCACCATGTTGCGGTGGGACAGCACGACGCCCTTGGGCTTGCCGGTGCTGCCGGACGTGTACAGGATCGCCACCATGTCGGTGTCGATGACGCGGTGATGCGCGCCGGGCGGCGTGCCGAGGAAACCGTCCCAGGACGTGGCGCGCAGGCGCGGCGTCAGGCCCGCGGGCTCGGGCTCCGCGCCGGTCGACACGACGTGAACGAGACTGCCGCAGCGATCGAGCACGTCGGTGAGCGTGACCAGGCGTTCGGGCGACGTGACGAGCAGCCGCACGTCGCAGTCGGCCAGGATGAAGCCGACCTGCTCCGCCTTGAGCACCGGATTGATCGGCACGAAGACGGCGCCGGCCGCGGCCGCGCCGAAGCTCGCCACCACCGTCTCGACGCGCTTCTCGAGGTAGATGCCCACGCGTTCGCCACGGCCGATGCCGGCCTGGACGAGCCCGGCGGCGAAACGCTGGATCGCATCCAGCAGGCTTGCGTACGAAACGTGGCGATCGCCGTCGGTCAGCGCGATGGCCGACGGCGTGCGATGCGCGCTCGTGGCAATCAGTTCATGAAGAAGCGTCGAATCGGTCACGGGCACGGCACAGGCTGACGTCGAGGAGCAAAAAGTATCGCACGCCGCCCAGGGCGGGACGCCGCGGCAGCCGCACTGTCGCGCGAACGCCGGCGATAGTTCCTGCTCCGCGCCTTCGTCTCGACAGCAACCTCGCGAGTGTCGTTTGCAAGGCGCATCGACGCCCTGGAGTTCCCCCTAGTTCAAGGTACCGAAATCGCCCCGAATCCTCTCGCCGCCGCCACATTCGTGCCATCGATCACGAAGCGCCGATGACATGTCCGCCGTGTGACGGCATCGGTGGCATTCGGGATCGACCTGCGCAATCGAACTCAGATACCATCCTGGGAAATTGGAGGGGTCCGCTCGGATGGACACGACACAAGAAATCATTCGCCTGCTGGACGACGTGCTGAGCCTTGGAGGTCGCGCCGCGTCATTCACTCGTGCAACGCCGCTGCTGGGATCGGTCGCAGAACTCGATTCCATGGCGGTCGTCTCGCTGATCACAGCCATGGAAGAGCAGTTCGGGATCGTCATCGACGACGACGACATCGACGGACACACGTTCGCGACCGTCGGCAGCCTGACCGATTTCGTGTCGGGCAAGCTGGCCGGCTGAGGCCGACATGGGCCTCCCCGCCGCTCCGTTTTTCCTGGACGACGAGGCCGGCGGCCAGCGCCTGTGCGTCTTGCATCGCCCGCGCACGGAGGCCGTTCTCGGCGCGATCGTCTACGTGCATCCCTTTGCCGAAGAGATGAACAAGTCGCGCCGCATGGCCGCGCTGCAGGCGCGCGCGTTCGCCGACGCGGGCTACGCCGTGCTGCTGTGCGACCTGCGCGGTTGCGGCGATAGCTCGGGCGATTTCGGCGATGCCACCTGGGACGACTGGGTGGCCGACGTCGCCCGCGCCGCGGCCTGGATGCGCGTGCGCTTCGACGCCCCGCTGACGCTGTGGGGCCTGCGCGCCGGCTGCCTGGTGGCGGCCGAAGCGGCGGCACGCTTTTCGCTGCCATGCGATCTGCTGTACTGGCAGCCCATGACGGCCGGCAAGGTCGCGTTGCAACAGCATCTGCGCCTGCACGTGGCCAAGGAGATGCTGGACGGCCAGGCCGGCGGCGGCACGCAGCGGCTGCGCGAGCGCCTGGGTCGCGGCGAGCCGGTCGACATCGCCGGCTATTCGCTCAATCCCGCGCTGGCCGCCGGCCTCGAGCAGGCCACGCTGCAGCCGTCGACCCGCGGGCGCTCCACGTGGCTCGAGATCTCGACCCGCGACGACGGCGCCCTGCTGCCGGCGAGCGCGACGCTGATCGAGCGCTGGAAGGCGTCGGGCCACCGCGTCACCGGACGTGTCGTCAAGGGCCCGCCGTTCTGGAACGCGACCGAGATCGAGGAGGCGCCCGAACTCGTCGCCGCGACAACCGATGCGACGTGTCGCGAGCCCGTCGCCGACTGCATCGCATGAGCGCCGAACGTGCACTGACTTTCGATTGCCAGGGAGACGCGTTGTTCGGCGTCCTGAGCGAGCCCGCGTCGCCGTGTGAGACCGGCGTCGTCGTGGTCGTGGGCGGCCCGCAATATCGCGCGGGCAGCCACCGGCAGTTCGTGCTGCTGGCGCGCGCGCTCGCGCGCCAGGGCTTCGCGGTCCTGCGGTTCGACGTCCGCGGCATGGGCGACAGCGCCGGCTCGCCGCGCGGCTTCGAGGAGATCGGCGACGACATCGCCGCGGCCATCGCCACGCTGATGCGAGAAGTGCCCGCGGTGCGCCAGGTGGCGCTGTGGGGCCTGTGTGACGGCGCCTCCGCCGCCCTGCTCCATGTCGATGCCGTGCGCGATCCGCGCGTGCGCGGCCTCGTCCTGCTCAACCCGTGGGTGCGTTCGCCGGAGAGTCTGGCGCGCGTGCAGTTGAAGCATTACTACTGGCAGCGACTGGCGCAGCGCGCCTTCTGGACCAAGCTGCTGAGCGGCGGCGTCGGCCAGGCGGCGTGGCGCGACCTGCTCGCGAACCTGCGGGCGCGGCGCGCGTCGACCCCGCGCGCGGTGCAGCTGGCCTACCAGCATCGCATGGCCCGCGGCTGGGCCGCGTTCGACGGCGACATCCTGCTGGTGCTCAGCGGCAACGACTTCACGGCCAAGGAATTCGTCGACACCACGCGCAGCGACGCTGCGTGGACAGGCGTCCGCCAGCACGCTCGCTTGCAGCGACACGAACTATCAGAGGCCGATCACACGTTCACGGCGCCGGCTTGGCGCCAGCGCGTGGAGGAGATCACCATCGCTTGGTTGAAGACGCTTGCCGTTCCCGCTCGCAGCACGCTTCGGGAGGCTGCGTGAGCGCGGCGCGAGTCCTCCTGCTGGCGGTCCTGCTGCAGCTTGCGGGGGATGCCGCTGCACAGCAACAGGCCGAGAACGCCTGCGGGAGCCTGGAGTCCGCCTACGGGCCCTACGATTATCGAGTCGAGCGAAACGGACACCTTCGCATCGTCGAGCGTTTCCATTTCTCGGCCGCGGTGGAGGCGCTGATCCATGGCGATTCCGGCGACATCGGCGGCGACCTCAACTACGTGCTGATGACTTCGCCGAACCATCATCGCGCGCTGCTGGCCACCGTGCGCTTCGGCGAGCGCACGAAGACGCCCCAGCCGCCCGGCATGAAGTTCACGATCGACTGCTACTTCGATCGCGCCATCCGATTCCAGCCGGACGACACGGTGGTGCGCGAGATGTACGCGCAGTACCTGGGCAAAGGCGGCCGCGTGAAGGAAGCCAAGGAGGAGCTCGCAGTGGCCTCGAGCTATGCCAAGGACAACCCGCTCTCCCACTACAACATCGGGCTCATCTACTTCGACCTGAAGGACTACGATCAAGCGCTGGCGCAGGGTCAGCTGGCCTTGCAGGAAGGCTATCCGCGTACCGATCTGCGCGACATGCTCAAGGGCGTGGGCAAGTGGCAGGATCCGCCTGCAAACGCGGGCGCGGCGGCATCTTCGGCGGCAGCGTCCTCCGCACTCGCCGCGTCCTCGCCATGAAAGGCGATCTCGTCTCCGTCGTGATCCCATGCTTCAACGCCGAGCGCTACATCGCCGCGGCGATCCGCTCCGTACAGGATCAGCATTGGAGCGATCTGGAGATCGTCGTCGTCGACGATGGATCGACCGACGGATCGGCGGAGCTGGTCGCCACGAGTTTCCCCGGCGTCAGGCTGATCCGCCAGGCCAACCAGGGCGTGGCCGCGGCGCGCAATCGCGGCGTGCGCGAGGCCAGGGGAAACTGGATCGCGTTCCTCGACGCCGACGACCTCTGGCTGCCCGGCAAGTTGGCGGCTCAGTCCGAAGTGATGTCGAGCGATCCGAAGGCACGCGTGGTCTACGCGGCATGGAAGGTCTGGGCCGGCGAAACGCCCTACCCCGACGTGGCCGATCTTGAGTCGCTGCTCGCCGGGGCCGATGATCCGGCACGCTGGCAAGGCCCCTCCGGATGGATCTATCCGGATCTGCTGCTCGATTGCGCGCTGTGGACGTCGACCGTGGTCGCCCATCGATCGGTCTTCGACGAAGTCGGCATGTTCGATACCGGCCTGCGCATCGGCGAGGACTACGACCTGTGGCTGCGCGTCTCGCGCGTCACGCGCATCCTGCGCGTCAACCGGCCTTGCGCGCTCTACCGGGCGCACGCTGCGAGCATCACGCGCGCGGCGCCTCCCGAGAACTATCGCTCCATCGTCGTCTCGCGCGCCATTGCTCGCTGGGGATACGGGCACGAGCAAGCGGGCAGCGTGCCGCGCGCGCGCGTGCAGCGGGTGTTGGCGCGCAGCTGGTGCGACTTCGCGGCCTCCAACCTTGACGCGGGTCGCCTCGATCGCGCCCGACACGGAGCGATCATGTCCCTTCGCACCGACCCGACGCTCGCCGTCGCGTGGAAGGTGCTGCTGAAAGTCGCGCTCGGCGCGTTGACGCCGCGTCCGGGGCTCGCGCGATGAGTGCGGTCCGCACGAACACGATGCTGGCGTCGGGCGCCGCCTGCGTCGCGACGCGGGAGTCGGTATGACCGTGCGCCGGGCGCTCGCCTTCACGTACATCGAGAAATACGGTTCGTTCCTGCTCAGTCTCGGATCGACCGCCGTCATCTCGCGGCTGCTCAAGCCTGCGGACATCGGCGTGTTCGCCATCGGCATGTCCCTGGTCGGCGTCGTCGCGGTCATCCGTGAGCTAGGCGTCAGCACCTACCTGGTACAGGAGGCGGAGCTGAGCGAGCGACGCATTCGCGCGGCGTTCACCCTGGCCGTCATGATGGGCCTCGGACTCTGCCTGCTGCTGCTGGCACTCAGCATCCCGGCCGGTGCCTTCTACAAGGACTCGAACGTCACGACCATCGTCTGCATCCTGGCACTGAATTTCGCGTTGACCCCGCTTGGCAGCGTGTCCCAGTCGCTGCTGACGCGCGAGCTGCGCTTCAGCACGCTGACCTGGATTCGACTCGCACAGTCAGCGGTGCTGGCCGGCGGCTCCATCGTGCTCGCGCAGCTGGGATGGGGATCGCTGAGCCTGGCTTGGGGCGCCGTGCTGTCGAGCCTTGCGAATTCGATCATCTCGCTCTGGATACGGCCACATCCGATGCGTCCGACATTCGATGGCGCCGAACTGCGGCGCGTGTTCTCCGTTGGCGGCCCCGCCACCGCGGTGAGCGTCGTCGACGAGATCGTCAGCTCGCTGCCCGAGCTCGTGCTGGGCCGCACGCAGACGCTCGCGGCGGCGGGGCTGTTCAGCCGCGCGCGCGGCATGTCGCAGATGGCCCACCAGCTGCTCGCGCGCGCCGCCGGGCCCGTGTTCCTGGCGGTCTTCGCCGAACGGCAGCGCGAAGGCGTGCCGCTCGCGCCCCTGTACTCGAAGGCGACGGCCTGCGTCCTGGGGCTGGGCTGGGTGGCGTTGGCGATGCTCGTGGTGCTGGCCGAGCCCGTCGTGAGGGCCCTGTTCGGCCCCAACTGGCTAGCCGTCGTGTCTCCCATGCGGTGGCTCTCCGCGGCCGCGGCCATGGCACTCATGACTTCCGGCGCCTATCACCTGCTGCTCGCCAGCGGCGGCGTGCGCGACGTGCTGCGCGCCAAGGTGGCGACACTGCCTGCGCAGGCCCTCCCGCTGGTCATCGGTGCCTTCCTCGGAGTGAACTGGATGGCGATTGCCATGGTTCTGAGCAGTATCGTCGCGAGCCTGCTGCTGGGACTTGCGGTGCGCGCGCGCTCGGGCATCAGCCTGCGCGACCAGCTCACGCCGGCGATCGTGAGCCTTCCGATCGCACTGGCCGGCGCGGTGGGCGCCTCGCTGGGATTGATGGTTGCGGCGCCCTATTCGGCGCTCGGCGCGTTCGAAGAATTGTTGATCGGCGGCTCGGCCGGCGTGGTGTTCGCCGCCGGCGCACTGATGGCAGGCAAGCATCCGTTGCGCGGTGAAGTCGCGATGTTGCTCATGCGATTCCGCCACGCCGGCTAGCGCTGGCGTCGCGTTCGGGCAGGCTTGCGACCCGGTGGATTCGCCGAGCTCGCCCGTACGCCGCTGGCGATTCGGGTCGCTCCCTGGACTGGGTTGCTACCCGCGAGCCTTCTTGAGCACGAGCACCTGGTCGTCGCCCTGCCCCAGCCAGGGGCCCAGCCACGCCATCGGCATGAACAGCGCGCAGTAGGCCGCCCACTTGACCGATCGGAACCAAGCGCGCGGCGTGCCGAAAGAGTAGCCGATCGGAATACGCTGGTGGACCACATCCACGACACGAAAGCCTGCGCGTTCGGCCAAGCGCGACAACGTCGCCACCGAGAACTGGAACAGGTGGCCCGGCGGCTCGGCGTGCCCCCAGAAGCCCAGGCGCCCTGCAAGCCGCAACGACACGCGCGGGTAAAGCCCGTCGGCGTTGGGCGTCTTCAGCACCAGTTGGCCTTCCTCGGCAAGGATGCGATGCACCTGCAGCAGCGTGGCATGCGGGTCGGGGACGTGCTCGATGACGTCCCACAGCGTGACGACGTCGAAGGAAGCGGCCGGATAGGTGTCGGCCCGGAGCTCGCCGGTCCTGACTTCGAGCTGATGCTGCTCGCGTGCGATGCGCGACGAGTCCGCCGAATATTCGAGACCTTGCCCAATCCAGCCGATCGAACGCGCCGCGCGCAGGAACAGGCCGGTGGAGCAACCGATGTCCAGCAGCCGGCCGCTGCTTGCGAAGCGGCGCAGCACGCGCAAGTTCAACGCCGCCTCACGCTCGTGGAATGCAACAGACGCAGCGTCGTCGACCAGCGAGGCGTGGTATCCGGTGTCGAAGGAGTACAGCCGGGAGCGCTGCTCGTCATCGGGCGGGTTGGCCACGCTGATCAAGCCGCAACGCGTACACCGCACCAGGTCGTAGCCGTCCTTGCTCAGAAGCGCGGCGAAACCGGGGTTCGCGCAAGCGTTGCACGCACTGGCAGCGCTGGCCGGAGCGGCGGGATCGACCTTGGCTGGCATCACGAGTCCCGCGCCGTCGGTCAGGGGCGCCGCACTCATGCGCTCGCGCCCTCGCACGCGCCCATGGCCACTCCAACGCGATCGGGGCCCGGCGCCAACTCCGATGCAGGCGCGTTATCCAGTACGCGTCGGTAGATCTCCTCGAGCCTTGTCGCAACGATTCCCCAGCTCATCTGCGACACCACGCTACGGGCGCGGCCCGGGGCCGGCGGATGCGCCAGCAAGCGCGACACGGCGCGTCGAATGGCCTCGTGATCGGTGGACGCCACCTGCGCCGTGACATCGGTCGGCAGTTCGAAGTCCATCGTATGGGTGTCGGTCAGCACCGCGGCACGGTCGGACGCCAGCGCCTCGAGGATCGAATTGGGCATGCCCTCGTAGCGGCTGGGAATCGCCACCAGCGTGCACGCCGCATACGCCGACGCGATGAGTTCACCGTGGGGCAATTCACCAAGGTAGTGGACGCGCGAGCCGCCTTCGTCCAGGCAGGCTTGCAGGTAGGCGTTCTCGGAGTTCACCTGGCCGATCATGACGATGTCGATGTCCTGCCCCTTCAGCGCACGCACCAGGCCCAGCTGGTTCTTGACCTCGCAGATCTGGCCGGTGTGCAGCACGAACGGCCGCCGCAGCATCGGCCAGCGCTCGAGGAAGGCCTGCGGAGTCGCGCGAAAGAACTCGTCGCCGATGCCGTTGTGCACGATGCTGATCTTGGACGCCGGCATCAGATAGGCATCGACCAGCACCTGCCGCTCGCTGCTCCCGAGTACCACGAGGTGGTCGGCCAGGGTCAGCGCTGACGAGATCTGCTGGTAGTTGGTCGTCATCTCCCAACCCGACATCCGTCCCACGAGGCGCGTCAGGAAACGCGCGCGCCAGCCTTGCCAACGGCTGAAACGCCCGCTGATGATGGTCGACATCACCACCGGCACGCCGTCGCCCTTGGCCTGCTCGACGACCCGATGGTTGCCGTTGTAGGGTGCAAAGACATGCACCAGATCGAAATCCCGCAGCCGCTCGTGAATCGGATCGACGAGGCGAGCGTCGATGCCTCGTTGCACCAGGGCGTCCACTGTCCGACCGACCTTCATTTTGAGGCCGCCCGCTGTCTGGAACAGCATCGGATATGACAGTACCGCGACGCGCATGACTCGATCTCGGAAGGATGGACGATGGGACGTTCGCGGTCGAGGCAACTGATCGTGCCCGGCAACGATCAGCCCTGCCGCGTTTGTTGCAATTCTGCCAGAGGATGCAACGCAGTCGCCCCTTCCGCACCCCCCAAAAAGGGCGTGCCGCCAGCTTCGCTCAAGCTGTGCGCAAGAAATACAGATTGCTCGTTCCGGCGCTCATGAGCACGAAGCCACGCAACGCCGCCACGTACTTGAACCGGTTGAAGACGCCGGCACCGACCGCGGCATCGGGCACCACGGAGCCCGTGCCCAGCGTCAGAATGCTCATGTCCCAGACACTGGAGGCATTGGGCTTGACGACATAGACGCGCGACGTGCTGCCGGTGGCGCCCTGGTAGAACAGGTACTGGTCGTTGATCGGGTCGTATTCCATCGCGCTGTAGGCGGGCGCATCGCTCTTGAACTGCGTCAAGGCGGCGCTCGGGTTGAACGTGATGTTCGTCTTGGTGCTGCCGGCAATCCTGATGGCGCTGAGCGTCGTCGAGATCCCCCCGAGCGTGTTGCCCTGGCCGTCGCCCCACGCGAGTGCGAACAGATGCCCACGCGTCGAGTCGTAGCAGACCGGGTTCACGTTGATCGCGTCGCTGAAGGTGGCGACCGTCGACCACGTGTCGGTGGCGGCCGTCCACTTGTTGAGCGCGAAGTAGTTGACGCCCATCGCGTAGCAGTCGCCGCTCGAGTCGGCACAACCGACGCTGTAGCCGTCCGACCAGGTTCCCTTGGCGTCCCAGGTGTTGGTGTCGAGGTTGAACCCGTTGGAGGCCTGGAACGATATCCCCGTGCCGTAGACGAAGCGGCTGTAGTGCAGCATGAGCCGATTGCGCTGCGCGTTCCAGGTCGTCGACCAATAGGTGTGGCGCGACGACGGCTTGCCGTCCGCATAGTAGGCCACGTTGGAGGCGGTCGTCGTCGACGCGGCGCTTCGCAGCACCCACGCGGGCGCGTCCTGCGACAGGTCAATCGACGTGACCTCGTTGCCGGCGTAGTCGCCATGTCCGCCATTGGCCGCCAGGATGATTTCGCAGTTGCGCAGCCCGACGCCGGAATACGACAGCCGCCGGTTCGACGAGGAATAGAAATCGAGCGGATCGTCGGCCGGCGCGGCGGCCGATCCGGCATGCACCGTCCCCGGAATGGCGATCCAGGTATTGAGCGGCGCGGACTGGATCCACGCGGGATTGACCGTGCGCGGCGCACTCGGTGCCGGTGCCGGTGCCGGCGCCGGGGGTGGCGGCGGCGGCGGCGGTGGCGGCGGCGCGGACGGCGCGGACGGCGCGGGTGCGGGCGGCGGGGCGCTGGTGACTGGCGTCGTCGGCCCGCCTCCGGACCCCGACTCGGACTCCTTGCCATCGGCGGACTGCCCACCGCCGCAGCCCACGAGGGACAGGGAGCCGTAGGTGAACGTTACATGCCGCAGGAACTGTCTTCTCGAATTTTGCATGGGAGTGATCGGCGTGAAGTCAGTTTAGCGGACGAACGCCCCACACAGGGCTGTAGTCGTTGAGCGAATCGAGCATGTCGGACCATCCGGTGGCTCCGGTCAGACGCGCATAGGCCGCGTCGGCGTCTTTCGCGTTGTGGCGAACCGCGTAGGCGATCGCAGGCAGCAGGTTCGCGAAATAGCCACCGGCCGGAGGCGTCGATATCTCGTGCAGCGTCGTCGTCGACTCCGTGAATATGGCCGGCGCGCTGTAGTAGGACATCACGTTCTTCGTGATCTCGTAGGCTTCGTTCCAGCTCGAAAGCCAGGGCCCCGTGCCACCGGCCCAATCCGGCGTATGCGAGGCGGCCGCACACACGAAATAGGCGCCGGCCTCGGTGAAAAGGTAGTCGGTGCCGACGTTGGTGGCACCGAGTCGACCGACGACGCTCTTGGCGACGAACGCGAACACGCCCGCGAGCTGCGTCTGTGCCGTCGAAGTGATCGGCAGGCCCGCGGCCAGCGCCCAGCCGATGGTTGCCGTGAAGAAGTCGTGTTGCCAGCTCGGCGCCATGAAGCCCGTGGCCGCCGCGGCTTGCGCACCGCTGAGGTTGATCGTGTAGTCGGGGTCGCTCTGGATGAAGCCGAGCGGGTTGTTGGGTTGCGCGACGTACTGCGTGTAGTACTTGGTGATGGTGGCCGTGAATGCGTTCACGTACTCGGTGTGCATCGCGGTGTCGGCATTCGGCGTGATCGCGCACGCCGTCATGAGCGTGCGCGTGTTCCAGGCAGCCTGGCGCACCTGATTGACACCCTCCACTGGCACGGTGTACCCCAGCACGCCGCCGCGGACGACGTCGTTGAGGCCCAGATAGTTCGTCGTGGCGGCGAACTGCACTTCGTCGATGAAGTAGTAGCGACCCGTGAGGAGGTAGGCCAGGAAACCGACGCTGGGATGGTGTGCCTGATCCCAATCCGGCGGCGCGGTGCCGCTCGCGACCGCCGTATAGTCGTTCGTCGACGAAGAGTTGCTCGACAAGTTCGGGTGATCCGAGAACTTCAGCGGCCGGTTCGTGGCCTCGTCGCGATAGTGGATCGGGTAGCGCCCTGCGCTGTAGCCGTTGCGCACGACAGCGGCGTAGATGCCGGGCGCGGTCGAGGTCAGGTACAGCACGTCGTGCTGCGGCAGCAGGCCGATCGGGTTGGCGAAGCCCGTGGACTCCATCGCATCCTGGCTATAGGCGAACGAGCCTTGCTGCAGCGGCGTGAACGTCGCGGGCAGGCTGGTGACCATGGTGGACGACGGATCGACGGTGGCCATGTACGGCGGCACGACTTCGGTGTTCTGCAGGTAATCCGTGTCGTGGCGCACGACGACGCCGGGATCCGTGCCGAGCCAGTACGAAAGCGCCTGGCCCGCCACCAGCGGCGTGCGGCAGCGTGCCGGCAGATCGATGACCTGCGACGAACGCTGCGTGCCGCCCAGCGTGAATACGTAGGTGGCGGCCTTGTTCGTGGGATTCGCGACCTTGATGTAGCCGTTCTCGATCCAGGGCAGCACTTCGACGGCCCCGCTCGCGAACAGGCGCACCTCGAGCCATGCGACCAGGTGAGCGTCGGATCCCACCGGCTTGCGATAGATCCAAGACGACATCTGCGGGCCGCTGACGTGCGTGGCGAAGCTCGAATCCCAGTCGCTGCCCGACCACGAGACCGTGCCGAACGAACCGCAGGCGATGCTCGCGGTGATGTCCGTCGCCTTCAGGTTCGCGGTCGTCAGCGCCGTGCCCGTAGCGGCCGTGCCCTTGGACAACGTGATCGTCGTGGCGCTGCCGGCCGTCAAGCCCGCCGTACCCGAAAGGACGGCGAACTTCAGCGAGCCGTCGGGCCACGTGGTCATGGGCGTGACCTGGAGATTGTCGACGCTGCCGACCACGCCTTGCCCCGGGGGGACGTCGGCGGCCTTGAATGCGAAACCGAGGCAGAAAGGAGCGGCGCTCGCCGTCGTCGCGCTGCTCAGCGAGAACGCCATCGAGCCCGTCGGCGCCGGAGCGGGCGCGCCGGGAGTCGGCGCGGGCGCCGGCGGATTCGGTGCGGGCGCCGGGGGATTCGGTGCGGGGCTGGGCGGCGGCGTGCCGGAGCCGTCAGTGGAGGCGTCGGAGCTGCTGCCGCAGGCGCTCAGCGAAAGTCCGCTAAGCGCGAAGCCGAACCGCAGGAACTGGCGGCGCTTGATCTCTTCCATTGTGCAAATACCTGTGGTGGAATGTTCCGTGGAGGGCTGGAACGTGAACAAAGTCTCGCACGGTTCGCCGAACGTGCTCGCCGGAAAAGCGTGCGGAAATGTTCGCTTTCCCGAGATGAGACACTTGGTCACATAACAGGCGTCTTGCAACATGGAGGCACAGCGAGCAACTCGCGCGCTAATTCGGTTGTCGGCGTCCAGCGCAATACAAAGCCAGGGTCGGTCGGATATCGCCTCGAAAGCTTCAACCAGCAGCAAATGGAATCCATGCGACAAATTGCCGCGCAAGTCTTCTCTTCTCGATGAACGAGCCACAGGAATCCATTGCGGTTGGTAGTCCCGTATTCCGTGATACCAAGCTTGCGCAACAGGCGCGTGACAGCGGCCTGCTTGCCGCCTGGCGATTGGCGTTGACGCATGGCCCTGCGACGGCCGCCGCGGCTGCGGACGGTGAATTTGCCGTCGCATTGCGCGAGCCCTCCGGACGTACCTTCCTCGCCGTGGACCGATTCGCGATCCGCACGCTTTGCTATCGAATCGTCGACAACGAGTTGCGATTCGCGCTGCGCGCCGATGCGCTGTTCAGCGCCGACGAATCTGCAGCACTGGATCCACAGGCGATTTTCGATTACGTCTATTTTCACGTCATCCCTTCGCCGCGAACCATATTCAAGGGCGTGCAGCGCGTGCCGGCGGGTCATTACGTGTTGTTCGAAAATGGTGTACTCACGGTCGCGCCATATTGGTCGCCGACCTTCGACGACACATCGCCGATGTCGCTGGCCGCCGACAAGGAACGGTTCCGGAAACTGCTGCTGGATTCCGTCGCTGCACAACTCGATGGCAGCAAAGGGGCGTGCTTCCTGAGCGGTGGCACCGACAGTTCCACCGTCGCCGGCATGATCGGCCTGGCCAGCGGAAAACCCGCGGCGACATATTCCATCGGCTTCCAGGCCGAAGGCTACGACGAGATGGCGTTTGCGCGAATCACGGCGCAACACTTCAAGACCGAACATCACGAGTATTACGTCACACCGGACGATCTGGTGTCCGGCATTCCGGCCGTCGCGGCGCACTACGACCAGCCATTCGGAAACTCCTCGGCCCTGCCGGCGTACTACTGCGCGCGGATGGCGCATGACGACGGCGTGAGCCGCCTGCTGGCCGGTGACGGTGGCGACGAATTGTTCGGCGGCAATACCCGCTACGCCAAGCAGCGGGTCTTCGGCGCCTACCAGCGGATTCCGGAGCCGCTGCGCCGAGGCGTGCTCGAACCGCTCTTCCGCACGAGGCCGATCGCCCGCGCACCCCTGCTTCGCAAGGGCGCGAGCTACATCGAGCAGGCGCGCGTACCGATGCCGGACCGGCTGCAGACCTACAACCTGCTGAACCTGCTCGGAATCGGCAGCGTCTTCACGGCCGATTTCCTGGAAACCGTGGATATCGCGTCACCCGCCAAGCAGCAGCGCGAGGTCTGGGCCCAGGCGACGACGGACGACCTGGTCAACCGGATGCTGGCGTTCGACTGGCGCTACACGCTGGCCGAAACCGACCTGCCGAAGGTTTGCGGGACCGCGCAGCTCGCGAACGTGTCGGTGGGATTCCCGATGCTCGACGCTCGCCTCGTGGACTACGCGCTGCGCATGCCGCCCGACTGCAAGCTGAAGGGATTGCGCCTGCGCTGGTTCTTCAAGGAAGCGCTGCGGGGCTTCCTGCCCGACGAGACGATCACCAAGAAGAAGCAGGGCTTCGGCCTGCCATTCGGCGTCTGGGCGACGCGCCATGACGGGCTGCGACGCCTTGCCTCCGATTCCCTGGGCAGCCTGGCGACGCGCGGCATCATCCGCCCGCAGTTCCTGAAGGAACTGCTCGAAGAACGGCTGCCGACGCACCCCGGTTACTACGGCGAGATGATCTGGATCCTGATGATGCTGGAGCAGTGGATCCAGTCGCATCAGCCGAGGCTGGGCCGCATCACCTGAGCGGCTGCGACGCGGCGGCCGCCGAATCGAGCGGCCAGCCTTGCAGCGCCTCGGCGATCCGCGCGCTCTGCCCTCGGGTCCAGCTCGCGGCGATGTGATTGCCGTCGCTGAACAAGGGGTGACCCGCCCGCCAGACCGTGCACTGCTTGTCGGGACAGACCTGCGTCGTGAAATCGAGCAGGCGCGCATCGGGGCTCGCGGTCACGGCGGCGCGCTCCGCCTCGAAGATCGGGGCGGCCCGCGCCAGTACCTTGTCGCGATCGAAGGCGCAGATCTCGGAAAAATCGGCATGCCCCTGCCACTGCGCGCGCGCGAGGCAGCGCGGGACGTTGTAGCCCGGCGAGGGCGCGTCGCGGATCCAGAGCTGATGCGCGCCCGCGCGCGCAAGCCAGTCCGCCGTGCTCGCGGCGCCAGCCTTCCATTGCGCGGCATCGACCTGTTGGTAGGCGTTGCTGAGGACGACCAGTGCGGGACGCTCGGCCTCGATCCGTTTGAGCATCCGCTCACGCCACTCATCGCATTCCAGATAGGTGCGACGAAGTACCTCGCTGTAGACCGTGATCCGCGCCGCAGGACAGGAGGACTTGGTCAGCGAGATCAACTGCCAGCCACGCTCGGTGGCCAGCTGTTCCAGCGCGGGGAACCACTGCGCGGCGTGCGAGTCGCCGAACAGGACGACCTTCATGCCAGAGTCCTTGCTGCCGAACGCGCAACGCGGCAGGTCGGTGACCGCGAACGTGGCATGGCAGCCGGCCGCATAGACGATCGGGATGTCGTTGACGCCGTCCGCGAACGCGCGCTGCTCCGCATCCATGCTGCGCGAGCCGATCCACGCCGTCGCAGCGGTACACGCGCTCGCCAGCACTGCCGACCCCGCCAGGGCTGCCGCGAGCGCCTGCTTGTTGCGGCGCAGCCAGGCCGGTGGCGAGAAGCGAATCGGCCCCTCGACCCATCGGTAGGACACTGCCGCCGCAACCAGCGACAGCACGACGGCGGCCACGGTCACCGCCGGACCGGACTGGGGCACCAGCACGTGGCCGGCGACCAGGAACGGCCAGTGCCAGAGGTACCATGAATAGGACAGGTCGCCCACCACTCGAAGCGGCGGGATCGCCAGCAGCACGCCCGCGCCACGCTTCGAGGCATAGAGACCCAGCAGCACGCTCGCGGTGCCCACCGTCGGGGCCAGCGCCCACAGGCCCGGATACAGTCGCGACGTGTCCAGCCACGCAACGCTCGCCGCGATCAAGCCGAGTCCGATCCAGCTGATCCAGCGCGGCCACGCCTCGTTGACGAAGCGGACACCGTGGACAAGCGCGACCTGCACGAGAGCCCCGATGCCGAATTGCCACGCGCGGAAGGGCATCAGGAAGAATGCCCACGGCTGCGAATGCCAGGTCATGCCCACGCAAGCGCACAGCGATACGGCGCTGAGGCCACCGATCACGATATAGAGCCCGCGCACGCCGCCCAAGCGAGTGCCGAGCAGCACGATCAACGGCCAGACCAGGTAGAACTGCTCCTCCACCGCAAGCGACCACATGTGCAGGAGCGGATTCGATCCCTGGTCGCCCCCAAGGTAGTCGACGCTGCGGCCGGCCAGCCAATGGTTGCTGACATAGAGGCTGGCCGCGCGCGCGCTCGACACGATCTCCCGCTGCTCCATCGGCGGATAGATCCACAGCGCGACAAACGCGGCGACCGCGGTAACGAGCAGCGCCGCAGGCAGGAGACGTCGGGCACGCCGCGCGAAGAAGCGGACGAAATCGATGTGTCCGGTCGCCAGGGACTCTCGCACCAACAGGCCAGTGATCAGGAAGCCGGAGATGACGAAGAACACGTCGACGCCGACAAAACCTCCAGGCAGCCCTGGCACGCCTGCGTGATACAGCACCACGAGCAGCACCGCGATGCCGCGCAGCCCCTGCACGTCGTCGCGGCCGGCGCTGTGAGCCACACTGCCTTCGACCGATGGGAAACGCTCCAGGCTCGGCTCGAGGCTCGTGCTCATGACAGCAATGCCTGTCGTCGCGAGTTCGTCAATTCCACTGGCATCATGCCTCCCTCCGGCGTCGATCTTCGGTCAAGCCGACCCGGCGCATCGATCACGGCCACGGCCCGCGTCATCGACGGATCAACGTGGCGGGACAACGGCGCACGGACCCCCTACATCATCGTAGCGAAGAAGTGGTGCGACCGACATCCCCAAAATCGCGAAGGCCGGGGGGCGCGATGCTCGCAGCAGGGTGCCCCTTGCGGCGCGCGGCGGCGTGAGCACCATTCGTCGGCAAAGGCTCGAACAGGGCTGCGCTCCCGCGCAGCACCGATGCTAGGTCGATCAAGGTAACTCGGATACATTGCTGGCACGACCAAAGCCTTCGCCCTCGCGCGCCACGCCATCTTGTCAATGATCTCGTCCACTCGTCCGGCCGCCGCCCCGTGCATGCGCGCCGGGTCGGGCATGTTGTCCAGGGCATCGTCGAACCGACCCGACCACGAGCCGCCGCGATGCGCGCGATGAGCAAGCAAGAGGCGCTGGCATTCGTCAGCGCGAACGGGGCACTCCTCGACTCGAAGACCAACCCGCCGAACCCTTTCGCCAGTAGCGAGTGGGTCCTTCATTTCATCGATCAGGTCGCCGACGAGGACTGGCGCATCGTGGCGCTGCAAGGCGTGGCGAGCGGCGGCAACCTGATGCTGGCCTACCATCATGTCGCGACGCCGTGGCGGCTCACGGCGCTCACCAACTACTACGCCTCGCTGTATTCGCCGTTGGCAAGCCTCGCCGACTCGAGCGAGGAGCGGGCGGCCGCCATGCGTTCAGTCGTGCAGGAGTTGCGCTCGGTGCGGCCGCGTCTCGCGACCGTCCAACTTGCGCCGCTCGACGCACAGTCGTCGGACACCGAGCGCCTGCTGCACGAATTGCGCCGCCAAGGCTGGCACGCCAGGCAGTACTTCGCTTTCGGAAACTGGACGCTGCCTTGCGAAGGGCTCGAATTCGACAGCTACATCGCCGCGCGCGATTCCCAGGTGCGCAACACGCTTGCGCGCAAGTCCAAGAAGCTGCTCGCCGCCGGAAGCCTCGAGATCCTGACCGAGCCGGTGGATGTCGACCGCGGCATGGACGCCTGGGACGCCATCTACAGCCGCAGCTGGAAGCGGCGCGAGCCCTATCCCGACTTCGTGCGGGGCTGGGCACGCCGATGTGCGCGGCGCGGATGGTTGCGTCTGGGCATCGCAAGCCTTGAGGGAAAGCCGATCGCGGCGCAGTTCTGGTTCACGATCGACCGACGCGCCTTCATCTTCAAGCTGGCCTATGACGAGGAGTATTCCAAGTGGTCGGCCGGCACGGTCCTCACCGCGCACATGTTTCGCCACGCGCTCGACTCCGACCGCGTCGTGGAGATCGATTACCTCACCGGCGACGATCCGTACAAGAGCGCCTGGATGACGGATCGGCGCGAACGCATCGGTTTGCTCGCCTGCAATCTCAGGTCGCCGCGAGGCGCGTGGGCCGCGGCCCGCGAAATCGCGGGAAAGTTGAGCGCGCCCTTGCGGCAGCGCCTGCGGGACGGAGCGCAGCCGCAGGCGTGAGTCCTGCCTGCGCCCGAGCGCCGCGCCGCGAGCGCTTCACGAGATCGAACTTCCGCGCGGGCGCTGCTCCAGCTTCGCGACCGGGCCAGCCGAACCGAACGCGCCACGGCCCTCTTTCGACACCTCCTTGTCGTGCAGCCAGCGCTCGCTGGCGACGATGATCACCATCACGTTGTACGGCAGGTCGAAATAGGCGAGGCTCAGGAACGCGCCGCCCACCGCATAGCCGACCATCGAAACCTGCATCATGCCGGCAAGGTGGTAGAGCCAGCGAGAGTCTTCCCGGCGCTGTGCCTCGCGTCGAATGCGATTGGCCGTCCTGAACGTGAAGAAACCTATAGACAAGAACAGGATCAGGCCGACGTACCCGTGCTCGCCAAGCACCTGGAAGTAGATGCTGTGTGCCGCATGAACGTCGTCCGGGACGGGCGCATAGCGTGCGAACAGCTCGTTGGTGTAGATGAAGAAGCCACCGCCGAGAAACCGGTCGTTGGCCAAGTGCGTGGTCATCTGCCAGGCGTTGATGCGCCCCATCGCCGAACTGTCCTGGTTGTAGGTGCCGATCGTCTGCATGCGCTCGTCCCAGGAGGCGGGCATGAATTGCGTCAGCACCAGTCCGATCAGGCCGATGGCGATGGCCGCTTTCGCCTTTTCCTTGCTCCGCAGCCACAGCACCACGCCCATGGCCGAGATGGCGAGGAACGCGCCGCGCGACTGGGTGCCCAGCACGGCCACGGCCGTGAAGAGCATCAGCACCGTCAGCGAGATGCGGACCCAGCGGCGCGTCGCCACCGCGCGCAGGTAGTTCATCATCGGGATGACCATGACCAGTGCCAGCCCGACCTCGTTGTTGCCTTCGATGAAGCCGCCAGGCGGGCCCCATACGCGCTGTCCGCCGCCGGTCAGGATCGTGAACAAGCCGCCCTTGAAACCATAGAAGCCGAGCGACAGCGCATTGACCCAGATGAACAGCTCGATGTGGCGGCGCTCGCGCAGCGCCGCGACTGCCACCAGCGTCATGGCCTGGATCTTGAAGGTGCGCTTCAGGTCGATCCAGGACTCGTCCGGATGGATCGCGAACACTGTGGTCACGACCATCCACAACGTCAGCAGGATCAGCGCCACGATCGCCGGATGGCCGGGAAGGCGCACCTTGTCCTTGGTGATGAACAGCGAGACGACGGTGGCGCCCGCCGCCATCGCCGCGAACGGCATGCTCATCGCGAAGCCCCAGGCGAGCTTGTGCGGATTCATGATGCTGATCCAGGTCCAGAGCAGCACGCCGATCCAGGTATGGCGGCACGCGAACGGCAGCGCCGCCACGACGATTCCCAGCAGGATGACGTCACGCATCCGCAGTCTCCTGCGCGATCGAGCGGAACAGGTTCACCTGCGCCGCGCTGGTCGCCTGCCAACCGAACTGGCTCGCGTGGGCGCGCACGCTCTCGCGGCTGGGCTTCGAGCGCAGCAAGGCCTGGATCTCCGCTCCAATGTGCTCGGCGTCGCGCACATCCACCAGCCGCCCGGCTGCCGCGTCGGTCATGACTTCCGGCGTGCCGCCACGGCGCGTGGCGACGACCGGCGTCCCGCAGGCCATCGATTCGAGCAGCACGTTCGCCCAGCCTTCGCGGCTCGACGAGAGTATCGACAGGTCCGCCGCGCTGAACCAGGACGGCAGGTCGGCATTGGGGACGCTGCCGGCAAACAGCACCCTGCCCTGAATGCCGAGCGCGGACACCTTCTCATCGAGACGCCCGCGCTCCGGGCCCGAGCCGACCAGCACGAGCTGCGCCTGCGGATGCTGGGGCAGCAGGCTGGCGAACGCGTCGATGGTGAGGTCATGGCCCTTCAGGGGCACCAGGTTGCCCACGGACAGCAGCACCGGATCGCCCTGCAGACCCAGCCGCGCGCGCGACTCGGCCTGCGGCAGCGGCCTGAAGCGCTCGAGGTCGACACCGTTGCGCATGACGTGAAGCTTTTCCTGACCGATGTCCCACTCGCCGATGGCGTCCGCCAGCGCCTTGCTCACGCCGATGGACGCAGCGGCCCGGCGCGCCGCCCACTGCATCATGCGCCGTGGCTGCCGGTACTGCGCGATCAGGTTGATGTCGGAGCCGCGCGCGGTCACGACCAGGGGCTTGCCGAACCACTTGGCGAGCAACGCTGCCGCGACGCCGTCAGGATAGTAGTAGTGCGCGTCGATCAGATCGAAATCGAAACCGTCGGCGAGGATGCCGCGGACCACCGGCGCTGCGGCCAGGGCCATGCTCAAGGGCGCCACTGTCATGCCCACCTTCGGCGGCAATGGATAGCGCGGATGGAAGACGGGCACGCCCTGCAGCGTCTCGCGGCGTGGCGTGCGGGCGTACAGCGCATAGTCGCCGAAGCGCGGATTCGACGAGAAGAACCAGGGCACGGGCGCCACCACGCGAACGTCCACCGACCCCGTGGCCAGCAGTTCCCGCAACCGGGTCTGCACGAAAATGCCGTGGCCGGGCCTGACGCTGCTCGGAAACAGCGTCGAGAACAACAGCGTGCGCACGCGCCGGGTCATTGCAGTGGACGGCATCGCGCCAGCGTCACCGGCTCACCAGCAGAGGCCGGTGACCTGGGCCTGGATGTCGCCGCGATTGCGCACGCGCACCAGGTCGACAACGGTCTGGTCGGCCCGGCAATGCTGCGCGAGCGCGCGTTGCGTCGACTCGTCGTCCAGGCCGAGCACCAGCACGTCGGACTTCGCGATCACCTCGGCGATGTCGGCGCTCAGCAGGTCGCCGATGTGCGGCAGATGGGTCTCGATGTAGCGGCGGTTCGCGCCCAGAAGGCGCGACAGCGTCACCTCGGGATCGTAGATCGACAGTTGCATGCCCTTGCCGATCAGGTGTTCGGCCAGGTTCACGAGCGGGCTCTCGCGCAGGTCGTCGGTGCCGGTCTTGAACGACAGTCCGATGAAGCCGATGCGGCGCTTGCCGCTGTCCAGCACCTTGGCGATGGCCACGTCCAGGTGATCCCGGTTCGACTGCATGATGCTGCCCAGCACCGGGATCTCGACGTCGTGCATCTTCGCCAGGTGGGCCGTGGCGCGCAGGTCCTTGGGCAGGCACGAGCCGCCGAACGCGAAGCCGGGCTTCAGGTAGGCGCGCGATATGTTGAGCTGCGTGTCCTGGCACACCAGGTCCATCACTTCGAACGCGTCGACACCGAGCGCATCGCACAGGCGCGCCGTCTCGTTGGCGAACGTGATCTTCAAGGCGTGGAAGTTGTTGCAGCAGTACTTCATCATCTCGGCCGAACGCACCGAGGTCTCGATGAACTTGCAAGGCAGGTGGCCGAACAGCTGGCGCAGGCGGTTCGCTGGCTCGGGATGGTTCGCGCCGACGATGGTGAACGGCGGCTTGTCGTAGTCGCGGATCGACGAGCCCTCGCGCAGGAACTCGGGCTGGAAGCTCAGGAAGAATCCCTCGCCGTCCTTCTTGCCCGACGCCTCCTCGATGATCGGGCGCAGCACGTCCTCGACCGTGCCCGGGACGAGCGTGGAACGGAACACGACGACGTGCGGCGCCTGCTTCTCGCCGATCGCCTTGCCGATGTCGGCGGCCAGTCGCAACACCGCCGACTGGTCCTGGCTGCCATTGGCGGCCGATGGCGTACCGACGCACACGAGCGAGATGTCGGTGTCGCGGACGGCCTGCTGCGCGTCGGTGGTGACCACGACGCGGCCGCCGGCTGCGACCTGGGCCATCAGGTCCACCATGCCTTCCTCGACCACGGGCGTCTTGCCGGCGGCGATGAGGTCGAGCTTGGCCCGGTCGATGTCGACGCCGACGACATCGTGGCCGTCGCGGGACAGGCAAGCCAGCGAGACGGCGCCGACATAGCCCAAACCAAAAATGCTGATCTTCATGCGAGTGTGCCCTGCGTTACGGGAAGTCTTGTGGGATCGAAGCCGCCGATGCAGCGCTCGATGATGCGATCCAGCCGCTGCATCGAGTGCGGCCAGGCGTGGTGGCTGAGCATGCGCTCCCGGCCCGCGACCGAAAGGCGGCGCCGCTCGTCGGGCTGCTCGAGGATGCGCAGGATGGCGGCGCAGGTTTCCGCGGGCGTGTCGGCCACCAGGAAGTGCTCGGGCGCCTGTGCGTCGACGCCGCCTGCGGCGATGCTGCTCGTGACGACCGGGACGCCCATGGCCATCGCCTCGAGGATCTTGTTCTGCGTGCCGCGTGCGATGTTCAGCGGCGCTACCATCAACGCGGAGCCGAGGATGAACGGCCGCACGTCCGGTACCGAGCCGGTCACCGTCACGCCAGGCAGTTCGCCGAGCTTGCGCATCTCGGGCGATGGGTCCGCCCCGACGATCAGCAACTTCAGACCGGGCCGGCGCGCCTTGAGCAGTGGCCAGGTCTCGCTGCAGAAGCGGGCCATGCCTTCCTGGTTCGGGTAGTAGTCCATGCGGCCGATGAAGCTGATCGTGTCCCCATCGAAGGCGTCGTCAGAAGGCTTGAAGTAGCCTGCGTCGACGCCGTTGGGGAACCAGTCGGTCGACGCGGCGGTGCCGTAGGCCTCGAGTGTCTCCCACTCGGCGCGGGTGGTGGCTGTGCACAAATCGAAGCGACGCGCCAGGCGACTCTCGGCCCGCGCCATCTTGCGGCCCTCCAGCGTGTAGCCGAGCGACAGCGGGAACGGTTTGTAGTTGGCGTACTCGAGCCACTTCTGCGAGTCCATGTCGCCGAAGTCCAGGATCTTGGGCACGTCGCGCACGTGCTCGACGTACTGCGCCACCGACGAGCAATGGACGAAGATCAGATCCCAGCGCTTCTGCTTCAGCAGCTCGCGCACGCGACGCGCCAGCCGGTTCGAGCGGAAGAAGCCCATCGACGACGGCGTCGTCAGCGGAAGGCGCGCCACCATGCGCAGCACCTGTACCGGATTGGAGACCTGGGCCATCTCGTAGGACGCGCAGAACGGCGCGATGCCGGCGCCCTCCTCGGCTTCCGCGTCGGAGCGCACCAACGAACACACCGTGACCTGGTGCCCCTGCGCGGACAGGTGGCGGATCATGTTGAAAGGCCGGATCTTGCCGCCGCGCTTCGGCGGGTACGGAAAGCGATGGCAGAGGTAGAGGATGTTCATCGGACGTGGCTCTTCAATTCGTCGGCGACGTCCGACGGCTCGCGGCCATCGAGGTAGATCCGACTCCAGACTTCAAGGTTCATCAGTGCGAGCAGCGCATCGGTGCCGTCGATGCGGCTGGCCTTGTGGTCGGCGACAAGGCGGTCGATCGCAGGCTGCCGGAACAGGCCGCGCGCGGCGACGACCTGCGGGGCCAGCAGTCGATCGAGCAGGGGCGCCAGCTCGCCCTTCAGCCATGCGCCCATCGGCGTGCCGAAGCCGCGCTTCTTGCGATCGAGAATGTCGGGCGGCAGCAGTTCGCCGAGCGCCTCCTTCATCACATGCTTGAGCCGCCCGTTGCGCACCTTGATCGCAGCCGGCATCGAGGCCGCGAGCTCGACGAGCTCGTGATCGAGCAAGGGAACGCGGCACTCGAGCGAGACTGCCATGCTCATCTTGTCGGTCAGCAGCAGCAGGTCGTCCGGCAACTGGGTCTCGGCGTCGACGGCGAGCATGCGTTGCAGCGGATCCCGGGCGCCGGTGCCGGCCATCGCGAGCGACAGCGGATCCTCGGCCTGTGTCGATGGTTGCAGCATCAACTCGCCGACGACGTCGCGACCCATCACCTGCAGGTAGCTGCGATAGCGTTCGTCGTCGCTCAGTTCCGCCGAGGCCAGGAAGCCCTTGGCGAGCCGCAGCGCGTTGAGCGCGCCGGAATGGCGGTCGGACGGCAGGTGGCGCGCCGCGTAGGCCGCGCCGCGCCGCATCCAGTGGGGCCACTTGCGCAGGCGCTCGGCGTAGTGGCCGCCGAGGTAGCGCCGGTAGCCGCCGAAGAGCTCGTCGCCGCCGACACCCGACAGGATCACCTTCACGTCCTGCCGCGCGAATTCGGACACCAGGAACGTGGTGATGAAGGCCGTGTCGGCGAGCGGCTCGTCCATGTGCCAAAGCAGCTTGGGCAACAGCGAGACGACGTCTGGCTTGACCAGGATCTCGCGATGCGTCGTTCCGAACAGCTTGGCCACGCGCTGCGCGTAGGGCAGCTCGTTGTAGAGGGCTTCGGCAGCGCCACCCTCGAATCCGATCGCGTAGGTACGGATCGGCTGGGCCGAATGCCTGGCCATGTAGCCGACGACGGCACTGGAGTCGACGCCACCGGACAGGAACGCACCGATCGGCACGTCGCTGACCATCTGCATGCGCACGGATTCCTCCAGCCGTGCGCGAACGCGCGCGATCCATTCCTGTTCGGAGACGCCCTGCTCGATGCGCTCCGGCAGCCGCCAGTAGCGCCACTCGCGCACCTGCCCGTCCTCGACGCTCAGCAACGTGGCTGGCGGCAGTTTGCGCACGCCCTTGAAGATGCAGCCAGGAGCGGCGACATAGCCCAGGTGCAGGTAGCTCGCCACCACGCCCGGGTCCAGCTCGGCGCGCACGCCTGGCAACGCGAGCAAGGCCTTGGCCTCGGTGGCGAACGCGACGCGACGCGCGTCCTGCATCACGTACAGGGGCTTGACGCCGATCCGGTCGCGGCCGATCAGCAGGCGCCGCCTGCGCGCGTCCCACAGCGCGAAGTCGAACATGCCGTTGAGCCTGTGCACGAACTCGTCGCCGCAGCGCTCGTACAGGTGCAGCAGCACCTCGCAGTCCGAACCCGTCTTGAACACGGCGCCCTGGGCCTGCAGCTCGGTTCGCAGCTCGCGGTAGTTGTAGATCTCGCCGTTGCAGACGAGCCAGAGCGTCCCGTCCGCGTTGCTCAGCGGCTGGTGGCCGCCCGCGAGGTCGATGATGGACAGGCGGCGCATCGCGATGCCGCAGTTGCCGTCGACATGCAGGCCTTCGTCGTCCGGCCCGCGATGCCGCGTGACGTCGCCCATCGCCGACAACATGGGCGCGTCGACGCGCTGCCCGTCCAGGTGGATGATTCCGTGGATGCCGCACATGACGGGCTCAGCCGGCTGCGGCGGCGAGCCGGCTGGGCCGGTTCAACGCACGTCGGTACACATCGTCGTAGCGCGCGACGCTGTTGGACCAGGTCCGCTCCGACTCCACGAAGCGGCGCGCCTGGTCTCGGATCTGCGGCCACTGCTCGCGCCGGGCGAGCACGCCTTCGAGCGCCGTCTCGAGCGCCGCCGCATCGCCGGCCGGGAACAGGAAGCCCGTGACGCCGTCGCGCACCAGCTCGCGATGGCCGCCCACGTCGGAGGCCACGAACATGCGCCCTTGCGCCATCGCCTCCAGCGGCTTCAATGGCGTCACCAGCTCGGTCAACCGCATCGACAGGCGCGGATAGGCAAGCACGTCGATCAGGTCGTAGTAGCGCTGGACTTCAGCCTGCGGCACGCGCCCCGTGAAGACCACGTGGTCGGACAGCCCGAGCCGCGCCACCTGGGCCTTCAGGTTGGCTTCCTGGAAACCGCCACCCACGAGCAGGACGCGCAGTTCGGGGTGGCGCGGGAGCATGCGCCGCGCCGCCTCGATCAGCAGATCGACCCCCTCGTAACCGTAGAACGACCCAGCGAACCCGAGCACGGTGGCTCCGTTCAGACCCAGGCTGCGACGCAGCTCCGTGTCCGGCGCCGCGCCGAAGCGGAAGGCGCCGACATCGACCGCGTTCGGGATGACGGTCACGCGCGAGTCCGGGATGCCACGCGATGCGATGTCCCGCCGAAGGCCCTCGCAGATCGTCGTGATCTGGTCCGCGCGCCGCAGCGCGAATGACTCCAGCGCGCGCGACACACGATAGCGCAGGCTGCCCTCGGTGGTCGTGCCGTGGTCGACCGCGGCATCCTCCCACGAAGCGCGCATCTCGTAGACAACGGGCACACCGGTGCGCCGTCCGACCCACAGGCTGGGCAAGGCGTTGAGCACCGGCGAATGGGCATGGATCACGTCGGGCCGCTCCGCGCGCACGATCTCGCGCAGGCGCGCGGCCGTCTGCCTCATTTGCGCCAGCAGTCCCTCGGTGCCGTCATTGGGCGTGCGGTGGAACAGCCATCCATCGACGTCTTCTTCCTTCACCGCGCAGGGGCCCTGCTTGGCCGTCGTCAGGTGCGACGTGTGCCATCCGCGTGCGCGCTGCTCGCGCAGAATCGCGAGCGAGCGGAACGTGTAGCCGCTGTGCAGCGGCAACGAATGGTCGAACACGTGCAGGATCCGAAGGCTCATGGCTGCACGACCGCCTCGCGTTGCGGCGCCGGCGCGGCAACGGGCACCTCGTCGATCACGTTGCGCAGGAAGGCCTCGAACATCATGAGCGTCCACAGCGACGCGCTGTAGTCGCGCGCGCCCGATTGATGGGCATCGATCAGGTGCTCGAGGTACTTGCGGTCGAACCAGCCGGTCTCGGCGAGGCGCGGCCCGAGGATCGCGTCGCGCACGCGCTGCTTCAACGGTCCGCGGAACCAGCGCGCCAGCGGCACCGCGAAGCCCATCTTCGGACGGTAGAGGATGCTGTCGGGCAGTTGCGGCTCCATCGCCTTCTTCAGCAGCCACTTGCCCTCCTGGCCGCGGATCTTCAGCGACGACGGCAGCGTGGCCATCCACTCGACCAGCTCGTGGTCCATCAGCGGCTCGCGCACCTCGAGCGAATGCGCCATGCTGGCGCGATCCACCTTGGTGTTGATGTCGCCGACCAGGTAGGTCTTCATGTCGAGGTACTGGATCAGCGCCAGCGGGTCGTCGGTGGGCGCGTTGGCGGCGTGGCGGTCGAACACCTGCTCCGCGCTGTAGCCGGCCAGTTCGCTCTTGAAGCGGGCGCTGAACAGCTGGTCGCGCATCGGCGTGGAGAGAATCGACATGGAATGGAAGTACGCCTCGACCGACGTGCGTGCCATCCCCTGGAACGTCGTCTTGGCGCGGAACATGCGCGGCGCCCAGTCGGCCTTCGGATACGCGCGGCCCAGCGTGTTGAAGATCGGCCGGCGCATGGCCAGCGGCAGCGCCGAGCGGAAGCGCTCCTCGAACAGGTGGAGCTTGTAGCGCCGGTAGCCGCCGAAGGTCTCGTCGCCGCCGTCGCCCGACAGCGCCACGGTGACGTGCTTGCGCGCGAGCTGGCACACGCGGTAGGTCGGGATCGCCGAGCTGTCGGCGAAGGGCTCGTCGTACTGGCGCGCCAGCGTGTCGATGAGGTCGAAATCGTCGCTGCGCACCGTCTCGACGTGGTGGTTGGTGCGGTACTTGTCCGCGACCAGCTGCGCGAACTCGGCCTCGTCGAAGGCCGGATCGTCGAACGCGACCGAGCAGGTGTTGACCTTGCCGTCGGTCTGGCCCGCCATCGTGGCCACCACGGCGCTCGAATCGACGCCGCCGGACAGGAAGGCACCCAGCGGCACTTCCGAGATCATGCGCAGGCGGATCGACTCGTCGAGCCGATGCCGCAGCTCGGCGCAGGCGTCCTCGGCGCCGATGCGGCTGTCCAGCGTGAAGCGGACGTCCCAGTACGACTGCGGCTCGGCCGCGGGCTCGCCGCGCCGCACGACCAGCGTGTGGCCCGGCGACAGCTTGCGCGCCTGCTTGAAGATGGTGCGCGGCTCGGCGACGTAGCCGAGCGCGAAGTACTCCTCCACCGCGGCGGGATCCATGTCGCGCGACAGTCCGCCATGGGCGAGCAGCGCCTTCAGCTCCGAGCCGAAGACGAATCGGCCGTCGGCCAGCCACGCGTAGTAGAGCGGCTTGACGGCGAGGCGGTCACGCGCGAGGAACAGCGTCTGCTGGTTGCGATCCCACAGCGCGAAGGCGAACATGCCGCGGAAGCGCTGGACGCACTTCGGGCCCCAGGCTTCCCACGCGTGGACGATGACCTCGGTGTCGCTGCGCGTGTGGAACACGTGGCCCAGCGCCTGCAGTTCCGGGATCAGCGACTGGTAGTTGTAGATCTCGCCGTTGAAGACGACCACGACCGAGCCGTCCTCGTTGAACAACGGCTGTTGCCCGGTCGACACGTCGATGATGGACAGGCGCCGATGCGCGAGGCCGACGCCCGGCTCCGCGTGCACCGATCCTTCGTCCGGGCCGCGGTGATGCTGGGCCTGGTTCATCCGCGCCAAGGCCTCGCGATCGATCTCGCTCGATCCCTGCGGATCCAATATGCCGGCAATTCCACACATGTCTTGTTCCGATCAATCTAGGCCCGGGGCGCGGCGATGGCCGTTTCCGGGCTCGTGCTATCCATTGTCCAGGATGCGCCGCCGCGTCCTCAGCGTCCGAGCATGAGCCGCTCGTAGGCGCCACGGTAGCCTTCCACCATGGCCTTGAGACTGAAATTCTCGACGGCCAGGTGGCGCGAACGCTCGCCGTGTCGTCGACGCGTGAGCGGCTCGGCCAGGTAGCCCGCGAGCAGGCGCTTCAACGTCGCCACATCGCCCGCGTCGAACAGCGCGCCGTTGCCGCCGTCCTGCACCAGTTCGACATTGCCGCCGACGCGTGTGGCCAGCACCGGCAGGCCTGTCGCCATCGCCTCCAGCACCGTGTTCGAGATGCCCTCGGCCAGCGACGGCAGCACGAACACGTCCATGCATTGAAGCAGTTGCGCGACGTCCGTGCGGTCGCCGACGAACGCGGTCAGGTGCGCGATGCCCAGCGCCTGCGCCTGCCGCTCCAGCGCCTCGCGCAACGGGCCGTTGCCCACCATGAGCAGCCGCGCCCGGGAGGTGCCATCCGCACCCTCGCCCACCAGCTCGGCGAAAGCCCGCAACAGCGTCTGCTGATCCTTCACGGGCTGCAGGCGGCCCACCGTGCCGAAGACCACCAACCCGTCGCCCGACAGGTTCGCGGGAAGCAGGCCGGCCGGCTTCGGCTCGGCGGGATGGAACTTGTCGGTATCGACGCCGTTGCAGATGGTCGTGATGCGCTCCGGCCGGATGCCGACCCGCTCGACAAGGTAGTCGCGCAGGCTGCGCGAGACGGTCACGTAACGCTCGACGAGCGGCGCGTGCAGGCGACGCAGCACCTGCTCCTTGCGGCTGCGCCCGTCCAGGTCGTGGACGTCCCAGCCATGTTCGCCGTGCACGCAATGCGGCACGCCCGCCAGCCGCGCCGGCAGCAGCGCGTCGAGCCCGGACTTGTTGCGCGAATGGACGATCGCCGGCTTCAGGCGGCGGAAGGTACGGAACAGCTGGTAGCGCAGGCGCCATGTGCCGATCTGCGAGCGCCGCATCGCCATGACTTCCGTGTCGGGACGGGTCAGGCGATTGCGGAAGTCGGAGTAGTCCTCGATGCAGACGATGGCGTGCCGGTAGCTGGTCGACGGCATCCTGTTGATCAGGCTCACCAGCCCGTTCTCCATGCCGCCGGTCACGAGGTGGTGGATCACGTGCAGGATCAGGGGACGCGGGTCGGTCGTCATCACAGCCCCACGCACTCGCGCATGAACGCCTGGTCGGAGAACTGCCAGTGGATGCCGCGCCGCAGGACGTTGAACGGATCGACGCGGCGCACGTTGGTGCCGCCATAGGCCGACAGGCAACCCGCGTAGCCGGCCTGCCGCACCAGCTCGAGACGGCCCGGCGTCATGTGATGACGGCCGCCGTAGGGGTAGCCGAGGATCACGTCCTGGATGCCGAGCTCGCGCCGCAACGTGTCGCGCGACTCGACCAGCTCGTTCCACACGACGTCCTCCGGCTCGCCCGCGCAGTCGATGTGGTTGACCGTGTGCGAGCCGATCGTGAAGCCGTGCTTGCGCATCGCGCGCAGTTGGTGCCAGTCCATCGTCGGGATCGGATCGTTCCTGCGCTTGATGTCGTGCGGGAACGTGCGATCGGTGTTGACGATGCCCGTCGACACGAAGAACGCCGCCGGGATCTGGTGGCGAACGAGGATCGGCACCGCGTTGTCGTGGTTGTCGCGGTAGCCGTCGTCGAAGGTGACGCACACGAGCGGCTGGCGCGAGCGCGGGATGGCCTTGGCGTCCAGCACTTCCTCGAGCGACAGCACGCGGCAATGCCGGCGGATCAGCTCCATCTGCCGATGGAACTGCTCGACACCGGTGCTCAGGTTGTCGCGCACGTCGTCGGTGACGCGGTGGTACAGCAGCACCGTGATGCGCGGCGCCACGGCGCGATAGAGCCCGGAGCGCCAGACCGCATGCGTGCCCCGGCCGAGTCCGGCCTTCAGCAAGGCCTTGGGCAGCGGCTCGGCGACCGGGTCGCGCGCCGCCAGCTTGCGTTCGAGCGCCGCGACCTGGGCCAGCGACGGCTTGCGGTTGGTGCGCCCGCCGCTGCCCTGCGGCGAGGCCACGGCCGTACCTTGCAGGACATCCGCGAGCGCGGATTGCACGAGCTGGTTGCCGACTTCATCGAGCCTGAGCTGCAGTCCCTTGACGGTGGAGAACGGCGCGCACGGCACGACCTCGCGCGCGGCGACGGCGCCGGTGTCGAGCTTCTCCTCGACCCAGTGCACGGTGCAGCCGACGCTGGTCTCGCCGTTCCAGAGCTCCCAGAACGCCGGCGGCATGCCGCGGTAGTCGGGCACGCGGCCCTTGTGCAGGTTGAGCGTGCCGGCGTCGGGCAGCGCGAACAGCGGCTTGCGAAGGATCGGGGCACCGAGCGCCAGCCCGAGCCGCGGCGCGAAGTCCTGCACCAGGCGGATAGCTTCGGGCGCGTGGATGTCGGGGACGCGCACGATGCGCACGTTGCTGCGGGCGGCGAACGCATCGCTGGAAAAATTGCTCCCCGGCAGCGCGCCCGTGCCGGGTTGCGGCGCAGTGGGCCGGTCGCCGGCGACGCGTCGCCAGACTTCCCCGAGCGTGTACGGAAACCAGCGCCAGCGATCGCGGCGCAGGCTGCGCCACTGGCTCTTGACGAGCGGCACGAGGCGCTTGCGAGGCGAATGCACGATCACCAGCCAATCCATGCCGGCGATCGCCTCGTCGGCCAGCACGATCCCCTTGCGGACCGCGAACGACAGGTCGCCGGTGAAGACGACGACGCGGTTGCCGGACGTCGCGGTGGCGTCGCTCATCGCTGCCCCCACGTCCGTGTCAGCTGCGCGTCGAGCGCCCCGAAGTTGTCCTGGACGAAGGACTGCAGGGTGCGCTCGGCCAGCGCCGGCGACGTCCCGCCCACGTACACGATGAGCTCCGCGGAATCGTCGCCACGCCCGAGAAGCCGATCGATGGCCACGCTCGCCTTCGCCACGGCATCGCTGCTGGTGAAGCGGCCACCGACCCAGTAGACCTGCCACGCCGTCACGCTGCTTTCGCCGCCGACACCGAGTTCGTCGCGACGATGCAGTTCGGCGGTGCGCAAGTCGATCGCCGCCGACCCGGTCGTCACATGCTGCCGACCGTCGACGACGCGTCTCCAGCGCTTGTCCTCGCTCTGCGCCAGCAGCGCGTCCGCATCGCTCAGCTTGCGCAAGCCGTCCTGCTGGCGGTAGTACGCGATGTAGAGCCCGACGGGCGGCAAACCCTCCTTGCGATAGACGGCATCGACCAGGGCGGACGGGTTGTCCAGCCGCGGCTTCCATTCGGCGCCTGGATCTCCGGGGCCCGCGGACCAGCCCGGAGCGAGCGCTGCGGATGCCGCGAGCAGCGGCGCGGCCGCCGACTCGCGTTGGGCGAGCGCATGCAGCGTCCAGGGCGGCACGGCGGCCAGCACGATCAGCGCCGCGGCGACGGCGAACGTCGCCTGCATGCGGGCGCGCGACCCCGCTCCGGTGACAAGTTCCCCGGCTTCGGAAGGCGCGGCCACGGCGCGCGGCGCCGGCGCCTCGGACCAACGGATGCCGACCCAGAACAGCAGGAAGATCACGAGCCCGAAGAACAGCCAGCCGTAGATCAGGTGATCGACACCGGTGGCGATCCGGTTGTTCGACAGGTGGCCCAGCATCACGATCATGTAGGCGCGCACCCAGTTCCCCAGCAAGGGCACCAGCAGCGAGACGCCCATGAAGGTCACGCGGCGCCAGTTCGAGCGGTACATCAGGTAGGCGTAGAGCGTACCCACCATGAAGGACGCGATCAGGTAGCGCACGCCGCTGCAGGCCTCGACGACCGACCATTGGCCGGACGGGATCACGAACATCAGCCCGTCGCGGAAGACCGGCACGCCGCTCAGGCGCAGCGCGGCGACCGTGAAGTCGGCCGTCATCTGCATCAGCCACGGCAGCAGGAACTCGCCCAGCGGCACCGCGAAGAACAGGAAGGCCAGCGGAAACGCGGCCGCGCGCGCGAAGCGCGACCCGAGCACCGCGGGCACCGCGAGCACCAGCATCGCCACGAAAGTCAGCTGCGTGATGGCGTTGACCGCCGCGAGTTCGCCGAGCAGCCACAGCACGGCGATGGCCGCCATCGGCAGCAGCATCCACGCGTTCGCACGCGGCGTGACGGCGGCCAGGCGCTCGCGATCCCGCCACAGCAGCCAGGCGGAGATCGGCGGCACGAGGAATGCGTGCATGAACGTTTCCGACCGCATCCAGATGCCCACCATGCCGGCCGCGGTCGACCAGTACAGCAGCAGCACGGCCGCCACGACCAGCGCCAGTGCCGGCAAGGACGTGCTCCAGGCGCTTCCCGGTGCCGGCCGGCTCAGGCGCACGCTGGGCGGCGGTGGCAGGGTCGTGCTCATCCCAGGCTTCGCACGACGAAGGGGCCGAGCCAGTTCGCCACCCCGATCGGCAGGCGGCGCCAGGTTTCGATCATCAGCTTGTACTTCGCGTTCGACGGGTTGTTCTGCGGAATCGCGTCGCGCTTGTAGAGCTGGTATTCGTAGTGCAGCGGAGCCGGCTCGAAGCCCCAGTTCTTCTTGAACGAATAGGAGCCCGTGCCCTGCTTGCTGCGCCCGTAGTCGAAGACCTTGACGCCGCGCGCGCAGGCGCGGCGCATCAGTTCCCAGTACTTGAAGTCGTTGGCGGCCAGGTCCCGCGCGAGCACGTCGTCGCCTGCGTAGTACGGCAGCACCTCGTCGCGGAAGTAGAAGCTGAGGACGCTGCTGAGCGTGCGACCGTCGGGCGCCACGACCGTGAGCACCTCGCAATCGCGGCCGAACTCGTCCAGCAGCGCCTGGAAATAGCGCTTGGGCATCGCCGGCGTGCCGTGCCGGTGCACGTTGTCCGCGTACAGCGCGAAGAAGCGGTCGACGCCGTCGTCGATCTCGCTGTGCAGGCCGTTCTTGATCCCCTTGCGAACCATCGCCCGCTGCTTGCGCGGAATGGCCAGCATGTTGGCTTCCTCGTCCGGCAGGATCTCGCGGCGGAAGGTGACGTAGAGATCCTGCAGCGGCCAGTCCGCATGACGCGGCACCACGTTGCGCAGCTCGAGGTGATCGACGCCCAGGTTGCGTCCGATCCGGGACGCCTCCTTTTCCAGCGCGAGCGCCACCGCCTCGCTGACGGCGGCGACACCCCCATAGACCGCGAACGGCAGGCTCACCAGCGAGTTGCCGAAGAGCGCGCTGTTCACGTGGCCCAGCGGCAACACGCCGGCGATCTGCCCGTCCAGCTCGGCGTAAAGGAAATACGCGTCGTGGCGGAAGACGTCCGCCAGGATGCGCTGCCAGCCGGCACGATGGAAGAACGTCGCGCTGGGGCATGCCTGGACGAACACGTCCCAGGCCTCGGCCGCGGCGCGATCGTGTTGCGCCAGCCGCTTGATCTGCAGGGCGGCGGCCATCAGTTCAGTGCCCGGCCCGTCGCCGTGCCGGCCTTGAGGAAGATGTCGTCCATGCGGCCCCACTTGAAGTCCGCCAGCAGTCCGATCAGGCGATCTTCCATCCGATCGATGTTGACGTAGTGCCGGAAGCGCGTCTTGGCATCGATGCCCGCGATCCTCGGCTGCGCGACGTCGAACTCCCAGGGGTGGCAATAGAAGATGGCGGCCTGCTGGTCCATCTCATGCACTCGCTTGATCATCCAGCGCGACACGGGGTACGGCAGCAGCCGGAAGTAGCCGCCGCCGCTCGAAGGCAGGTTGCGATTGAACACGCGCAGCGTGGTGATGGGCACCTCGATCAGCTCGGGCTTGACGCGGTAGGCGAAGCGCGGCGCGTCCGGCATCCCGTAGTGGTCGTGGCGGATCGGATAGATGCTGGAGCTGTAGCGGTAGCCCGCGCGCGACAGGCAGTCGAAGGCCCACAGGTTGGCCGTGCCGATCGAGAAGCTCGGCGCGCGGTAGCCGGTCACCTCGCAGCCGCCGACATCCTCGAGGATCGCCTTGGCACGGCTGATGTCGTCCAGGAACTCCGCTTCGGTGAGATCGCTGGCGCGCTGGTGCCCGTAGCCGTGGCTGGCGAGCTCGTGGCCCCCGCTCACGATGCGGCGCACGAGCTCGGGATAGCGCTCCGCGATCCAGCCGAGCGTGAAGAAGGTGGCCTTCGTATCGTGCGCCGCGAGGATCTCGAGCAGGCGGTCGACGTTGCGCTCGACCCGGCACTCGCGCTCGCCCCACTCGCTGCGCGCGATATACGGCGCGAACGCGGAGACCTGGAAGTAGTCCTCCACGTCGATGGTCATGGCGTTGATGATCGTGTCCGACGGCATGGGATCTCGTCTCACGTTAGCGCGCTTCGGCAAGCCATCGCTCGAGATCGGCAGCGATGCGCTCCGCCGCGTGCCCATCCCAGTATTCGGGCGTGCGCCCGCGCTTGCCCTGGCCTTGCAGGATCTCATCGACGCATTGCAGGATCGCGACGCGGTCGTCGCCGACCATCGTGTTGGTGCCCTCTTCCACCGTGATCGGCCGCTCGGTGTTGGCCCGCAGCGTCAGGCACGGCACGCCCAGCGCCGTGGTTTCCTCCTGCAACCCGCCCGAATCGGTCAGCACCAGCGTGGCCCCGGCCATCAGGCCCAGCATCTCGAGGTAGCCCTGCGGTGGCAGCAGCACGACGCGTTGCGGGTCGATCAGGCCACCGAGCCCGTAGCGCTCGATGTTGTTGCGCGTGCGCGGGTGCTGCACGAACACGAGCGGCAGGCGCGCGGCGACCTCGGCCAGGACACCCAGCAGGCGCCCGAGCACCTGCGGATCGTCGACATTGGACGGCCGGTGCAGCGTCACGACCCCGAAGCGCCCGTGCGCGGTCAGGATCGCCGGATCGATGCCGTGCGCGCGCAGCGTCTCCGCCGGGCTGTGCGCATGCTCGCGGTTGGCGAGCAGCGAGTCGATCATCACATTGCCGACGAAGCAGATGCGCTCCGCCGCGACGCCTTCGCGTTGCAGGTTGTCGCCCGCGCTGCGCTCGGTGATGTAGAGGCGATCGGCCACCTGGTCGGTGAGGACGCGGTTGATCTCCTCGGGCATCTTGCGGTCGTAGCTGCGCAGGCCGGCCTCGACATGCACTACCGGCACGTTCTTCTTGACCGCCACCAGCGTGCAGGCAAGCGTCGAATTGACGTCGCCCACGACGATCACGCAGCAGGGCCGGTGCGTGTCGAGCGCCGGCTCGAAGCGGCGCATCACATCGGCCGTCTGCACGGCGTGCGTGCCCGAACCCACGTCCAGGTTGATGTCGGGTCGCGGCAGGCCCAGGTCGGTGAACAGGCGGTCGCTCATGTCCCGGTCGTAGTGCTGGCCGGTGTGCACGAGCATCGTCCGCAGCCGCGGCGCATGCGTCCCCAGCGCACGCAGGATCGGCGCCATCTTCATGAAATTGGGCCGGGCGCCCACGACGCACATCACTGGCCCGGGCGGATCGAAAGTCGACGAATCGGTCATGAGGGGTTCTCGTCCTGGGCCGGAGGCTGGGCCTCGGCCGGAGGCGGCTTGACGGCGCTGACGAGCTTCAGCAGGGTCGCCAGCGTGTTCTGGGTCAGGCGCTCGACGCGCAGCATGCTGGCCTCGACACGCTGCAACTGCGCCTGCCCCTGCTCCGCAACGAGCCCGCTGAGATGTTTCGTGAGGCGGGCCGCGAGTTCGGGATCGAGACCGATGCGCGACAGGTCCAGGTTGGCGTCGTGGCCGTTCGTCCGCGGCGCCGTGCGCAGCGCGCCGTTACCCTCGCCACCGACATCGAGTTCGATGTCGATGGCGGTCTCGGTCGCGAAATCCTTGACGACTTCAGCGACGTCCTCGACGCTCAGGTGCGTGCGGCCGTTCAGGAACCCGAGCAGCAGCAGCCGATCGCAGATGGAGTTGATCCGGCGCGGAATGCCGCCGCTCGCGTCGTAGATGCCCGTGAAGGCCTGGTCGTCGAACGTCGGCAAGCCGGTCGAGCCGGCGCACTTCAGACGATGCTGGATGTAGCCGCGGGTCTCGTCGCCGTTCAGCGGTCCGATGTGGCAGGTCGCGGCGACGCGCTGGCGAAACTGCTCCATCTCCGGCCGGCGCAGGATCTCGCGGAACTCGGGCTGGCCGATCAGGAAGGTCTGCAGCAGCGCCTTGTTGCCGAACTGGAAGTTCGACAGCATGCGCAGTTCCTCGACGGCCCGCATCGTGAGGTTCTGGGCCTCGTCCACGATCAGCAGGCAGTGCTGTCCCTTGCTCACCTTGCTGAGAAGAAAGGCCTCCATCGCGATCAGCAGCTCGGACTTCGGGATGCCCTTGACGTTGAAGCCGAACGCCGCGCCCACCATGCGCAACGTGTCCTCGGCATCGAGCTGCGTCGTCACCAGTTGTCCGACGATCACGTTGCTTCCGTGCATGCCCTCGATCAGCGCGCGCAGGATCGTCGTCTTGCCAGCCCCGATCTCGCCGGTCACGATGACGAAACCCTCGTTGCACGAGATGCCGTACTCCAGGTAGGCGCGGGCGCGACTGTGCTGCTTGCTCCCGAAGTAGAAATTGGGATCGGGGCTCAGCAGGAACGGCTTGCTGCTCAATCCATAGAAAGCTTCGTACATTCGTCAGATCTGCAAATTGAGAGTGGCGAGCAGCGCCCATTCGGTGTACGGCGAATCGCCCAACGAAATGGAGCGCCGCGCACCGAGCGAGAAGTGCGTGCGCAATCCGAGCTGGGTGATCCAGTTGGCGGTGGCGGTGCGCAGCTCGACGTGCGTACCCGAATCTCGATCCAGCGTCCGCGAGTCCGCGAGAGTCAGGTTGAGGGAACTCAGTTCGGTCAGTCGATGCGAAATGGACAGCGATGCCGAACGCTGCCGGATCGAGCTGCCGTCGGACAACGAATCTGACGCCGTCGACAGCGGATCGAGCCGGCTGGTGTCGCTCTGCTGGGCCGACAACAGGATGTTCGTACGCACGCCGAAGTAGCCGACCGACAACGACAGGTTGCGTTGCAGCGACACGGCGTCTGTGAGAAAGCCCGACGGGATGACGACCAGCGGGTTCAGGCCCAGCGCCTGCAATTCGAGCAGCGCTTGGCTGGCCCGAGTGACCGGATCGGGATACTTCGACGCCAGCTGCAGGTAGACGACGTCGAACGCCGTCATCAGCTGGCCCTGGGAGGCGGCCGAGCCGTTGCTGGTGACCTGCCGGCTATCGCTGATCATCCACACGGTATGGGACGTCCGGTGCTGGAAGCTGAACGTGTAGGCGTCGCCGAAATAGCGCTTGTCGTCCTGCAGCAGCAGCGTCGTGCGCTCGGACGGCATCCAGCGCACGCTCGCGCCGTAGGTCGTGTCGTACTTGAGGTTCAGGCTCTCGACATCGGTGCCTTCGCGGCCGCCCCGCAAGGTGAACTGCAGTTCGCCGTCCGGGCTGAACAGGAGCGAGCCGACCGCGCTCTTCGTCGTCGTGGTTCGACCCAGGCTGAAGTCGGTTTTCTCGTCGGACACGTCCAGTCCCCAACCGATTCGGGCGGTCGTCTGCGCCGTGCCCAGGTGCGCGCTGCCCCCGGAATTCGTGGAATTGCCCGTCGCGTCCGAGCTGCTGTGCGTGAGCGAGTAGTCGCCGCCCAGCCGGTAGGCGACGTTGCCCGCCAGGACGCCCTGCAGGTAAGGCGTCACGGTCAGCGACGCCACTTGGGTCTGGTTGTCGGTGTGCAAGGCCGAATCCGGCGTCTGCGTGCCGAACGCGGTGATGTTCTGGCGCGAGATGCTCGCGTTGCCGTCGATGAACAGATGGTGGTCGAGCAATTGCGTCTGGACGGCGCTCTCGAGCGACTGCTGCACCGTGTCGGACGTCGTGCCTCGCGCGTAGTTGGTGCCGATCAGCGAATAGTTCAGGAAGCCCTGGGCCCAACCCGCGGCGCTGCGAAGTTGCAGGCCTGGGCTGACCTGCGTGATCAGATCGGTCCGGCGGTCGGTGGACGTCAGGTTCGCGTTGTCGGTGAGCGTCTCGTTGACGGAGACGGTCGGCGTGAAGGCGAACGCCCGGCTGGCGTCTCCGCCCGAATCGGGCTGCGCCCGCGCGTCGACCGTCGCCAGGCTCAGCAGCCCGAAGACGGTCAGCCCGAGCCGATCGATCGCGACGAGGCGCGGGTTTCGACGTTCAGGCTTCGCGCGCGCCAGGGTGGCCATCATCAGGCGGCCGGCTGCCGTTCGGCCGGACCGTCGTACGAATACCCGTGCCCGTAGCCGTACCCTTCGCCGGTCGGCGAACCGGTGCGCGACATGTTCAGCAGCATCATGCGCACCGGACAGGCCTCGATCGTCGCCAGCGCGCGCTGCACGTCGGCGCGCAGGGTCTTCTCGGCCTGCACGACCATCACGACCTGGCCCATCTGCGTCGCCAGCACGCGCGCCTCGGTGGTGAGCAGCAGCGGTGGCGAATCGAAGATGATGATCCGGTCGGAGTAGCGCCGAGCGATGTCGTCGAGCAACAGCCGCATGGCGTCGCTGGCCAGCAGCTCCGTGGAACGGGGGTGCGGCGTGCCGCTGGGCAGCAGCGTCAGCTTCTCGATGCTGGTGCGAAGCAGGACGCTGGACATGTCCGCATCGCCCTTGAGCACGTCCAGCAGGCCCGGGCTCGATGGTAGATTGAGCATGCGCAGCAGCGAAGGCCGTGCGACGTCCGCGTCCACCAGCATCACCGTGTTGTCCATCTCGGCGGCGATGCTCATGGCCAGGTTCACGGCCGTGTAGCTCTTGCCCTCGCCGGCCAGCGCGCTGGTCACCATGATGAGGTTGCCGTGATTCAGGATCGACGCGCCCTTGCCCATCGCGTTGCTGATGAGCGGCCGCTTGATCACGCGATACTCGTCGGCCGTCTGCGAGCGCGGCGCGCTCGGCGTGACCAGCCCTGCCGCGGCCAGCGCCGCCAGATCCAGTTCGACCTGCTTCGCGGTGCGAGCCGGCTGGATCGGTGCAGGCGCGGCCTGCACGGTCGGCGCACCGGTAGAGCTGGGCGCCGTCCGCGGCCCCGCCAGCACCGGCGCGTCCTCCGGCATCATCGCGCCCGCCCGGCGCAGTTGCTCGAGTCGTTCGGCGGCTTGTTCGATCAGGCTGGCCATGTCATTCCCCTCCCGCGCGGCGGGCGGCCACGACGGACATCACGAGGATCGTCGCCACGAAGACCCCGACCAGAGATCCCGAGCCAGCAAGAAACCGCATCAAATAAACCTTCTCGAGTCGCTTCTCCGCCTCGCCCGTCACGCGCGAGACGACGCCGAGCACCGGAAGCTCCAGTTGCGCACGCAGTTCGCCCGTGTTGAAGAACACCGGGCGGAGCTGGCTGGCCAAGAACGCGAACCCGAAGCCGGCACCGAGCGAGGCGATCATCGCCGTCGCGAGCAGGATGAGTCGATTCGGTGAGACCGGCTTGTTCGACACGCGAGGTGGGTCGATCAGGCGGAAATCGGCCACGCCTGACGCCGACTCCAAGTCGCCGGACATCACCGCCGATTCGCGCCGAGCCACCAGATCCTCGTAGTTCTTCTTGTTGATCGTGTAGTCGCGATTCAGCTGCGACGCTTCTGCCTCGAGCTGCGGAGCCGTCTTGATCGCATCCTTGGCGCGCTCGTAGCGCGCGGAGTAGTCCGACACCCGCGCCTGCAGGCTGGCGACCTGCACTTCCGACGTCGCCAGCAGACGGTTCAGCTCCTGATAGACCAGATTCTCGTTGTTGTTCGACGAGCTCAACGTCGGCGTCGACATCGCGGCCTTGCGAAGCTCCTCGACCTGCTTCTTCTTCTGCGCCTCGAGGTCGGCGATCAGGTGCCGCGTCGAGACCACGTCCGGGTGCTGATCCGTGTAGCGCTGCAGCAGCGTGTCGAGATTCTTCTTCTGCGCGTCGATGCGCGAATCGATCTCCGGCGTCGCCAGGTTGACGGCCGACTCCTGCAACAGACTCTGCGTCGTCAGGCTCGCGCTGGCTGTCTTCTCATTGTTGAGCTGCGTCTTGGCCGCGTCACGGGCGTTCTCCGCCTCGTGCAGCGCCACGCGAGCGGTGTCCAACTGATCGCCGAGCGTGGCCAGCTGCGACGCCGAGTCCTTGCCTTCGGAGAACTGCAGGTTGATGTTCTTGAGCTTGAACTCCTTCAACTTGGCTTCCGCCTCCTGCAGCTTCTCCTCGTAACTCTTGATCTGGTCGTTGATGAACAGCTTGGCGGTGGCGGTGTCGCTGCGCGAGTTGCCGAGGCTGGACTCGACGAAGATGGACACGAGCGCCTGGATCACGCGCTGCGCCTTCGCGGCGTCGGAATCGCGGTAGGACAGCGCATACAAGTTGTCGCGGCCGACGCTCTTGATCTCGAGCCCGTTCATCAGCTTGCCGACGAGTTCTTCCTGGCGCGCCTTCGAATCGACCTTCAGGTCGAGGTCGGCCATGCGCACCAGCTTCTCGACATTGGGACGGCTGATCAGCGTGCGGCTCAGCATCACCACCTGCTGGTCCACGTTGGGCTGCACCGCCAGGCCCGACATCAGGGGCCGCAGGATCGATTGCGTGTCGACGTAGATGCGCGCCGTCGCCTCGTATTCGTCCGGGATGCGGAAGACCACGACCACGGCGACGAGGCCGATGACCCACGCCACCAGCAGCGACTGCCAGCGAAACCTCCACATGCCCTTGGCGACGGCAAGTGCCTGGTCTATCAACTCTTCCATGGGATACGTGCTATCGCGTCAGTGAACCACGCGGCTTCCGAATCGGGCCTGCGCAGTACGAGAACGGCCAGGGGCCCGGCCGCAGAAGGAATCAGAAGAAACTCTGGGGGATGATCAGCACATCGCCCGGCTTCATTTCGACGTTCGCAGAGATGTCTCCGCGCTTGATCAGATCCTTCAGGCGCACGGCGTACTGCGCGTGCTGGGACTCGGAGGTGCGAAGAATCGTGGCGTCGTTGCCAGCCGCGAAGTCCGTCAGGCCGCCCACCGCGATCATCACGTCCAGCAGGGTCATCTGCTGCTTGTAGGGCAGGAACTGCGGCCGCGCCGCCTCGCCGATCACGCGGATCTGCTGGCTGTAGGGCCCGATGAAGCTGGTGACGACCACCGACACGTTCGGGTCGATCACGTACTTGCCGAGGCCCTTCTGGATGTCCGTGGTGATCTGCGCCGGGGTCTTGCCTTGGACGACCAGATCGTTGATCAGCGGGGTCGAGATCTTTCCGTCCGGACGAACCGTGACGGTCATGTTGAGTTCGGGATTGCGCCACACGGTGATGTTGAGCGAATCGCCCGAACCCACGATGTAGCTGTAGTCCTGGGTCGACGCCGACTGCGGTGCAGGCGGCAATCCGGCGGACACACTCGTGCACCCGGCCAGCAGCCAGATGAATGAACAAAGCAGCGCGCCCATCGCCGCACGCGCCGTCCTACCGATAGATCTTGTCATGGTGTCCTCCACAAACAGACGTGACCGACGCAGTGCGCCGGAGGGAGCTCCCGCCCCATCACACACGCCTCAAGCCGCCCGCTTCCCTCCAGCAATCCTCGCCAGAATGATGGCACATCCAAGCAGGCCGCCGCAAGGCTCAGACGTGGGGAAACGACCCCCCCTTTGGGTGAACCCCAATGCCGCGAGGCGGCATTCCTGCACGCTCCGACGTGTTTGCAACACGACTGTCATGGACGCGGCGAAACCGCGCGCTCAGCCCCGCAAGCGCGGACGGATGAGCATCAACAGCAGTTGCTGCAGCGGATTGGAATTGCCGCCGGGGCGCCAGGTGAAGCGCAGCCGCTCGCGATAGGCGTCGAACTGCATGCCCCAGGGCGCGAACCTGAACATGCCGCGGCCGAGCAGCACCTTGAGCACGGAGGTGCCCATCACCCCGGCGCACAGGTCGCAGGCCATGCCCGTGGACGGCCCTCGCTGCTCGATGAAGTTCACCGCCTCGGGCGCGACGAGATAGTTGCGCTGCAGCATCGCCGGCGACAACCCCGCGATGAAACGAGCGAACTGCTCCTGGTGCTCGTGGCCCTCGACCTTGAAGTACTGCTCGAAGCTCATTCCCGGCGGCGCGAATCCGAGCATCGCCACCCCCATGCCGAGGGGAGCCGCCGTCAGCGCCGGAATGCCGCGCTCGTAGCAGGTCTTGAACAGCATTCGCCGCGCAGGCATCGCGAAGAAGTCGATGCCGTCGACGAAGACATCGACGTCGCGCAGGAAGTCGTCGATGTTGGCCGGCGTGACGCCGTCGGGGAAACGGCGAATGTCGGCCTCGGGGTTGATGTCGCCGGCGATGTCCGCCATGACGTCGACCTTCGGCTGTCCGATGGACGACATGAACGCGCCGGCCTGCCGGTTCATGTTGTGGATCTCGAAGCGGTCGAAGTCGGCGATGTTGAAATTGCCCACCCCCAGGCGCGCCAGCGTTCTCAGGTGTGCCCCGCCCACCCCGCCCATGCCGGCGATGGCGACGCGCTTGTGGCGCAACGTCTCCTGTTCGACCGCGGTCACCCATCCGAGATTGCGGGAGAACGCACGCTGGTAGTCGAAGATCGCGGAGGACACGGCGCCATCACCTCGTCGGGTCAACTGGGAGCGGCGAGCGCGTCGCCGTCGCTGCACGATACCGCGAACCCGAGACGACGTCTTGCGGGTCCGGAGACGAAAATGGCGCCCGAAGGCGCCATTCATTCAGGATCGAGCCGGACGGCTCGACAAGCCGATCACACCGAGCGGCGACGCTTGGCGGCCAGCCCCAGGCCCAGCAGCGCGATGCCGACCAGCGCGACGCCGGCGGGTTCGGGCACGCCCATGACGATGTCCACGGTACCGTTGGTATTCACCGTGGTGCCAGCCACGACCGGGAAGCCGTCGAATTGTCCGGATTCCAGGGTAATGGCATAGAACGGAACCGGCGACACGAAGAAGCTCGAGCCGGCCGCGGTCAGCGCGAAGGAGTTCTGCTGGCCGAAGGCACCGCAAAGGTTCGGGGCCGAGCAGTTCTCGAAACCGCTGCCGTTGGTGGCATTGCCGGAGCCCAGGAGCGTCAGCGCGTCGCCATGCGAGTTGAGCGTGTAGGACGAACCCGGAGCGGCCGGCGCGGTGAACGTCGCAGCGGCACCCTTGTCATAGGTCAGGCTCACCGCCCCGCCCGGGTTCAGCGAGAAGTTCGTGCCGCCGCCGCTGGCCGGGCCATACGTGCCGGTGCCGTTGAACAGCGCGAGCAGCCCGTAGTTCGAGCCCAGCCCCGTCTGGGCGGCGTTGTAGGTGACGTTCGCGGCGGGAATCGTGTCGTCGTAGTTGAAGCCCTGCGCCGTGAACGCGAGCGTCACGGTGAACGTGGTCGCGCTCGTGAAGGTCAGTTGCTCTTGGTAGTGGCCACTGATGTCATTCGCGACGAACGGCACCAGGGAGCCGCCGCCGGCGAGCGCGGTCGTGTTGACCGTGAAATCCGGATACACCGGGCTCGCGGACGCCGCGCCAGCCGCCATCAGGGCGACGGCGGCGGCAATGGATTGCAGTACGATTCTTGTCTTCATGTTTGTCGCTCCTCAAGGGATTTAACGATCGACTTGGCGGAAGTGGCCCGGGTTCTCGTTTGATCTCGAACCGACGGAACACCGTCCTTGGCTCCTTTAAAGCACGCACTGTGCCAACTCTAGATAAGCGACCTGTTCTCCTTTCGAATCAAGCACTTGCGATGAATACCCGGAAATAAGTCCGGATCGACTGTAAGATGTTTCGACACTTTCCGAGGCCTGCGGCCGCCTCACGCCAACCGCCCGGAAGGCACGGGGCCAGCCCGCTCACACGACGAATCGAACGCGAGGAGACCTCCGTGGAACCAGCAGGCGGCAGCGGAAAATCAGCCGAAGAGATCGCCGAGGCGTACAAGTCGGAACCGTGGTGGTACGACGTCCGCGGCTTCTTCATCCTGACCTTCGCCTACAACAGCACGCTGCCGCATCAGCTGGGCTTCTTCGGCCCGAACTTCGGTGCCGATCACCTCGAGCTCGCCATCGGCAGTGGCACGATGCTGGAACTGGTGCTGCGCTGGCGCGGCTGGAAGAAGCTGCCGATGGTGCGCATCGTGGGCGTCGACTATGCGGAGTCGATGCTGGCCGGCGCACGCCACCGCTTCGCGGGCAAGCCAGGGCTTCGCTTCCTGCTGGCCGACGCCGCGAACATGCCGCTGCCGTCCGACCACTTCGACACCGTCAACTGCGCGAACGCCGTGCACTGCATTCCGGACGTGGACGGCGCGTTTCGCGAGATCCGGCGCGTTCTCAAGCCCGATGGCGTACTGGCGGCCAACGTGCTGCTCTATCCGCGCGGCGGCTGGCCTTGGCGCGGCATCGCCGAGCGCATCAACAACTGGGGCATGCGCAAGGGCATCCTCTACAAGCCCTACGAACAGGAAGACGTGCGCCAGCGCCTCACGCAGGCCGGCCTCGTCATCGTCTCCGAAAGGGTCAGCGGCAATTGCTACGACGTGGTGGCGCGCAAGCCGCGCGAGCCGGCGAGCGCCGCATGACGCCCATCCTTCCCATCCTCGCCCGCCTCTCCTGGCATCGACAAGTTCCCTGATGGAGGTCGCCCGCATCCTGTTCGTCTGCACGGGCAACCTGTGCCGCTCGCCGATGGCCGAGGCCGTCGCCCGGACTCTGGCCGACGGCGCCGGTCTCGCCCTGCGCCTGGAGTTCGACTCGGCCGCCACCAACAACCTGCAGGGTCGCGCGTCGATCGATCCGCGCGCCCGTGCGGTGCTGACGCGCGCCGGCTACAAGGTCGACACGCACCGCGCGCGCCGCGTGACGCCGCGGGACATCGCCGCCAACGACCTCGTGCTCGCCATGGACGCCGTGCACCTGGACACGCTGCGTGAGGCCTACGGCGAGGAGCACGGCCACAAGCTGCGGCTGTTCCTGGACTTCGCGCCGGGGTTCGAGGGCCGGGACGTCCCGGATCCCTACTTCGGCGATCTCGGCGGATTCGACCGAGTGCTGGCGCTGTGCGAGGCCGGCGTGCGCGGACTGCTTGCCGCCGCGCCGGGCCTGTTCAGCGACGCCGGCCGGAGCGGACTCAGAGATCCTTGCGCAGGCTGACCACCTCGGCTTGGCCAGCGAACTTCTTGCCGAGCGCGGCGAGCTGGTCCAGCTGGGCTCGCGCGTCGGCCTTGTTGCCTGCCTTGAGATACAGCTTGGCCAGGTCGAGCTTGAAGCCGTTGTTCGTCGGGGACTGCTCGACGACCTTCTTCTGCAGTTCGATCGCCTTGTCGACCTGCCCCGACGCAGCCATGACGCTCGCCATCGTGTCCATGAAGGCCGGCTGGTTCGGCGCAAGCTCGTTGGCCTTCTGCGCATACGCCAGCGCGCCCGGCTTGCCCTGCAGGCTGGTGACCCACGCCAGATTGTTGTAGCCCGCCGCATTGTTCGGCGCGAGCTTGACCACGGTGGCATAAGCCGCCTCCGCGCCCGGGTAGTCCTTCTTCGCCAGCGCGGTGTCGCCGACATGGAACACGAAGGTCGTGTCGTCGGGATGCGACTTGCGCCAGGTCGCCTGGAAAGTGCGCGATTCCGTATCGGCGCCAGACGCCAGCAGCACCGAATCGAGCTTGACGGCCAGTTCCGTGGACGGCGCCTGCTTCAGACCGGCGCGATAGGCCGCCGCCGCCTTGTCCCAGTCGCGTTGCGATGCGTCCAGATCGCCCTCCAGCGCAAAGCCCACCCCCTCGGTCGGGCGCTGGCGCTGCATGGTGCGGGCAATGTCGATGGCTTCCGGGAGAGCGCTCATGGAGACGTCGATCGACGCCAGCCGGCGCTGCGCATCGACCAGGTCCGGCTTGATGTTCAGCGCGCGGCGAAGGGACTCGCGCGCGGCATCCCTGTTGCCGCCCTGGACCTGCGCGTCGGCCAGGCGGATCAAGGGCTGCGACATGCTGGGCACCAGTTCCGTCACCTTGGCGAAGGTCTGGATCGCCTGGTTCATCTCGCCCGACTTCAGCTGGACCTGCCCCAACGCGTCGACGATCTCCGGCTGATCCGGCATGGCCGTGGCGGCGTCCTGGGCGGCCACGGCTGCCTGAGGCAAGTTGTTGTCGGTCAGATACAGCCTGATCAGCAGCAGGCGCGGGTCCGCCTGGCCGGGATTCACCGCGATGGCCTTCTTCAGATAGCCCGCGGACACCTCGCTCGACGTCCCCGGCACCAGCGCGAGCGCGATCAGCGCGCCGCTGTTCTTCGGGTTGGCCGCGGAAAACGTCTCCAGTCGCTTGCGAGCGTCCGCGATCTTGCCTTCGGTCGCATCGAGCGAAGCCAGGCTCGCGACCGCCGGGTAGTAAGCGGGCGAGATCGAGAGCGCCTTCTCGAAGCTGGCGCGCGCAGCCACGGGATCCTTCTTCGCCACCTGGACGCGGCCACGCAGATCGGAAGAAAGCGGCCGGCCGGGTTGCTTGCGCTCCAGAGAGTCGACAGCGGCCAACGCCTTGTCGAATTCGCCGCGCCGCATGTAGGCGCTGATGAGCGCCAGGTCCGCCGAGGTGCCCTTGTCGGTCGCGGCGATGTCCTGCAGTTCCTCGAACGCCAGCGGCGCCTTGCCGTCGACCAGGTGCGTCAGCGCGAGGGAGGTTCGCGTCTTCGCGTCGCTCGGATCCTGCTTGGCCGCCTTGTCGAAGAACTCCTCGGCGGTCTTGACGTCTCCGTTCTGCAGGTAGACCTCCGCCGCCGTCGCATAGAGCTCGGTCGGCACCGGAGCCTTCGGCTGGCCTGGCTGCAAGGCAGCCAGGGCGCGCTCGGGTTGGTTGGCACGCAGATAGGCCGTCACCAGCATGCGTCGCGCGGTCAGGGAGTCGGGCGTGAGCTTGACGACGTGCTCGAGGTAGGTCTCGGCCTGCACCAGCGAGCCGGATTGCAGCTCGACGCCGCCCGCCAGCAGCAGGATCGAGGGACTGTCCGGCGCGAGCTTGAGCAGTTGCTGCGTCAGCTGGTGGGCCTTGTCCGCGTCCTTGCGGGCGTAGGCGATCAGCGCCTCGATGTAGATCGACTGCGCCGTGTTGCCGGTGAACTTGCGCATCTGGGCCAGTTGCTTGTCCGCCTCGTCCGACTTGCGTTGCCACATCAGGATGGACAAGATGGCCAGATGCACCGGCGTCGCGGTGGGGTCGATCTGGAGCGCCTTGCGATAGTCGGCGAGCGCCTGGTCGGGATCCGACTTCAGGTACATGTGGATGTCGCCCTGCAGCCGCAACGCCTCCTCGCTGCGCGGGTTGCGCTGCAGGACCTTGTTGGCGAGCGCGATCGCGCCATCCGGGTCGCCGGTCCGCGCGACGAAACGCGCTTGCGCGACCAGAGCGGGCTCGAAGTCGGGCTCGGCCGCGAGCGCGGCCTTCAGCGCGGCATCGGAGGGCTCGCTCTGGCCCAGCATGGCGTAGGCGTAGGCCAGCGAGGTGTCGAGATCCGCGTTCGCCGCGGCCGACCCGAGCTTGGTGTTGCCGTAGTCCTCGGTCAGCTTCTTGTAGTGGGACTGCGCCAGCAGCACCGCCGCCAACTTGGGCACCACCAGGTCGGGCGAATAGTGCAGCGCCTCGGCCTTGTGCAGCTCGAGGTCGGCCGCCACGAAATCCCCCTCGTCGAACAGGATGGAACCGAGCAGGTAGCGCGCCTCGCCGGAGTTCGGATCCGCCTGCAGCGCGTTCTTGACCTGGATGATCGCGGTCTTGTCGTCGTGCTTGTCCCGGCTCGCCTTGGCCGCGGCGATCGACGCCTGCGGCGATTCGTTTCCACAACCGACGAGACACGACGCGATCAGCGCGCCGAAAGTCGCGGCCAGAGCTTTGTTCTTCATGGTTTCGGAGCCTCGGAAATATTCAGCATCGACACAGCACTCGAGTTCACTTGAGGCCTAACCGATTCATCAGGTCGTAGAGCGTCGGGCGGCTGACCCCCAGCAGGTCGGCCGCCTTGACGATGTTGCCGTTGACTCGCCCGAGCGCTGCCAGGATGGTCTTGCGTTCTGCCGCCTCGCGCACCAGGCGCAGGTCGAAGGACGATGTGTCCGTGTCGTCCACGACCGCGGCGCCCTTGAGGCCGAGGTCGCGCGCGGTGATCTGGTTGCCGTCGGCCATGATGACGGCGCGCCGGATGCAGCTGGCGAGTTCGCGCACGTTGCCGGGCCACGCGTGCGCCTCGATGGCCTTGGCTGCGTCCTCGCCGAGCAGCATCGAGCCGCGGTTCTGCTCCTGGGCGAAGCGGCGGACGAAGGCGTGCGCGAGCAGCGCGGCGTCGCCCGGCCGCGCCCGCAACGGCGGGATCTCGATCACGATCTCCGCCAGGCGGTAGTACAGATCCTCGCGGAAGCGCCCTTCCTTCGTGAGCGCGGTGAGGTCCTGGTGGGTCGCGCAGACGATGCGCACGTCGACCGGGATCTCCGAGCGGCCGCCGACGCGCTCGATCACGCGCTCCTGCAGGAATCGCAGCAGCTTGGACTGCAGCGGGAACGGCAGGTCGCCGATCTCGTCGAGCATCAGCGTGCCGCCGTTGGCCGCCTCGATCCGGCCGGGCGTCGTCTTGGCAGCGCCGGTGAAGGCGCCCTTCTCGTAGCCGAACAGCTCGCTTTCGAGCAGGTTCTCGGGGATGGCCGCACAGTTGATCGCGACGAACTTGCCGGTACGGCGCGGCGAGGCCTGGTGCAGGCCGTTGGCCAGCACCTCCTTGCCGGTACCGCTCTCGCCCAGCAACATCACCGTCGCGTTGCTGGCCGCCACCTTCTCGACCATCCGGCAGACGCGCAGCATCTCGGGATCGCGCGTGATGAGACCGGACAGCGCGTCGGGCTGGTGCAAGGCCTGCAGCCGCCGGTTCTCCTTCTGCAGCTCGAAGACCTTGAACGCGCGTTCCACCGTCAGGTTCAGCAGGTCCGGCTCGAACGGCTTGGCGAAGAAATCGTAGGCGCCCAGCGACACCGCGCGCAACGCGTTGGCGTGGTCGTTCTGGCCGGTGAGGACGATGACCTTCGTATCGCCGTCAAGCGCAAGGATGCGTTCGAGCAACTGGAAGCCTTCCGACACCGAATCGGCGTCGGGCGGCAGGCCCAGGTCCATCGTCACGACGCCCGGATTGAAGCGGCGCATCTGCACCAATGCCGACTCGCGATCGTTCGCCGTGACGGATTCGAACCTGTCGAGCGACCACTTGATCTGCTTCTGGAGTGCGAGGTCGTCCTCGACGATCAGGAGCGTGCGTCCCGGGTCGGATGTCATGATGCCTTCAACATGTCGATGTCCGATTCATTCTGCGCCTCGAGCAGCGGCAGCAGGATGACCACCCGCGTGCCCTGGCCCGGTTCGCTCTGAACCTGGATGGTGCCGCCCAGCTCCTGGACGTACTGGAGGCTTTCGTAGGCGCCGATGCCCATGCCTGCCGGCTTGGTCGTCTGGAACGGCTTGAAGAGCCGGTCGCTGATGAATTCGCGCGACATGCCGTGCCCGGTGTCGGCTACCTCGATGCGCGCCTGGCTGCCGATCCGGTCGAGCTTGACGGACACTGTACCGGCGCTCTCGGTGGCGTCGAGCGCATTCTGCACGATGTGGCCGATCACCCGTTCCAGGCGCTGCGTGTCGCCGCGGGTGGTGATGCGCTCGGGCGCGTTGATCTCCAGGCGCCGCCCCTTGACGAGCGCCGGCGACTCGATGCGCCGCAACGCGGCGGCGAGGTCGACGTCCGCCGCGGTCTGGGCGCCCGCCGAGCCCTCGCGTAGCTGCAGCATCATCTGGCGCATCCGCTCCAGCGAGTTCTCCACGGTCGCCAGCATGTCCTGCTGGAACTCGGGATTGGCCTGCAGCCGCTTGGCGTTCTTCATCATCAGCGACAGCTGCGTGACGATGTTCTTCAGGTCATGCACGACGAACGCCGACATGCGGTTGAACGCGTCGAACTTGCGCGCCTCCAGCAATGCTTCGGTGGCCTGCATCTGCGCCAGGAAGCCCGCGGCCTGGCGGCCGGCGGTCTTGAGCAGGTCGTTGACTTCCCAGTTGATGTCCACCGGCGCGCGCGGGCTGGCCAGCACGACGAAGCCGATCAGCTCGTCGGCAACGCGCAGCGGAACGACCAGCCAAGCCTGGGGCGTCGCCATCAGCCAGTGCGGCACGACCAGGTCGTGGTACTTCTGGGGCGTCTGCCGGTACTGGTCGAGATCGATCACCCAGCCGCTGCGCATGAGGAACTGGCAGAACGGCGCGCCGGCGTCCTCCGGGTCGGACTGCGCTGGCATGTTCCAGCGCGCCGTGTTCTTGAAGACCTCGCTGCCGGCCACGCGCGTCCACAACAGGCCCGCCGGACTCTCCAGCATGTCGGCCAGGCCGGTGATCACCTGGCGTCCCATGTCCTGCGGCGAGTTCTCCCCGAACAGCGTGTGCGTGAAGCGAAGCCACTCCTCGCGGTAGTCGTAGCGGTACTGGAAGAAGTGCTTTCCCAGCTGGACCTTCAGCTTGGCGCGCACCGACCCAGAGAAGCCGACCACGCTGAGCGCGACCAGCGCTGCGAACACCACGGCCAGCTGCAGCGCCTGGCCCCATTCGCCGCCGAAATAGCGCACGTAATAGCCGACGGCGGACACGAACAGCAGGTACAGGCCCGCGATCAACAAGGTGGCGGAATGGAATGCCGCGCGACGGGACAGGCGCAGCTTGGAGATCCAGTCGCGCCGGCGCCGGATGGACAGGAACAGCAGCGGCACCATCAGCGCATGCACCAGGCCGCGCACCTGCAGGGCCTGCTCGTCGACGTGGCCGACCAGCAAGGCGCGCGAGTACAGGTAGAGGTCGAATATGAAGGTTCCGGTCAGGCCGAGACACAGCGGCTTCGCATTCCAGCGCGAGTCCTCATGGACGTTGCGGTACAGCTGTTCGACCAGCACCAGCGCGAAGACAGGCAACGAGAGCGCGCTCAGGAGCACCAGTGACGCCTCGGGCGCGAACACCCGCTGCAGCGCGGCCGGCCACTGCGTGAGCAGGGCCGCCGCGATGAGGACGGCGGACATCGAGACCAGCCATCGGCCGCCCAGGCGGGTCTCCCTGTCCGGGCCGAGGAAGCTCAGGAGGCACACGTTCCAGCACGCGTAGCGGGCAACGTCCGCCACGGTCGCCAGGCCGCGGAAGACGAGGTCGGTGCTGTAGAAGTCCGCGAGTCCGAACCCGGCCCACAACGCGGAGCACGTGGCCGCCGCCACGAGGGATGTCGACGTGGCGCTGCGCGGGGCACGGGCATAGCCCAGTGCCCACAGGCGAATGGCGAAGGCCGAAAAGATCAGGCCTGCGAGCCCGAAGCTCCATGCAGCGAGCTCGGAAGAAGCGCTCGTCAAATGATTTCCCCCTCCCCGGTTGATGCGTTTGGGCGAGACGTCGCGGCGCACCAACGGACGCCCGCCTCAAGCCACGCATGCCTTGCCCCGTACGCTATGCGTCACGAGAGCGACTCAAAGCTAGTGTAAAAACAATTGCTGGCAACCGCAGCTTCTTATTCGAGGGATGGATGCCGGTTCGCAGCGACGTCGGTACGATGCGTATCCTGCCCGGATGTGCCAGGCGGCGGACCTCGGGTTTTCGCCTTCTCCCCAATTAAGGGGGTGGCGCCCGGCAAGCCTGGACTTTAAGATAAACAAAAGGTTACACCAGCGTCACGACCCTGTCTCGTGCGCGCCGGGGCATCGGATGGAGGGTGACTAATGAAACTCATCACGGATACGATTGCACCACGCGCTGGCGCGGAGGTCGCGGTTGACGCCATCCTGGGCTTCAGTGCGCTCGTGCTTGCGACTTCGACGCTGGCGGTGAAGTCTGCGCGGGTCCCCGAGATCTTCCCGCAGCTGCCGCTGACGCTGGCGAGTGCCGCGATCTTCGCGCTGGTCATGGCGGCCATGTACGCGCTGGTCGGCCTGTACCGGCCCGGCACCATCTCGCTGGGCGCGACGGTCGGACGCATCACGCTGGCCATGGGCGCCGGCGGTTTCCTGACGAACCTCGCGATGCACGCCGTGGGCGTGCCGGAGTCGCTGGCGACGCTCATCCTCACGCTGGTGTATCTGGGCATCGGCCTGCTGCTCGTGCGCACTGGCGGCAACGTGATGCGCCGGGTGTCGCCCCTGGCCCGCGTGCTGATCGTCGGCACCGGCCCCGAGGCCTACGAGATCGCCCGCGAGCTGTCATGCCAGGGCGAGATGTCGCGCGACGTCGTCGGCCTGTTCCCGTCGTCCGGCGGTCAGTCGGCGCCCGAGCTCTCCGGCTCCGGCCTGCACGTGTTCCCCGAGAACGCGTCCATTCCCGATCTGGTCTCGCTGCACGGCATCCAGGAAGTGATCGTCGCGGTGCGCGAGCAGCGCGGCGGCGGCGTCCCGATGGATCAGTTGCTGGCCTGCCGCATCAAGGGCGTGCCGGTAGTCGATTTCGCCGGCTTCTGCGAGAAGACGAAGCGCCAGGTGCCGATCGACAGCCTCAAGGGCAGCTGGCTCGTCTACGGCCACGGATTCGTGCAAGGCAGCGTGCGTACTTTCGTCAAGCGCCTGTTCGACATCGTCAGCTCGATCGTCCTTCTGATCCTGCTCTCGCCGATCATGATCGCGGCGATGATCGCGGTGCCGCTGGACAGCCGTGGCCCGATCTTCTATCGCCAGCGCCGGACGGGGCTCGGCGGCGTCGAGTTCACCTGCCTGAAGTTCCGCAGCATGTTCGTCGACTCGGAGAAGGACGGCGTGGCGCGCTGGGCGGTGCGCAACGATCCCCGCACGACCCGCGTCGGCGCCTTCATCCGCAAGACCCGGATCGACGAGCTGCCGCAACTTTTCAGCGTGCTCAAGGGCGAGATGAGCCTCGTCGGCCCGCGTCCGGAGCGCCCCAGCTTCGTGGCGCAACTGAAGGACCAGATCCCCTTCTACGACATCCGGCACAGCGTCAAGCCGGGCGTGACCGGCTGGGCGCAGGTGCGGTACCACTACGGCGCGACGTTCGAGGACGCACGCCGCAAGCACCAGTTCGATCTGTACTATGTGAAGAACAACTCGTTGTTGCTGGACATCCTGATCCTCATCGAGACGGTGAGTGTCGTGATGTTCCGTGAGGGACAGTGAGGCGACGAGCAACGGAACGGCCCTGCAAGTTTGAGATCGGAACGATCCATGACTGAACCTGACAAGACCCCATCGCCTGAATCGCCGGCCACCGCGGCGCACGTCAACAGCGCTCGCCTGGTCGCTGACGGCCTGAAACGGCGGCGCCTGCTCAAGCTCGGCGCATCCGGAGCCTCCGTGGCGCTGACGCTGACCAGCCGCCCCGCCCGCGCGTGGCATTGCAACACGACGTCGGCCTGGGGATCCGCCCAGCTCGCCCCGACGGCCAGCACGACCGCACGCGAGGGGGGCCACGAGATCGGCGACGAATGCTGGTCGATCACTGAATGGTGCAACAACACCGTCCACGGCAGCCTGGGCGCGCCCTGGTCGCACCTCGGTTGCACCACCACCACGCAGATCAATGCGTACACCGTGGGCACGCTCTACCAGTCGTACGGTGGCATCCCCACCGGGCTCACCAGCAGCAACAAGCTGATGGACAAGCTCAAGAACGGCACGCAGTTCCAGAAGTACATGCTGTGCGCCCGCCTGAATGCGAAGTTCGTCACCAACGTGCAAACCTGCCTGCGCAACAATCTGATCGACCAGTTGCCGCTGATGGCGAGCGGCACCTACTCGCCGCCCAATCTGCCGGGCGTGGTGTGGAACCAGACCGACATCATGAACTACCTGACCGCCAATTGGATGGTGCAGCCCTGAGGTCTGGTCTGCTTCGCTCATGAACACCTGGTCCAGCGCTGGCCGCGAGCGTTTTCTCGTCCGCTCGTGGAGCGGCGACGAAGGTGTCGCGTATGACATGCTCAGCGGCGACACGCATCTGCTCGAACCGCTCGCGCTCGAACTGCTGCAGCGCCTCGACCCCGACGTCCCGCGCAGCGCGCGCGCGTTGCTGGATAGCCTGGCCGACATCATCGTGGACGACGGTCCCGAGTCCGCGCTGACCGCGATCGAACAAAGCCTTGAATCGATGCGCCGCGTGGGGCTGGTCGTCGCGACTCCGGCTTGAAGGTCGCGCAACTCTCGCAGGACGAACTGGCGCGCCTGTTGCGACGCGGCGAGTTCCTGCTCGAACTTCCCCCCTTCGTCGCGCGGGTGCGCTCCGACGTCCCCAGCCTCGTGCGCGACATCGCCGACATGTACGGCGAGTTCGCGCTCTGTGCGCCGGACGCCTTCGCCGATTTCTCGGTGGAAGTCTCGCTCGAACCCGGCCTGCGCCGCTGGTACAAGCCACAGGCGCGCTTCTACTACGACGACCTGCCCTCGTTCGCACCGCTGCCGGCGCAGCAGGCGTTCCCGATGATCGAGTGGGGCCTCAACTGGTGCGTGGCCGCGCATGCCCATCAGTACCTCACGATCCATGCGGCGGTCATCGAGCGCGACGGCCGCGCGGCCGTGCTGCCGGCGCCACCCGGCTCGGGCAAGAGCACGCTGTGCGCCGGGCTGATCCAGCGTGGCTGGCGCCTGCTTTCCGATGAACTGGCCCTGCTCGACATGGACAGCGGCCTGATCCACGGGATGGCGCGCCCCGTCAGCCTGAAGAACGCATCGATCGCCGCCATCCGCGACTTCGCGCCGGAGGCCGTCATGACGGCACCCGTGCCCGATACGGCCAAGGGAACGGTCTCGCTGCTGCAGCCGCCCGCCGCGAGCGTGCGGCGAGTGCGTGAACCGACGCGCGCGGCGTGGGTCGTGCTGCCGTCGTACCAGGCGGGCGCCGCTCCCGCGTTCTCGCCGCACGGCAAGGAGCGCACCTTCATGACCTTGGCCGAGCAGTCGTTCAACTACGACATGCACGGCGTGCGCGGATTCGAGGCCATGGGTCGGCTCGTCGAGCAGTGCGAATGCTTGCGGTTCAACTACGGCCGGCTGGAGGATGCTGCCGAAGCATTCGAACGCCTGGCCTCTGCGAGCGCGCCATGACCACGCCCACGCTGCTCCAATCCGTATTGACCGACCCGCCGTCGATCACGGCCTGCACGCCGGCGCAGTGGGACCTGCTGGTGAGGCAGGCGCGGCGCGCCAACCTGCTGGCGCGCCTGAGCAGCACGCTTCAGGGCGCGGGCCTGATGGCCGCGGTGCCCGAGGCCCCGCGGCAGCATCTCCTTGCCGCCGACGTGATCGCCCGGCGCCAATCCATTTCCGTCCGGTGGGAGCTGCAATGCATCCGGCAGGCCCTCGCGGCAAGCGGCGCCCCGGTCGTGCTGCTCAAGGGCGCTGCCTACGAGATGGCGCAACTGCCGGTGGCGCGGGGCCGGTTGTTCTCGGACATCGACATCCTTGTTCCGCGCGCGCAGCTTCCGGCCGTCGAATCCGCGCTGATGCTCGCCGGCTGGCAGGCGTCGGATCACGACGCCTACGACCAGCACTACTACCGCGAGTGGATGCACGAGATCCCGCCGCTGCGGCACGTCCGCCGCGACACCACCATCGACGTGCACCACAACATCCTGCCGACGACGTCGCGGGTGCGCGTCGACGCGCAGTCGCTGCTCGATGCGTCGGTGCCCTTGCCGGGACACGACGGCCTGCGCATCCTGCAACCCGTCGACATGCTGCTGCACAGCGCCACCCACCTGTTCCACGAAGGCGAGTTCGCGAACGGGTTGCGTGACCTGTTCGACATCGACATGCTGCTGCGCGACTTCGGCCGCGACGCGCGCTTCTGGGACGACCTGATCCCCCGTGCCGCCGCACTCGGCCTGGGCCGCTCGCTGTACTACGCCTTGCGCACGAGCAGCGAGATCCTGGGCACGCCGGTTCCGCCCGCGGTGCTGGCGGCGGCACAAGCGTGGCGGCCTCCCGGCCCGATCGCCGCGCTGATGGCCTGGTGCTACCGCCACGCGCTCCAGCCGGCCCATCCGAGTGCGGAAACCGCCACCGTCATGCGCGCGCGCATGGCGTTGTACCTGCGCTCGCACTGGGTGCGGATGCCGTTCCACCTGATGGCCTATCACCTCGCGCGCAAGGCCCTGCTGCGCCTTCGCAAGGACGAGCCGGCGGCCGCCACGCCCCAGGCCGACGGAAAGCCGGCGCCATGAAAAAGACCCATCCGTTGCTCAAGACGGATGGGTCTCGTTGTCGCGCCGGTCGACC
>FTKT01454736.1_pt1 | contig 58324 bp, 45 predicted proteins | sample 1658271 | NCBI WGS metagenome assembly FTKT01 (sample SAMEA3914811, study PRJEB12502) | metagenome | biome: forest; material: soil | place: Canada | collected 2011-08-04 | depth 0.3 m | reverse complement strand
GCCGTCGACGACTTCCTGCGCGCGTGACGCGCGTGCCGCCGAGGCGAACGCGGCCCCATCGCGGTCCTCGCGCGCATGGCGGCCCAGGCGCACGTTGTCGCGCGCACTGCGCGGCCAACGCACGGGGTGCTGCAACACCATCGAGACACGGTCGGCGACGCTTTCGGGGTCCATGTCGCGGATGTCGACGCCATCCCAGCGGACGTGGCCGGCCGTCGGTCGATACAGCCCGGCCAGCAGCTTGGCCAGCGTGGTCTTGCCGGAGCCGTTCTCGCCGACGAGGGCGATCGTCTCGCCCGCGCGGATGCGCAGCGAGATGTCCTGCAACGCCGGTGCGTCGCGCCGGCCGGCATAGTGGAATCCGACCCGATCGAGCTCGAGCGTCGCAGGCCGTTCAGGGGCGGACCCGCCGCCCGCCGCGCGCTCGAGCGACGCGGCCTGCTCGAGGAAGTCGCGCCAGTCGGCGATGTACAGGCTCTTTTCGAACAGGTCGCTGCCGACTTGCACGAGGCGTTCCAGCGCCGCACTCGCGGTGCGCAGCGCGACCAGTGTCGTCGCTGCGGCCGCCAGGGGAAGGCGTTCATGCCAGAGCAGCCAGCCAAGCACCGCGAACATTGCCCCCAATCCGAGCGTCGCGAAGAGGCGCCCGACCATGTGCGCGCGTGCCTCGGCGATTCCCAGTTCCACGAGATGGGCGCGCAACGCATCAGCTGCCCGCGCGTATTCGTCGCGCACGTACGCCTGCGCCTGGTGGCTGCGAATCTCCGGGGCGGCGTCGCGATCGGTGGCGAGCTCGGTCATCATCTCGACCTGCCGATGCAGGGCGATCGTCGCAGGCATGCTCGCGAATTGCAAGCGCGCCACGACGAGGGCGGCGCGGGCCTCCGGCACCAGCGCGAGCGCGATGACCGGCACGAGCAGCGGATCGAGCCAGGCCAGGGCGAGCAGCGCGCCCGCCACGCCCAGCAGCGCGGCAAGCGCGTCGACGAGGCCGTCCGTGGCACGCTCGAGGTGCATGAGCCCGCGGTCGCGGACGCGATGCAGCTGGTCGTGGAAGCCTGGATCGTCGAAGGCGTCGAGTTCGACGCCCAGGCTCGCATCCAGCAGCCGCGCCTGGGCGATGCGGTGAACGCGCGGCGCCAGCTCGGCCCGCACGCGGGCCGTAGCAACATCGAACGCCAGCTTGACCAGCGCGGCCGCCGCCAGGCCGGCGAACGCCGGCCAGGACGCTCGCAAGCGTTCAGGCGCCGTGCCTGGCGCGACGAGGGCGGCCAGCGCATGCGAGGTCGCGAGCAGGCCGCCGGCGGTCGCCAGCCCGGCGGCGGCCTGGAACGCGAGCGTCGCCAGCGCGAGTCCGGGAGCGGCCTCCCGCAGGAGGTCGAAGACGGGCCGCAAGGCGAGCCGCAGGCGCGACCACGCGAGGCTTGCGCCGCCTGTCGCGGCGTCCGGTACCTCGATCCGCCAATAGGGGGTCTCGAGGTCGGCCGGAGCGGCGTCGACGGTCAGAGCACGCCCCCGCCGAGCGTGAGCACCGACGGCAGGTCGCAATCGGGATGCATGCGCAGCAACTGGTAGGCGACGCCACCGAGTCCGGGCAGCAGGCCTGGCGAGAAGGTGTCGCGGACGATTCCGCAGACCGCGCCGTGCGTCTCCATGGAGCCGACGATCCAGGCCAGAAGTGACTCTCGCGTCAGGCCGTCTGGCGCGAGGCCCGCGTCGGCCGAGAGCCAAAGCAGTTCGGCGGCCCCGAGATCGCCATGGCAAAGACTGTGGTTCCAGCCCATGCCCAGCCGCCACGTGGCGGCGGCGGCCCGGCGGACCCGCTCGCGCGCGCCGGGCTCCGAAAGGCTCGGGTCGAGATCGAGCTGCGCGAGCCCGATGCCCACCGAGCCGTGGCACCAGGCGGCCGCCGTGCGCACTCCCTCGATCAGGCGCAGGTCGAGCCAGTTCCCCTCCTGCACGTCCCAGAGCGACTCCTCGAAGGCCGCAGCGGCCGTGGAGGCATCGGCGAAACGGTGCTCGCCGCTGGCCCGGGCGAGTTTGGCCAGTGCCCAGGAGATGCCCGTGGCGCCGTGCGCGAAGCCGCCAATGCCTTCGGGCCATTTCTTGTGCCGCCAGCACATTGCGCCATCCGTCTCGCGCACCAGCGCGCACGCGATGAGGCTGTCGCCGATGCCGATCGCCATGTCCAGGTACGCCCGTTGACCGGTGGCGCGCGCGAGGCCGAGCAGCGGCACGATCGCGCCCGCCTTGCCGATCAGCACCTCCTGGACCTCGTCGGCCGTGATCGCCGCCGGCAGGAAGCTGGCCAGCCCGCAGGCGCGCTCCAGGCAATCCGCCGGATCGACGCCCAGCCGCCGCAACGCCAGCAGCGTCCAGATCTGCGAGCCGATGCCGATGTAGCTTCCGGGCGTGCCCGGCCGCGGATGCTTGACCTCGCGCAACTGCGTCGCGCGCGCGATCTCGGCACAGCGCAGCGTCGCCTGCAGCCGCGGCAACAGGGCGTCGACGCCGCCGACCGCGTCGGCGCGGCCGGCAGCGACCTCGCGCAGGTAGCCCACGACGAGCAGCAGCAGGCCTGAGGCGCCACTGTAGAGATCCTGTTCCAGCGGCTGCACTGACCAGCCTTCGGGATTGAGTACGGGTGCGATCCAGGAGACGGTGCCGTCCTCGCCGTCGATGCGCGAGGCGACAAGCTCCTTCATGATCGCCGCGGCCTGCCGTCGCCGACGCCCGTCGAGGTCGAGGACATCCACCGACGCGGGCTTCATCTGGCTTTCCGCCGGCATCCAGCCTTCGTTGATGTACGCGCTCACCAGCGCCGCGCGGATGACCATCCGCTCGAGCGGGAAGTCAGCCCCGCGCCAGTTCTCCAGCGCGTCGTCGACGAGGTCGGATGGCCGGATCCAGCGCGTCCCTCGCGGACCGGTCAACACGCCGTCGCTGGCGATGGTCGTGAAGAACGGGATGTCGCCATCGAGCAGGTCGGCGACCTCGGCCTCGACCACCTCCTGCACATGCGGTGCAATGCGCACGCGCTCTGCCATTCGGCGCAAGAGGTCGACGCCGCGTGCGACCGCCGCCGGCTGGTCGTGCAACGAGACCGGATGCCACAGCATCCGGCCGATCTCGGCATAGACCTCGGTGGCGCGCGGCACGACGCGTACCCGGCACGGCTTGAAGCGCGCCAGCCGGGGCGCCAGTTCGTCGCGCGCGTCGAGTGCCTGCAGCCGCGCCGTGACGTCGTCGAAGCCCTGCACCACGCTCGGCCAATACGTCGCCAGCGCCGGGCTGGTGGCGGGCAGGTTCTGTGACTCGCGCATCGCTTCCTCGGCGGAGCCGATGCGGGCCTCGTCCGTGCCGCCGGCGACGATGTCGAGCTTGCGAATGAGCGGCTGCTGGCCAGGCAGGCCGCCGAGCGCCGAGCTGTCGACGCCACGCCAGCCCAGGCCCGTGCCACGGCCGGGCAACAAGCCGCTGCCCATCGCGCTGGACCCCGTCAACTCCGCGGCGCGATCCACGGCCGCACCAAGCCCGGATGCGATCGCGGGCAACCGCGGCGTGAACAGCGTCTCGCAATCGACGACGACCGGGCAAGCTCCGTGGGCGATCAGGTTCTCGGCGTGCAGGTCGCTGCCGCCGACGAGCCGCATCACGGCCAGCCAATGGCCGATGCCCTGGTAGAAGCAGCGCAGTTCGGCCTCGCCCGCGGCGTGACGATGCTCGACGAACTCGGTCCAGCCATAGCCGCCGCGCTCGAGAACGCGCGGCACGCGGATGCGATGGGGCGAGGCGTCTTTCGCGAAAAGCTCGTCGACGAAGGCGCCGAGGGCGGCGTCGACCGCGAGCGAGCGCGGCTTGTAGACCACCCGGCCACCGGCACAGCGCACCAGGGCGACGGTCTGGCCTTGCTGGTGCGTGTCGCCGGCTCCGAAGCCGACGGACTCCAGGCGGCCCGCGGCGCCGCCGGTGAGCCCCGCGAGCGCCTCGCGGTCGACGGCGAAGCGTTGCGCGAAGCGCAGGCTGTTGGCGCAACGGTGCGCCACGATGCGCGCGACCCGGCCGCGCATCTCGGGATATTCGGGTGCGATCGACTCCCAGAACTCCGGACCCGACGACAGGGCGATGAACGAGTCCCAGCGCTGCTGGGCGGTCTCGCCGGCGAGTTGTCCGCGCACGCGCGCGGCGTTGAGCTCCAGCAGCAGCAGGCGCGAGAGCTTGGAATGCAGGGTGGAGACGAGGTTCGCGCGCGTCTCGCGCAGCACGAGCGATTGTTCGCAGTCTTCCAGGCCGGCGATCGAGGAAAGCTGGGCAGCCAGCCCGTCGAGCTCGGACGAGAACAGGCTGCCCAGTGATGCTTCGAAGTCACCGGCGCCCGTGACAGGCGCGGTCATGGTGGCTCAGCAGCAGTAGTGCGTGCGCGAAGCGCTGCAGCCCGTGCCGCAGACGCCGGTGTCGCCGCTGGTGCTGTCGCCGATGATGTCGGCCTCGACGTATTCACCGCCCGCGAACAGCGGGCCCGCCGGGTTGGACGAGCCGGCGTTGGTGCGCCATTGGTCGATCATGGCTTCGGCCTGGGCGGTGCGTTGCGTGTTGTTCATGAAAACTCCTTGATTTGGGATTGTGACGAGGACGTGCGCGGGGACGGCGTTACCCCGAGGCCGGCATCGCCGCCGCTCACCGCTGAGTACCCCCCCCCGTACACGCGACGAATGCTGCTGCAGATTCGCGGCCAGTGCAACGTCTGGAAAACCCGATCGCGTTGCGCAACCTTCCCGTCGTTCCCAGGCGGAGCGAGGGGCGGCAGGGGGTGCAAGCGTCATCGCCGAAGCGGCCGCGAAATGGATATAACTTCTGGACAAGTGGCAATGACAAGGCTATCTACCGCCGATAGTTCCGCACCAGCGGCCTCCCGCGACGAATTGCTCGGAAATCGATCGATCGCTTCGGGTCGACCTCAGCTGGCCGCCAGTGCGCGCATCAAGACCCCACCCTGCTCGTTGTCGATGTGGGCCTCGAAGCGCCGCAGGCCGGGCACGGCGCCGGAGCCGCCGGTCGGGGATGGCGGCTTTCAGGTAGGCTTGGCAATCAAGTCAATACCAACGCCATGCTTCAAGCCAGGACCCAAGTCGGCAATCTGACGTGCCTGCTGGATCTGCTCGGCATTGCAGCGAAGGCGAACCACGATGCCCCGATGCGGTTGTGACAGCCAGCGGACTTCTTCGCGAGCGCGGCTGCTCCGGCAGGGCGCCGCACTGGCCCTGGCGCTGTGCAGCGCGCTGGCCAGCGTCGACGCCGCGCGGGCGGACGTCACCGCGATTGCGCAGGCCACATGCCGTGCGATGAAGGACGGCCACGTGCTGGCGGACGCCAGCCCTGTGCCCTGCGATCGGCTGCGGGAGGTCTCGTTCCGATTCATCGACTTCACGGGCGAGACCCGGCTCGGGCGCGTGGTGGTGATGGATGCCGTGGCACGCCCCGTGCAGGCCCTGTTCGACGAACTGCTCGCCCGGCGCTTTCCGCTGCGACGCGCGGAGCCGATGCAGGCGTACCTTGGCGACGACGATGCGTCGATGGACGACGACAACACCTCAGGCTTCAATGCACGGCTCGTCGCCGGCAGCACCCAGTGGTCACTGCATGCTTTCGGCCTGGCGATCGACCTCAACCCGGTCGAGAATCCGTTCATCGAGGTCGCCAACGACGGCCGAACCTTGCGCGTCAGCCCAGCCGCCTCTGCCCGGGCCTTCGTCAACCGGCGCGAGCCGCGCCCGGGCAAGCCGCCGCGCTCGGGTCTCGCCGAGGAAGTGGTCGACGTGTTTGCAGAGCACGGCTTCCTTGTGTGGGGCGGCGACTGGAACTTCCCCATCGACTACCAGCACTTCGAAGCGGGCGACCAGGACTTCGCGCGGCGCCTGCTGCGGGCGACGCCGTCCGATGCGGCGTCGCTGGTGGACGAGCGCATCGAGCGATACCGGCGCTGCAGGGCGGCGCTGGCCGCGACCGCTTCGCCGGAGGCCTCGCGGGTGCGCTGCGTCTCGACGGTGCTGCATCCCAGCGCATATTGACGCCGGCGCCGCGCCGACCGGAGGCGCGCCCCGGCGCGCGCGCGTCGTCAGCGCACCCGCGTCGATCAGCGCTCGAACAGCGACACACGTCAGGGTGTGCGTACTGGCGCCGCGATGAAGTAAGCAGGGTGCTCCTGTCTTGAGAACCGCAAGGGGCTACTGGTGATGGCGAAGCGCAGGTGGCTGCTCTGCGGGCAGCAAGCGGCTGCCGCTCGCGACCGGCAGCTTTGGGGTAGGCTGGCAATCAGCCTGGTAGCAACAAAGCCCTGTCAACAAATGCACGTCTGCGACTGGAATTTTCGATATCACTCAGGCCAACGGAACCACATTTATCCTGGGGCGCTGATCGGCCAGAACCTGCCATTTGCGAACGTCGGCTTCGGAGCACCCGGGTGAGCCGTCTCCGCCGAAGGTCGGCTCCCGAGGTGCGAGAATCAGGCTATGCCAAGCACCGCTGAGAGAGTCATCGGCTTCTTGTTCTTCGTTGGGTTCATGGCCGCCGATTTGTTGATCGGCCACGTCGCGGCCGTCAAAGTCGCGGGCCTAGCCTGCGCTGTCTGCGGCGTCAACTGGATGTGGACGAAGTCTGTCGGGGTAGGGGTCGAAGACCGCGAACCCGCTTTTTACCTGACAGGCGTAGCTGCCCAACTCGCCGGATTTCTGATGCTTGCGCTAGGCGCGGCCATGCTGTTCCTATCGGCTCGTGTAGCGTGTGTTCTTGGATGGTCGACCGGCGAGCTGTGTCGGTAGCCGGCCACAACCTGCCGGTCGCCGATGTCTGCCATCAGGTAGGCTGGTGTACTCGACGAACGCGGCATCGTTGGCTATCCGGGTGGCCACTCGTTGCCATGCCGCAGCGCTCACCGTGGACAGGTGACGTCCGATTTGCGCCAGCGCGAAGGCCGACGAGGTCCAAGAATGCTCGTACCTCAACCAAGGAGTACATGCATGACCCAAGCCACCAAGGACGCTGCCAATTCGGTCTGGCAGGCGTTCGCCTCGCGCGATCCGGAGTCGATCCGGAACGTGCTGTCCGACGACTGCGCATGGAGCGCGCCCCCGAACAACGCCACGCAGGTCGCGCTCGGGCTGCCGGCGGACATGCTCGAGACACGGGAGGGCATCATCTCGTTCCTCGTCGATCACTTCCGCCGCCTGTTTCCTGAAGGGGCTCGGTTTGAATTCACGAAGGTGGTTGCCGAAGGGGACACTGTCGTATTCGAGCAGCGCATGCGCGCGACGACGGTCAATGGTCGCAGCTACGACAACCGCTACTGCTGGGTCTTCGAGATGGACGGGCCCCGCGTGCGGCGCATCCGCGAATACATGGACACGCACGGCGGCTACGAGATGCTCTTCGGCGCCGAGGCGCCGTGCACGCTGGTCGCGTGACGCATCGGTCGGCGGCGGGCGCGCGGTCTTCGCACCCGGCCGGGCAAAGGGTCGGCATCCCGCCCGCCGCGGCTGCGCCCGGCGGTCACTTAGGATGGCGCCATGATCGATGAGGACGAGTGGTATGCGGCGCTGAGTCGGCGAGACTCGTCGATGGACGGGCGCTTCTTCGTCGCGGTGCGCACGACCGGGATCTATTGCCGACCGATCTGCCCGGCTCGCATTCCGCTGCGACGGAACACGCAATTCTTTCGCACGGCCGTGCTGGCGCAGGAAGCCGGCTACCGCCCTTGCCTGCGTTGCCGTCCTGAATCGGCGCCGAACAGCCCCGCATGGATCGGCTCGCTCGCCTCGGTCAACCGAGGGCTGCGGCTGATCGACGAGGGCGCGCTCGTCGATGGTGACGTGGAGGCGCTCGGGACACGCCTTGGCATGACAGGCCGCCAGCTTCGCCGGCTGTTCGCGCAGCACGTCGGAGCAAGCCCGCTGGCCGTCGAGCAGGCCCGCCGCATACTCCTCGCCAAGAAACTGTTGCACGAGACGCTGCTGCCGGTCACGGAAATCGCCTTCGCCGCCGGCTTCGGCAGCGTGCGGCGCTTCAACGAAGCGTTTCGCGCGATGTTCGAACGGCCGCCTTCCGCGTTTCGCCGGGTGAGCGGGACATTCGACGCGGCGGCGCCGATCACGGTCAATCTGGCGTATCGCCCCCCGATCGATTGGAGAGCGATCGCGGCGCGGGCGCACGCACCCTGCCGGCTCGGCTGCTTCACGGTCGATCTGCCCATGTTCGGGACGAAGGCCCGTGCGTCGTTCAGCCCAGGACGCGGCCACAACTTCAAGGTCGGACTCGACAAGGTGCCGCTGGGCGGAATCGGCGCGGCGCTGGCGCTGCTCAAGCGCGAGATCCTCGGCAGCGAATCGCTGTCGGGAGAGCCGTGGGGCCGCGCGGATTCGGCCATCCGGCAAGACGTGACGCAGCTCGCACCTGGTCGGTGAGACAACCTTGGCAAAGGCAATGGATACCCGCAATCGGCCAGCGTGACCGTCGCTGACCGGCCATGACCGGCTGTTCGACGAGGCCCGCTTTCGCGGTGATTCAACAATCTGCGGGTTTGAAGTCCACCGCTCGGCCGAATCCGTTCAAAGCGATCAGCGTCAGCTTGCGCCCGCCAGCCAGCCATCCGACGCAGAGGTGGCGCCGTTTCATGGCCGCCGCAGAACGGCGCATCGGCGGCCTGCAACGCCGCCTGGCGACGCGACGGGGGCGGCGTTCGCCGCCTCGCGGCACAGAGGCGCGCGGACACTGTGGCTGTCCCTGCCAACGACCTTCCACCATGTCCCTTGTCCTCGGCGCGCTTGCCTCATATTGCCTCCCGGACCCCGCGCGCGTCGCGCATGCGGCGGTACCACTCCTTGCGCCGACGACGCGCGGCCTGTTGCATGCGGATCGTGCCGGCGTCGCCCCTGTGCCCGACCTCGCGGCCTGGCACACGGTCTCCGGCGACGGCGCGACGCACGTCTTCGGGCTGCGGTCCGCCACCTTCCACGATGGTGCACCGGTGCGGGCAAGCGACGTGGCGCACAGCTTCGCGCGCCTGGTCGCGCCGGGCTCGACCGCGACGCTCGGCAGGACCCTGCGGGGCCTGCTGTGGCGTGGCGGGCCGTCGCGCATGGGCGATCCGGTCGAGGCCGTCATGGCGGACGATGCGCGCGGCGAGGTCGCGATCCGCCTTGCGGCGCCGTTCGGATCCTTCGCCGAGTTGCTCGCGCACCCTTCCCTCGGCATCGTGCGCGAAGGAGCGGACGGCGCCGTCGTCGGCTGCGGGCCGCTGCGACCGATCGCGGACGGCCAGGGCACTTGGCGCCTCGTGCCCCATGGCGACGACGCGGGGTCACGCCGCTTGCGCGACGATCTCTCCCTGCGCGCCTTCGGAACCGTCGATGCGCTGCACCAGGCCTTGCAGCAACGCTTCGTCGACGCGGTCGTGATCGAGCGGCAGCACTATCCTCGCTTCGAGGCGTACGCCAGCACGCCGCTGCGGGATCGCTGGGTGGGCGCGATGATGCTCAATGCCGGCGGCGCGCTGCAGGACATCGGGCTGCGGCGCGACTTCGCTCGTGTGGTGTACGCCGTGGCCGCCGCCGCATTGCCGGTGTCAACGTGCACTCGGCTGCTGCTGCCCGAGGGGCTCGCGACGGCCGCCTACTACGACGGTGCTGGCACGCGCTTGCCGCCGCCGCTCTCCGCGCGCGATTTCTCCGCCCGCTGGGGTGCGATGTTCGCGTCCCAATCCCTGCGCATCGTGTTCGCGCCCGGGCGCGGTCCGCTCACGCGCGTGCTGGAGGCGCTGATCGAGGAACTGGCCGCCGCCAAGGTGCCACTGCGCGTCGTCGATGAGCCCGAGCCCGCCGGCGTCTATGCGCTCGTGGCGCAGGGCGCGGTCGACGTCGTCGCGCGCGGCTGGTCTCAGGACTACGACGATCCCGAGGAGTTTTTCGGGATCTACGACAAGCAGGCGCCCGGCGAGCTCGCGCAGGCGCCGGTGTGCCGCCTTTCCGCCCGCGTGTCCGAAGTACGCCATGCGAGCGCGCACGAGCGACTGGCGGCGTGCACGCAGGCGTTGCTCGAGATCGAGGCGAAGTGGCTGTGCGTGCCGTTCTGCCGCGACGCCAACCGGCTGTTCCACGCGCCCGATGTGCGACTGAGCGCCCACGCGCGCGACACCTTCAAGCCCGAGGGTCTCGTCGCAGCGGAATCCGCAGGCCTCGCTTGACCTCGTCCAGCACGACGGTGGAGCGGAATCGGGCGACGTTGGCGTCCGCGAAGAAGAATTCGCGCGTGAAGCGCTCGAATTCCGCCATGCCGCGGGTGAGCACGACGAGCACGAAGTCGTGCTCGCCCGCGACATACCAGCACTGCTGGACTTCCGGGCGCGCCTGCGCCGTGCGGCGAAAGGCGTCGACGGCCGCGGCACCCCCTTGCTTGAGCGCGACGTCGACGATGACCGTGACCAGCGCCGGATCCACAGGGCCCAGCACGGCGACCTCGGCTGCGATGGCGCCGTCCTCGCGCAGACGCCGGATGCGCCGTTGCACGGCGGTGGCCGACAGGCCGATACGGGTGCCCAGGATTTCGGCCGGTACGCGGCAATCCTCCTGCAGTGCATCCAGCAGGGCGAGGTCGAAGCGGTCGAGATCCATGTGTCCGCATTATCGGGCTGTACGAGCGTTGATGCAGGGATGCTGCCGGTAGGAACGCGATCACATCGGTACAAGCAGAGTGACTGTGCCAGCGACCGTCGCTAGTCGGCCACAAGCGGTCGTTCGTAGGCGACCGCTTCTGGGCTGCACAGCGACGGGGTACGATCCGCCGATGAAAGTTCGCACTTGGCACTTCGACACGCTTTTCTGTGCGCTGTTCGCGACGCTCAGTGCGTGGATGTTCTGGGTCTCTCGAGCACAGGCTGCTGACGCCGTACGTCGGTACGGCTACAACGTCGACTCTGGCGCCTTGGAATACGCGGCTGTCGTCGTCTACCTGCTCCCTTTGACCGTTCTCTTCGGCGCTGCCGCCGTCTTAGGGGCACGAGAATGGCGACCGGGACGCTACGTGCACTGGCTCGCAGTCGTAGCTGCGGTTTGTCCTATCGCTTACGGAGCCGTCGCGTCGGCGTTCAGGTGACTGTGATGCGAGCGCGACCGCCTCGGTTCGGCCAGGTCCGGTCGTTCGGGTATGTCCGGTATCGGCTAACCTAGCGCTCTTCTCTCCTGTCACGGTGGAACATGCGCAAATGGTCTGAGCTTCCTTGGCACGCGGGCTTGAGCCTACGCACGGCAACAGTCTTCTATGCAGTCCTGCTCGCCATCGTCGGCGGATTGCTTGCCCTCATCGGAAGTCTTTTTGGTTGGCAGGGCGTGACGCAGATTGCTTTTTTTTGGATTCTTGCCTGCATCGTCGCAGCACTCATGGGGATGTTGTTTCTGTCAGACCGTCGGTAGAGCTGTCAATCGCCGTGGGTCGATCATCGCTGACGCCTACCCAGCCTGGCTGGCTTGTGAGGCTCTTGACGGCCAGTTTCCGTCATTGGCGGGCGTCAGCTTCGAGGTAGTCTTGCCGTTCAAGTCAACACCAACGCCATGCTTCACGCCAGGTCCCCAGTCGGCACTCTGAGGTGCTTGCCGGTTCCGCTCGGCAGTGAAAGAACGGCGAACCACGATGCCCCGAAGCGGTCGTGACACTCCGCGGACTTCTTCGCGGCCGCTGCGCCGACAGGGCGCTGCACTCGCCCTGGCCCTGTGCAGCGCGCTGGCCAGCGTTGACGCCGCGCGGGCGGACGTCACCGCGATCCCGCCGGCCACATGCCGGGAGATGAAGGACAGCCACGTGCTGGCGGATGCCAGCCCTGTGCCCTGCGATCGCCTGCGGGAGGTCTCGTTCAGCTTCATCGACTTCACGGGCGAGACCCGGCTCGGGCGCGTGGTGGTGATGGACGCCGTGGCAGGCCCCGTGCAAGCCCTGTTCGACGAACTGCACGCCCGGCACTTCCCGTTGCGGCGAGTGGCACCGATGCAGGCGTACCTGGGCGACGACGATGCGTCGATGGACGACGACAACACCTCGGGCTTCAACGCGCGGCTCGTCGCCGGCAGCAGCCAGTGGTCGCTGCACGCTTTCGGCCTGGCGATCGACGTCAACCCGGTCGAGAACCCGTTCATCGAGGTCGCCGACGACGGCCGGACCTTGCGCGTCAGCCCGGCCGCCTCTGGCCGGGCCTTCGTCAACCGGCGCGAGCCGCGCCCGGGCAAGCCGCCGCGCTCGGGTCTCGCCGAGGAAGTGGTCGACGTGTTCGCAGAGCACGGCTTCCTTGTGTGGGGAGGCGACTGGAACTCCCCCATCGACTACCAGCACTTCGAAGCGGGCGACCAGGACTTCGCGCAGCGCCTGCTGCAGGCCACGCCGTCCGACGCGGCGTCGCTGGTGGACGCACGCATCGAGCGCTACCGTCGCTGCAGGGGGGCGCTGGCCGCGACCGTTTCGCCGGAGTCCTTGCGGGCGCGCTGCGTCTCGAAAGCGATGCATCCCAGCGCGGATTGACGCGGGCACCCCGCCGAGTTTGCGCGTAGCATTTCCAGTGCTGGTGACGGCGAAGCGCGGGGGGCTGACGACCGCTTCTGAGCTGAGTGACTGGCGGCTCGCAACGACGCCGAGGCCAGTCGCGCAAATGCAGCGTAGACCGAACAGACCGACGGTCCTTGACGGACGGAACGCTGGCGACTGCGTCCAGCGTGCCCGAAAGCGAAGGAGCAACTTCGGGGCCCCGTTCCTGAGCCTGCCGCACCTGCGGCCGACACCTCAGAATTATTTCTCGGATGCACCCTTCGGCAAGCTCATGACCACCTCCGGACGAATCGGCAAGGCGCTCGCGGCCACTTGGGATTGGCCTTCCTTCAATGCCGCGCAATCGGAAAGGATGCTGACCGCCTCGTCGAGGAGGGCATCGTCGATGGTCTTTCTCGTCTTTTCTGCGGCGAGGTCCTTGTCGAGCTTGCGTTCGTTGAACTGCAGTCCATCGTCTGCCAGGGCGCTGCTTGCGCCCGATCCGGCGGCGCCCAGCATGGCAGCCAGGCGCTTCTCCGACGCGGCGCGCTCCTTGCGTCGAACCGCTTCGTTGAGTGAAATCACATTGTCCTTGCGGAATTCCTGAGCCTTGGCTACGTCCTGCAAGAGGTTCTGGAAGTCACGGTCTTGCTGGATGCGGGTCGCGTGCCACGCCGACAGCCGGGGCAACTGGGTTGCCATGTCGCCCACAGGCGCGTAGTCGGCTGGCTTGATGCGGGTCCACGGCAAGGCGTTGTCGTAGCTCGACTCGCCGAACTGGGTGTCGTCGCTGGTCTGCGGATAGAGGATGTCCGGCGTCACGCCACGGAGTTGGGTCGTTTCGCCGTTCACCCGGAAGAACTGCGCGATGGTCATCTTCAGTTCGCCGAACACCGCTGTCGGGTTCTTGGCGAGCTGGTCGAGGCTGGCGACGGTCTGCACTGTGCCCTTGCCGAAGCTGCTCTCCCCGATGACCACGCCCCGGCCGTAGTCCTGGATCGCGGCGGCGAAGATTTCCGACGCCGAGGCCGAGCTCCGGTTGATCAGCACGCCGAGCGGCCCGTCCCACGCCACGCCGAGGTTGGCACTCTTCTCCACGCTGATGTCGCCTTTGGCATTGCGAGTCTGAACGACCGGCCCCTTGCCGACGAACAGGCCCGTCAGGTTCACAGCTTCGCGCAGCGAGCCGCCGCCGTTGTTGCGCAGGTCGATCAACAGGCCATCCACCTTCTGCGCCTTCAGATCGACCAGCAGCCTGGCGACGTCGCGCGCGGCACTGCGGTAATCCTTGTCGCCCTTTTGCAGCGCATCAGAATCCTCGTAGAACGACGGCAGCGTGATGACGCCGACCAGGCGCTTGCCCGCCCCCGTGGCCACCGAATAGACCTTGGCCTTGGCCGCGCTGTCCTGCACCGTGATGGTGTTGCGGACCAGGGCCACGGTCTTGTTCGGCGCGTCGGGCCCGTTGTCGGCGGGCAGGATGTCCAGCCGCACCGTCGATCCCTTCGCGCCGCGGATCAGCGCCACCGTGTTGTCCAGGCGCCAGCCGACCACGTCTTCCATGGGGCCTGCCGGGCCTTGCGCGACGCCCACGATGCGGTCGCCGACCTTCAACTGCCCCGACACGCTCGCGGGCCCGCCCGGCACAAGTTCCCGGACGGTGATGTAGCCGTCGATCTCGGTCAGCACCGCGCCGATGCCCACCAGCGACAGCCGCATCGAGATGTCGAAGTTTTCCGCGGCACGCGGTCCCAGGTAGTTGGTGTGCGGCTCGATCGCCATCGTGTACGCATTCATGAAGACCTGAAAAGCGTCGGTGCTAGTGATCTTGCCCAGGCTCCTCGAGGCGCTGTCGTAGCGCTTGTCGAGGATCTTCGCGATGGTCCGGTCATCCTGGCCGGCGAGCTTGAGCCGCAACCAGTCGTTCTTGACGCGCTTGCGCCAGAGGTCGAGCGAATCGGCCTCGGTCGCCGGCCAGGGCTGGTCCTTGCGGTCGATCGCAAACGATTCGTCGCGCTCGAATTCGAATCCCTTGTGGAGCAAGCTGCGGGCATAGGTCAAGCGTTCGGCCGCCCGGCGTTCGTACAGGTTGAAGATCTCGAAGGGCGCGCGCAGGTCCTCGGTCAGGATCGCATCGTCGAGCAGCGTGCGGTCGGGCGCCAGGTGATCGATGTCGGCCTGCAGAAAGTAGACCTTCTCGGGGTCGAGCGCCTTCAGGTATTGGTCGAACGTCTTGGACGACAAGGCATCGTCGAGCGGGACGGCTTTGTAGTGGTAGCGGGACAGCAATTCCGCAGCCAGATGGGCCGCCTTGGCCTCCTGCATCTCCGGCTTCAGCGGCGACGGGAAAGCCGCCTCCGAATCCGCGGCAGCAACCTGCGTTGCAGCCGTCAGTGCCAGCACGAAGCAAATCAGCGTCTGTTTCAATCTCACTCCACCACCGTTCAACGGCCCATGAAAATTCCGCACCCCATCCTTGGCCAGGGTCCGAAGGACGCCTGACGACGACATGTCAGTGTCCGGTGGCAAGGCAAAGTTCATTCTTCGGTCGCCCGCGCTGCGACGGAGCAAGTGTGAATGGTGCCATGTCGAGTGCCACAGGTGTTGCACAGCGAACGATGCGTATCCGGGCTGACTCAATCAGATGAACTAGAGTCTCTAGCCGTTTCCGGCCAGGAGCAGCCTCCCGGGTTCGTCCGCTTTCAGGCGCTCATTACTCGAGGCGCCACTCGAAGCGCAAAGGCAGCCAGCGTGATGCGGGTCGGCCGCCTACGGTTCCAGGGACGATCGGGCAATTGACCGCCGCCACGAGCGCCGCCAAATCCAGGGACTGGTGCGCGAGATCGGATCCGCTTGGGTGAATCATGCGGATGCGCCGCACTTGCCCACTCGGATCAACGAGCAAGGCAATCTTCGTGAAGCCACTGGCATGTTGCCTCAGCGCCACCGGGGGATAGGACGGGCCACACCGCGCGCCGATGTCCGCGTGCGGCGCACCGGGGGCGCTGGCTGACACAGCGGGCACGTCCGGCAACAAGGGCTCGGTGGTGTCAACCTGCAGCCGCCGTTCGCCAGACGGTTGCGTTACGAAAAGGACACCCGGTTCGTCCAGTACCCCAAGGCGGAACGTCCCTTCGAGCCGTGTTCCGCCGGCCATGGAAACAACACCACGGCCATTCATGTCGTCTTGCTCGAAGCGACCTTCGTAACGCAGACCCGTGATAGTCGTGAAAACGCCAGGGCCAGGACGACGCCCACCCGAGAATCTGCCCTCGTAACGATCCCCGTTCGTCCAGGTGTATACGCCATGTCCGTCAGGCTGGCCATCGACGTAGGGACCCTCATAGCGATTGCCGTTCGAGAAGCGCTCGCTGCCTTGGCCGCTGGGTTGACCATGGGCCAACGTACCAACGAAGTGCGCACCGGGTGTGCCATCGATGGTCCACTGCAGCGTGCCCGGACCCTCGCCCCAGCCGTCTCGGCACGCGCCCGTCCATGCAATCGTCTCACCAGCCTTAGGATTGGGATTGACGAACCGGCAGCCATTCTCGTCCGCGATAAGGCCCCTTTCGGCGGCGTGCGCGGAGCCGATCAAGGCCATGAGGGCGATCAACACGGTGAGCTTGGGCAAGGCAGGCGGGAGAGCGTTCACTCAACAATGTTAGTGGATCCAGCCAGTTCAGACGAACGCTACGACTTGCTTTGTGCCCGCCTGCCAGTGTTCAAGGAGGCCGGTCAGGGATCGAGCAGGGGCATTTGCGGTAGCGTCGCAGTGCGGCCAGAACCCGTCTTTCGCGAACGGCGGGTAACGGGCTGCCCGCGGGGGCGGCGGCAGCCCAGTCGACCCAATCGCCAACAGACTGTGAACCCACCATTTGCGGATTCGCCACTCTTATTTGTCGCGTTCCTGAAATCGCTTCATACTGGAGTGAACTACCGGGTTCAATGATGAAGATCTACGCAGGTAAGCTCGTAATCGACGAGGAGTTGTCGGCCAGAGCGCGCGAGGTCGCATACGCGGTCGAACCCTCGGCGCTGCTGACCTTTGAAAATCTCATCAGCAACGCACGGCAAGGTATTCGTGGATCGCGCGTCGAATGGGCGCCATTCAACTCGCTGTTGCTTGACGAAAAAATGCCACTCAACAGAGACGATCAGAGCCATCTAGCGGCCCTGCTGACGGCAACGATGGGTCGGGCGATCGCCCTCGAAAGGGATATTCAGGCCCTTGCGGTTGCCGCAAGCAAAGCTCGCATCGCTGGAGCCACAAACGCGAGCCGAGGCTAGGCACTCAAGTGCGCACTGGCTGGGTTCGGCCAACTGCTGCCATTCGCGACCGTCGGCTATGCTGCTCCGTCGCGCGACCCGCTCGGGCCGCACAAGCAAGCAAGGCGCACCTGCTCGTGATTCATCCGTACTCGCGCTATGCTTCGATGCCGCAGCCGACGAAACTCCATGATCAATCGCCCACCTCATGACCTTCCCATCTATCGTCTCCTGACAGGCAAGGACGACGCTACGTTTTGTCGACGGGTGAGCGAAGCGCTCGAGCTGGGGTACCGGCTGTACGGTTCGCCTTCCGCTACCTTCAACAGTGAGCACGTGGTCGTTGCCCAGGCAATCGTCTGGCCGTGTCCGGAGACCGACCAACCGCGGTTGGATCCCACGCGTTGACTCGCAGCTCATGCGGCGCATGGGCGTGGGGCAGCGATGTCTTTAGTCGGCCATGAGCCGGCATTGACGAACGGCGGCTTACCGGCAGTCCGGTAGTTATTGATTTTGTCGCACCGTGCGTGACCAACTCGGGTTGCGCGGCCAACAGCACGTAGGCAGGGGACTACACCCATGGCCACATCACTACGTGCGGATAGCGCGATTGACCAAGCGCTCCATTTTCTGCAACATCCGCTGCGCGCCGCATGAGAGACAAGATCCTCGCCGTTTGCAGTTGAAGGCCAACAGCTTGATGGGGCTGCACTCCTGCAGCGCAGCCTCAAGAAGCCATGCGCCAGGATGCCGCACTTGAGGCACGCCGCAGTTGCGTCCGTGTCATCCGTACGGCTGTGCCGGATCGCTGCTGATCTTGTTCTCAAGCGTGCCCCCGTGCGAATCCTGGTCGCCGTTGCGGCGCGCCGTGGTGAGCCGGTAGTCGATGTGGCTCGGCACGTTGGTGTTCTCGTAGTCCCAGAGGTTGGCGTTGCTCGTCATCAGTCCGATCGCCGCGTCGACCGTCACGCCATTGCGGTTGGCGGCTGGCACCACGGCGTCCACGTAGCTCTTGAGGCCGGTCGAGGGGTCATTCCAGAAGCGCGGGCCGTTGCCGCCGGGAAGCGCCCATGCGTTGCCCATCAGCCCGGCGTGGAACTGCTGGATGGTCAGGTTGCCGGGCGTGGCGACGTTCAGGGTGCCGGCGAGGTAGCCCTTGAGGCCTTGCAGGATGTTCACGGCCTGTGCGGCACGGTTCGCGATGGTCGCCCGCGGGCCATGGCCGCGCCATGAACCCAGCACGGCGTAGCGGATGCCGGTGATCGGGTTCGGCCGCGGCGAGGCCCCCGGGTTGCGGTCGGCAACCGTCTCGGCCAGCGCCGCCTTGGCCTGGCCCTCGATGACGTGCAGATGCCCCTGGTTGGCGTTGATGCTGGACGCGCTGATCTCGCCCGATAGCGGCGTCATGTTGTAGGCCAGGCCGGGGCCTCCCATGTTGTCGTTCAGCAGGTGGCCCTGGATGTAGTAGCGGCCGGCACGGTCGGTCGTCTTGCGGTGCCCGAGGTTGCCGATGTTCCAGGGCGAGGCCGCGGCGGCTGTGTCCGAGTCCGAGCCGACCGCCCAGGCGCTGTTGGGCGTGTATTCGGCGATCACCCAGGTGCCGATGCCGTCGGTCTTCATCGGGCCCCAGCGGGGCACGGCCGCTTCGGGGAAGTGCTGCGCGCCTTGCCCGGTGGCGACCACGACCTCGTTCCACATCCCCACCAGTTCCTGCTGGAGCCGGACCGGCTCGGTCAGCTCGGTGTGGAGCTCCTGCCCGTAGACCTTGTTCTCCTGCCGCTCGGTGTACTGCTGCGGCTGCTGCCACTGCCAGGCCCATTGCTGCTGCAGTTGCCACTGCTGGGCCACGAAGTTGTAGGCGGGCTGGCTCTGCAGCACCTGCACCCACTGGCCAGGAGTCTGCTTCGTCACGTACTGCACGTCGACGTGGTGAACCGGCGGTTCCACTAGGCCCAGGGGATGGTTGGCCCCCGTGGCCTGGGTCGCCAGCGGGTTCACGGCGTCCACCAGCTGGCTGTCGAGCCGGTCGGCGAGCAGCAGCGCCGCGTCGCGGCGCGCCTCGATGTTCCAGGTAGCGTTGTAGTTGTCCAGGAAGTCCGCCACCTGGGTGTCGACGACGTGCTGCGCCGCGGTGTACTGCCCCATCACGTAGTGCGCCCAGTTGCTCTTGTGGGTGGTGGTACCCTGGTTGTCCTTGCCCTGGCCAGAGGCGGTGTAGGCGTCGAACAGCGGGTCGGCCGGGTCGTTGGGGACGGCCGCCTGCTGGCGTGCGCCGAGCGTTACGGTCGCCACCGGCTGGGTGCCGCCGGCCGGGTTGGCGACGTAGGTGAGGAAGTCCTGCGAGGTGTTGAACTGGTACTCGGTGTACGGATCGTTCATCAGCCGGCGTGCGAACGACTTCTGCGCGGTCGTCAGGCCGGCCCAGGCGTGTGTCGCGGCGGGATTCAGGCCGCCGTTGGGCCGCCTCACGACGCGCTGCACCACTTCGCCGGTGATCGCGTCCAGAAACTGGTGCTGCGCGGCGAACGCACCTTGCAGGAGGCATCGTTGGGCCACCATGCCTGGATAAGCGGTCATGGAAGCGCCCATCGACCCGCCCTGGCCAGGCGATGGGCAATAAGCGACGGGACGGAGCTCGGCGTCTGGGTTTCGGACGCGCGCATCCTGGTCGGCCATCGGGGTCTCCTCCTTTAACTGCACCTGCAAACTCTCAGCCTTCTTGCCCATAATGTCGGCCTCGGTTTGCCGCTGCATCGTCGCCGCCGCTGCCAACGACCCCATGCGATCGGCCTCGGCCTCGAGTTGCGTGTCGTCGTTGATGGCCACGTCGCGTCGCTGCAGGGTCGGCTGGACGCGGCCCTGGCGTTGCTGCACCACGTGCCATGCCTCGTGCGGGAGATGGTGCTCCTGGCCGGGTCCGAGGTGGATGTCGTCGCCCTGGGCGTACGCCAGGGCGTTCAGCTGCGCGGGCCTCGCGGAGTTGCGATGCACGCGAACGTCCGCCATGTCCATTCCGGACAGCGATTCGATGCCGCTCCTGAGCGAGTCCGGCAAACCCGTCCGATTGATGGCACCGATGGCCTGGCGTTGCGCCAGCAGGCGCGGCGAGCTGTCCATTGCTTCCTGCAGTGGATGGCGCTGGATCGGGGTGCCTGCAGTCTCGCGCGATGGCGCCGCCGCGGGCATCGGCTGCGCACCGGCCGCCTCCGGCTTGAAGTCGTGGGTCTTCATCGGGATCACTCCTGGGCATGCGAGGGTTGGAAGGCGCAGGACGAGCGTCACCGCGCGCGGAGCCTGCCGACGTCCGACCCGGTCACGGCGGATCCATCGTCGGCCGCAGCGTCTTGTAAACGGCCCACAGTCCGGCCAGGACCAGCGACGCGCCGAGCACCCAGCTGCTCTTGTTGGGCCAGGCCAGCAGCGGGTCGCACGTGAACACGGCGGCGCCGATCGCGATTGTGACGAACCCCGCCAGCAATGTCAGCAGCAGCAGCTTGCGCCCGCCGACGCGACGCAGGCGGCAACTCCAGGCGTAGGCGACCAGCAGTGCCACCTCGATGAGCAGCGCAGACTGGAACAGCAGCCGCAGCATGAGCCGGTTGGGACAGGCGAACTCGCACAGGCCGTTCGAGAGGCTGTCGGGCGGTCGGTAGGTGCTGGCCAGCTTGTCGTGCAGCGGATCGCTGGGGCCCGGCACGACGACGGGAGCGGGCCAGAAGCCCGCGCCGCCGAAGTTCCAGCGCATGTAGGCCAGATCGCTGTTGATGGCCTGCAGGCGGACGTCCGGCATCGGCTTGGCGTCGCGCATGCGGGTGCCGAACACCAAGGGCACGATGCCTTGCAGGAAGGCGACGCGGCGATGGCCGTGGATCGCGTCCGTGTGGTCGACCCGCGAGCGCAGTTCCAGCCGGCTGTCCGAGGTCGGCTTGCCGAGCGTGACGAGGTAGAACACCGAGATGTCGGTCTTGCCCTTGTAGCCGTCCACGGTGGTCTTGTCGGCATTCTTGTCGCGCGGCCTGGGCTGGGCCTTCTCCATGTACTCGGTCAGCTGGGTGAAGCCGTACGCGCCTTCCTCGTCGCCGAGCTCGACGTCGGGCACCACGAAATTCAGGTGGAAGCTGCGTCCATCGCGCTGCATCGCGAGGATGAGTTCGTCGGTGAAGTCCTGGTAGAACGCCTTGAAGTTCGCGCGTTGATCCTTCTCCGCGCTGGCGTCGTCGAAGAAGATCGTCAGTCCCGCGAACACCCGCTCGTCCGGCTTCCAGCCCGGCATGAGCAACGGCTTGAGCCAATGCGACGTCGCGTCGTCGAAGCGCAGGTCCGCCTGCCGCAGGGCCTCGTGTGCGGCCTTGATGGCGGTCTCGTGGCGCTTTGCCTCGGGCCACCGCAGCAAGGCGGCCCAATCGCGCCGATACACCACCAGGTCGACGGCCGTCTCGTGCTGCGCGGCGATGCGCGCGAAGCGGATCGCGGGCGTCGAGGAGCCGCCTGCCAGCACCATGCTGCCGTCGTCCTGCAGGATGGCGCCCATGAAGCCGATGTGGCTGAACAGGCTGAAGTCCACCGTCTGGACCTCCTTGGTCGCGAGCCAGAACGGAAACAGGCCGTAGACATTCTCGTCCTTGACCGGGATGTGGCAGCCGCAGCCGTCGGCGCCTAGGAGCAGGGGCGCCGCGTCGTCGAGCGGGTGCAGCTTCAAGGCGGCGTCGACCACCTCCTTCTCGATCCGCGGCGGCAGCAGCGACTGGTAGAACTGGCTCAGCGTCATCGGGTCGCCGGGGCTCCTGGCGGGCGACGACGACGCGGCCGGCGGCGCGGGCGGGGGGCAGGTCATGTCGACGCTCTTGTCCCTGGCCAGTTCGGCCAGGTGAGCGCGGTAGTAGTCGCAGTGGCTGGCCTGCAGCGCCTGAACGAACAGCGGGCGCGTCGGATACTCGATGTCGAGCAGGGGCGTCAGCTCGGCCCGCAGCTGGTCGATGGTCGGCAGGCGCGCCGCCTCGACGGCGGTCACCGGCACGGTGGCGTCGGTCGCGGCGTCGCCGTCGGACGTGGGCGGCACCACGGCGCTGGCCGCGTCGGAGCCGGGCCTGGCCGTCTCCTCCGTGGGGACCCAGGCCGCGATGCTGGTGAGCATGTAGCTGGCCGGCACAGCCTTGTCGACGTCGACGTAGGCCGCCGAGTCGTCTTCGGAAAGTGCCTTCAGGCTGGGTCGGGCGGCGGACGCCGGGCCGGAGGCGGCAGCCGCGGCATGCGCCGGCGCGGGCGCGAGGATGCGTAGCGCATAGCGTTGGCGCGCGGGCGCCTGCGGCGAGGCGCCGGCTACGACCTCGAGCTGGAACTGGAACAGGCCCACCAGCGTGGGCACGCCGCGCAGGGTGCCGTCGTCGCCGAGCGCGAGGCCCGGCGGCAGCTCGCCGGTGAGCCGCACGGCATCGACGCGCGCGGCCTGCCGCACGAGCAGCAGCGGCCGATAGACCTCGCCGCGCCGGCCTGCGCGCAGCGAGACCGTTCGCAGCAGCAAGGCCTGGTCGACGTTGGCGTCGTCGATGGCGACGGAGGTCCGTCCGGCGGGCGCCGCCACCGCGACCGGCGGCAGCGCCGTGGGCCCCAATTCCGACGCGGGCGATGCGGCCGGGCGCACCGGGGCGGACGCGGCCGGCGCGGCGCCGGGAATGCCATCGCTGGCTTGCGCGCCCGCCTGCCAGGCGAGGACGGCGGCGAGCGTGGCGAGGCTGGCGCCCGCCACCACCCAGCGCAGCCGCCGGCACAGGCGGCATCCCCGTTCGCGGGGGAGTGCGGGGTTCAGGGTCGGTTTCAAAGCGTTCGTCCTTCCTTGCGCAGTTCCTTGGCGACACCCTTGCGCAGGTCGTTCGCGGTGATGGTGTCACGGCCCGCTCTCAGCGCGCCGAGCGCGCCGAAGCGCACGACATTGGCGATCGCGCCGCCCGCGAGTTCGTGCTCCTGCGCCAGCAGCGCCAGGTCGACGTCGGCCGACAATCGCCCGCCGCCGCCCAGCATGCCGCGCCACAGGCGCAGCCGTTGCTCGGGGTCGGGTATCGGGAAATGCACGATCGACTGGAAACGCCGGGCGAAGGCGTCGTCGATGTTGGCCTTGAGATTGGTGGCCAGGATCACGGTGCCCGGGAAGTCCTCCACGCGCTGGAGCAGATAGGAGACCTCCTGGTTCGCGTGGCGGTCATTCGCGCTCGAGGTGGCCGTGCGCTTCCCGAACAGCGCATCGGCTTCGTCGAAGAACAGGATCCAGCGCCGGTTCTGCGCCTGGTCGAACACGCTGGCCAGGTTCTTCTCCGTCTCGCCGATGAACTTGGAGACGACCATCGACAGGTCGATGCGGTAGACGTCGGCGCCGACGGCTTGTCCGATCAAGGTGGCGGTCAGCGTCTTTCCCGTGCCCGGCGGCCCGAAGAACAGGCTGCGATAGCCCGGCTTGAGCGCCTTGCCGAGCTGCCAATCGTCGAGGATGCGCGTGCCGTGCCGGATCCAGGCCTCGATGGCCCGGACCTCGTCGAGCACCTCCGGGTCCAGCACCAGGTCGTCCCACGACAGCCGGGTGGTGATCAGCTTGGCCGGGAAGTTGCTGCTGAAGTCCGGCTTGTGGCGCACGCCCACCGTGACCAGGTCCAGGGTCTCGCCGCTGATGCCCAGCGCGGCGCTGAACGGCGGCTCTCCGGCGGGAGGCGAATCGATCGAGAGGACGCCGCGCGCGCGCAGCGCGTGGTCGTCCTCGAACAGGCGGCGCAGGCGGAAGCGCGCGCCGAGATCGTCGCCCGCCACGAGGAAGGCCGCGGTCTCCAGCGTGGGCAGGAAGCCACCGTGCGTCGTGCCCTTGCGACCGCCGAACTCGCTGAAGCCGCGCTCCACGTTCGGGTTGCGCACGAACAGCAGGTCCAGCAGGGCGGGCCGCAGGTGCGGCGCGAGCGCCAGCAGCAGCACCAGCCGTTCCTCCAGCCCGAGGCCGCAGTCGCGCACCAGGCCGGCGTAGGGCGACGCGTCGCCGGAGAGCTCGGGCGGGTCGAGCCGCGCGAGTTCCGGCGGCGCGATCCCGGACTTGAAGTGCTGCTCCAGGCGCGCCACGAGCACCCGCTCGAGCCAGGCCAGTTCGCCAGCCAGCGCGCGCGCGTTGCCCGCGAGTGCCGCCGCGCCGGCCACGGTGTCGTCAGCGCCAGTCGACATGGAGCACCTCGCTCATCCAGGGCTGCTTCTGCATGGCATAGCTCCACGGAAGACGGTCGATGAGGATGTCGAACGGGCCCGGCTCCACGGCCAGGGCCCAGGCACCGTCGGGGCGGCGCGCCAGCTGGCCGCGGCGCTGGAGAAAGGTCTCGCGCAGGCCCGCGATCGTGGTTCCGCCCAGGATGCTCCAGTGCTCGATGACGGCACCGAGCAGGCCATCGACGAGCATGCATTCCTGGTCCGAGATCCTGAAGCGCCGGCCGACGCTCTCGGCCGGGTCGAGTCCGCACAACACCTTGTTGAGGATCAGGCCCGACTCCGGCGCGGCGTCGCGCGCGCCGTCGATCGCATACTGCAGCAGGTGCACGGCGCGCTCGTGCGTGGGGTCGTCGACGAACTTCTCGTCCGTCAGCAGCCCGAGCGCGTCGAACAGCCGCGACAGGTACGGGCCGATCAGCACCAGGCCGGCGTTGCCGACCGCCATCGGCGCGCCACCCCCGACCGCGGCGGGCGCGGGGCCGCGAGCCGGCGTGCCGGGTGTGAAGACGCGCGCGACCTGGCGCCCCAGCGAGCCGGCGAGCCCCGCCAGTGCGGCCACCACCCGACCCGCGAACGAGCGCGCGCTCGCCCTGGCAGGTGCGGTGTCCTCCGGACGCGTGTCCGCGATCGGGTTTGGCGGCGCCTCGGCTTCGGCTGGCGGATGGGCCCGCGCGGGCGCGTTCGGCGCGGTCGGCGGAACCACAGCCCGGGCCGGCGCGTCGGCCGCGACTGTCGCCGCCCGGGTGGCGGCGATGCGATCGAACCAGGCCGGCGCCGCGTCGGGAGACTGCACGGCGGCGTTCCACCGGGCCACGACCTGGGACAGGCCGCGGCCTTCGGTGCGCGCGGCGTCGTGCGCCAGGCAGGTGATGTAGGCGCGCTCGTCCAGCGTCCCCGATCCGTCGCGCGCATAGACCAGCTGCAGCGTGCGGGCCCAGCGGCCCTCCAGCGTGGCGGCGTCCAGCGGCGGACTGCACACCACCGCGGCCATCAACTGGCGCGACTGCGGTGCGCGCAGGCAGGCGGCCTCCAGCAGCATGTCGTGGCTCCAGTCGCGAGCCAATTGCCGGCAGGCCGCCGGGCCGCGGCGGACGTGGCGCTGCACGGCGCTTCGCAGCGTCGGCGCATCGTCGTGCAGCAGGTTCCACCAGGCCGGGCCGGGGCGCAACGGCTCGGGCAGCGGCGGCGTGGCCGTCACGCGCCGGTCCGGCGCGGCGCCGCGGCGCCAGAGCTTGCGCGCGAAGCGACGGCGATCGAACGCCGCATCGCCGCCACCCGAGATGAAATGGCTCAGCGCGGCCTCCCACAGGTCGCGCCGGACATCGGTGCCGTGCGGCGCGGATGGCTGCGCATGCGCCGCGGCCGCGCCGATCCAGGCCGTCACGGCGGCCGTCTGCGCGGCGGGCAGCCACAGGCCGGCGAGCTCGGGCAGCAGGTCGGTGCCGAGGGTGCGCGCCAGCCGGCGCTCGATCGCCTGCGATCGCCCGAACCGCTGCAGCGTGTCTTTCAACCACGCGCGATCGTCGGCCAGCAGGCGCTGCCAGGTGGGCGCGTCGACCTGCAGACGGTCGTCGGGCGTGGCGAAGCCGGTGTCCGATTCCAGCGCGATCCGCAACTGCAGGCGCGTGACGGTCACGTCAGGCCGCTGCGTCGGGCCGGTTTCAGAGAGCGCCTGGTCGAGCACGGCCTCCCACAGCCGGGTGATCGCCGCGCCGTCGTCGGCTCGCCCCGGACGCCTGGCGCGATGCACTGCGTCGAGCAGATGCCGAGCCGCCGTCGGCTCGGTGGGGAGCAGCGCGTGCACGAGCTCGCCGAGCCAGTCGTCGTTGAACTGGGCGGCGAGCCGACGAAGCAGGCGCGGGCGGTCGGCGCCGTGGCGCAGCGCGGCCGCGAGTTCGCGCGGCCGGTGCCGCAGCACCTCGCGCGCCAGTTCGCGCGGGTCGTCCGCGCGCCGTCCGCGTCCATACCACGGCATGCGGCCGTGTTGCAGGAAGAAGAGCAAGGTCTCGAGCTGCGACTGGCGCCGATGCATCGGATGCCGGGCGTCGCGATCGCCGGAGGCGTCGACCGGCGCATCGCGCAGCTCGACGAGCAGGCGCTGCAGGCGCGTTCGCAGCGCGCGGGCCCATTGCTCGCGCCAGTCCTGGGCGGCGTCGACCACGATCCGGCCCAGGTCGACGTCCAGCGCGTCGATGCGCCAGACGTCCTCCGTCGGCAGCGCGGCGTCGAACACGGCGTCGACGATCTCGAGCGCCGTGCCGCGCATGAACGTCGCCAGGCAGGCCTGGGCCTCCTCGCCATCGCGCGGGCCGGCGGGCAGGTGGTCGAAGTCGATGTCGATCAGCAGCGACTCGACGAGATGGGTGTCATGCATGGCCGGGCGCGCCCATGTCGTCGTAGCTCGGGGCGCTCGCGTTGCCGCCGATGTGCGCCACGATGCGCCGCGCGGCGCGGTCGAGGGCGGACGCCCGCTCGGGGCGTGCCGCGGCGTTCTCGTCGAGCGCGCTGCAGTACGCCTGCCTGGCCTGCATCCAGCGTTCGAGATCCTGCTCGAACCGTTGCAGCGCGTCGAACTCCAGCCAGCGGCATTCCAGCGCCAGGTGCGCGGGACAGTTGTTGCGCAGGGTGTCCTCGGCGAAGCGCCGGAAGGCCGGGCGGTGCGTGCGCGCGGTCCATCCGGGCAGTACCACGGTCAGGCGCGCGGCATAGAACGACGGATCCGGCGACGGAGTCGACGCGTCGCGTGGCGCGCCGCCCACCGGGCGCAGCAGGACGTGCTCGACGATGTGCATGCCTTCGCTGTTCTCGTTGAGGCGGCGCAGGAAGCGGCGCGCGCTGCCGGCCGCGCGGCTCGCCGAGGCGGCGTCCGCGAAGCTTCCCAGCGGCCACCAGCGTCCCGCCTCGTCGGGACCCAGCAGCAGGTCGAACTCGGTCTCGCCGTCGCGATCGCCCGGCCGCTCAGCCAGGGCGTACAGATCGTGGCGTACGCCGGCGCGCATCAGTACTGGCGGCAGCACGCGCGAGCGCAGCGGCGCGATCCGCTGCAGGTCGGCTTGCATCTGGTCCTGCGTGGCGGCCGCCGCGACGCGGCCGATGCGCCGCAGCCCGCGGATCTGCTTGGGGGCGAGCAGCGTCGACTCGTCGACGGCGTCCGCCGCGGACAGGGTGATGCGCTGTCGCCCCAGCACCTGCGACAGGCTGCGCGCGTGCGAGAGGCGAAAGCCCATCTGCAGGCTGGCGCGCTGCTGCAGGCCGCTGCAGTTGCCCGGATCGTCCCAGGCCGGCCGGCTGTAGTCGAAGCCGCCCGCGCGGTCGCGGCCGAGCACGACGATGTCGCGCAGGTATTCCGCCTTGTTCTCGAGCAGCCAGTCCTCCAGTTCGGCGGCGTCCAGGTGGGTGGCGAACTTGCGCATTGAATCCTGGCGGTAGGTCACGCCGTGCAACGCCAGCAGGTGATCGAGCGCGCGGCTCTTGCGCTTGGTGCCGCGGTCGAACGGCGCGTGGACCGCCTGCCTGACGGCCTCGGGCGAGCCGAGCAGCAACGCGTCGCTGACGCCGCCGTCCTCGTGCACCACGTCCTGGTGCCAGTAGCTCTGCGCCGATCCGCCGTTCAACGAGAACAGCTCGCGCAGGTGGCCGACCTGGGCGACGCCGTTGGCGATGACGTGGTCGAACAGGCGCAGGTACGCCTTGTACTGGCGCAGCCGCGCGCGGTCCTGCGCGGACGCGGACGGCGGCAGGCCGTTGCGGCCGAGGTGGTAGGTGGCGGGGAAGCTGGCCTCCACGGACAGGTAGGCGGCGGGCGGGCGGTGCACGCCCTGCGGCAGGATCGCGAGATCGCGTGGCGGCGGCTCGTCGCGGCCGGCGGCGCGCTGGACGATGTCGCCGGCCTGCAGGTCGGCGTAGCGCAGCCGCAGCGCCTGCGGATCGACGGCGACCTCGTGGCCGCGGTACTTCACGGCGATGCCGGCGCCGTCCCGCGCATCCAGCGGCACACGCAGGCGCAGCGCCCAGCCTTCGCCGGCCCACTGCAGCGAGCTCGCGTCGGCGCCCGCGCCGGCGGCGCCGGGCGAGTCGATGCGCAAGGCGCGCAGGTGGGCGTGCACGACGCCGGCTATGCCCTGCACCAGCGCGGCCAGGTCGGCGAGGAACAGCTGGTCGCCGCCCGGCGCCGCGTCGAGGGTGGCGGCGGGCACGCCGCGGCGCGTGCGCGGGCCGGTGTAGGTCTCCTGCAGCGTGCGGCCGGCCCGCAGCGCCTCGTCGTGGCTGATGGTGCGCGGCACGCGCGCGATGTGGCGGGCGCAGCGGTCGTAGACCTCGGCCAGCACGTCGACCGGGTTGCGCGGACCGCCGAGGTCGAGCTCGCCCAGCAGTTCGACCTCGACGTCGCGCACACACAGCACCGTGTCGTCCAGGTCCTCGCCGAGATTGCGTTCGCGGCGGTAGGCGGCGCGGGCCTGCGCGATGCGGCGCGGCTCGGTCGCCGTATCGCCGGGTGACAGCTTCAGCGTCAGCCGGTAGACCCCGTGCGGCAGCTCGCTCGCCGCGGCGGTCGCGTCGTCGCGCGCGGCGCCCGCCAGCGTGGCGTCGTCGAGCCCCGGCACCGCGTCGATCAGCAGCCGGCGGTAGTCTTGCGCCGTCGTCGCGCGGCACGGGAAGATCGTCGACGGCGGCGGCAGCGACAGCGCGTCCCAGGCGATGCGCCCGTCGGGCCCGGCGAGGTGGTCGGCCACCGGGAAATCGGCCCGGTACGACAGATCCGTCAAGGCGAAGCACAGCTGCTCGAGCAGCGTGATGCCGGGATCGTGCAGATTGTGGTCGGTCCAGACCTGGCCGCCGGCCGACTGGAGCCAGCGCAGGCCCTCCTCGCGCAGGCGGTCGAAGGCATGGCCGGCGGCACGCGTGCGACGGCGGATGGCGACGACGGGGCCGGTCATGGCGTTGCGTCCTCCGGATGGTCGTCCGCCCACAGGCGCGTGAGCGTCGCGCGGATGGGAACGCCCGGACCGTAGTCGCACTTGGAGCGCACCTGCAGCGTGTAGCCCGCGTCGCGTCCGCTGGTGCCCGACCAGCGCAATTCGAGCTGGTCGCAGCGGCGGCCGTACCACATGCTCTGCTGGCGGATGCGCCGGCGCAGGCCCAATAGGTCCAGCCAGCTGAAGCCGGGGTTGTAGGCGTTGAGCGCCGTGGCGTGCAGCAGCGCGAAGCGTCCGCCGTTCGGCCGGCCGGCGCCGGCCATCACCTCGATGGCCTGGCAGCCGCGCAGCGTGTCGGTGATGTCGTGCCACTCGCCGTCAGCCATCGGCTGCGACCGGGGTGCGCGGCCGGTGCGGCCGTCGGACGCGATCACGCCGGCCACGTCGAGCGGGTATCTCGGCTCGGCGATGCCGATGCCCACGCGGTTGCGGACGTCGAGTGCCAACGGCGGCGGGGCCTCGGTGGCGGCCGCGGCGCCGACGCTCGTCGCATTGAAGACCAGGCGGTTGCCCTTGCCGTAGGCGACCGACCAGACCGGGCTGTGCTTGGCGTCGTCGCGGTAGAAGCTCATCAAGGCGTCGTAGCCCTGTGGCGTCGAGATCTCGACGCCGTTGTCCGCCGACTTGCGGAAGCCCTCGTCGTCCATGTTGAGCATGGACTCGATCAGATCGCCGAAGTGATCCTGGGTCGGCAGCATGCCGGCGCTGAAGAAGCCGCGCAGCGTCTCGCGATTGCGTGTGGTCATGTCGCGTCTCCGCCGACGATCAAGGTGCGCCCGACCGCGAGCTCGCGGATGCCCGAGGTGAGCGGGGTGGGATCGACCACCGCTTCGGCCAGCGTGATCAGATGTTCGGGCATCGGCAGCGCCAGGCTCCAGGGCCGATGCGGGTCGAGGCGGTCGCGGCCATTGCCGGCCAGGCGCGCGGTGTCACCCAGCGTGTAGGTGCCGTCGTCGTCGCAGGCGATCTGCAGCAGCGACAGCTGCGTCACGGACGCCACGCCCTCGAGCGCGCGCAGGCGCGCCTGCACGTCCTCGCAGCGCAGCGTCCAGCCGAAGCGCGGCGGCAGGCCGCCGTCCAGCCACGGCGAGAGGGCCTCGACGATCGTGCGCTCGACGCGGCGCAGCACGAAGCCTTCGTGCGCGCCGCGCTGGCACTGCACCGTGCAACGCACCTGGATGCGGTCGTAGCTGGCATTGCGCACGCACACCTGCGTCCACGGCGACGCGTGCGCGGCGAGCCAGGACTGGATCTCGGCGAGCTCGCTGGTGGCCAGGCGCGGCGCCGCGGTTGCCAGCGCGGCGACGTTGCGCGGCGCATCGGGCACGACCGCCACCAGCACGCGGCCCGGTCCGCCGCCGTGCTCCGGCGCGACCTCGTGCGCGGCGAAGCACTTGGCCTTGGCCACGTTCGTGAAGCGCGAGAGGACCAGCCGCTCGAAGTCCCACGGCAGCGACGCGCGCTGCTTGTGCTGCAGGCGTTCGCCCGCGTCGGCGAGCAGGCGGCGGTCGTCCTGGGCCGCACGGCCGCCCACCGGCGCGCCGACCGGATCGACGCCGGCCAGCCCGGCGATCGAGCGCCGCGGCTCGATCGGCCCGGCGAGCGCGCCGGCCGACACGACACCGCCGGCGGCCGCCGCCGCGGGGTTCACGCGCGTGACGCGCAGCGCCTGCGCGCGCACTGCGTACAGCCCCGCGAAGCGGTCGAAGCCGTCGTCGGCGGACAGCCGCAGCCAGAACAGCCCGCCCGGCAGGACGTCGTTGTCGTCGTCCAGTTCCGCGGGCAGGTCCAAGGTGACGATGCCGGTGGCGAGAAAGCCCGCGGTCGTGTCGGACAGCACGCGGGACGCGGCCAGCGGATGCCAGATGTCGTCCTTCAACCAGGACCAGGAGGTGCGCGGCATCGCGGGAGCGCCGGGCGCCTCGGCCGCGTCGGCGGCGCGCAGCTGGAACAGCAGGGTCAGTGTGCCGCGCAGCGACGTCGCGGCGATGCCGATATACAGGTTACCGTCATGGTCCAGTCGCGGCAGCAGCCCGTGCGCGCTGCCGACGCTGGTCGGCTTAAGGGCCTTGAGCCCGAACGGATAGAGGTGGAACAGGCGCGACGGGCCGTCCTCGTCCTCGTCGGTGTCGGGTGCCGCCGCGCGATCGAGGTCGATGCTGTCCGTTGCCTCGTAGTCCAGCCACAGGCCTTCCACGAGCGGTGTGTAGGGTGGATTCGGACGCGGCGCGGGCCGGCGCCGGCGAGCCTGGGCGCTGACCGATTCCGACAGTACCGACGGATAGGCCGCGTGTCCAAACGCGCCTTCGGGGCCGCTCAGCTGCAGCCTGAACAGCCCGCTGCGGACGCGCGGTCCGTCGAGCGCCTGCGCCGTCGCGGCGCGGCTGTACTTGCGTATCGCGACGGCGTCGAAGTGCAGCGTGCGCAGCGGCTCGACGTGGCCGTCGAAAGCAGAGACGTCGAACAGCGCCTGCCGTCCGGCCGCGCCGCTGCCGTCACGCCACTGGCCGTCGCGCAGGATGGCGAGCGTCACCGCGGGATCGCCGCCGCGGTAGCTCGGCGCGTAGCCACGATACCAGCTGGCGAACCCTCCGGGCCCGGTCGGCAGGTTGCGCCATTCCAGGTGCAGGCTCAGCGCGGCCAGGTTCTTGCGCGCGATCTCGGGCGCGCCGAACACCATGTACGAGGACGTCGCGGGCAGCGGGCCGAACGGCATGAACGCCTTCGAAGGATCGAGCCGTCCGAGGTCGTTTCGCAGCAGGATGTCCTTGACTCCGCGCACCTTCACCGTGAGCGCGGCCTCGTGGAACTGCAACGGCGCCAGCAGCGAATAGCCGTAGAGCCGGCCCTGGGTGCTCACGTCCAGACGCAGCACCGGCAGGCGCGTGGGCCAGCGCGCGCCGTGCACCGCCGCGTCGCAGCCGACGATGGCCGGATCCTCGCGGCGCAGCCGGATGACCAAGCGCAGCCCGCCCTCGGGGGCCGGCAGGACGTCGGGGGCGGCGGGCGCCCACCAGCCCTTGGCCGTGGTGAGCCTGAGCTCGAACACGCCGTTGACGAGCCGGCTGAAGAAGAGCTCGCGCGACGGCTTGCCGCGGCCCTTCAGCAGGTACAGCGGATCGCCCGCCGCGGGCTCCTGCGCGGGCGGCGTGCCCAGATGGCGCGCGGCCGCGGCGCGCAGTCGCGCCCAGGCGTCGTCGTCCAGCGGCTCGCCCGCCACGAGCCAGCGCGCGAAAAGCGGGCCGAGCAGGCGGCGGAACGTGTCGATGTCCGGGGCCAGCGCGAGTTCGTCGACCAGGCGGTCGAGCGGCGCGCTGCCGGTGCCGGAGCTCACGCGCAGCAGCACATGGATCTCGCGCTCGCCTTCGGCCAGGTGCAGCACCGGCGTGGCAACGGCCAGGCCCAGGTGGGCATCGACGGTGGCGCCGGCATCGCCGCGGCCGCCGCCGAACAGCGCGTGGCAGCGCTCCGTCGCCAGGCGATCGCCAGGATCGGGGGCGACCGGCAGTCGCGCGGACTTGATGCGGGTGGCGAAGCCGAAGTCGCGTTCGGGGGCGATCAGCCGGTCGCGATCCAGGCGCAGCGTGAACAGCGCGGCGACGGCCGCCTCGGTGACGACCAGTGGCGCGGTGCCGCGGAACTCGACAAGCCGCCCCGCCGCGTCCTTGCCGGCGTCGAACAGGGCGCCGTCCGGCAACAGGAACTCGGGCTCGGCGCGCGCCTCGCGCCGGCAGACGAGGTGCAGCGATTCGGGTTCGCCCGGCGACTCGCGCAGGCCCAGGCAGTCGCGATAGTAGAACTCGACGTGGCGGCGCGCGAAGCGGTTGACGTCGGCTTGCACCGATCCGTAGACCTTCAGGAACGTGATCAGCAGCGTCACCGCGGGCTCGTGGAAGCCGGACGCGAGGGAGTCCTCCAGGTGCTCTGCCGCGAGGGACTTGAGGCGTCCGATCGCGCCAAGGAACGCGAAGCCGATCGTGCGCAGCGTCTCGCGGTCGGAGGCGGCGGCGGCCGGACGCAGCGGCGAGGCGACGCGCCAGAGCGGCGACAGCAGGGCGGTGAAGCCTTCCATCGACGTGTCGCGCGCGACGCGCGGGCCGAAGCGCGCGTCCACCCACGCGAGGTCGTCACGCAGGCGCTGTTCGATCGACTGCTCGAGGTGCTCGCGCACTGCGCGCGCGGCCGGCCGCTCGCTGCGGGAGAGCGCGCTCCACCAGCCGTCGAGCAAGCGCGCGTGTCCGGCCATCTGGTCGGCCAACTGCGCGAGCGGGGCGGACTCGAGCTCGCGCACCAGCACACACTGCATCGCGTCGAGGTCGAACGCTGCGATGCGGGCGAGCACCAGCGACTCGTCGTTGTCGAAGAAGCGGCCCCAGTCGTCCTGGTCGTTCCCGCTCAAGCTCACGAATCGCAGCTGGCGCGCGAGCGCCGCGGCCATCGTCACGCGCTCCGCGAAGCCCTGTTCGTCGACGCCGAACAGGTGCTCGTCCAGGGCCGATGGCAGGCGCTGGCGCTGGTCGGTGCCGTCGTTCATGCGACGCTCCGTTCGGCAGGGGCGGCCGCCGGCGCGCGGTCCATGCTGTCGAGGTAGAACGGGTAGACCCAGTTGTGGCGCGAGTTGGTGCTGCGCACGGTGTAGGCCAGCCGTAGCCGCAGCACGCCTTCGATCAGGTCGCCGGTGTCGATGTCGAGCTCGTCGAGCGTGATGCGCGCCTCGAAGAACAGCACAGCGCGCTCGACCATGTCGCGGATCTCGGTGAGCACGCCGGTGTCGATGGTCTCGAACACCATGCGCTTGAGGTCGCAGCCGTAGCTCGGATGCATCACGCGTTCGCCCGGGCGGGTCGACATCAGGATGCGCAGGCTCTCCTCGATGTCATCGTGCTGCTCGACCATCAGCGCGCCCATCTGGCGATCGTCGAAGCCGGGCGGGAAGGCCCAGCCGGTGCCGAGGAAGAGGTGTTGGCTGTCCATCGTTGGCTCTGGTCGTCGTAGGGGGCGGCGCTTCAGCCGCCGATGAGAACCGTGGGGAGGCCCAGCGCGATCTGGCCGCCGTGCGCGGTCAGATCACCGATCCGGGCGGCGGGCCGCCCGCCGATCAGCACGCTGGACGATCCCTGCACGATGGCGTCGGGCGGCCCGACGCAGACAGCGCTGTCGCCGAGCACCGCGGCGGGCAACCCGCCGACCAGCACCGTCGGTACCGCGGGGCCCACGATCGGGCCTCCGACGTGCGGGATCGGCGGCAGGCCGGGCGTGACCATCGGGCACACGTGCAGGTCGGTGAGGCGAGCGGCGGGAGGCATGCGGGTTCCTGGCGGCTGCGGCGCGTCAATTGATCATGACGAGCGCGCCCTTGACGACGGTCTGGCCGGCGGCCGAGAGCTCGGCGCTGGCGCCGCCCTTGGCTGCGAAGCCGACCTGCGCCTGGCATTCGACGTTGAGTCCGTTGGCCGTCACGTCGGCTTTGGAGGAGATGCTCACCTGGCCGACCGCGTCGAGCACGATGCGGCCCTTGGCCGTCAGCTGGATGTCCTTGGGGCTGTCGAGCGTGATGCCGGCCGGCGCGAGCTTGACCTCGTTGCCGTTCTGGTCCTTCAGCGAGATCGACTTGTTGAGGTCGCTGATCACGATCTGGTTGGCGCCGGGCGTGGTGATCGTGATCACCTTGTTCTTCTCGTCGAACTCGATCTTGGACTTGCAGCGCGTGACGAAGGCCTTGGTGTTGTTGGCCGCCTCGAGCGCGTAGGGCGGCACGCGCTTGCTGCTGTACAGGCTGCCGAGGACGACCGGATGCGATGGGTCGTTGCCGAAGTAGCCCAGCACCACCTCGTCGCCGATCTCCGGCACGAAGAAGGTGCCGATGCCGTCGGAGCCGTGGAACTGCACCAGCCGGGCCCAGACGCCGGCACGCTCCGCCTGCAGCACCGGCACCGAGACCTGGATTCGGTGTTCCCCGTCCGGGTCGCCGTCGAGCTTGAGCACGACGCCCACCTGCAGGCCCTCCACGCCGGGCAGCAGGCCGGCGGCGGCCGGCGCGCGCACGTCCGGGCGCTCGACGAACCAGGCCGGCGAGAGCCCGAACTCGGCCTCCGTGATCCAGTTGCCGTCCACGATCTCGTGATGGACGCCGCTAAGGTAGACGCTGCCGCTGAAGCGCGCGCCCATCCCGACGAGCTGCACCAGCTTGCCCACGCGGGCGAGCGCGCTGCCCTGGAACCGCATGCGGCCGCGAACGCGTGCGAGCCCGGCCTTGAGCTGGAGTGCCTTGGCCCATTGCGTCAACGCCTCCTTGGCCAGCGGCGCGCCGGCCTGCAGGCGCATCGACTCCAGGCCGATCACCTGCGCCAGCGTGGCCGAGTCGAGGTCGCCTTGCGCGTTGAGGCTGGCTGGCGCGGCCGCGGAGCCGAGTGCCGCGGCTTGCGTCTTCGGGTCCCATGAGACGGCCTGCGCGCTGGCGTACTGCGTGCGGGCGTCGATGTCGGCGCTGAAGTCGATCAGGTCCTCGCCGTAGGTGATGCTCAGCACCGCGACGGCGTCGGTCTGTGGCGCCTTCACCGCGACCGCACCGTCCTCGACGATCACCAGCAGGCCGTTCGCTTCGGCGCGCGCCAGCATGAAGTCCCAGTCGCTGCAGTAGTGCTGCGCGAGCTCGGTGTGTTTCAGGGTGGTCGCCTCGACGTCGGCCTTCAGCCCCGCACCCGCGACCAGGCGCTCGATGATGTCACTGTCGGACAAGGCCAGGTGGTTCGCGTTCCTGCGTCCCACCGTCATGCGCACGGCCAGGTCGCGGCATTCGATGGCGAGCCGGGCCTCGTTGTCGCCGGACACCTGCAGGCCGTGGCGCACCACGACGCCCTTGAACAGCGTCGCGCGCTCGAGCCCATAGCCGGCGTCGACCTGGAGCAGGGCGCCTGGCTTGAAGAGGTCGGCGTCGCTGACGGCAAAGTCCTTGTCGAACATGTTGCCGTCCATCACGAGGATGCGCGCCCACGGCACGGTGTTGATGCCGCGATGGATCTCGATGGACAGCAGATCCACCGAGGACGCGAGCTCCGTGCCGTCGCTCGTGAGCGTGACGTGGACGGTGCCGTCTGAATCCTGGAGCGGCGAGGGCGCGGTCATGCGACGCCTTCCAGCGGCGGGAACACCAGCATGCGGCCGGGCGGCAACGGCTCGCGCACGTTCGACAGGCCGTTTGTGCGCGCCACGTCCAGGTAGTAGGCCTCGTCGCCGTAGACCTTCTCGCACAGCGTCAGCAGCGTGTCGCCCTGGACCACCTTGACCACCTGGCCCATGTCTGGCGCCGAGCGGTCGGCCACCAGCTCGGCCTCCTTCGCGCTCGTCGCGCCGGCGAACGCGAGGTCGACCCTGGCGCGCAGCGCGATGCCGTTGGGCGTGAACAGGGTGTAGTTCGTCGCCATCGATTCCAGGCGCCCGTGGAAGCTCAGCGTGCCCCACAGCAGGTAGACGCGCGAGATCTCCTTGGTGGCCGAGATGTCCCGGTACACCACGTCGTTGAGCTGGCGCAGCTGCTCGGACACGTCGCGCGTGGCGCCCGGCACGGCGCCGGTGGCGTCGATGACGATGGAGAACGCGAGCGTCTCCTTGCCGACCGCGCTGAACTTGGGTTCCTGCTGGCGGCTGCCGAGGGCCCTGTTCTGGCTGTAGCTGATGCTGCAGTTGCGCTTGAGGTCCGCCGGATTGAGCATCACCGTGAACGCCAGGGAGTTGTCATTGGTGATCTTGCCGTCCTTGTCGATGGTGTAGCGCTTCATCGTCAGACGTTCCATCTTGGCGGGGGCGGGGTTGGCCATCTCAGCGCTCCCGGGTCTGCTGCAGGCGATCCTGCAGCCACGCCTTGCACTCGGCCAGCAACTGCTCCTTGAGCGCCTGCAGCTCGCCATGCGTGGGCGGCACTGGCGCCGGCGCGGACGACGGCGCGAGCTGGCAGCGGATCGACAACTGGCGGACTTCGATGCTCATGGCGTGCTCACTTCACCTTCTCCGAATATGCGTACGCGAGCTCGATCGTCTCCACGGCCACCTGGTTTCTGGTCGACTCGAACGGGTCGACCACCCACTTGACCGGGTAGGCGTTCTCGAAGGCCCAGGCGCGCAGCGGATTGCCGGACGCGTCGAGCAGGAAGACCTGCAGGAACTTGGGGACGATGGGATGCACGAGCCCGGTCTCCAGCGTCCGCTTGCACCAGGCCACCAGCGTCGAGCTGTTAGGGGCGACGCCGCGCTTGAGGACGAGGCGGGGGGATTTCACCCCCTTGGGAAGCTGGTGCGCGAAGCGGTTCTCGCCGCCTTCGAACACCGTCTCCACCTCCATCTCCGGCCCGATGCCGCTCACCTCGCGGAAGGCGGCCTCGGGATCGCGCGCGTTGCGGCCGAAGGCCACCGCGAACTGGAACGAGACGGGGATGCCGGGCTGCGTGGCCATCATTTGTTCTCGATCGTCAGCCCTTCATGCGCGATCACGATGGTCTCGATCGCCGCCTCGTTGCCTTGCGACTTCAGGTCGGTGCTCGTGATCTTGGTCGGGAACGCGTTGATGAGCTTCCAGACCATCGCCACCGTGTCGCCCTCGGTCAGCAGCGTGATGGTGACGGACTTGCGCGCGATCGTGTTCATGTTGATCTGGTTGAACCAGTCCCAGAACTTGTTGTCGCCCTTGAACACGCCCTTCTTCATCGTCACGTCGCTGTACTTCTTCAGGCCCGGCATCTTGAGCACCGAATAGCCCGGGCTGTTGCCGTGCCGGTACTCGATGGGCTGGGCCTCCACGTCCAGCCCGGAGACCTCCTGGAACGCGATCTCGACATCGTCCCACTGCACCTTGAACTTGAACTTCGGGATGGGCCACAGGTTGGTGGACTGCTTGTCGCCTTCTGCCATGACATTGCTCCTTCAACGGATCACTCGATTGGGTGGGATTGGATACGTGCCGCCCGCGGCGGCCGCGATCACGACTTCTGCAACTGCTGCTGGAAGGTGATCTCGATGAATTCGGCCGGGCGGCTGATCGCGACGAGCACCGTCACGCGCAGGATGCCCTCGAGGATGTCCTCGGGCGTCATCGTCTCGCCCAGGCCTACGTGCACGCTGAACGCGTCGTCCGGCACCGCGCCGGCGAGGCCGCCGCGCCTCCAGATGCCGGTCAGGAAGTTGCCGATCATGCTGCGGATCGTCACCCACGTGCTGGCGACGTTGGGCTCGAACACCATGGCCTTGGCGGCCAGCCGGCACGACTCTTCCAGCATGATCATCGTGCGGCGCACGTTGATGTAGCGCCAGTCGAGACTGTTGCCATCCAGCGTGCGCGCGCCCCATACCAGCACGCCCTCGCCGATGAAGCTGCGGATCGCGTTGATCGACTTGCCCTGCGTCGTCACGTTCAGGTCTTCCTGGTCCTCGTGCGAGACGCTGACCGCCGGCGAGACGACGGCGTTCAGGCTCACGTTGGCCGGCGCCTTCCACACGCCGCGCGCATTGTCGACCATCGTGTAGACGCCGGCCATCGCGGCGGACGGCGGCATCAGGTTCAGCTGCGTGCGGGCGTCGAGCAGGATGGTCTTGAACAGATCGCTCATCGACACGATGCTCTTGTTCAGCAAGGCTTTGCTGGTCTGCACCGCGGCGTCCATCGCCGGCTTGTCCAGCAGCCTGGCCTTCTCGGCGTCCGTCTTGGCCGACTTGTTGATCGCGTCGCTCAGTTCGGCGACCCAGTCATCGTTCGACTTGGTGAGGTCGCTGATCGCCTTGAGCTGCTGCAGCACGCGCGGCGGCAGCGGCGGCGCGGCGGGGTCCGGCTTGTCGGGCAGGGTCGGCAGTTTGAGCTCGGCCTTCAGCAGCGCGGCCAGCGCGTCGGGGTTGGCGATGTTGGTGTAGTCGAGGTCCTTCTCCTGCACGAGCGTCGTGTTGACCCACGGATAGTAGGCCGCGCCGAAGTCCAGGTTGTTGATGCCAAGCGCGCCGCGGAAGGCCTCGATCGGATCGCCCAGCGGGCTCTGGCGGTCGCGGTCGCCGCCCCAGATGTCGAGGATGGCGACGCGGTTGCGCATCACCTCGCCGCAGTGCTGCAGCATCGCCTGCTGCAGCGAGATGCAGTCGGCCTCGGCGAGCAGCACCGCATCGGGCACGACGAGGATCGTCGGCTCCAGCTCCTTGGCCAGTGGCGCGATGCCGGAGGCCAGCTTGTCGAGCGACGGGTCCTGCGTGAAGTCACCGACCGACACCACGTAGCACGGGCCGCCGCCGTTCTGGAAGAAGTGCAGCATCGAGCGATACAGCAGGTAGCGTCCGCCGCTGGCGCCGGCGGTCTGCGTCAGCAGGTACTCGCTGCCGGCGGTGTTGAACGCCGCGGGCGTGGCGCTGCCGGCGGCGCGGGGTTCGATCGTGAAACGCGACGTCGGCGCGAAGCCGAAGTACTTGTGGAATTCGGCCATGGAGCTGATGCGCCAAGGCTTGTTCAACAAGGTCTTCCCGGCGTTGTCGGCGCTGGCGGTGTAGCCGATGAACGCCGGCACCGCCGTCGCCACCTCGACCACCGAATTGGGGAAGGCGTTCTTTTCAACGATATAGACACCAGGTGTCTTCATGACAGCCATTGCGGGCTCCTCTCAGGGTTGTCGCTTCAGCGATGGACGAAGATCTCGGATACCAGCGCGGGCACGCCGTCGATCACTTCACGGGAAAAGTGGCGCGGTGCCGCGGCGGGCAGGCGCTTGACGATCACCTTGTCGACGCGCGCGCGCGCCTCGTCGTTGTTCTCGCCAGCGCGGCTGAGCAGCTGGAAGCGCTCGCGCGGCAGCTGCTGCAGGGCGACTGGGGCGTCGGAGCGGAACGCGATCGCGGTGCGGCCGTCGGCCAGGCCGTGCGGCGGCGCCGGCTGGAAGCGCACGTGCTGCGCGAGGTCGATCACCTGCAGCGCGGGCTCGTGCCAGTCGCCGACGAAGCAGTATTTCCAGACGGTCTCGCGCGGCGCGAAGCGGATCAGGTAGCGTGCGCCGTCGCGCAACCTCGTCGTGGCGTGGCGAACGGGGATGCGGATCAGCGCCGCCGGGTTGCCGCGCAGCTCGATCGGCGCCAGCGCGGCGTCCGCGCACGCTGCGGCCACGGCGCGGACGTCGATCGCGCCAGCCCAGTGCAGGCCGTGCAGGCGCCAATACCCGGTCGGGGCATCCAGCGTCGCATGCGACGCGTCGAAGTACGCCAGCTCCTGGCGTGGTCGGCCGAGGCCGGCCGTGCAGTTGGTCATGCCGTCGTCGTCGAAGCGGACCAGCCAGGTCAGCGCGTCGTCCGGATCGGCGTCGCGCCAGTCGCCGGCGCGCTGCTCGTCGAGCCAGATCTCAATGCCGCGCGAGGTGGCGCGCACTACGCCGCCGGCGCGGGCGATCGACGCGCACGTCGCCTGGGTCGGCACCAGGCGCAGGCCGGGACACTGGCCGCTGGCGAAGAAGCCGTGGCGTATGTCGATCTCGATCAGCGGGCCGCCGAGCGTCATGGCTGGCTCCCGGCGCGGACATCCTGCCGGACGATGCGCGGCACCTCGGCAGACACCTGCCCGGCGTCGATGCTCACCATGCGCACCTTGTAGAGGACCGAGGGCACGTACTTGCCGCCCAGCATGCCCCAGACGTTGCCGAGGTCGCCAAAGCCGAGGTTCTCGATATCCAGCGCCAGGCGGACGATGCGCGGGTCGAGGTCGGGCGTGTTGTGGTGGTCGATCAGCGGCCGCGACTGGAAGAAGGCGATCGTGCCTGAGATCAGCTTCAGCGCCTCGGCATAGTTCGCGCCGGTGAAATGCGCCGCGAACATCACCATCAGGTTCAGGCAGACCGGCGGCGGCGCGAGGCCCGCATGCGTCCCGGAGGACGCGCGCGCCGGCGCGAGCGGAAGCGTGTCGCGCTCGATGTTGACCACGAACACCGACAGCTTGCCGGCCGCCTGCGCCGCGACGCTTCCGTCCTGGTCCAGCAGGCTGGAGACGACCACCAGGTCCTCGGCCACGCCGAAGCCGCGTCGAAGCGACTGGTTCAGCGAGCCGGCGATCTGGGCGAGTGCGAGGGCGATCATGGAGGGACCGAACGGACGATGGCGGGCAGAGGCATCACGATAGGAGCGAGCGCGCAGGCGAGACATCGGTGCGATGCGGAGATCGGCCTTACGCGGATGCTGAGGAATCGGCACGGCCTGCGAGCTCACGCGGAGCTTCCATCGCACTCCACCGGCGCCTCGTGGCGCAGCGGCGGCTCGACCGAGCTCATGCCTTCGCGCAGGGCGTAGCGGGTCAGCCCGGCGATGCCGCGCACGCCCAGCTTGCGGGTGATGTTCTCGCGGTGCGTGGCCACCGTCTTGCCGCTCAAGTGCAACCGGTTGGCGATCTCCTGCGTGCTCAGGTCCTCGGCGAACAACTGCACGATCTCGCGCTCGCGCGGCGTGAGCAGCGGACGGCCGCCGACCTGGGCGGCGAGATGGGGCGGCGCGCGATGGCGCAGGCGGATCTCGTCGACGACGACCCCCATCAGCACCGGGCTCAGGTGCACGCGGCCGGCCGCAACGCGGCGCACCGCCTGCGCCAGCTCCTCGCTGGAGGAGTCTTTCAGCAGGTATCCGGATGCGCCGGCGTCGAGCGCGGCCAGGACGTTGCGCTGGTCTCCGTGCATCGACAGGCACAGCACCCGCGCCGCCTCGTTGTGGGCGCGTACCCGCCGGATCGCCTCGATGCCGTTCAGGCCGGGCATTGCCAAGTCGGTGACCAGCACGTCGGGCTGCAGCTTGCGGACCATGCGCACGGCGTCGGCACCGTCCTCGGCCAGGCCGACGACGTCGAAGTCGGGTTCCCGTGCCAGCACGGCCTGCAGGCCCTCGCGGACGAGACGGTGGTCCTCGGCGATCACGATGCGTAGGCTCATGATGCCCTCGCCATGCCGTGGGTCGATTGCGGCGCCAGGGGCAGCACCAGGCTCGCGCGGGTGCCTCGGCCCGGTTCCGAGGCGATCTCCAGCTCGCCGCCGAAGGCCTGCAGCTGCGCCTGCGCGCTGGCGAGGCCGAAGCCGCCGCCGCGATGCGCCGTCCAGCGCGAGGGCACCGGCCGGCCCAGGCCCTCGCCGTCGTCTTGCACGCTCACGCGCAGCCCGTGTTCGTCGACGGCCGCCGCGATGTGGACGTGGCGCGCCCAAGCGTGCTTGTGGACGTTGAGGCACAGCTCGCGCACGACGCGGCACACCAGCCCCAGCTGGGCGTCGTCCAGTCTCAGCGCCGCGGGGGGCGCGTCGATGCGGACCTCCAGGCCGGCCTGGCGTGCGAGGTTGGAGCCCAGAGCCTCCAGTGCCCCGAACAGTCCGCCGTGCCAGGCGGGTTGGCCGAGGTCGAACGTGACGGCGCGCGCCGTGGCGGCGGTGTCGGCGACGAGCTGCGTCAGTTGGTCGAGCAGACTCAAGACGTCCCCGGCCGGGGCGGCGCGCAGCTCGCCCAGCTTCAGGCGCACCAGGACGATGCGCTGGCCCAGTTCGTCGTGCAGACGGCAGGCGATGCGTTCGCGCTCGCGCAGTTCGGCGGCGCCGATGGCCGTGGTCATCGTCTGGAGTTGCTCTTGCAACCGTTGGAGAGCGCGGGTCGCTTCGGTGGTGCCTCCGCCGGGCCATGAACGGGCCGGACGGCGGTCTGACAGGGAGGGGGACTTGAACATGGACGTTCCTCGGATCTCGGTGTTTGGCGCAGGCGCACGGGCAGATGCGAGCCTGCCGGGGTGGCATCGGAACGGCGTCCGATGGGTCGAACGCTAGGGCGCCGCGTCTCCGGCAACCTTCCGGCAACCTGCCGGAGGCGTTTTCTCCCAGGGGGCGAGGCCTGGCAGAGGCCGTCGTCCGATGCATTGGGAATAGACGCCCTGAAAGCAGGGAGATGACCCTTGCTCGTCGTAACATACCCCCCGAGGCATGAGCCGGGCCCCCATCGAACGCCGGACTCAGCACATCGGGAAGGAAGCTGGCGATGCTGGAGACCCATCACGCGGCACGCCCTGCCAGCCTGGGCGGCGAAGCGCTGCCCGCGGCGCCCGCCGTGCGCTTCATGCTGGGGGAATGGCTGGTCGACACCACGGCCCAGGCCCTGCTGCGCGACGACGAACGCGTGGCGATCGAGCCGCGCCAGATGGCGGTGCTGGCCGCGCTGTGCCGCCATCCCGGTGACGTGATGAGCGCCGACACGCTGCTCGATCTGTGCTGGGCCGGCCAGGCCGTCGGGGATAACCCGGTCCACAAGGCGATCGCCAACCTGCGTCGCGCGTTGCAGGACAGCGCCACCACGCCTCGTTATATAGAGACGGTGCGCAAGCAGGGCTACCGCCTCGTGGCGCCGGCCCGGGTGGTGGCGGCCGACGATCGCCGCCGCCACGAGGGCGGCTGGCGCGGCAGTTCCCCGTTCCGTGGCCTGGAGGCATTCGACGCGACGCACGCGAGCGTCTTCTTCGGCCGTGACGATTCCGTGACGTTGCTGCGCGCCTGCCTCGCGGATCAGTGGCGCCGTGGCCATGCGCTGGTGCTGCTGCTGGGCGCCAGCGGCTCGGGCAAGAGCTCGCTGGTGCAGGCCGGACTGTTGCCGGCGATGCTCGCGCGGTCTTCGGCGCCCTCTGCGACGGTTGCCGGTTTCGCGTCGCTGAAGACCTGCACCGCGGCCACGGTGGATCTCGGTGCCCACGATGCCAGCGGCGCCTGGGGCGCGCTCGCCGGCGGACTGCTCGATTGGGAGATCGAGGGCGTGCCGTTGCTGTCCGGTTACAGCATCGCCACGCTCGCCGCCAGCCTGAAAGACGACCCCGACGGCGTTGTGCGGTCCCTGCGCCTGGCGCTGCAGACCTGCGCCCAGCCGGTCGGCGCGGCCAGCGCGCCGCCGCTGCTGGTGCTGGACCGGTTGGAGGCGCTGTTCCAGGCGCCGCTCGCCGACGACGCGGCGCGGTTCGTCGCCGCGTTGGAACCGTTGGTGACCAGCGGCCTGCTGATCGTGCTGGCGGTATGCCGTAACGATTTCTATTCGAGCGTCGCCGCGCATCGCGTGTTCATGCACGGCAAGCCCTTCGGCAGCCACGTGGACCTCGGGCCGCCGGACGCCGACGCGCTGGCACAGATCGTGCGCCTGCCCGCGCGCGTGGCGGGCCTGAGCTATTCCACCGACCCGACCGGCCTGCACCGCCTGGACGACCGCCTGTGCGCGGACGCGATGCGCGCGCCCGACGCGCTGCCGCTGCTGCAGTACACCCTGCAGTCGCTGTACCTGGCACGCGCCCCTGGCGATCTGCTCACCTGGGAGGCCTACGACGCCCTCGGCGGACTGGAAGGCGCCGTCGGCCAGCGCGCCGAGGCCGTGCTCGCGGCGCTCCCGATCCGCCAGCAGCAGGCACTCACGACACTGCTGCCGCGCCTGATGGGCTGGACCGAGGGCGAGCCGATGTCCACCGGTCGCTGGATGCGGGACTCCGAACTCGCCGGAGCCGACGAGGCCGCTCTGGTGCAGGCGCTGGTCGGCGCCCGGCTGCTGGTGGCCGACCGCGTGGCCGGCGCCTCCGGTGTGCGCATCGTCCACGAGGCCCTGCTGCGCCGCTGGCCCCGCGTCACCAACTGGATCGCCCAGCATCGGGCGATGCTGGCCGTGCGCGACGAACTGCTGCCCTGGGTGCGGCGCTGGCACGACGGCGATCGCGCGCAGTCCCTGCTGCTGCCGCGCGGCCTGGCCTTGTGGCGCGTCGGCGAGGCGATGTCGGAAGCCCCGAATCTGTTCAGCGCCGAGGAGCGCGACTACGTCGGGCGTTCGCAGCGCCGGGTGCAACGGCAGACGGGGTTGCGCTGGGCGGCTGCCGCCGGAGCGCTGCTGCTGGCCATCGCCGCCGGCGTGATGGCCTGGCGCAACGCGAAGCTGGCGCGCGTTGCCTCCGAGCGAGAAGCGCAGAGCCGGCGGCTGGCCACGTTCATGCTCGGAGACCTTGCCGATCAACTTCGTCCGCTGGGCAAGATCGGGTTGCTGGCCAGCATCGGCGAGCATGGCGAGAAGTTGCTCGGGCATGCGCAGGACACCGGCGAGTCGCCGCGCGACGTGTTGCAACGGGCGAAGGCTCTGGTGGTGATCGGGGAGGCGCAGGGCAGTCGGGGGGCGGGACACACGGAAATCGCGGTGGCGGCGTTGAAAGAGGCGCATGCCTTGCTTGAGCCGATACAGGCCATGACATCGACGCAGGTGGACAAGGGCGATCGACTGCCGGTCGACGAGTACTACAAGACGCTGGGTGCCAGCGCTTTCTGGCTTGGGCAGATCGCGCTCGATCGGAACGAACTCGTGGATGCCGCGCGGCAAATGGAGCGCTATCGCCTGGCCTGCGAGCGCTGGCGCGGCGCCGCGCCTGAAGACGCGCATGCGCGTTCGGAGCTGGCATTCGCACTCGGCGCGCTGGGTGCTGTCGCCTCCAAGCGCGGTGCGTGGGCCGAATCGCAGCGCTACTACGAGGCGTCGCTCGAGTTCAGGTTGCAGGCGCTGGCCGCCAGTCCCAACGATCCCGACAGCGTCGACGCCGTCACGAACGTGCGAGCCTGGGTGGGGGAACTCGCCCACATCCAGGGCGACCCCGCCAAGGCGCTCGCGCAGTATGACGCCGCGCTCGCGATGGAGGACGCGCTTCGTCTCTCGCACCCGGATCAGGCGGTCAGGCTGGTGGATGTCGGCGTCGCGCAATTTCGTCGTGCCGAGGCGCTGCAGGCGCTGGGTCGGATGGGCGAGTCCGTCGAGGCCCTGCGGCAGGCCAGCCTGTTCTACCAACATGCCGTGGCGGCCGACCCGAAGAATCAATGGTGGTCGACAGGCCTGCTGGCGGTCGAGAGTCGGCTGCTGCTGTCATTGCTCGATGCTGGCCAGCCCACCGCGGGCAGGCTCAAGAGCTTGCGTCTTCGCCTGGACGCCGCCGCGCCTGGATCGCGAACCGACTATTCCTGGCGATTCGCGAATGCGCGCGCCATCGCGGCGGAGTCGCTGGAGGACGCGAGCCGCGGCGATTGGGCGGGTGCCCGGCACGTCGCCGCCCAGGCCGATGACCGCCTGTCCGAACTGCTGGCGAGTCGACCGCACGACTGGCATGTCTACGAGTTGCGGGCGCGCCTGTACCGCCTGGGTATCGAGGCGGATGCCGCCTCGGCGCCGCATGTGGCCGACGAGGGCGCTTGCCGACGCCGTGCCGCGGGTCTCCGGTCCGCCGTCGAATTCGGGCAACGCGGAGCCGTCCTCGAGACCTGGTTGCTGGCGCGCCGTTGCGCCGGCGAGGCCGTCGAAGACACATGGCGCCATCGCCTGACGGCCAGAAGCTACCATCCGACTTCAGCGGAATTTTCATCAACCACGCAGAGATAGACCATGCAAGATCGATTCGAGAAGATCACGCAGTACCTCGTCGTTCCCTTGAAAGGCGATGCCAGGGAGCGCACCGTGGCGTGCGAATACTTCCGCAAGGAAAAGGACGAGTGGATCGCGGTATCGGGCAACGACCTGCGCAGTCACAAGAAGGACATCCTGTGCATCACGCAGCCGCCCTACGAGGAAGCCGTTAAGAGGGTACCCACCGTGGATCCGTGCCTGCATCTGTTCGCCGGGGTGGCCAAGACGCGCGACACGAGCCGCTCCATGCCCAACCTCATGCAGGTCATCGATGGCGCGATCATCGTCGCGGTCTATCCCAATACCTCGCGTTCGCTGATTCTCATTTTCCAGCGATTCACGAACGACAAGGAGTTCGGGGAACTGGTGGCGACCACCGATCCGGATGTCAAGAACGATCCGGACGCCTGCTGACGCTCCAGGATCGCCGACCAGGCCGCGGCGGCTGCTAGAGCCTGTCCGCCTCCGCGAACTCCCCGTGCACTTCGGCGTGCACCATCAGCGCGTTCACATCCCTGCGCGGATCATGTTCGGCGGTGGCGGGTGTGAAGCCGATGTTCAGCGCGCGTTGCTTGTCCACGCCTTTTCCGAAGGGTTCGGACTTGATGACGATCACGCCGTCGTGTTCGTTCTTCTGCTGTTCTGGTAGCAGGTTGTCGAACTGCGACTGGGTTTTCTTGTCGCCCGAGCCGACGCGCGTCCGGGGGTGCGATACCATGTATTCGAGCGATTCGTCCGCGAAATCCAACTGGATCATGGACCTGTAGCTGGCGAGCGGATTCTCCTTCCCGTTGACGACCTTCTTGCGATAGCTCTCTTCGACGATCTTCCTGGAGTATTCGAAGTCGCTCGAGATGAACTGCTGCCCGGTCTGCTTCATGTCCTTCTTGCGCGGCCGCGCGGACAGGCCGCGGTTCCGCGTGAACGCCTCCAGTTCCGCGTCCGACATGGCGCGATAGAAGGTCTCGCCGCCCCGAGGTCTTCCGAAGATCGACCGGTGGACCTCCCGGTACTTCAATGGCGGGATCGTGTCGGGATCGATCGCTTCTTCCTTCTGTTTGATCCTGTCTTCCAGTTGCTTCCATGTCTCGAAGCTGCGTCCGTCGACCACCCCGTCCTTGATCCACTCGGCCAGCTTCTTGGCAAGCGTTTTCCCGACCCTCTTGAGGCACTCCTTGGCGGCCTCGTCGCTGATCTTCAAGGGGGCCGCGCCGTGCTCGGCCACGATGACCTGGCGTTGCGCGACTGCCGGCGAGGAGGGCAATTGCGCGCGACTGGCTGCCGCCCGGGATCCGAACAAGTCATCGATCATCTGCCGCTGCGCGGCGACACGCGGCGCGTCGTGCCATCCGGCCGATCCCGCCGCCTCGGCCGCCGGCAGGGCATGGGCGCCCCTGCTCCGGGCGATGTCAGGGGATCGGGCTGTGGTCATCGGACGTTCCTGAAGCAGCAGACTTTTCATCCCGCCCATGCTGGCAGTCGCCTGCGGTTCCCGGTATCGGTCGATTTCCCATATTCGCGACCTTCCGCCTCGGATATCCGTCCGTCGCAAATCAGCACTTTGGCGATTCGTCTTTCCGGCCGCTTCGTTCCCAATGACTCGGCTCGCATCCGCGAGCCGCCCGTGCCCTTGCACCCGGGCTGTCAACGCCCGCCACATCAACGCCGTGGCGCCATGAAGGGAGCGACCCAATGTCGCGCACGAGCATCCTGGTACTCCTCCTCCTCGGCGTCTTCTGGTGGGTCGTCGGCAACATCCGTCAGGCGATGCCGCCGGCGTCGTTCGTCATCCAGGCCGGGCCGAGCGGCGGGTCGTTCGAGACGTATGCGCGGCGCTACGCGGGCGACCTGGAGTCGCGGGGGCTGCATGCGGTGGTGCGCAACCAGGACGACAGCTCCAAGATCATCGACAGGGTCGCCAGGCTGAACGGCGATGCGCTTGTCGGCTTCACGGCGCAGCGCGTCGATGCACAGGCGTATCCGCACGTGATGACAGCCGGCGTCATCGAGGTGCAACCGCTGTTCCTGTTCCTGCGCCGGGGCGCCGCCGCGACGCGCACGCTGGCCGACCTCGCCGGGCGCCGGCTGGTGATGCCAGCCGAGGGCAGCGCCACCGCGCAGGCCGCGCAGGACCTGCTGGCGCGCTACGGGGTCACCCGCGCGAACACGACGTTCACCTTCCTGGCGATGAACGACGCGGCGACGGCGTTGCAGCGCGGCGGTTTCGACGCCGGCTTCTTCATGCTCGCCTCCGACAACCCGCTGGTGCGCCGGCTCGCCGTCGACCCGACGCTCGAGCTGCACTCCTACGAAGACAGCGTGGGCATCGGGCGCAACCTCGACTACCTCAAGCCGGTGACGCTGGCGCGCGGTGCGTTCGACCTGCGCAGCGAGCTGCCGCCGCATGACGTGGCGCTGGTGGGGGCGAGCGTCAACGTGATCGTGCGCGACGACGTGCACGCCGCGGTGCTCTACGCCCTGCTGCAGTCGATGAGCGAGGTGCACAAGGGCCAGACGCTGGTGTCGGACGCCGACGAGTATCCGCGCCAGACCGGCTCCACGCTGCCGGTGCATCCGCTAGCACAGGAATGGGCCAAGGGCGGCGCGCCCTGGCTGTACACGCACCTGCCGCCGCGCGTGGCCGGCGTGACCGACGCCTACTGGGGCCCGGCACTGGTGCTGCTGGCGGTGGTCTCGGCCTTCGGTACGCTGGAGTCGCTCACCGGCTTCATCGACGGCGTCGTGCAGGGCCTAGCGATGCAGTTGCTGGCCCTGCTGCAGTGGCGCCTGGCGCGCGCGGCGCGGCCCGGCTTCGCGAGCCGGCTGCTGTTCCGGATGCTGGAGCCGGTGATCCTGCGCCAGGACAAGGGCCAGGCCGCCCGCGCCCAGCTCGAGCGGCTGCGCCCGCGCTTCACCGCCCGCTGAGCTCGAGCGGCCGGCGCTACTGCAGCCGCCGGTACGCGGCGCCGATGGCCGCGTACACGCTCGCGCGGATCGCGACGAAGACGGCGACCACGCCGGCGATGAGGCACAGCCGGTCGTGCAGCAGGGGCAGTCGCTCCAGCGCTCGCATCGTGACCGTGGTGGCCTCCGTCACGCCCACCGCGGCACCGAATCCGCTGGACATCACCATGATCACGTAGAGCCGGGCCAGGCCCATCAGGAACAGCGCCGTGCCGTCGCGCGCACCGGCGCGGCGATCGACGATGGTCGCCAGCAGGGTGTCTGCCACGTAGGCGGTGGCGTAGATGGCCAGCGCGGCCGCCACGGCGCGCGGCGGCGAGACACCCCAGCCCGCCGGCAGCGTATTCAGCAGCACGTACATCACGACGAAGGTAGGGGCCGCGCGCAGCAGCGCGACGATCGCGTTGGCGCCGCGCTCGGCGCCACCGAGCAGGCGTGGCCACGGCCGCTCGCGGGTCGTGGGCTCGGGGGGCGGCTGCCGCGCGAGGCCCAGCGCCATCCCCGCGGGCAGGCCCAGCGCCAGAGCCTGGCCGGCCAGGGCGAGGTTCGTGCCGAGCGCGACGACGAAGTCGCCGGCGAACCCGGGCAGTGCTTGGACCAGTGCGCCGCTCATGTCCGCACCTCGATGGCCTGCAGGCGCCGTTGCACGCGCTCCAGCGCGGCCACCACCAGCGTGACCAGCGCCATGTAGAAGGCGAGCAGCAGCGCGAAGGTGGTGGTGGACTCGATGGAGAACGAGGCGATGTCGGTCTGCGCGGCCAGCAGTTCGGGCACGCCGATCAGCGACGCCAGCGGGCTGCCGCGCGTCGCGTTGACGGCGAACGCGGCGATCTGCGCATGCGCGCGCAACGCCGCTCGCACCGGTCCGGCCGGCAGACCCTGCGCGACCAGGCTCGCGCGCGCCTCCGCCACCGCCTGGCTGGCATGGCTGCCGTTGAAAAGGCCCAGCACCGTCACCGCGGTGAGCCAGGCGGTGGCAGGCGTCGCCTGGTCGGTGCTTCCGAGCAGGACGCCCGCGCCGGACATCAGCATCACCATCGGCATCGATTGCGTCGCCAGCAGCAGGCCCTGCAACGGCCAGCGTATCCAGCGCTGCGGCGCGCTGCGACCGGCGCCCAGGCCCAGCGAGAACAGGATCGTCACGAGGACGGCGCCGACCGCCAGCGCCACCGAGTACCCGACGCCTTCGATAAACAGGCGCAGCGCGATGCGTGTCTTGAGCATCGCCAGCGTCACCGACACGCCGCCTTGCTCGCGCAACTCGCGCTCCAGCGCCTCGACGACGGGCGCGATCGGCGTCGGCTCCAGCCGGCTGTCGTGCGGCGGATCGATGCAACGCGGATCGTCATCCGTCGATGTCGCGTCGCAAGGCGCCGAAGCCCAGCGCGCCTGCTGCGCCTGCAGCCACGGCGTGTCCACGCCTTGCTGCCGCGCGATCCGGCGCAGCCCGCCGTCGGCATGGAGCGTGCGCAGCGCCAGGCCCAGGGCGCGCGCCAGCGTCGCGCCGCCGTCGCGGTTCGCCACGATGCCCCAGGGCAGCGGCGCGAAGCTGGCTTTTACGTCGTAGTCGGCTGGCAGCACGGGCAGCAGCAGCGTGTCGTCGTGAGCGGCCAGCGAGCATGCGCCGCTGCGGATCTGCTCGACGAGCCGGCGTGCCGAGCCGTAGAGCAGCAGCCGCGCGCCGTGCACGGCGAGTTCGGCGTTCGTGGCGTTGCCCACCACCACGCAGACCGTTCGGCCGGCCAGCGGCGGCAGCCCTGGGCCGCGCGGCAGCGCCAGCTGGCGCCGGCCCACGAGCACGGTGCGCGACTGGTAGTAGTGCGGCAGCACGAACAAGGCCTGCTCGTCGCGCTCCACGGTGTGGCCGGTGGTGGCGATCAGCACGTCCACGTGCCGTTCGCCGAGCGCCACCATGCGGTCGGCCGCGCCGACCTCGACGAAGCGCGCGTGCACGCCCAGGTTCGCGGCTAGCTGCCGCGCGAGCGCCGGCTCAAAGCCGTGCGGCCCGTCAGGCGTGGCCTCTCCGAAGGGCGGATAGTCGCCGCGCGTGCCCACTCGGAGCTCGCCGCTGCACAGCACGCGCACGAGCACGTCAGGCGGATCCGCACACTGCACGGGCACACCGATGCGGGCGTGCGCCAGCAGGCTCGCGAGCTGGGTGGACGCGGAGTCCGCGACGGGCGCGGCGATCGACATGTCGGCGCACAGCAACGCGGCCAGCGCCGAGAAGGCGCGAACGGACTCAGCGAGCCTTCGCGTCGTTGGCATGGCGGATCTCGAGCACGTGAAAGTCCGTGAACACGTACGGCCCGACCCGGTGCAGCGACTGGCCCAGCTGCCGTTCCAGCCACGACGTGGGCAGGGCGCGCAGCTTGTAGGGCGCGATCTGCACGCACACCGTCTGCCGCACCTGCACCTGAAGCGCGCGGGCCGCCAGCGATTGCCGGGTGCGTTCCAGGTCCAGGAAGCTGCTGTGCGTGATCAGTGCGCGGGCGCCGGGCGCCAGATGGCGATCCAGGCCGCAGAGGAAGCGGTCGAGGACGTCGCGGCCGTCCGTCCCTCCATCGCTCCAGCTATGAAGTCGGCTGCCGTCGGCGGAGTCGCTCATCAGCGGCAGTTGCGGTGGGTTGAATGCGATGAGGTCGAAGCGCTCGTCCGCCAATGCTTGCCAGAGGTCGCCGCAGCGCACCGAGGCCGCCACTCCGCCTTGCGACCGCAGCAGCTCCCGCGTGCGCTGCACGGCTCCCGGTTCCAGATCCACGCCTACCACCTCCCGGGCACCAGCGGCGGCGAGCGCGGCCAGCACGACGCCGCTGCCGGTGCCCATCTCCAGCACACGCCCGGTGCACGGGCCGTCGAGCCGCAGTTGCCTGAGTAGTGCAGCGGTGTATTCGGACGGGCGGAACGGGTCGTCGGACATGGAACGCTCGCGTTGCGGGAGAGGTCCATATTCGCGCCGCGGTGACCGTTGGCCCATCGGCAAACTGCTGAGGCGAGACGGACGATTCGCCCATCTGTCGGGATTTCCCTTCATAGGGCTGTCTCCTTGGCCAGCGACAGAGGTGTTCCTTAACGCGCGAGGTGCTGCAGCAGTAACCAGAAGATTGGCTGCCGGCGACTCGCCAACGGGAGTCAGACATGACCGGGAAGCGCCGCAGTCGAACGACAGGTACGCCTAAGGACAGTCTGCAAAACCGGTTTGGCGAGCGTCAATCCGAGGCGATCGACGGCGCACGTCGCGTGATTTGAAAGTCGGCGGCGTTCCGGTTGCAGAAATCTCTTCAAGATCGTCGAAATCGAGGCTCTGCGCCTCGACTTCCCGCTGCCAGCGCTTCGTACAGCACGCTCTTCGCGTCCTTCATGAACCGCTCGAGCTGAGAGGCATTGCCCAGGCGTTGACGCGCCTCCGCCGTGGCCCGGTCCAGCGCCGCGAATGCGATCGCGAGCTCAGGGTGATTCTGGAGCGCCTCGGCGCGGCCGTCGTGCTCGAACGAAATCGCGCGGGTCGGCACCGCGATCTTGGCAAACACCTCCCGCATCGGCTCGCCGCGGCCATGGAAGCACTCGCGCGCGGCGCCGTTCCATTCCTGGCCATCGACGCGGCGGTAGACGATCCCGGCGCTGACCTATTGCGTCGTGGCGTTCTCGATCCTTGTCCAGGGGCTCAGTTTCGGGCGGCTGGTGAGGCGTTGGCTGCGCTGACCACTGCCGGTTGAACCTTGTCGACGCTATTCGTCGAGCTTCCACACGTAGTCCACGACGGCTTCGCCACCGATCGGCTTCCCGTCGTCATCGGTGCCGGGCTTGAATGCGCACTGGCCGAGTGCTTCGATCGCGGCCCGGTCGAGCGCGCGATGAGCAGGGTCGTCGCCGGAGCCGCGCACCAGCTGCGCCGACTCCACATGCCCATTGGCGTCGACCTTGAAGCGGATGCGCGTCGTCCCCGTGGCTTCCTGTCGAGCCGCCAGCATCGGATAGGCGGGCCGCGTGCAGTTCGACACATCCAGCGTCGCCGCGCGCGGCCGATTCCGCCGCGGCGGTGGGGCCGGTGCCGGCGCGGATGCCGGCGCGGGTGCCGGCGCGGCACGCACGGTCGCCACGACCGGCGGCGCGCTGATGACGGGCGCGGGCGGCGGCGTGGTCGTGACGGCAACGAGAGGCGCTGGCGGCGGGGCGACGCGCACGATCGGAGGAGGCACGTACAACGGAGTCGGCGCGGTCGGGGGCGGAGGCAGCGGCAGTTGCTCCGGCGGTGGCGGCGGCGGTTCGACCATGTCGACGAGCCGCACCTGGATCGGCTTCCAGACCGCCCTGGCGACCTCGTTGGTCATGCCCGTCAGCAGTGCATAGACGAGCGCCAGGTGCAGGCACAAGGCCACTGCAATCGCGCCAGGGTGGTGCGCAGGCGAAGGGTGTAGCAGGATGGATTCCATGATCGGACTCCTTTCAGTCCGGCCGGCGTCGGCTCAGACCGAAGACCGTGCGGCGACGAGGCGCGCCAACGCCTGACCCAATGCAGGCCGCGCGACCGGCTTAGCCAGCACGATGTCCATGCCGGCCTCCGCCGTGGCGCCGATGACTGGGAACGGTGGGATCAGGCCGTCGCGCTGCAGTTGCCGCAGCTTGCGTGTGGCCGCTAGGCCATTCATGCGCGGCATGCGGACGTCCATCAGCACGGCGTCGGGGCTGTGGACGAGGCAGCCGACGATGCGCACGGCCGCGAGGGCGGGCTCGCGCCACGTCTGCCACTCGATTTCCGTGAGTTCTTCGATCATCCTTGCGCCCGATATGTACATTTGTACAAAAAGATAAGTGGGCGGAGCAGCACCAGTGAAGGCTCGTCTCAATCACCCTTTCGACTGGAGATCCATCCGCGACACGTTCAGCTATCGAGGCGGAACGGGCTGCCTGGCGGGCCTTCGGCGTCGCGCCCGGTCATGGCCTTGGACAGCCGGCGCACGGCCGTCGCGAGCACCACACTCGATGGCGGCTCGCCGGGAAAGGTCGGCTTGTACCCCGATCTTCAAGGACTGACCCGGCATCGCTTCAGACTATGCAGGCCTCGCGGACGTCGTGAAGCGTCCAGCGGACACTTCAGTTCGAGCATGTGGCGTCGCCTTGGTTCCCCTGGCAATCCGCGCCAGCGGTCCCTGAGCAACTGTCGAAGAGACCATTGACGCCGACCTCGCGGCACTCGACGGCGAGCTCGACAAGGCCGACGCCGACGGCAAGAAGGAGTACGTCGTGCAGCTCAGGCCGTCGATGAGTTGCTGGGGCCTGGCGTTGCCGGCCGCTGTCCTGATCTTGTTCGCGAGGTCATGCGCGCTGCCAATGACGCGCAAGATGGCCAGCTCGACTAGACAGAACTTCAATGTCCGCGTCAGGCGCCGCGCGCCCACCCGGCGTCGAGCGTGATCAGGCAATGATGGTGACGCTCAAGGTTTGCCCAGCGCCGCATTGAGCACGACTGCCAGACGTACACCGGCCTTGCTCAACTGTTGGGCGACAACACTGCTGGCATTGGTGACGTAGGAATCGGGCAGAGCATAAACGCCTGACGGGCCCGCCTTAGGCAGCGTTCCATACGCTTGGCTGACCGCCAGTTGGTAGGTCTCCTGCGCCCAGTCGGTTGCCGTTCCCTTGCCCCAAGCGGCTTCGTCCGCCGCCGAGACCTTCGCGATCAGGCCCTGTGCGACCGTGGCCGGATCGGTCCCGAGCTGCTGCACAAACTGTGTGTCCCAATACCGGCGGATCTCGCGTTGGGAGCACGAGTCAGTGCTCGAGGCCATGCAGCGTCGCCTGAACTTGCAACCCGAGGCGATGACGCTGCGCCGATGTACCGTCGAACACGTCTTCGGAACACTGAAGCACTGGATGGGTTCGACGCACTTCCTGACGCGCCGACTGGTCAACGTGGGCACCGAAATGAGCCTGCACGTGCTTGCATATAACCTGAAGCGCGTGATCAACATCGTGGGCATCGCCAAAACGATGAAGGCGATCAGTTCGATGGGGGCATAGGCCACTTCTGCTCCCCAAAAAAGGCCATTTGGGTCTCGTCAGGGCTTCAACGGGGTCGCCGAACGACCTGAGACCACTGGTGATCGAAATTCAGTGCGAGACTGACGCCAACGCTGCCCGGCGCAGCCTTTGACGAGCCGTTTTCACACGGCCTCGGCCAGTTGCTGTCGTCCGCGAAGGGCTGCTTTGGGGTAGCCGAGCTGCAACGAGGAGAGGATTCGCATGGCGTTCAACAGTCGTTTGGCTCTTGCCGCTCTTTTGCCTTCTTCTGCCAGCGGTCTCACGGCCTCCGGGTTCGGAGTCAGGTCTTGCCTTTGCCCCCCAAACGCCGCGCAAGGGGCAAAACTTGACCCGAGTCCGTCAACAGCTGCTGTACCGGCAGCGCTGAGCCTATCGCCAAGACGGCGGAATTCAACGGAGGCTTTCCGATGCATTCGATTCACCGACTCGGCGTGATCGCGGCCTGCGCGCTATCCTTGACCGGCGCGCCGACGTTCGCGCGGACACAGGCGCCGACCCAGCCCGTGGCCGTTCCGGCAGCGATCGACAGCACCGACGACGAGGCGACGATCATCGCTTCGGCTCGCTGGCGCGACCTAGTGACGCTCATGCACGAGATCGGCTACCACGGCCCTGTCGGCGAGGCCGCGATGGTTGCCGCCTGCCACGAAGCGCTGGCGCGCCGCCACGCTGGCGGTACACAGTCTCCCGGCGTCTCAGCAGCCGACGAATGCGTTTCCAGTGCACTGTGGTCCTGGGACTCGAGCTTGTCCTACTTCCCGGCTTCTTCGACGGCCAACAGCCGACGCAACGTCGACCACCACATCATCGGCATCGGCGCCGAGATGGGTCGCAAGGCGTCCCACGGCCCGATCCGGATCGTCTCGCTCTTGGCCGAGGGGGCGGCCGAGCGCGCGGGCGTGCGTGCCGGCGACCGCATCGTACGCGTCGACGGTCAGGCCGTGGCGCAGCTGTCCATCGAGAAGGCCATTGCAAGGATTCGCGGCACGCCCGGATCCGTCGTGCGGCTGCAGGTCGAACGCGGCGTGTCGCGCCAGGCGCTTTCCATCGACGTGGTGCGCGAACGCATCCACGAGGTGAACGTCAAGCGCCTGCCGGGCACGCCGCGCATTGCTGTGCTGCGGATCATCTGGCTGGCCGACGACACGATGGCGGACCTCGCCAGGCACGTGAGCGAGATCCTGCGTTCCGGCGCGCCGGCGCCCGACACGCTGGTGGTCGACCTGCGCGATTGCAGCGGCGGCAACCTGGACGTCGCGCTTCAGGTGGGCGGCGCCTTCTCCACCGACGGCACCGTCGTGGCGCGCGAGCTGACGCACAACGGCGAGCTGGCGCTCACCGCCGCGACATCGGCGGAGCCGCACGTGCCGTTTCCAGTCGCCGCGCGGCAGTGGCTGGCCGAGGCTCGGATCGCGGTACTGGTCGATGCGACCACGGCCGAAGACGCGGAGGCTCTGGCCCAATTCCTGAGAGAACAACGTGGCGCGCGGATGTTTGGCACGCCCACTTACGGCTTGGCCGGCGTGCGAACCCTCGTGAACCTCGGCGATGATGTGCAGGTGCGCATACGCACGGGCGACCTCATTTCCAGCCGGCGCGTGGCGTGGGATGGCGTCGGACTCGTCCCTGACGTCGCGCTGCCGGCGGCACCGCTCCAATTGCCCGCGTCCAAGTTTTTCGGCTCGCCCGCCGACACCGCTCTCGCCTTGGCGTTGCGCTCCCTCGAAACGCCTTCCGGCGGGGCCGGTGCAGCGGGCGACGATCGATCGGGCGGAGGTGGCGAGGCTGGCGGTGGCGCAGGCCCGAACGCCCAGTGAAAGGATTACGCCTCGCCGTGGCTGCCCCCGTCTGAGCGCTCAGCGCTTTCGCGCGTCAATCATGAGCGGCGCTCGTCGTCTGCCTCGCTCTGAATGTCAGGTCTCGGGTAGGCTGTTCGCTACTATGACTGTCTGCTGTGGGTCGATGGCGTTACGATCGCTGCGACCGCTACCCGGTGGCACGCGGCCAGTTGCGGGCGTTCGCGAATGACAGCTTCGGAGGAAGCCACTTATGGTGGATAGCAAAGGGAAGTCGGTGTACGAACGGTTGTCGCATCCCAGTTCCATGATGGACGCTGAAATGGAACTGTTGGTGACGGGCGTAGACGCTCTGCCTGTGCTGGAATCGATCTTCAGCGGTGACGCGAAGAACTTGTTCGGTATGCCCTACAAGGAATTTGGACTTGCGCGGCAATGCGCATTGGAGATCGCCGTGCGCATGGGGTCGTCTGCCAAGCTTCTTGAAGTCTACATTCGGGACGAAGTTTTGCGTGGCGTCCAGCCGGCCGCGGCGCGTGCAATGCGTGGGTTCGCGCCGCTAGAGGACGCATCGGTGATTGCACTCGCGAAGAATGTGGGACGCAGCGGTAGCCTCGACGTCAGCCTCGAGTCGGCGCTGACGCTCGTCAGGCTAGGATATGCCGATCACCCAGCGGTACTTCATCAGCTAAGTGAGTTGCCATCCGCGCAGTCTGCGTGGGATTGGGCGTTGTCTTCGACGTCGCGGTCACGAAGTTGAGACCGCAGCCGGCTCCAGAAGCGAAAGTTGACGACAGGCAGCTTCTATGAGGACAGTTCTGTCAAGCGCCGGCAATCAAGGCGGCACCTGCGGATGACATCCGATCGAAGTGTTCCCGCAGTTCGGCCGCGATCCTGATCCGAGGTCGGGGACGGTCGAGAGCTCGAGCAAATGCCCGGGCAAGCTTCTATCCGTGCAGGACTCTGGAGTCCAACACCACATGCTGCATGCGCACCAGGCGCACTGGCAATCCCCGGTTACCGACGCGCCCCATCTTTGCGGACGGTCACGACGAGGTGACCCGC
>FTKT01457647.1_pt1 | contig 59260 bp, 45 predicted proteins | sample 1658271 | NCBI WGS metagenome assembly FTKT01 (sample SAMEA3914811, study PRJEB12502) | metagenome | biome: forest; material: soil | place: Canada | collected 2011-08-04 | depth 0.3 m | reverse complement strand
GGTGTCGGGGGAGGAGGGGGAGTCGGGGGTTCGCACCCCTCGGGTTCGTGCGGTGGATCCGGGTCCCCGGGGTGCGGGTGGTGCTCGTGGTGGTGGCCGGGTCCGGGCCGGCCTCTGTCGTCGCCATGCATGGCACGAAGCTAGGCAGCGGCCGACTTCCGGCGCGGCCGGATGGCTGAGTTCGCAGGGAAGTTGACCCCTGCGGGTGTTCGGAAATCGGTCTGCTGTACGTGTGGCGAACTCATGTTCCCGTCGTTGGGTGACGGCCAGGCCCGGCCGGGCGTTCGGGTCAGCCCGCCAGATAGCGGCGCAGCAGCACCTTGCACTCGGCGATCAGCTCCGGATCGCCGTCGCGGTCCTGCTGGAAGGCGAGCTTGAGGACGGCGTCCGCGCATTCGAGGGCCACCCGAAGGGCCAGCGCCGAGGGGCCGCGGTCCCCGGCCGAGAGGTGTGCGGAGGTGAGCTGGTGCAGCCGCCGTGCGACGGTGCCGTTGTTGTCCAGGGTCAGGTCGAGGAGGTGCTCGACGTCGTCCAGGGCCGGCGGGGTCGGGCCGGTCAGGCCGAAGTCCAGTGCGCCGAAGCCCGGCACGGCGCGCTTCATCGCGACGAACTCCTCCACCGCCAGATCGACGAACCCGCCGGTGTCCTGCGGGGATTCGGCCTCCAGCCGGCGGGCCAGCCGGTCCAGGTACCGTTGCAGATTGCGCTGGGCCAGGGCCGCGAGCAGGCTCTGCTTGCCGGAGAAGAACTGGTACAGAGTGCCGATCGGGACCTGGGCGCGGGCGGCGATCTCCTTGGTGGTCAGCGCCGCGGCGCCCGCCTCGTCGAGCAACTCCGCGCAGGCGTCGAGGATTCGCTCCAACCGCTGCTGGCTGCGCTGCTGCACGGGCCTGCGACGCAGCGCCTCGGTCGTCTGCTCACTCATGGTGCCACTGTGCCGCATCGGGCGTTCCGGGGGCGAATCTCCATCATGAGGAGGACTCATATCCTGCCGCCGGTTCGCTGTCGGTGGGGCAGGCGGCGTTCGGCCTCCCCGGCAGGGGTCCGGGCATGCGTCTTCACCAACTGAACGCAAAGATACTCGCAAAGCCCTCCTGCCTACAGACCATTGACGCTCCATGGTCCAACTGCTTCACTTCCCTCCGAGAGCGCTCTCTCGCTCCCGAGGAGCCGCCGCACCATCCTCCCCACCCACCACGCCAGGGAGATTCATGTCCGTCACCCCCACCCGCCGGGCCGTGCTCCGCAGCGCTGCCGTCGCCGCCGCCGCGTTGCCGCTGGTCGGCACCGTCGCCGGCGGATCGGCCTCCGCCGCCTCGCCCGCCCGGGGCACCAGCGGCCTGGGCGCCAATGTCCTCGTCTTCGACCCCTCGATGGGCGATGCGGCGATCCAGGCGCAGGTCGACGCCGTGTTCAACACTCAGCAGTCCAACCAGTTCGGCACCGAGCGGTACGCGCTGGCCTTCAAGCCCGGCACCTACAACGTCGACATCAACGTCGGGTTCTACACCCACGTGCTCGGGCTCGGCGACAGCCCCGACGACGTCGTGATCAACGGTCATGTCACGGTTGACGCCCAGTGGTTGGGCGGCAACGGCACGCAGAACTTCTGGCGCGCCGCCGAGAACCTGTGCATCGTCCCGCCGGACGGCCTGGAGCGCTGGGCGGTCGCCCAGGCGGGCCCGATGCGCCGCGCCCACATCAAGGGCAACATGACCCTGTGGCCCAGCGCGCCCGGCAACCGCTGGTCCAGCGGCGGATTTTTGGCCGACAGCGTGGTGGACGGCCAGGTCGACTCCGGTTCGCAGCAGCAGTGGCTGTCCCGCAACGACAGTTTCGGCAGCTGGACCGGCTCCAACTGGAACATGGTCTTCGTCGGCACCAAGGGCGCGCCCGCCCAGCACTTCCCCAACCCCGCCTGGACGGTGGTCGACCAGACCCCGGTGGTCCGCGAGAAGCCCTTCCTCACGGTGGCCGCCGACGGCTCGTACCGCGTCTTCGTGCCCGCGCTGCGCCACAACTCCGCCGGGACGACCTGGGCCTCGGGCCAGGCCGAGGGACGCTCCCTGCACCTGTCCCGCTTCCACGTGGCCCGGCCCGGCGACGGCGCCGCCACCATCAACGAGGCCCTCGACCGCGGCCTGCACCTGCTGTTCACCCCCGGCGTCTACCCGCTCTCCTCCCCCCTGCGGGTGTGCCGCCCCGGTACCGTCGTGCTCGGCCTGGGCCTGGCCACCCTCCAGGCCACGCACGGCAATTCGCTGATCGAGGTCGCCGACGTCGGCGGCGTCTCGATCGCCGGCCTGCTGCTGGAGGCGGCCTCCGCCGGTTCACCGGTGCTGCTGCGCGTCGGCCACGGCCCCAGCCGCACCCGGCACGCCGGCGACCCCACGGTGCTCTTCGACGTCTACGCCCGCATCGGCGGCGCGCTGCCCGGCAGCGCCACCGTGAGCATCCAGCTCGACAGCAACGACGTGATCTGCGACAACATCTGGCTCTGGCGCGCCGACCACGGCAACGACGGCACGGTCGGCTGGTCGGTCAACCCGGCCGACACCGGCTTCCTCGTCAACGGGGACCGGGTGACGGCCTACGGCCTCGCCGTCGAGCACTACCAGAAGTACGAGGTGCTCTGGCAGGGCAACCACGGCCGCACCTACTTCTTCCAGAACGAGCACCCCTACGACGTCCCCACCCAGGCCGCCTGGACCCACGGCACCACCAACGGCTACGCCGCCTACAAGGTCGCTGACTCCGTCACCGACCACCTGGCCTGGGGCCTGGGCAGCTACTGCTACTTCGACCTGCAGGCCAACATCTACACCGACCGCGCCTACGAGATCCCCGACACCCCCGGCGTCGGCCTCACGGACCTGATGACCGTCTGCCTCAACGGCCCCGGCGGCGGAGGCATCCTGCACTGCGTCAACAACAGCGGCGACCCCGTGCAGAACGGCTTCGGCACCTACAACATGAAGGGCTACACGAACGGCGTCGCGAGCGTCTGAGTGCGGCAAGGGCGAACCCCGGTGGGAACATCCCCACCGGGGTTCGCCCTTGCGCGGGGGCAGGCCGGTCCGGGCGCGAGAGCGGGGCTTCGGACGCCGTCAGACGGGTGTCGCGGTCGGCTCCCCTGCCTGGGGCCGGGGGATGGGCCGGCTCCGACCGAGGCGTTCATGGGCGCCGGCGAAGTCTCCGGCGACGGCCGCCGAGACGGTCGAGAGGTCCAGGGCCAGCGCGAAGCCGGCGACGATCTCGGCGAGCCGGTGCGCGCTGCCCCGGCCGGTGCAGCCCATCGACTCCAGGAGTTCGCGCTGGGCGGGAAGGTGCGTGCCTCCCCCGACCGTGCCGAGCGCCAGCCCGGGGAGGGTCATGCTCGCGTGGACGCCGTCCGCTGTCCGTTCGAGGATGAACTGCCCCGCCCCGGATTCGTGCACGCAGGCGATGTCCTGGCCGGTCGCGGCGAAGATCGCGGCCACGATGTTGGCGGTGTTCGCGTGCGAGCCGAGGACCCCGCTGTGGACGGCCCCGGCCGCGATGTGCTGGTAGCCGGCGACCAACTCGTCGGGCGTGGTCCGCAGGACCCGTTCGACCACGCCGGCCGGCAGCCGGCAGTCGGCGGAGACCCTGATGCCCCGTCCCTCCGCCAGGGCCAGGGCGGACGCCTTCTTGTCGCCCGCCGTGTTCCCCTCGACGATGAACCGCTCGAGCCCGCAACCCCCGGCCAGGTGCGGCTGTTCCTCGATCCACCGGCACGCGCGCCAGGTGCAGGCGGTCGTCATGTTCTGCCCCGCCGCGTCACCGGTGGTGTACCGGAACCGCAGGTGCACCGTCCTGCCCAGGACCACGGGTTCGACCGAGAGGAGTTCGGCGTGGTCGGAGACCTGGCGGACGAGAGCGCGCAGATCGCCGAGGTGCTGGGGGACCGCCGCGGCGAAACGCGCGGCGGCCTCCAGCCGGGAGAACACGAAGACCGGTGCGCGCGTCATCGCCTGGGCCGCGACCCGGGTGGTGACCCCGCCTGCCAGGGTGGCGGCCAGAGCGCCCCGGGTCGCCGACGAGACGAGGGCGCCTTCGGTGGTCGCCATCGGGGCGTAGACCTCACCCTGGACGTTCTGCCCGGAGAACAGCAGGGGGCCCGCCATGCCGACGGGGACCTCGACGGCGCCGATGAATCCCTCGATGTTGCCGGTCAGCCGGCCGGCGTCGAGTCGGGTGTGCTGCAGGGAGCCCAGCGCGAGACCGGTGACGGCGCGGAGCCAGTCGAGCCGTTGGAGGCGCGCGGATTCCGTGTAGACACCCCGGGCGGGGACGTACCGTCGGGTGGAGCGGCCCTGGGGAGGCCGGCCCGTGCGTTCTCCGGAGCTCATGACGCAACCTTCCCTGGACGGTCGGGCCGGTGACCTGCGGGTGCCGACCCGGCCGTCCTCCGTATCGCCCCATATCGGCGACAACCCGAGTATTCCGATCCACGGCTCAGGCGCACAGACCGATTGCGCGGAACTCACTCCTTCGTGTGCGTCCTTGGCTTCTGTTGGACCGTCAGCCGATTCGGCTCCGGCGGGACCGGGCCGACCGGGCCGACCGGATCGACCGGGCTGACCGGATCGACCGGATCGGCGTGCGCGGCCGCCGAGATCGGTATTCAGCCGGCCACGGACAATTCGCCGGAGCCGAGGATCACGATGGACTGCTTCAGCATCGAGCCCGTCCAGTCGCACTGAGTCTGCGGCACCAGCTCGTCCAGGGTGAGGGACAGCTGGAACGTTCCGGCGATGCCCTTGTAGGCGCCCGTTCCCGAGCCCGGGACGACTGGGGCGGAGCCGCTGACGGTGATGTGGCCGGAGCAGGAGTGCTTGTCGACCGGGTGGGTCTGGAAGGCGGCGACGAACTCGCGGTCGAGCGCGGAGAAGTCGATCCGGAAGGTGCCCTGGGTCAGTACGAAGTTCTGCTGGCCGTTGTGGTCGGGGCTGATGCTTCCGTCGGGCTTCACGCTGACCGTTTCGCCGAAGTCGCCCAGCGCTCCGCTGAGTACCACCGATGCGCCGGCGCCGTCGTTGTCGGTGAAGCTGGCAAGGTGGACGATGCCATGAGGTGCCGTGCTGCCTGTGCTGGCCGAGGCCGATGTCGTGAGCAGGACGGCGCCGATGACGCCGGCGCCGGCCAACGCGGACAGGCTTCTCTTCCCGTGCATGGGTCCCCCGTTGGGTTCAGTGGTGTTCGAACTGGTTACATCATCCCGGTCCGCAGCTGATGGGGCATCAGGTGTTTCCCCTGAGTCGACCCTGATTTCCGTCAGGAGGCAAGGGCACCCGTGATGTCTCGGGTTCGCGCACGCGAGAATGAGCACGTGACCCATGTTCATGTCGTATACGCGCATCCCAGCGACCGGGGCTTCACGCGCGAGATCCTCGACGCGTTCCTGGGGGGACTTGAGGAGGCGGGCCACACGTACACGGTCTCGGATCTGTACGTGATGGGGTTCCGCTGGGAGCTGACGGTCGAGGAGTACGAGCGCGAATCCGGCGACGGTGACGGCGCCGAGCGCTGGGTGGTGGAGAGGGAAGGCCATCTGGCGCGGGCGGCCGCGTTGGCGCGGTCGATCTGAAGTCGGGGTGTGAGGTTTGGCGCCGGCGGCAGTTCTGCTGATCCGAGCCGCCAGGCTCTAGCGGCGGCGGGCCATCAAGTGGGCATCGAGGAAGCCCCGTTCGGAGGCCGGGTCGTGGAGCAGCCGGGCGAACGTGACGAGCCCGGCTGCGGCCAGCAGCTCGGCGAACCGGTCGGCCGGCCAGCTGTAGGCGGGCGTCACCTTGTGGTCGAAGCGGACCGGCTCGGGCGCCTCGGTCGCGAAGAACGAGACCAGCAGCAGGCCGCCCGGTGCCAGGACCCGTGCCTGCTCGGCGAGCAGCGCGGGCAGTTCCGCAGGAGGGGTGTGGATCATCGAGTAGTGGGCCAGCACACCGCCGAGCGCGCCGTCCTCAACCGGCAGGGCCTCCATCCGCGCCTCGTCGAACCGCAGCGCCGGATGGGCCCGCCGGGCATGGTCGACCATGGCAGGGGAGAGGTCGAGCCCGAAGGCCGCCAGCCCCAGGTCGCCCAGCAAGGCCGTCAGATGCCCGGGCCCACACCCGAGGTCGGCCACCGTCGGGTTCCCCGTCTCGCGCACCAACTCGGCGAAAGTGCCGACCATCGCCCGCGTGAACGGCCGCGTCTCCAGCCGATCGGCGAACAACGACGCGTACAGCTCGACGACCCCGTCGTAGGCCGCCCTGGTCTCGTCCTGATGCTCCGTCACGGGAAGGAAGTTAACACCCGCCGTTCGCAGCTGTTCTCCGGCCCCGTGCCGACGGCCGCCTGGACACCGTCATCCGGCAGATCGAGTAGGCAGGACAGCGCGGGAGGACCGCGCACCGGCCGGAGGGCGGTCCCGGCCTGGATGGCTGGGACCGCCCTTCGGCGTAGTCGGGGCTGCTGCCTACGCGGCGACCTTGTGCTGTTCGGCGCCGGCCTCGATGGCGCTCACGCAGGTGGTGAACGCCTCGTCGCTCTGCTGCCCAGGGGCGGGGACGTCGCGGCCCGCGAGGTGGCGCGCGAGCTTCGGCGCGAGGACGGTGGCGGCGAGCGGGGCCCGGGCTGCCTTGGCAGACCGTCAGGATTCGCTGGGGCCGCCCGGCCCGGCCGCCGGCGCTCGCCGGGTCGGCACCTTCTCGACCTCGATGGCGAGCTTCTGGACCCGCCCCGCCGGATCAGCGTCCGTCGGTTTCCGCAGGGTCACGGCCCCAAGGCCCGAAGGAAGCGTTGGAGGGCTGCTTCCTCATCTTGTCGGATGGAGGTCGCTGTCGTGGTGCATGGTCGGTGGCCGGCCGGTCAGCGAGTGATCAGTTCCCGGACGGCGTCGCTGACGCAGGGTAGTTCGCTACGGTCGGCCCAGGTGTGGTCGTTGGGTGACCATGATGGCCCGGGTGCGCGGAGTGATCAGCTCCTCGACCCTGGTGGGGTCGATGTTGCCGTCCGGCCTGGTCTCGCAGAGCACCGGCACCGCGCGCAGGTGGAAGAGCGGGGAGGCGGTGGCGTGGAAGGTCCAGGATGGGACGATCACCTCGTCCCCGGCCTTGATCCGTGCGGCCGAGTAGGCGGCGTGCAGGGCGGCGGCCTCCGGCCACTGTGCTGCTACCTTCACGAACATGGCTGCGCAACCTACGAGTTCACGAGTACTGACGGAAATCCAGATCACTGGCCTCTTGCTGGCAGTTCTGGCACTCACGACGATGGCTGGTCTGGCGGTGATCGTGATCCCGTACATCTGGGATGCCGCGCCTGAAGCTTGTGAACCTGGGAGCACACGATTCGCGTGCTCGGGGCTTGGCGGAATTCTCCTGTGGGACGTCCCGCTGCTGGGCATCCCCGCCATCTGGTTGGTCGGGTCGGCTGGGATAGGCCTGCATCGAGGTCGACGGCCCCTGTGGGCGGTGGTCTCCATGCTGGGACTGGTCGTTCTCTACCTGGCCGACTACTGGGTCGCTGTCGCCTGAGCGGTCGTTATCGCTCTGATCTTGAGTGGTGTCGGTCGAACAGGAATCTCGATCGGGTGATTGTGGCGACAGTCGCGCATGAAAGCAGGGCTCGCGGCAGCTCGAAGGGTGTCTACACCGACAAGCTGTCCAGGAGGCCCTGTTGTCGCAGTTCTACGCGGTCGCGGTGGTGGAGTCCAGCCCGGTCGCTCTTGCGTGTGACTGCCTGGCTCAGCGGTTCGGTAACGCCGCCGACCACGGGATGCGCGAGCGCCGCTATCCGACGGACAGGTCGGACGCCGAGACCTACAGCGGACATGCCGGGGCCCCGCCACTCAAGCTGAGTGGTGGGGCCCTGTGGTGGTCTACTCGCCGGCCACTCCGCTGAAGGACGAACGTGAAGGTCTCAACCTGGTGTGCGTCCGGGTCCTGACCGCCACGCAGGCGCTGCTCCGCCACACGGCCGGCGAATCCGCGCCCCTCGTGATCGCCGGGGAACTCGCCGGCTGACCAGCCGCGACCCCGTGCGACCCCGCGCGGACAGCCAGGCCGTCAGACAGTCAGGCCCTCAGCCGCGCAGGAGGTGGTGGCGGGCGAGCGCGGCTGCTCCCACCAGGCCTGCCTCGGTGCCCAGTTGGGCGGGGATGACGGTGAGGCCGGCCGTGAACGGCAGGGTGGCGTAGTCGGCGAGGTGGCGGCGCAGGGGGTCGAAGAGTACTTCGCCGGCCATCGCGACGCCGCCGCCGACCACGGCGGCCTCGATCTCGACGAGCGTGGCGGTGGCGGCGATGCCCGCCGCCAGGGCGCGGGCCGCCTGGTCGAAGGCGCGGCGGGCGAGTGGATCGCCGCTGCGGGCGGCGGCGGCGACCGCGGTCGCGGAGGAGTCGCCGTCTGGCGCCCGCCAGCCGGCCTCGGCGGCGGTCCGGGCGATGGCGGTGCCGCTGGCGAGACCTTCGAGGCAGCCGCGTGATCCGCAGGGGCAGGGCCGCCCGGCGAAGTCGATGCTGATGTGGCCGAGGTGGCCCGCGTTGCCGGTGGGGCCGGTGTGCAGGCGGCCGTCGATGAGCAGGCCCGCGCCGACGCCGGTGGAGACCACCAGGCACAGGGCGTTGCGGTACGGACGGGCGGCGCCCAGCCAGTGTTCCGCGGCGGTCATCGCGACCGCGTCGCCGCCGAGCACGATCGGCAGGCCGGTCACCGCGGGGTGGGCGGCGACTTCGGCGCGGAGCGGGAAGGAGCGCCAGCCGGGGATGTTCACCGGGCTGACCGTGCCGGCCTCGATGTCGACCGGTCCGGCGCTGCCGATCCCGAGGGCGCCGGCCCGTGCCCAGAGCGGGTGGCCGGCCAGGTCGTCCAGCACGCGGGTCACGGCGCCCAGCACCTCGCGGGCGCCCTCGCGGGCCGGGGTGCGGTGCCGCACCTGGTGCAGCACGGCGCCGTCCACGTCGATCAGGCCACCGGCGATCTTCGTCCCGCCGATGTCCAGGGCCGCCAGCAGGGGCCGCGAGGGTGCCGGCCGGCTGTCGAGGACGATGGCCGTGTGATAACTCATTGTGACGTCTCCGCTGGTGTGGCAAGGAGGGCGCCGCCGCGTTTCGGGCAGCGCGCCGCCGGTTGGTCCCGGCGATTCTCACTCTTCTGGACAACGTTGTCCAGGTCGAGCTGATCGCGATCGAGCTACGAGACTAATTCGTCATCTTGTTAGGCAAAGGTTTAGTAAATCAGCTCAAGATCGTCATAAAACTGCTGAATCTCAATGTTGACCGCTCTATGGACATGGCCGGGATGTGACGTCTACGTTAAGCGTCCAACAGCCCGGGAGGCCGAGCGTGCCGTCCGGTACCCGCTTCCCCAGTCGATGACGATCAGCGCGAAGGATTGAGCCAAGATGCGCAGAGGATGGGTGGCCGTCTCGGCCGCGACCATGGTTGTGCTCACTGCCTGTAGCAGTGGGGGCGGCGGAGGCTCGTCCGCCGCGGCCGGCGCGAGTGCCGACCCGGCGACGGTGTCGGGCGCCATCACGGTCCTGACCAACCGGACCGACCAGATCTCGGACGGCACGTTGAAGAGGTACGCCGAGGACTTCAACAAGACCTACCCGAAGGTGACGGTGAAGTTCGAGGGCATCACCGACTACGAGGGCGAAGTCAAGATCCGCATGAACACCGAGAACTACGGTGACGTGCTGCTGATCCCGAACAGCCTGTCGGTCAGTCAGTTCCCCACCTTCTTCGCCTCACTGGGCGACGCCACCGACCTGTCGAAGACCTACCAGTGGACCGACTACGCCACCGTGAGCGGCAAGGTCTACGGCATCGCCGACTACGGCACCGCGACGGGCCTGGTCTACAACAAGGCGCTCTGGAGCCAGGCCGGCATCACCGAGTGGCCCAGGACTCAGCAGCAGTTCATCGAGGACCTGAAGGCCGTCAAGGCCAAGACCCAGGCCACCCCGTACTACACCAACTACCACGACGGCTGGCCGCTGCAGCAGTGGACCTACGACATCGGCGGGCCCAGCTGCGACGAGAAGGCGAAGGACTCGCTGGCCACGACGGCGGCGCCCTGGACCTCGGGCAAGGACCTGTACACGATCGACAGCCTGCTCTACAGCACGGTGCACGAGAAGCTCACCGAGAACGACCCGACCACCACCAACTGGGAGAACTCCAAGACGCTGATCGGCTCGGGCAAGGTCGCCACCATGCTGCTCGGCTCCTGGGCGATCCCGCAGATGCAGGCCGCGGCGAAGGCGGCGGGTCAGAACCCGGACGACATCGGCTTCATGCCGTTCCCGCAGACCTCGGCCGACGGCACGCTCTGCGCCGTCGTGCAGCCGGACTACAAGTACGCCGTCAACACGCACTCCAAGAACAAGGCCGCGGCGCGGGCCTGGCTGGACTGGTACCTCACCAAGTCCGGCAGCGCGCAGGCCGACCAGGGCATCTCCTCGGTCAAGGGCAGCGCGCTGCCGACGGTGCTGGCGCCCTTCGAGCAGAAGGGGGTCCGGATGATCGGCCAGACCCAGGTGCAGTCCGCCACCGTCAGCAAGATCGACAAGGGCGCCGAGATCGGCCTGGACACCCCGGACTACCGGCAGAAGCTGGTGGACATCGCACGCGGTGCCGCGCCGGGCGACCAGAACAGCTACTTCGCCGAGCTGAACAAGAAGTGGGCCGACTCGCTGAAGACGGTCACCGGCTGACGAACCCCGACGAGCGGCGCGGCCGACCGCCGCCATCCGTGGCGGACCGGGCCGCGTCGCCCCCAGGGCGCCGTGCACAACGAAGGAACAGGGATGACTGCACTACAGAAGGACAGGAAGCGCGGCCCGAGCCCCGCGCCGGCCGGCCCGACCGCGCGGCCGGCCCCCACCCGTCGCCACCGCCGCGGCACCCGCCGCTACTGGTGGTTCACGCCATGGCTGTTCCTGCTGGTCCCGCTCGCGCTGCTGGTGACGTTCACCTACCTGCCGATCGCGGATATGCTCGGCTACAGCGTCACCGACTGGGACGGCACCAGCCCCGTCCGGAACAACGTCGGCGCCAGGAACTACACCGACCTGTTCACCCGCCCCGAGCTGTTCAAGGTGTTCCTGGTCAGCGGCGTCTACCTGCTGGCGTCCTTCGTGCAGACCGCGGCCGCCCTGTACTTCGCCACGGTGCTCAGCTTCAACACCCGGTTCCGCAACCTGTTCAAGGGCATCCTGTTCTTCCCGTACCTGATCAACGGGGTCGCGATCGGCTTCGTCTTCCTGTACTTCTTCCAGCCCGGCGGCACCCTGGACGCGCTGACCCAGCTGTTCGGCGTCCACGGCCGGCACCTGTGGCTGGGCGACCCGAACCTGGTCAACAAGTCGCTGGCCGGCGTCTCGGTCTGGCGCTACCTGGGCTTGAACATGGTGCTGTTCCTGGGCGCGATCCAGTCGATCCCGCCGCACCTGTACGAGGCGGCGGCGCTGGACGGGGCCGGCAGCTGGCAGCAGTTCCGGCACATCATCGTGCCCAGCATCAAGCCGATCATCAGCCTGAGCGCGATCCTCGCGGTCTCCGGGTCGCTGGCCGTCTTCGAGATCCCGTACATCATGACCGGCGGCGCCAACGGCAGCGAGACCTTCGTCATCCAGACCGTGAAGCTGGCCTTCAAGTTCGACAAGGTCGGACTGGCCTCCGCCTGCGCCGTCGTGCTGCTCGTCATGATCCTGCTCGTCACCTGGATCCAGCGCCGCCTGGTGCCGGAGGAGAGGGTTGAACTGTCGTGACCACTCCCACCGCTTCCGCCACTTCCACCACTCCCGCCTCAGCGGACCGGCGCGTCCGGACGCGGGCGCTCGCCGCCGGCGGCGCGAAGTACGCCTCCCTCGTCGCCGCGAGTGCCGTCGTCCTGGTCCCGCTGGTCGTGATCCTCTTCACCTCGCTGAAGACCGGCAAGGAGGCCCTGACCACCGGTCCGCTGACCCCGCCGGAGAACTGGTTCAACCTCGGCAACTATCTGACGGCTTTTCAGCAGGGCAGGATGCTGCAGGCGTTCGTCAACACCACGATCATCCTGGTGGTCTCCACGGCCGGCACGGTGCTGATCGGCTCGATGACGGCCTACGCCATCGACCGCTTCGAGTTCCGGCTCAAGAAGCTGGTGGTCGCCCTCTTCCTGATCGCCACCCTGGTCCCCGGTGTCACCACCCAGGTGGCCACCTTCCAGATCGTCAACGACCTCGGCGCCTTCAACACCCGCTGGGCGCCGATCCTGCTGTACCTGGGCACCGACATCGTGTCGATCTACGTCTTCCTGCAGTTCGTCCGGTCCATCCCGCTCTCGCTCGACGAGGCGGCCCGGCTGGACGGCGCGAACTCCTTCACCATCTACCGGCGGATCATCCTGCCGATGCTCAAGCCGGCGATCGCCACGGTGGTGATCATCAAGGGCATCGCCGTCTACAACGACTTCTACATCCCGTTCCTCTATATGCCCTCCTCGGACCTCGGGACCATCTCCACCTCGCTGTTCCGGTTCAAGGGTCCGTTCGGCGCGCACTGGGAGACCATCTCGGCCGGCACGATCCTGGTCATCCTGCCGACCCTGGTGATCTTCCTGGCACTGCAGCGGTTCATCTACAGCGGCTTCGCGGCCGGCTCCACGAAGTGACCCCGGCCTGGTCGGCGGCGCGGTGGCGCGCCTGCGTCGAGCCACCGCGCCCCAACCACGGGAAAAGAGGCGGGAATTGAGCGCCCGAGTCACCATCAGGGAGGTCGCCGAACGCGCCGGGGTGTCGGTCGGGGCGGTGTCGCTGGCCCTCAACGAGCGGCCCGGGCTGTCGCGGCCCACCCGCGAACGGATCCGCGCGGCTGCCGCCGAACTCGGCTGGGTGCCCAGCCGGGCCGCCCGCAGCCTGGCCCGGCGCGGCGGCCGGACCGACACGGTCGGCCTGGTGATCGCCCGCCCCGCGCGACAACTGGGCTTGGAACCCTTCTACATGGAGTTCATCTCCGGCATCCAGAGCGAACTGGAGGAACGCGCGGCGACCCTGCTGCTGCGCCTGGTCCGCGACCGCGAGCAGGAGATCGCCGTCCACCAGGCCTGGTGGCGGGCCAGGCGGGTCAACGGCTCGATCCTGGTCGACCTCACCGAGGACGATCCGCGCATCCCCGCGCTCGCCCGGATCGGCCTGCCCACCGTCGCGGCCGCAGACCCCGCCCTGGTCGGCGAGGGCGTCGCCTCGGTCTGGACCGACGACGGCGCCGCGATCGAGGAGGCCGTCCGCTACCTGGCGCTAATCGGCCACCGCCGGATCGCCCGGGTGGGCGGCGACCCCGCCCTCGGCCACACCGCCATCCGCACCCGCGCACTGGAACGGGTCGCCGCCCAGCTCGGGCTGGAGGCGACGCGCACCGTGCCCACCGACTTCTCCGGGCAGGCCGGCGCCCGGGCCACCCGGATGCTGCTCGCCGCCGGCGAGCAGCGGCCCACCGCGATCATCTACGACAACGACATCATGGCCGTCGCGGGCCTCGCGGTGGCCGCCGAGTTCGGGCTCCGGGTGCCCCGGGAGCTGAGCCTGATCGCCTGGGACGACTCGCAGTTGTGCCGGCTCACCCATCCCACGCTCTCCGCGATGAGCCACGACGTGCACGGCTTCGGCGCCCAGGTCGCCCGCAGCCTCTTCGACCTGGTCGACCGCCGCCGTACCCCGTCCGTGGCCGCCCCGACCCCGGTCCTGCTGCCGCGCGGCAGCAGCGGTCCCCCCGGCTCGCACTGAGCCGCGGCCCCCCGACCCCGGTCCGCCCGGCGACTCCTTCCGAGGGTAAGGAGCCGTGGGGCGGACCGGCCCACCTCCCACCGGAGCACCACGATGACCGAGCCACGCCCGACCGCGGACCTGCTCAGCAACCGGATCCAGCCCTACGCCTGGGGCTCCGTCACCGCCATCGCCCGCCTGACCGGGCGTCAGCCGAGCGGCGGCCCGCAGGCCGAACTCTGGATGGGCGCCCACCCCGCCGCCCCGTCGCGGGTGGACCGGGGGAGCGGCGCCGAACCGCTCGACGCGGTGATCGCCCGCGACCCCGAAGGCGAACTCGGCGCACGGGTCGCCGCGCGGTTCGGCCCCCGCCTGCCGTTCCTGCTCAAGATCCTCGCCGCCGAACACGCCCTCTCGGTCCAGGTCCACCCCAGCGCCGCCCAGGCCCGGACCGGATACGCCGCCGAGCAGGCCGCCCGGATCCCGCCGGACGCGCCGAACCGGATCTACCGGGACCCGTACCACAAGCCCGAACTACTATGCGCCCTCGATGAGTTCGACGCCCTGTGCGGCTTCCGGCAGCCCGCCGCCACCGCCGACCTGCTGGCGCCGCTGGGCGTCCGCGCACTCGACCCGTGGATCGGGATCCTGCGCACCGCCGAACCCGGGACCGCGCTGCGCACCGTCCTGACCCGATCGCTCGGCGCCGACCGGGCCCGCGGCGAGCGGGCCGCCGCCGAGCTGGCCCCCGCCCTGGAACGCGCGGCCCGCGCGCCCGGCCCGCACCGCGACAGCTACGCCGCCTACGCAGCCGCAGCCCGCGACTACCCCGGCGACCCGGGACTGGTCGCCGCGCTGCTGCTCAACCACGTGCGGCTGGCGCCGGGGCAGGCGATCTTCCTCGACGCCCGGGTCCCGCACGCGTACCTGCGCGGTACCGGGGTGGAGATCATGGCCGGCTCCGACAACGTCCTGCGCTGCGGGCTGACCCCCAAGCACGTGGACGTCGCCGCGCTGGCCGCCGTCGTCGACTTCCGCCCCAGCGCCCCGGCCCTGGTCCCGGCCCTGGTCCCGGCCACGCCGGGGGAGCGGGAAGAGACCCACTCGTCCGGGGAGCGGGGAGAGACCCACTACCCTTCCCCCGCAGCCGAGTTCGCCCTCTCCCGGCTCGATCTCGCCGGCCGCGCCGAACTCGACTGCGACGGCCCGCAGATCCTGCTCTGCACCGAGGGCCGTACCCGGATCCGACGGGACTCCACGGGGGAGCTGACGATGCGCCAGGGCGACAGTGCGTTCGTCCCCGCCGCAGACACCCCGGTGGCGCTGACCGGGACCGCCACGCTCTACCGTGCGAGGGTGCCCGTGCAGCCGACCGCCTGACCACCGCTTCTCCCGGTACCCGAACCCCCCGCTCCAGGGAAGGAACCCATGCCGCTCCACCTGCCGCCACGCGCGACCGTGCTCTTCCAGGGCGACAGCGTCACCGACGCCGGCCGCGATCGGACCGCGTCCGCCGACCTCGGCCACGGCTACGCCGCCCTGGCCGCCGAGGCGCTGCGCGCCGCCCACCCCGGGGTGACCGTCCTCAACCGGGGCGTCAGCGGCAACCGGGTCGCCGACCTGCGCGGACGCTGGGAGGCCGACACCCTCGCCTACCGGCCCGACCTGCTGTCGGTGCTGATCGGGGTCAACGACACCTGGCGGCGCTACGACGCGGGGACCGTCTCCCCGGTCGACCGCTGGGAGGAGGAGTACCGGCAACTGCTCGGCCGGGCCCGCGAACACGGCGTCCGCGAACTGGTCCTGATCGAGCCCTTCCTGATCCCGGTCAGCCGCGAACAGTGGAGCTGGCGCGAGGACCTCGATCCGCGCATCCACGCCGTCCGCCGGCTCGCCGCCGAATTCGACGCCCGGCTGCTGGCCGCCGACGGCCTGCTCAACCAGGCCGCCCGCACCGCGGGCCGCCCCGAGGCGGTGGCCGACGACGGCGTCCACCCCACCGAGCTAGGCCATCGCCTGCTCGCCGAGGCCTGGACGGCACTCGTGCTCGGCACGGACACCCCCCGAGCAGTCGTATGCTCGCAGGAATGACCAGCAGACACGGCACCCGGCCGACCATGAAGGACGTCGCCGCCGCGGCCGGGGTCGGACTGAAGACCGTCTCGCGGGTGGTCAACGAGGAGAGCGGCGTGACCGCGGAGATGGCCGCCCGGGTGCGGGCCGCGATCGCCGAACTCGGCTTCCGCCGCAACGACAGCGCCCGCCTGCTGCGCACCGGGCGCACCGCCAGTATCGCCCTGCTGCTGGAGGACATCAGCGACCCCTTCTCCTCCGCACTGTCCCGCGCGGTGGAGGACCGGGCCGCCGAGCAGGGCTGCCTGCTCTTCACCGGCTCCAGCGCCGAGGACCCGGGGCGCGAACGCGAACTCGCGCTGGCCTTCTGCGCGCGCCGGGTGGACGGGCTGATCGTCGTCCCGACCGGCGAGGACCACCGCTACCTGCTGCCGGAGATCACCTCCGGCACCCCGGTGGTGTTCCTGGACCGCCCGGCGGCGGGGATCGAGACGGACACCGTCCTCAGCGACAACGCCGGCGGCGCCCGGGCCGGCGTCGCCCACCTGATCGGGCACGGACACCGCAGGATCGGCTTCATCGGCGACCTGCCGCACCTGCACACCTGCGCCGAGCGGCTGCGCGGCTACCGGGAGGCGATGGCAGAAGCCGGTCTGCCGGTGGACGAGGGGTGGACCGACACCGGCCCCACCGACCCCGCCCGCGTCGCGCGGGCCGTGGCCCGGCTCACCGGCGGACCGCGGCCGGTCACGGCGCTGTTCACCGGCAACAACCGGATCACCCTGGCCGCGCTGCACCATCTCGCCGCCGCGCCCTCCCGGCGGCCCGCGCTGGTCGGCTTCGACGACCTCGAACTGGCCGACCTGCTCACCCCCGGTCTCACCGTCGTCGCCCAGGACCCGGCCACCCTCGGCACCGCCGCCGCCCGCATCCTCTTCGAGCGCCTGGCCGGCGACGGCGCGCCGCCCCGGCGGATCGAGGTCCCCACCCGGCTGATCGCCCGCGGCTCCGGCGAGACGCCACCGCCGACCGGCTGACGGCTGCCGCCTGCCCGGCCGCGTGGTGCGTTCGGCGCGGGTCGCGCGGGGCGCGCGGTTCCGCCGACCTGACAGGATGGACTCCGCGTCGCGTCCGTCGCGGCGCGCCGTCAGGCCGATGAAGGGGTACCACGATGCAACGCCGGGTGACGATCCGTGATGTCGCCGCGCGCGCCGGTGTCTCGGCCGGCGCCGTCTCGCTCGCGCTCAACGACCGCCCCGGGGTCTCGGACGCCACCCGGCAGCGGATCGTCGAGGCCGCCCGTGAACTCGGCTGGTCACCCAGCCTGGCCGCGCGCACCCTGGCCCAGGGCGACCGGGTGCACACCATCGGCATGGCGGTCACCCGCGAGGCGGTCGGCGCCGGCCTGGACGCGGTGCACATGGCGCTGATCGGCGGGGTCGAGAGCGTGCTCGCCGAGCGGCCCTGCTCGCTGCTGCTCCACCTCGCCCCGGACCAGGACGCCGAGATCGCGCTGTACCGGCAGTGGTGGCAGTCCGGGCGGGTCAACGGCTCGGTGCTGATCGGCGTGACGGCGCGGGACCCGCGGATCGAGGCCGTCCACCGGCTCGGCATGCCCGCCGTCGTGGTCGGCCCGCCGCAGGTGGCCGGTCCCTTCCCGGCGGTCTGGAGCGACGACGCCGAGGCCGTCGCCGAGGCCGTCCGCTACCTGGCGATGCTGGGCCACCGCCGGATCGTCCACGTCGCCGGTCCGGCGACGCTGGGTCAGTCCATCCTGCGCTCGCGGGCGTTCGAGGCCACCGCCGCCGAGCTGTCGCTGACGGGCGCGCGCAGTGTCCACACCGACCTGTCCGCCCACGACGGCGCGCGGGTCAGCCGCTCGCTGCTCGCCTCCGGTGGGGAGCGGCCCACCGCGATCCTCTACGACAACGACATCATGGCGGTGGCCGGCGTCGCGGTCGCCGCCGAACTGGGCCTGGGCGTTCCGACGGACGTGTCCCTGGTGGCCTGGGACGACTCCGACCTGTGCCGGATCACCCGCCCCGCGCTCTCGGCGCTCAGCCACGACCCGTTCGCCTTCGGCGCCGAGGTCGCGCGCTGCCTGCTGGAGCTGCTGGATGCGGGCCGCGCCGACTCCCGTTCCTTCGGGGCGCCGGTGCTGGTGCCGCGCGGCACCACCGGCCCGGCGCCGCTCGGCTGACGGTCCGTCAGTCTGGCTGTCCAGGCGCTGATCTGACGGATCGTCGGGTCAGCTGCCGGGCGGCGCGGCCGTGCTGCCGCGGGGGGTCAACTGCGGGGCCAGGTCCTGGTACCCCTCGACCCGCCGGCCGTCGATCAGGGCGAGCAGGGTGCGCGCCGCGTTGGCGCCGTACGCGTGGATGTCGCGGGTCAGCGCCGTCAGCGGGGGACGGACCACCTGCACCAGCGGCGAGTCGTCCCAGGCCACGATCGACAGGTCGCGGGGGACCTGGAGCCCCAACTCCTGGGCGACCGAGAGCCCGGCCACCGCGGTGATGTCGTTGTCGTAGAGGAGCGCGGTGGGGCGGGCGGGGGAGAGCAGCAGGCGACGGGTTGCCCGGGCGCCCGCCTCGCCGGTGTAGTCGGTGTGCGCGGTCGGCAGCTGCTCCAGGCCGAGTTCGGCGCAGGCGGCGGTGAAGGCGCGGTCGCGGATCGAGGTGTGCACCAGACCGGTGAGTCCGGCCACCCGGCCGATCCGGCGGTGGCCGAGCGCGGCCAGGTACTCCACGGTCTCGCGGACGGCGGCCGCGTCGTCCGACCAGACCGGGGTCAGGCTCCCGGAGCCGGAGGGGTGGCCGATCACCACGGTCGGCAGCCCCATCTCCTCCAGGGCGGGCACCCGGGCGTCGTCCTCGCGCAGGTCGACCAGGATCGCGCCGTCGATGTGCCGCTCGCCCCACCAGCGGCGGTAGGCCTCCAGGCCGCGCTCGTGGTCGGAGACCACCTGGAGTGCCAGCGAGTAGGAGGCGTCCGACAGGACGTTCTCGATGCCGCCGATCAGCTCCATGAAGAACGGTTCGGTGCCCAGCATCCGGGCCGGCCGGGCCAGGGCCAGACCCACCGCCGCGGCCTTCGCGCCGCTGAGGGCGCGGGCGGCGCTGTTGCGGACGAAGCCGATCTCCTCGGCGACGGCCGCGATCCTGGCCCGGGTCGCCTCGGAGACACCGGGCTGCCCGTTCAGCGCGTTGGAGACCGACACCTTCGAGACGCCGACGATCCTGGCGATGTCGGAGATGGTGGGCCGCCGCGAGGCAGGACTCTTCTGCTGGGACACCTGATCCACGAGACCCTTCCGAACTGACGAGGCGCACATTCCTGCCCTCAAGCTACACGGGTCCCGGCCGCCCGCGGCAGCCGGTCTGCCGCGATCTGCAACAACCGGTTAACAAGGTGTTGACATGGTACTCGTGCCGCCAATACCGTGCTCTCGAATTAAACGGTTAATCCCTGACCCGGTCGGCGACTTGACGCCGCTGCCGCCCCCGCCGCCCCGCGCCCACCCCAACCGCGGAGCACGCCGGCGAGACCGGGGCCACCGCCCCCGCCGCCGGCGAGTCATCGCCGGCCGCCGCTCCCTCGCGGCCGAGGGCCCGCACCGCCCCCGCACCGCCCCCGACCCGCGCCCCGGCGCAAGCCGCCGCGTTTCGGGGGTCCTTCACCCATCACCCACCCGTTTCGAGACGAAAGGGATGCGCGTGCACACCTACCCACAGTCCGCCGCCAGACGCTTCTGGCCGCTGGCGGTCCTCCTCGCCACGGCCCTCGCCCTGCTCGGCCTGGCCGGCACCCGCGGCACCGCGGCGGCCGCCAGCACCGGCGGCTCGTTCGTCACCCGCTGCGGCACCCACTTCTGCGTCAACGGACAGGCCGCCTACTTCGCGGGAGCCAACTCCTACGACCTGTTCACCTACGGCTCCGGGTCGGGCGACACCGAGACGCAGTACATGGACAAGGCCGCCATCGACCAGCAGATGGCCAACATGGCCGCCGACGGCGTCACGGTCGTGCGCACCTGGATGTTCAACCACGAGAGCTGGCACGGCTTCGAGACCGCCAAGAACACCATGAACGACCAGCAGTGGGCGGAGTTCGACTACATCCTCTACTCCGCGGCGCGGCACGGCCTGCGGGTCCTGCCGACGCTGGAGAACTACTGGACCGCCTACGGCGGCGTCAACACCGTCCTCGGCTGGGAGGGCGCCTCGACCGCCAACTCCGGCAACTTCTTCGACCCGGCCAAGTGTGCCGGCTGCCTGGCGGACTACGAGTACAACATCAACTACGCGCTCAACCGGGTGAACCACTACACCGGCGTCGCGTACAAGAACGACCCGACGGTCTTCGCCTGGGAGCTGATGAACGAGCCGCGCTACCAGAACGAGACCACGGCCGAGAACACCGCCGGCACCGTCTTCCGCGCCTGGGAGGACACCGTCGGCGCCTACATCAAGGGCATCGACCCCAACCACCTGATCGACAACGGCGCCGAGGGACAGGGCAGTTCGTACGGCTACGGCAGTGACAACGGCGTGTCGTACGCCTACGAGTGCCAGTCCCCGTACATCGACTTCTGCACCGCCCACGTCTACCCCACCGAATCCTGGTCGAACCTGTCGGTGAGCGCGACCCGGTCACTGGTCGGGCAGTATCTCTCCGATGCCCACGGCATCGCCCAGAAGCCCTTCTTCCTGGGGGAGTTCAACACCACCAGCAGCACCCGGTCGAGCTACTGGCCGGCCATCTACAGCACCATGGAATCGGGCAACGGTGACGCCGACGCGTTCTGGTGGTACGAGAACAGTGCCAAGGACGGCACCTACGGCGTGCTGCACGGCGACTCGGCACTGAGCTACTTCGCCGCGCACTCCGCTGTGGACAAGGCCAAGAGCGGTACGTCCAGCGCGACTTCCACGCCGACCCCGACGCCCACTCCCACGCCGACGCCGACGCCGACGTCCACTCCCACGCCGACGCCGACGCCGACCCCCACCGCGGGCGGGTCGTGCGCCGTCCACTACGGCCTGTCCGACTGGGGCACCACCTTCAACGGTGACGTGACCATCAAGAACACCGGCAGCACCCCCGTCAGCGGCTGGCAGCTGGTCTTCTCCTTCCCCGGCAACCAGGCCGTCGCCACCATGTGGAACGCCGGCTACGCCCAGAGCGGCAAGCAGGTCACCGCGACCAATCCGGCGGGCTACAACACCGGCATCGCCCCCGGCACCACGGTCGACTTCGGCTTCAGCGCCACCTCCGTGCCGGGCACCAACGGCACGCCGGCCTCCTTCGTCCTCAACGGTCAGCTCTGCTCGGCCTACTGACTCCCACTCGGCTCCGGCCCGCGACGCGTCACGGCGCGTCGCGGGCCGGAGCCCGGCCGTACAGCGGGACTTACCGGTATAGCTCTGAGCCTTTAGTTGCTCGCCTGCGAGGCTATCAAGCGAGGGTAAAACCGCAGCATGTAGCCAATATCCAGCCCACTGAACAAGTAAGGCAAGTCAAGTAACCGGTTTATAGACAGGCGCCTCCCACCGGGTTACGGTTGCTCGCGCCCACCCCGATGAGTCAGCCATGCCGATTGGAGCCGCACGATGAAGGACGTCACTCAGCTCGACCAGGGCTGGAGCCTGCACCATGGGGGAGACCGGGTTCCCGCCGAGGTCCCGGGCTGCGTCCACGCCGATCTGCTGAACGCCGGGCTCATCCCGGACCCGTACCTCGACGCCAACGAGGACGAGGTCGCCTGGGTCGGCCACCGGGACTGGACCTACACCTCGCAGCTGCCGGCCGTCGCCGGCCCGCACGAGCGCACCGACCTGGTCTTCGAGGGTCTGGACACCGCCGCGCGGATCACCCTGGGCGCCACCGAACTCGGCCGCACCCGCAATATGCACCGCGGCCACCGCTTCGATGTCACCGGCCTGGCAGGCGAGTTGGCCGTCCACTTCACCAGCGCCTACCAGGAGGCGGCCGAGGTCCGCGCGCTCACCGGGGAGCGCCCGAACGTCTACCCGGAGCCGTTCCAGTACATCCGGAAGATGGCCAGCAGCTTCGGCTGGGACTGGGGTCCGACCCTGCCGACCGCCGGGATCTGGCGGCCGGCCCGGCTGGAGCACTGGTCGACCGCGCGCCTGGCCCAGGTCCGCCCGCTGGTCACCGTCCAGGCCGGGACCGGCCGGGTCGAGCTGCGGCTGACCGTGGAACGCACCGCCACCGGCATCGGACGGACACTCACCGCCCGTGCCACGGTGGGTGGTTGCTCGGCCGAGGCGGTGGTCGACGGCGACGCGGCCGTGCTGCTCCTGGAGGTCCCCGACGCCGCCCTGTGGTGGCCGCGCGGCCACGGCGACCAGCCGCTGTACGACCTCGACGTGGTCCTCGCCGATGCCGATGCCGATGCCGACGGCCCGCTGGACGGCTGGCAGCGCCGGATCGGCTTCCGCACCGTCGAACTCGACCGCTCGGCCGACGACCACGGCAGCGGCTTCACCCTGGTGGTCAACGGCGAGCGCCTGTTCGTCCGGGGCGTCAACTGGATCCCCGACGACGCCCTGGTCACCCGCGTCACCCCCGACCGCTACCGCACCCGCCTGACCCAGGCCGCCGGCGCCAATATCGACCTGATCCGCGTCTGGGGCGGCGGGATCTACGAGGACGACGCCTTCTACGACACCTGCGACGAACTGGGCCTGATGGTCTGGCAGGACTTCCTCTTCGCCTGCGCGGCCTACCCCGAGGAGCAGCCGCTGCGCGGCGAGATCGAGGCCGAGGCCCGGGAGAACGTCGTCCGCCTGATGCCCCATCCCTCCCTGGTGCTGTGGAACGGCAACAACGAGAACCTCTGGGGCTTTCGCGACTGGGGCTGGGAGCCCGAACTTGCGGGCGACTCCTGGGGCGAGGGCTACTACCTGGGCCTGCTGCCGCGGATCGTCGCCGAACTCGACCCCACCCGTCCCTACGCGGCGGGCAGCCCCTGGTCCGGCTCCTGGGACCACCACCCCAACGACCCAGACCACGGCACCCACCACTCCTGGGAGGTCTGGAACCGCCAGGACTTCGCCGAGTACCGCGCGAACGTCCCCCGCTTCGTCGCCGAGTTCGGCTGGCAGGCGCCCCCCGCGCACGCCACGCTGCGGCGCGCCCTGCCCGGCGAGCGGCTCGCCGCCGACTCGCCCGGCATGCTCCACCACCAGAAGGCCGAGGACGGCAACGGCAAGCTGAACCGCGGCGTCGCCCGCCACTTCGACCTCCCCGCCGACTTCGACCGCTGGCACTACCTCACCCAGGTCGTCCAGGCCCGCGCCGTCGCCACCGGCATCGAGCACTGGCGCTCCCACTGGCCGCGCTGCGCCGGCACCGTCGTCTGGCAGCTCAACGACTGCTGGCCGGTCTCCTCCTGGGCCGCCATCGACGGCGACGGCCGGCTCAAGCCGCTCTACCACGAGCTGCGCCGGCTCTACGCGGACCGCCTGCTCACCCTCCAGCCGCCCGGCGTCACCGGCCGGCCGGAGATCGCCCTGGTCAACCAGGCCGCCGAGCCCTGGCGGACGGTGCTGCGGCTGAGCCGCCTCGACGCGGACGGAAACGTCCTCGGGCGCAGCGAGACCGAGGTGGCGACCGGCCCGCGCTCGGTGACCAGGCTGCCCGTCCCGCCGGAGCTGACGGTTCCGGACGGGTCCACCAAGGAGTTCCTGGTCGCCGACGCCGACGGCCTGCGGGCCGTCCACTTCCCGGTCGCCGACCGGCACTTCGCCTACCCGAGGCCGGAGTTCGAGGTGGCCGTGGACCCGGTCGGCGCGGGCGCGGAGGCGGTGGACATCACGGTCACGGCCCGCACCCTGCTCCGCGACCTGCTGCTGCAAGCCGACCGCCTGGCACCCGCCGCGACCGCGGACCAGGGCCTGCTGACGCTGCTGGCGGGCGAACGGGCCCGGATCCGCGTCCACGGGGCCGGCCCGGTCACGGCCGAAGCGGTGAGGGCCGCCCTGTACTGCGTCGAACCGTCGTGAACCGCCGGCCCGGGAGACATTCGTAGTCTCCCGGGCCCGGTCATGACGCTGGTTCTCCAGCAGAACGCTGGCAAGAAATGAACATCACGATGAAAATTACGGCGTCTCTCTGCTCTAGAGTCACGGCCATGACGCGAAGACTTGCGAAAGTGGCGGAGAAGGTCGGGATGAGCGAGGCGACGGTCAGTCGCGTGCTCAACGAGAGGCCCGGCGTCGCGGAGAACACCAGGGCGGCCGTGCTGACGGCGCTGGACGTCCTCGGGTACGAACGGCCGACCCGGCTGCGGGGGCAGCGGTCCCGGCTGGTGGGGCTGGTGCTGCCGGAGCTGCAGAACCCGATCTTCCCGGCCTTCGCCGAGAGCGTGGGCGCGGCGCTGACGCAGAACGGGTTCACGCCCGTGCTCTGCATCCAGACCGCCGTCGGGGTCTCCGAGCCCGAGTACGTCAACCTGCTGCTCCAGCAGCAGGTTTCCGGCGTGGTCTTCTTCGGCGGCCTCTATGCCCAGGACGAGGCGCCGCACGGGCACTATGCCCAGTTGGCCGAGCGCGGGGTGCCCACGGTCCTGCTGAACGCCGCCACCCGGGTGCTCGACTTCCCCCGGATCTCCTGTGACGACGCGGTTGCGGTCGAGCAGGCGTTCGGCCATCTGGTGCAGCTCGGGCATCGGCGGATCGGGCTGATCCTGGGGCCGCAGGACCACGTCCCGTCCAACCGGAAGCTGGCGGCCGCCCGGGTGCAGGCGGCGGGCGCGGGGGTGGAGCTGTCCGACGTCCTGGTGGAGCGGGCGCTGTTCTCGGTGGAGGGCGGCCAGGCGGCGGCGGGCCGGCTGCTGCGGCACGGGGTGACCGGGATCGTCTGCGCCAGCGATCCGCTGGCGCTCGGCGCGATCCGCGCCGCCCGCCGCCACCGGCTGTCGGTGCCGGGGGACCTGTCGGTGATCGGCTTCGACGACTCCTCGTTCATGGCCTGCACCGATCCTCCGCTGACGACGATCCGTCAGCCGATCGAGGCGATGGCGAAGGCCGCGGTGGACCTGCTGGTCAGCGAGATCGCCAATGTGCGGGTGGACCACGACGAGGTGTCGTTCGAGCCGGACCTGGTGGTCCGGGCCTCCACCGGCCCGGCGCCGGGCCACGGCGGCCGGTCCACGGCCTAGCGGAGGCGGACGGGAGGCGGCAGGCGGAGGCAGGCGGCGACGGGAGGCAGGCGCGGGGCGAACCCGGGGTCGGTAGAGGGCGATCGGGGAGCGAGCGAGGCGGGCAGGAGCCGCCTGGAGGGGGTCCGGAGCAGCCGCGGACCCCCTCCTTCGTTTGGCATGTCCAGGGTTACCGTCACATAGTCGCAAAGTAACGAGTCAGTATCGTGTTTTTGCGAGATCCTGTAGACATCTTGTTGTCATCTGCGAATGAGTGGTTAAGTGAGCGTCGCCGCCGGGAGGTCCCGCCGCAGGCCCCGCACAGGGCTCTGCCGCAGGTGCCTCCCGGGGGTGCCAACGGCGCGCAGCCGAAGAGTGGAGCGCCACACCAGCACCGCCCCGCCCCGTTCCTGTGACGGGGCGGCCCCCACCCGGAACACATGGGCTCTCCTGCGCCCCGAGCGCCAACCGTGCCCACCGTGCTTGTAGAAGGGTCCACCAGCACATGAAGACGAACGGGCTTCTCCACAGATCCGCCATCGCGGTTGTCGTCGCCGGCCTGGCGGTCTCCGCCGCCGCTTGCAGCAGCTCCGGCAGCAAGCCGGCCACCGACTCCGGCAAGTCGAGCGACGCCGCGGCCCCGCTGGATCCGGCCGCCAAGGTCACGATCACCGCCGACTGCGAGCCGCCGACCACCAAGCCGGCCGAGCGCAAGCAGTGGGCGGACGACATCGCGGCGTTCAACAAGATCTACCCGAACGTCACGATCAACGCCACCGACGGCTCGCCCTGCGAGGAGCCCGCGAAGTTCACCGCCCAGCTCGCGGGCAAGACCGAGCCGGACCTCTTCTACGCCTACTTCACCGACACCAACCAGATCCTGGACGCCGGTGCGGTGACGGACATCTCGGCGTACGTCAACGACAAGACCGTCCCGGCGCTGAAGGACATCGACCCGTCGGTGCTCAGCACCCTCAAGGACAGCAACGGCAAGCTGTACGGTCTGCCGGTCACGAACTACAAGATGGGCCTGATCTACAACCGCAAGCTCTTCACGCAGGCCGGCCTGGACCCGGAGAAGCCGCCGACGACCTGGGACGAGATCCGCGCGGACGCCAAGAAGATCGCCGCGCTCGGCGGCGGTGTCAACGGCTACGGCGACTACAGCGCCACCAACCAGGGCGGCTGGCACTTCACCGCCGAGCTCTACGGCCTCGGTGGCAAGATGCTCTCCGACGACGGCAAGAAGGTCGCCTTCAACAGCCCCGAGGGCAAGCAGGTCCTGCAGAACCTGTACGACATGCGCTGGACCGACAACACCATGGGCGCCACCCAGGGCCTCAAGTGGCCGGACCTGATGACGCAGACGTCGACCGACAAGCTCGGCATGTACGTCGGTGCCCCGGACGACATCACGTACATGGTGCAGACCCTCAAGGGCAACTACGCCGACTACGGCATGGGCCCGATGCCCGGCGGCAAGAACGCGCTGCTCGGCGGCGACGGCCGGTTCTTCAAGAAGGGCCTGACGCCCGACCAGATCAAGGCGGGCGTCGCCTGGATCAACTTCAAGTACCTGACGATGGGCAAGGGCCAGTTCGACTACGCCCGCAACAAGACCGACGGCCTGCCGGTCGGCCTGCCCCAGCCGTCCTTCTTCGGCGGCGCGAGCCTGGCCGCCGACAACGCGGCCAAGGCTGCCAGCGCCACCGTCCCGGTGCAGAACTACGCGCCCTACATCTCCACCCCGGTGCCCGGCAAGACCGAGCCCGCCAACGCCCAGCAGCTCTACAAGGTGCTGGACACCGCCGTCTCCGCCGTACTGACGGACAAGAACGCGAACATCGACAAGCTGCTCTCGGACGCCGAGGCCCAGGCCAACCAGGTCCTGGCCAACCTCTAGCGGTGGGCGACGGGGGCCGGCCAGCCGGCCGGCCCCCGTCCCGCCGGCGAACCGTCACCGACCAGCCAGCGCAGCCAGCACTCCAGGAGAGCCGATGGCCGGGACCATCTCCCAGCACAAGACCAACCGCCGTCCCACCCGGGGGGGCCGCGGCGACGCCGCGGGCCCGGGCAGCCCCAGGAGGCCGGAGCGCTCAGGGTTCGGCCGCAGCGTGCGCCGCAACATCGAGGCGCACGGATTCCTCTTCGGCGCCCTGGTGTGCTTCGGCTTCTTCACCTGGTACCCGATGGTCCGTGAAGTCATCATGAGCTTCCAGAAGACCAAGCGGGGAAAGACCACCTGGGTGGGGTTCGACAACCTCCGCCGGATCTTCAACGATCCGGACTTCTGGCACGCCTGGCGCAACACCTTCCTGTTCACCGCGCTGGCGCTGCTGCTCGGCTTCGCGGTGCCGTTCTTCGTGGCCGTGCTGCTCAACGAACTGCGGCACGCCAAGGCCTACTTGCGAGTCCTGGTCTACATCCCGGTGATGATGCCGCCGGTCGCGGCGGTGCTGCTGTTCAAGTACTTCTACAACCCCGACTACGGGTTGTTCAACAACATCCTCAAGACGCTCCACCTGCCGACCTCGGCGTGGCTCAACTCCCCGAGCACCGCGATGATCTCGGTGGTGATCGCCGCGACCTGGATGAACATGGGCGGCGCCACGCTGATCTACCTCGCCGCCCTGCAGGGCATCCCCGGCGAGCTCTACGAGGCGGCCGACCTGGACGGGGCCGGCGTGATCCGCAAGATCTGGCACGTCACCATCCCGCAGACCCGGCTGATCCTCTCGCTGCTCCTGCTGCTGCAGATCGTGGCGACCATGCAGGTCTTCGTCGAGCCCTTCCTGCTGACCGGTGGCAACGGTCCGCAGAACTCCACGATGAGCGTCGTCTACCTGGTCTACGAGTACGCCTTCGACCTGGGTGGCAACAACTACGGTGTCGCCTCGGCACTGGGGCTGGTCATGCTGGTGGTGCTCTCCGGGTTCTCGGTCATGTACGCGCGGCTGAGCCGCAACAACGATTAGGAAGGGAGTCGGCCATGAAGGCGAAAGAACCGCAGACGCGGACGATCATCCCGCAGACCCAGCTCAACCGGCCGATCGGGAAGGCCGTCTACTGGACGGTCCTGACCGTGGTGGTGGTCGTCTTCACCGTGGTCTTCATCGGCCCGCTGTACTGGCTGGTGACCGGAGGGCTGAAGTCCACTCAGGAGGTGGTCCAGAGTCCGCCGACGCTCGTCCCCTCCAAGTTTCACTGGGGCACCTACCTCACGGCCTGGCAGCAGCTCAAGATGAGCCGGCTGCTCTTCAACACCCTGTACTACGCCTTCGGCGCGCTCGCCTTCCAGCTGGTCTTCGACGTGGCCGCGGCCTACTCGCTCTCCAAGCTGCGCCCGGTGCTCGGCAACGTGATCCTCGGCCTGATGCTCGCTACGCTGATGATCCCCTCGGCCGTGCTGATCGTGCCGCAGTACCTCACCGTCCTCGACCTGCCGGTGCTGCACCTCAACCTGATCAGCACGCCATGGGCGATCTGGCTGCCCACCGTGGCCAACGCGTTCAACATCTTCCTGCTCAAGCGCTTCTTCGACTCCATCCCGCAGGACCTGCTCTCCGCCGCCGCCATCGACGGCGCCTCCCCGCTGCGGACGCTGCGTTCGATCGTGCTGCCGATGTCGAGGCCGATCCTCGGCGTCGTGTCGATCTTCGCGGTGGTCAACGTCTGGAAGGACTTCCTGTGGCCGATGCTGGTCGAGCCGAACCCGGCCGACCAGACGCTCAACATCGGTATCAGATCGCTGGCCACGGGTCTGCCGCAGAATGTGATCATCGCGGCCCTGGCCATCGCCTCGGCGCCGACGATCGTCTTCTTCCTGATCTTCCAGCGCAGCATCATGTCCGGCTTGTCCTCCGGCGGTCTGAAGGGCTGACCGCCGCGAGCAGCGCCCTGCGCAGCCGCTGCCGGCCCCTGCCCGCGACACGCGCGAGCGGGTCACCGGCGCACGCACCATGCAGTCCTCCGCTTCCGGTCGAAAGGACCCCCCCATCGTGGGACAGAACTCCAGGCACGCGTCCGATCAGTCGGACTGGTGGCGCGACGCGGTCATCTACCAGGTGTACCCGCGCAGCTTCGCCGACGGCAACGGCGACGGCACGGGAGACCTGGCCGGGGTCCGCAGCAGACTGCCGTACCTGGCCGAACTGGGCGTCGACGCCGTCTGGTTCAACCCCTGGTACCCGTCCCCGATGGCCGACGGCGGCTACGACGTGGCCGACTACCGCGACGTCGACCCGCTCTTCGGCACGCTGGCCGAGGCCGAGACGCTGATCGCCGAGGCCTCGCGACTGGGCATCCGCAGCATCGTGGACATCGTGCCCAACCACGTCTCGGACACCCACCCGTGGTTCCGCGCCGCGCTGGCCGCCGCCCCGGGCAGCCCCGAGCGCGACCTGTTCCACTTCCGCCCCGGCCGCGGCGCCGCGGGCGAACTGCCGCCCAACGACTGGGTGTCGGAGTTCGGCGGCTGCCCCTGGACCCGCACCACCAACCCCGACGGCGGCCCGGGGGAGTGGTACCTGCACCTCTTCGCGACCCAGCAGCCCGACCTCAACTGGGCGCACCCGCAGGTGCGGTGGGAGCACGAGTCGATCCTGCGGTTCTGGTTCGACCGCGGCGCGGCCGGGGTGCGGATCGACTCCGCGGCGCTGCTCGTCAAGGACCCGGCGCTGCCCGACTTCGTACGCGGCACCGACCCGCACCCGTTCGCCGACCGCGAGGAGCTGCACGAGATCTACCGCTCCTGGCGGGCGATCGCCGACTCCTACGTGGGCAGCAGGATCCTGGTCGGCGAGGTCTGGCTGCCGGACGCCGAGCGGTTCGCCCGCTACCTGCGCCCGGACGAGCTGCACACCGCGTTCAACTTCGACTTCATGAGCCGCCCCTGGCAGGCGGACGCGCTGCGCGCCTCGATCGACGCCACCCTCGCCCTGCACGCCCCGGTCGGCGCCCCCGCCACCTGGGTGCTCTGCAACCACGACATCACCCGCACCGTCACCCGCTACGGACGCGGCGACACCCGGTTCGACTTCGCCACCAAGACCTTCGGCACCCCCACCGACCTGGCGCTCGGCCACCGCCGCGCCCGCGCCGCAGCACTGCTCTCGCTCGCGCTGCCCGGCGCCGTCTACCTCTACCAGGGCGAGGAGCTGGGCCTGCCCGAGGTCGAGGACCTGCCGCTGGACCGGCTCCAGGACCCGATGCACTTCCGCTCCGGCGGCACCGACCCCGGCCGCGACGGCTGCCGCGTCCCGCTGCCCTGGTCCGGCACCGCCGCGCCCTACGGCTTCTCACCCGAAGGCGTCGACCCCTGGCTCCCGCAGCCCGCCGACTGGGCCCGGCTCACCGTCGAGGCGCAGAGCACCGACCCGGCCTCGATCCTCACCCTGTACCGCGAGGCGCTGCGGATCCGGCGCGACGCGGTCGGCCCCTGCGGCGACAAGTTCGAGTGGCTGACCGGCCATCAGGACGTCCTCGCCTTCACCCGGGGCGACGGCTTCAGCTGCGTCGTCAACCTCTCCGCCGACCCGGTGGCGCTGCCCGCGCACACGGCCGTCCTGCTCACCAGCGGCCCGCTCGACGACGGCCTGCTGCCGGCCGACAGCGCCGCCTGGCTGCGGACGGGCTGACGGTCCGTCACTCTTGGCCTGACAGTCCGTCACCGTGACTGCGGCGGACTCGGGCCCGCCCGAGCCCGTCACCGTGACCGCGGCGGACTCGGGCCCGCCCGAGGATCCCGCCGCCCACCGAGGCCGCGTCGTCCCTGAGGGGGGACGGCGCGGCCTTCGGTCGTCAACAGCCCGATCCCGATGAGCTGGTCGTCGAGCCGATGCCGGCGGTTCGACGACCAGCCGGCGCGTCCGACGTCCCGCACCAGCTCGAACAGCTGATGGTGCGGGCGGCGGGCAGCCCCGACACCCAGGTGGGCGAACTCGTCGACCACCTGCGACACCCGGCCGGAAGGAACCCGCGATGACCGAGACCACGACGCAGCCGGAGAGCGCTGTGGCCAGCCGGACTCCGATGATCCGAGCGCAGGGCCTGCAGAAGCGCTACGACTCCGCCCGCGGTGAGGGCTTCACCGCGGTGGCGGGCATCGACTTCGAGGTGCGTCCGGGCGAGGCCTTCGGCATCCTCGGCGCCAACGGCGCCGGCAAGTCCTCGACCATGCGCATGATCGCCTGCACCTCGCCGTCGACCGGCGGCCGGCTCCAGGTCCTGGGGCTGGACGCCCGGACCGAGGGCGCCCGGATCCGGGCCAGGATCGGCGTGGTGCCCCAGGACGACACCGTGGACGTCGAGTTGACGGTCCGGGAGAACCTGCTGATCTACGGGCGCTACTTCGGGCTGCCGAAGGCCGAGATCCGCCGGCGCACCGCCGAACTGCTCGACTTCGCCCGGTTGGGCGACAAGGCCGACGAGCGGGTCGAAGCCCTCTCCGGCGGCATGCGGCGCAGGCTGACCATCGCCCGGGCGCTGATCAACGAGCCCGAGATCGTCCTGCTGGACGAGCCGACCACCGGCCTCGACCCGCAGGCGCGGCACCTGCTCTGGGAGCGGCTGTTCCGCCTCAAGCAGGACGGCATCACGCTCATCCTGACCACCCACTACATGGACGAGGCCGAGCAGTTGTGCGACCGGCTGGTGGTGATGGACGCCGGGAAGATCGTCGCGGAGGGCTCGCCGAGCGCCCTGATCAAGCGCTACTGCACCCGGGAGGTGCTGGAGCTGCGGTTCGGCCCCGGCGAGCGCGAGGTGATGACGGAGAAGGCGCGCGGACTGGTGGAGAGGATCGAGGGGCTGCCGGACCGGATCCTGCTCTACAGCGACGAGGGAGAGGCCACCCTGGCGGCCGCCCACGCGCGTGGCATCGCGCCGCTGACCGCGCTGGTCCGCCGGGCCGGTCTGGAGGACGTCTTCCTCACCCTGACCGGCCGCAGCCTGATCGACTGAGCCCTGATCGACTGAGGCCGCCGCCCCCGCCCACCAGCCAGGCGCCGCAACGGAGAGTTCCCGATGACCACGCACGCGTCCCCCGCCCCCGCCCGCACCGTCCCGCCCGCCCTGCGCGAGTTCGCCTACTGGCTGCACCGCTACCGCCGCACCTGGCGGGGCACGGTGGTGCTGAACGTGGCCAACCCGCTGCTCTTCCTGACCGGGATCGGGGCGGGGCTGGGCGCCCTCGTCAACCACAACAGCAGCGCCGCGCTGCACGGCCTGCCGTACCTGTCCTTCCTCGCCCCGGGCCTGCTGGCCGCCTCGGTGATGCAGACCGCCTACATCGACTCGGCGCACCCGGTCCACCAGTCGGTGCAGCCCAAGGGCCACTACTGGGCGGCCAATTCCACCCCGCTGTCGCCCGTCGACATCTACTACGGGCACCTGCTCTTCAATATCGTCAAGGCCGCGCTGGCGGCCGCGGCCTTCACGGCGGTGGCGGTGGCGTTCGGCGCGGTCGACGCGGCCCGGGCGCCACTGGTCGTCCTCGCCACCCTGCTCGTCGCCGCCGCGTTCGCCGCGCCCGCCGCCGCCTGGGCCGTGACCACGGACCGTCAGGCCACCGTGCCGGCGGTGCTGCGGTTCGGCGTGATGCCGCTCTTCATGTTCTCCGGCACCTTCTTCCCGCTCTCCCAACTGCCGTCCTGGCTACGGGCGGTGGTGGAGGTGACGCCACTGTGGCACGGGGTCGAACTGTGCCGCACGACCGCGCTGGGCACCGCCACGGCCGGCGGCAGCGCCGTGCACGTCGGCTACCTGACGGCGCTCGCCGTGGCCGGCCTGCTGGCCGGGCGGCGCACCTACCAGCGGCATCTGAACTCCTGACCACCGGCACCCACCCCTGAAAGGCAGGGATCCCATGTCGGCCGTCCAAGGCCAGCATGTCCTCGCTCGACCCGCCCCCGCCCTGCGGCCGGGCGGCGCCCTGGCGATGGTCGAGCGGAACCTGATGATCTACCGGCACACCTGGCTGCTGCTGGTGGCCGAGGTCTTCGAGCCTGTGCTCTACCTGCTCGCCTTCGGCGTCGGCATCGGGGCCCTGGTCGGCAGCGTGCCCGGGCTCGCCGACGCCCACGTGCGCTACTCGGAGTTCGTCGCGCCGGCCCTGCTGGCCACCACGGCGATGAACGGCGCGATGAACGAGACGACCTTCAACCTCTTCAACAAGCTGAAGACGAACCACACCTACGAGTCGATCCTGACCACGCCGATGACGGTGCGCGGTGTGGCGCTGGGCGAGGTGTGCTGGGCGCTGCTGCGCGGCGCGCTGGTCACGCTCGGCTTTCTGCTGGCCGTGACCGCCTTCGGCCTGGTGCACAGCGCGCTGGTCCTGCTGGTGATACCCGGCGCCCTGCTGGTCGGCTTCGCCTTCGCGGCACTGGGCCTGGCCGCGGTCACCTATCTGCGGGACTGGCAGGACTTCCAGTTCATCCAGCTGGCCATGCTGCCGATGTTCCTGTTCGCCACCACCTTCTACCCGCTCGGCGTCTACCCGCGCCCGGTCCAGCTGCTGGTGGAGTGCCTGCCGCTCTACCAGAGCATCGAGCTGGTCCGGCAGCCCTCGCTGGGCCAGGTCGGTCCGGCCCTGCTGCTCCCGGTCTGCTACCTGCTCGTGCTGGGCGGCCTGGCGCTGGCGCTCGCCTTCCGCCGCCTGGAGCGCGCGCTGCGCAGCTGACCCTGCGCGGCGCGGGGTCCGGGTCCGGGTGGGGATCATGATTCAACTTCTGTACACATCGTCAGATCCCGTGGGGGAGAGAGCGATCTCTCGACGTACTTTGTGAACATGGATAAAGGATCAGCCGGACAATCCTCGGATTAGGGACAGCTCACCATAAGACTCTTGACGCGATGCCCGGTGACTAGTTGACTCCGGTGTTGCTCCCCGCACCCGGTCCCCCCACCCGTTCCCGCGTCGCGAAGGAACCCCCCCATGAGTCGAGGACGATCCAGCCGTCGACAAACCAGCCGGGTCACCGGTCTGACCGCGCTGACCGCCGCCACCGCACTGTTCGGCGGCGGTCTGACGGTCCTGTACGACGCCCCCACCGCCGCCGCTGCCACGGCCGCCGCGCCGGTCTCCGGATCCAGCTACACGGTGGTCAACAGCAACAGCGGCAAGTGCGTTGACGCCCGCGCCGCCGGCACGGCCAACGACACCGCCGTGCAGCAGTACGCCTGCAACGCCAGCACCGCGCAGAACTGGGTCTTCACCGCCACCAGCGGCGGCTACTTCCAGGTCGGCACCGCCAACAGCGCGGGCCAGGTCTGGGACGACAGCAACGTCTCCAGCGCCGACGGTTCGCTGATCCACCTGTGGACGTACGGCGGCGGCACCAACCAGCAGTGGCTGCCGGTACTGGAATCCGGCAGCACCTACCACTTCGTCAACCGCTACAGCGGCAAGTGCCTGGACACCCCGTCCGCCTCCACGGCCGACAGCGTGCAGTTGCAGCAGTACACCTGCAACGGCACCGCCGCGCAGTCGTTCGCGCTGAACCCGGTCGGCGGCGTCACGCCGCCGCCGCCCGGGACGCCGGACTTCGGGCCGAACGTGCTGGTCTTCGACCCGTCGACGCCGGCCGCCACGATCCAGAGCCAGATCAACAACGTCTACAACCAGCAGCAGAGCAACCAGTTCGGCGCCCAGCGCTACGCCCTGCTGTTCAAGCCCGGCTCCTACAACGCCAATGTGCCGGTGGGCTTCTACACCCAGGTCGCCGGCCTGGGGCAGAACCCCAACGACGTCACGATCAACGGCGGCGGCGTCAACGCCGACGCGCAGTGGATGAGCGGCAACGCCACCTGCAACTTCTGGCGCTCGGTGGAGAACCTGACCGACGCGCCGTCCAGCGGCACCGTCAAGTGGGCCGTCTCGCAGGCCTCGCCGATGCGCCGGGTGCACGTCAAGGGCAACATGGTGCTCGACGACAACGGCGGCTGGTCCAGCGGCGGCTTCCTCGGCGACTCGCAGGTGGACGGCCAGGTCAACTCGGGCAGCCAGCAGCAGTGGCTCTCCCGCAACGACCAGTGGGGCAGTTGGACCGGCTCCAACTGGAACCAGGTCTTCGTGGGTGACACCAACGCGCCCGCCAACACCTTCCCGAACCCCACCTACACCACGGTCGGCCAGACGCCGACCATCGCGGAGAAGCCCTACCTGTACGTCGACGCCAGCGGCGCGTACAAGGTCTTCGTCCCGTCCGCGCGGACGGGCAGCAGCGGCACCACCTGGGGCGCCGGCCAGAGTGCCGGTACCTCGCTGCCGATCAGCCAGTTCTACATCGCCAAGCCGGCCGACACCGCGGCCACCATCAACGCCGCGCTGGCGGCCGGGCAGAACCTGCTCTTCACCCCGGGCGTCTACCACCTGACCGACACCATCCGGGTGAACCGGGCCGACACCGTCGTCCTGGGTCTGGGCCTGGCCACGCTGGAGGCCGACAACGGCGTCACCGCGATGGCCACCGCCGACGTCAACGGCATCCGGATCGGCGGCCTGCTCTTCGACGCCGGGACAGCCAACTCCCCGGTGCTGCTGCAGGTCGGCCCGGCCGGCTCGGGCGCGGGCCACGCCGCCGACCCGACCGTGCTCTCCGACGTCTTCGCCCGGATCGGCGGCGCGGCCGTCGGCAACGCGAGCGTCAGCGTGCAGGTCAACGCGAACAACACCATCGGTGACGACCTCTGGCTCTGGCGCGCCGACCACGGCTCCGGCGTCGGGTGGAACACCAACACCGCGCAGAACGGCCTGATCGTCAACGGCGCCGACGTCACCATGTACGGGCTGGCCGCCGAGCACTACCAGCAGTACGCGGTGCTGTGGAACGGCAACGGCGGGCGGACCTACTTCCTGCAGAACGAACTGCCCTACGACCCGCCGAACCAGGCCAGTTGGATGAACGGCGGGACCCGCGGCTACGCCGCCTACAAGGTCGCGGACGGCGTCACCAGCCACGAGGCGTGGGGGCTGGGCGTGTACTGCTACTTCAACGTCAACCCGTCGGTGGTCGGCGACAACGCCATCGAGGTGCCGGTCACCTCGGGGGTGCGGCTGCACGACATGGTGACGGTCGCGCTCGGCGGCACCGGCACCATCAACAACGTGGTCAACTGGGGCGGTGGCTCGGTGAACTCCGGCCACGGCGTGAACTACCTGGTGAGCTACCCGTAACACCCCGTCAGGGCACGCCGCGGAGAGCGGGGACGGGCCGCTGACACCTGGTCGGGGCCGTCGGCCGCAGGGGACTTGACGTCCTTGGCGGTCCGGCGGCCCCGGCTCCGTTGTGGCTGTGGCTGTGGCTGTGGCTGCGGTTGTGGTTGTGGCGTGTGGCCTGGGGCGTGGGGCGTAGGGCTGATCGACGTATAGCCGATCGAGGGAGGGTCGTGCCGCCGCTTTCCCATTTCATCACCCCATAGGGTTGTTGCATGACTGCGTGGTGGAGTGCCGGGAAGGTTCACGGGGGTCGTGCGCAACGGCGTGACCCCCGGCCGGTGGGCGAGGCGGCCGGAGCGAACCTGAGGGAGCGTCAAGGTGGCAGCGCAGAGCGGTGGTTCGGGGACAGGGCGCGGGAGCGGGGCGCTGCATGTCGCCGCCGGGTTGGCCGATCTCGCGCTCGACGGCGCCGGGGCGGCGTTACGCGGACTGCGCGGCGTGCTCGCCCGCGCCGACCTGGTCGACCTGGCCGAGGACGGACGGCAGGAGCTGGCGGCGCGCGGCCGGTTGGCGCTGCGGCGCTGTCCGTCCTTGCCGGAGTCGCACATGGAGGAACTGGCCCGGCGGGCCGGTACCCGGCCGGTGGCCGGCGATGTCTGAGGGCGCTCGGGAGCAGGCCGCCTTCAAGGCCCGGGTCGATGCGGAGCTGTCCGCCTTCGTCCGCCTGGAGACCGACCAGCTGATCGCCATCGATGACCAACTATTGCCGGTGGCCGAGCAGTTGCTGGCGGCGGTGCAGGAGGGCAAGCGGCTGCGGGCGGCCTTCTGCTACTGGGGCTGGCGGGCGGCGGGCCAGCCGGACAGCGACGAGATGGTCAGGGCGGCGGCCGCCATGGAGCTGATCCACGCCGCGGCCGTGGTCCACGACGACATCATCGACGACAGTGCGACCCGGCGCGGCTCGCCGACCGCGCAGGTCGCGCTGCGCGAGGCGGGCGTCGGTCGCGCCGGGCGCACGGGGCACGCAGGGCACGCAGGTCGCACCGGTCGCGCGGGCCGGCCGGCCGTCGGCCGCGCGCTGGCGATGCTGGTCGGGGACCTGCTGCTCTCCTGGGCCGGGCAGCTCTTCGCCTGCTGCGGCCTGCCGGCCGCCTACCTGGCCCGGGCCCGCCCGCTCTGGGCCACGCTGGCAAGGGAGTTGGTGGCGGGAGAGTGCCTGGAGATCCTGCGTGCGGGATCCCGTCCGGACACCGGCAGCTCGCTGCAGATCGTCCGCTACAAGACGGCGAAGTACACCGTCGAGCACCCCCTGCAGATCGGCGGCAGGCTGGCCGGCGCCGCCCCGGCCCTGATGGACGCCTACAGCGCCTACGGGCTCCCGCTGGGGGAGGCGTTCCAGCTCCGGGACGACCTGCTCGGGATCTTCGGGAACCCCGGGGACACCGGCAAGTCGAACCTGGACGACCTGGTCGGAGACAAGCCCACCGCGCTGCTGGCGGTGACCCTGCCGGCCGCCGGCGCGGCCGAGCGCAGGCAGCTGCGCACCCTGCTGGGCCGCCGGCGACTGGACCAGCAGGGCCTGGAACGGGTGCGGGAGATCATGGAGCGGGTCGGGGCGCCCGCGCGCGTCGAGGCGCTGATCGCCGAGCGGGTGCAGGCCGCCACCGCGGCCCTGGCGCGGGCCGAGCTGCCGCCGCCGGCCGCCCGTGCGCTCTCCCACCTGGTCGTCGCGGCCACCGTCCGTCACTCGTGAGCAGCCGAGGAGCTACGCCCGTGCCCTACACGCATCACTCCATGGACGCCCTGCGGCTGGTGGGGGACGAACTCGCCGACGCGACGGTCGAGACGCTCTTCGAGCGCGGTGAGGTCGGCAAGTTCAACACGCTCATGCGCTCCTTCGCCCAGGTCGGCCAGGACCTGCCGGACGGGCTGCCGGAGGTGGCCCGCGAGTACCTGCACACCACGAGCATGCCGCCGGACTGGGTGGACTGGGACGAGATGGAGAAGGCCCGGCTCTTCTTCCTGCACAACAACGTGCACATCTCCACCGCGCTCTCCTTCGCCGCGATGCCCGCCTGCTACCTCGTCCCGCACGTCGCCCAACTGCTCAGTGCCACCCACTCGTTGGACTACCCCGCGCGGCGGATGGCGGAGACCGGCCAGTTCACCGTCTACCTGATGCGCCCCGACGCCTTCGAGGCCGGCAGCCGCTTCATCCCCGCCGCCCAGAAGGTCCGCCTGCTGCACGCCTCGATCCGTCACCACCTGGCCCGCGAGGGCCGCTGGGACGTGGCCCGGCTCGGCACACCGATCTGCCAGGAGGACATGATCGGTGGTCAGATGATGTTCTCCATCCAGGTGCTGGACGCGCTGCACCGCCTGGGGATCCCGATGTCGGTGGACGACGCGCAGGCCTACTACTACGCCTGGCGGGTGGTCGGGACCATGCTCGGCGTCGACCCCGGCCAGGCCCCTGCGGACCTGGAGGGCGCGCGCCGGTTCTCCGACCTCTACATGACCCGGCACATGGCCCCTTCCGAGGAGGGCGCCCGGCTGACCCGCCAACTGATCGACCTGTACGAGCAGGTGGTCCCCGGCACCGCGCTCGACCCGCTGGTGCCCGCGCTGATCCGCTTCCTGATCGGAGACACCTCCGCCGACTGGCTGGAGGTGCCGCGATCGGTCTGGGACGTCGCCGTCAAGGCCACCCCCGTCCTGCTGGGCCTGCTCGAACGCATCGAGGACTCCTCGCCCCTCGCGACCCGGGCGCTGGACCGGCTCGGCGGGCTCACCACCGCCTTCGAACTCAGTTCGCTGACCCGAGGCCGCGTCATGCAGTACGCCATCCCCGAACACCTCAAGGAGGAGTACGGCGTCGCCTCCGCCAAGCCCCGCACCGACCGGTGGACCCCGCCGCCGGTCTCGCTGCCCGACTGAGGGCGGAGGCGGACCGGTCCGCGAGCGGCCGGCGGGGTCATCGGGACAGCATCTGGCGGTGCGGCGATGACCGCCGATAACATGAGGTCTCATCATGTTTTGCGAGGGGACCGGACATGCCGAACCGTCTCGACCTGCCCGCGGGGTTCCGCTGGGGTGCCTCGACCGCCGCCTACCAGATCGAGGGAGCGGTCGACGAGGACGGGCGCGGGCCCTCGGTCTGGGACGTGTTCGCCGCCCGGCCCGGCGCCGTCCGCGACGGGGACACCGGCCGGGTCGCCTGCGACCACTACCACCGCTACCCCGAGGACATCGCCCTGATGCGCGGCCTCGGCCTGGACGGCTACCGCTTCTCGATCGCCTGGCCCCGCGTGCAGCCGACCGGCGCCGGCCCGGTCAACCCGGCCGGGCTCGACTTCTACGACCGGCTGGTGGACGCCCTGCTCGCCGCCGGGATCACCCCGCTGCCGACGCTCTTCCACTGGGACCTGCCGCAGGCCCTGGAGACCCCGTCGAACAGCGGCTCCGCCGCGGGTGGCGGCTGGCTGGCCCGCGACACCGCCCACCGCTTCGCCGAGTACGCCGCAATCGTCGCGGACCGGCTCGGCGACCGGATCCCGGCCTGGATCACGCTCAACGAGCCCTTCGTCCACATGGTCTTCGGCTACGCGCTCGGCATCCACGCCCCGGGCCGCACCTTGATGCTCGACGCGCTGCCCGCAGCCCACCACCAACTGCTCGGCCACGGCCTGGCCGCGGCGGCGCTGCGCGAACGCGGCGGCCAGGTGCTGATCGCCAACAACCTCACCCCCGTACGGCCCGCGAGCCAGGCGGCGGCGGACGTGGCGGCGGCCGCCGCGTACGACGCGCTGCACAACCGGCTGTTCACCGACCCGCTGCTGCTGGGCAGCTACCCCGACCTGTCGGCCTACGGCGTCGACGCGGACCTCGGCGGCTGCGTCCGCCCCGGAGACCTGGAGCTGATCGCCGGCCCCGGCCTGGACGGGCTCGGCGTCAACTACTACAACCCGACCCGAATCGCCGCCCCGACCGACCCCGGCCTCCCCTTCGCCGAGGCCGAGATCGAGGGTGTGCCCCGTACCGCCTTCGGCTGGCCGGTCGTCCCGGACGGCCTGCGCGAACTCCTGGTCGGCCTGCGCGACCGCTACGGCGCCGCCCTCCCCCCGATCACCATCACCGAGAACGGCTGCTCGGTCACGGACGAGGTCGCCCCCGACGGCACCGTCCACGACCAGCCCCGCATCGACTACCTGGCCGGTCACCTCGATGCGCTCGCGGCGGCTGTCGCGGAGGGCGTCGACGTCCGCGGGTACTTCACCTGGTCCCTGCTGGACAACTACGAGTGGGCCGAGGGGTTCAGCCAGCGCTTCGGGTTGGTGCACGTGGACTTCGAGACGCAGCGGCGGACGCCGAAGGCGTCGTACACCTGGTACCGCGACCTGATCGCCGCCCACCGGGCTCGCCATGAAGGGTAGTTGGGCGGGGGCGGTGAAGGCGGCATCAGTGAGGCTCTGTGCCGGTTGGTGAGCGTCGTGGCGCCGTCTGCGGCGGGGCCAACAGTGTCGCGCGCATGACGGCCCGTACGGCGGGTAACACGCTCGTATGTTCGGGAACTGGCGGGTGCAGCGGGGCGTGCTGCTGATCTGCGCGGCGCTCGGCCTGACCGTGGCCCTGTGCCTCTGGTTCGCGCGCGGCTTACCGGATTTCGGCGAGAGCCTGGCCCTCAACCTCGCCCCCGAGCTTCTCACCACCATCACCACCCTGCTGGTCATCCAGCCGGTCGTGACCAGGCTGGAGGAGGACCGAGTCCGCGAACACCTCCGGCTGGACTACGCCTCCTTCTGCGACAAGGTCGCCCAGACCGGCGACATCGTCTGCATCCTCGACACCACCTCGACCATGATCTCGGGCGACACCGCCCAGCGATTCGCCGACGCCGCCTGCTCCGCGGTTGGCCGGGGTGCGATCGTGCAGATCATGTTGCTCGATCCGGATTCCCTCGCCGCCCAGCAGCGCTCCTACGAGCTCAGCGCCGACGTACGGCTCGAAATCCTCCGCACCGTCCGCGACCTGCGCCGGATCGAGACCCGGCTCGCACCCGAGCGCCGCGCCCAACTCCAGGTCCGCGTCTACGACGCCGCGCCCTCCATCCAGCTCTACCGCTGCGGCCAGCGGATGATGGTGAGCTTCTTCCCAGTCGACCGCCGCTCCGGCGACGCCCAGCAGCTGGAGGTCCGCGTCACCACTCCGCTCGGCTCCTTCGTCTCCGAGCGCTTCGCCGAGCTGTGGAACAGCGGACGGTCCATCAACGACCTGCTCAAGAAGCAGGTCCAGCTCTTGGACGACTCCGGCGCCGTCGGCGAACCCATGTGGCTGGAATACGTCCAGACCGACGGCGACATCTACGTCAGCGACCACCGCCTCCTCGTTGAGCTTGCCCGACGGGGCGGCCGACGCGTCCGTGCCATCCTCGACGGCTCTGCCACCCCCGTCTTCCACCTCACCCTCCTCGAGGACAGCGAAGCCCCCCTGCACCGGGCCCTCACCTCCGCGCACGCCGAGAAGTACGGTGCCGACACCGACGTCTTCATGTGCTTCCGTCCCGCCCCGACCGCCCTGGAAGAGTGAGCCACCCAGAGACGCCCCAAGGGCGTTCGACGGGCCGAGGGGTTCGGTCAGCGCTTCGGCCTGGGTGCATGTCGGCTTCGAGACGCAGCGCCGCACGCCGAAGGCGTCGTACGCCTGGTACCGCGACCTGATCTCAGCTCATCGAGCCCACGGTCCAAGGTAGTTGGCCCCACCCGCTAGGGGATGTGCGGCTGCTTGGCGGTGGCCTGGTACTCCAGTCGTGGATCGTGGCCGGATGCTGCTCATGCGCCCCGTCGTCCGCGGCGCGATCGGGATCAGTTGACCTGGCCGGCGGGCCGCATGACGAGGTGGTTGATGTCCACGCCTTCGGGTTGACCGACGGCGAACAGGATCGCCTCGGCGACCTGCTCGGCGGTCAGTGTCGGCGCCGCTGCGGGTGATCCACCGCGCTCGTCCCAGAACGGGGTGTCCACAACTCCCGGCGCGACCAGAGTGACGCCGACGCGGTCCTTGGCCACCAGGAGTCGGACGTTCTCGGCCAGGGCGTGCGCGGCCCACTTGGTGACGGAGTACAGGTTGCCGGGCGTGTTCCTGGTGCCCGCGACTGAACCGACGATCACGATCCGGCCCTTGGACTTCCTCAGGTGCGGCAGTACCTCGCGCACCAGCAGAGCCGGGCCGAGGATGTTGGTGAGCACCATCGCACGCATGGCTGCGGGGTCGTGGTCCTCCAGCGTGCCGGGCAGGGAGAACCCGGCGTTCGCGATCACCGTGTCCAATCGGCCCCACAAGCCCACGACTTCACGCACGGCGCCGGCGACATGGCTCTCGTCGCCGGCGTCACCGCTGATGGTCAGCAGCCGCTCGCCCGCTCCGGTGGAGGTGGCGAACGCCGCCAGGCGACCGGCATCGCGACCGGTGATCGCCACGCGGTGGCCTTGCTTGAGCAGGACCCGGGCGGTGGCCGCACCGATCCCGCTCGAACCGCCGGTGATCAACGTGACGGGTTCCATGGCACGGCCTCCTTGGTGAGAGCGGTATCGGCGACGCGCCAGGCTCCAGGTGTCGGTGAACACCGAGTTGGCGGACGCAGGCTACCCGATAATCACGATGCTGTGACGCAGCATGAAGATCGGGCGGCCCGCGCCGGTCACGCAGGTGTGCATGGCACGCGCTCTTCGAGAGCCCGACTGCTCGCGGCGCGGCGGCGGGGGTGCGCCGCCGAGTGTCTCCGTTCGCCTGGCCGACGTCGGCTGTGCAACTGGCGGACCCGTGGTGTCTCTCCGGTGCCCCAACAATCCTGTCTGCCGATTGGGCTAGCCCAATCGGCAGCCGTGCCCGACCCGTAGCCGGAAGGACGCCCCCGCCATGAGCCGAAGCCGATCCGCAGTACCGCGCCCCCACCGCACCAGGACAACCGCCGCCACCGTCGCCGTGGCCCTGGCCGCCCTGGTCGGCTCCGCCGCAGCCGTCGCGCCACAGCCCGCGGCGGCCGCCACCCAGAGCGCGAACCTGCTGCTCAACGGCGGTGCCGAGACCTCGCAGTGCAGCCCGGGCGGCTGGGAGGAGACGACCGTGCCCGGCTGGCAGCTCGTCTCCGGTGACCCGGTGATCAACTGTTACGGCGTCCCGACCGGGGCAGCCACCACCACCCCGGGCTCGCCGACCAAGGGCGGCGCCTACTTCCAGGGCGGCTCGCGCGGCTCCTCCGAGATGACCCAGAGCACCGACGTCTCCTCGGCCGCGAGCGCGATCGACGCGGGCGGCGCGCACTCCACCGTCTCCGGCTGGCTCGGCGGCGTCGGCAGCTACAACGACGCCGCCGCGGTCACCGTCACCTTCCGCAGCGCGAGCGGAGCCTCGCTCGGCACCTCCTCGATCGCCCCGGTGCTGGCCGCCGACCGCGGCAGCGTCACGAAGTTCGTCCAGCGCAGCACGACCACCGCCGTGCCCGCCGGGACGCGGTCGATCTCCACCACCGTCGACTTCACCATGACGGGTACCCAGAACGACGGCCTGGCCGACGACCTCGCCCTGACCCTGGACACCCCGGTCACCGCCCCGACGCTGACCGTCCCGGCTTCCACCGTCCCCGCCTACGACCACGTCTTCGTCGTGATGATGGAGAACAACAACTACTCGGCCGCCTCCAACACCGCCGACGGCGGCGCCGGCATCATCGGCAACTCGGCCGCGCCGTACATCAACAACACCCTGGTGCCGATGGGGTCGGTCTTCACCAACTACCACGCCGGCACCCACAATTCGGACCCGAACTACGAGCAGATCGCCTTCGGCAACTCCTACGGCCGCAGCAACCAGGCCGTCGGCGGCGGCAACGCCAACTGCATCACCAGCACCGCCTGCACCGCGACCAACAACGGCCTCGGCGATAACCTGGACGCCATCGGCAAGAGCTGGAAGCAGTACACCCAGACCCAGACCAGCAACTGCCAGACCACCGGCAGCGGCGAGTACGCGCCGGACGACGTGCCGTTCTACTACGCGGCGAAGATGAAGAACGACAACGCCTACTGCCAGGCGCACTGGCAGCCGCTGCCGCAGCTGCTCAACACCGACCTGGCCTCGACGGCGACCACCCCGAACTTCGCCTGGTTCGACGCCGACTCCTGCTACGACATGGAGGACTGCGGGATCGCGGCCGGTGACACCTGGCTGAGCCAGACCCTGCCCACCCTCTTCAACTCGCCCGCCTGGACCCAGCAGAAGTCTCTGCTGATCCTGACCACGGACGAGGACGGCGCCGGCAGCCCCGGCGGCTGGGGCCCCGGCCAGAGCAACCAGGTGATGACGCTGGCGATCGGCTCGCAGGGCACCGTCAAGGCCGGCTACCAGGACGCCAACCGCTACGACCACTACAGCAGCGCCCGCGTCATCGAGAGCGCACTCGGCCTGACCACCACCATGACCAACAACGACAAGTGGGCCACCCCCTTCAACGAGGCGTTCAGCAGCGGCAACCCCGCCAACGACTTCTCGCTGACCGACAGCCCGTACTCCGGCTCGGTCAACCAGAACGCCTCGACCACCGCGTCCGTCGCCACCTCGGTGGTCGCCGGCTCCGGTGAGAGCGTCACCCTCTCGGCCAGCGGCCTGCCGGCCGGGGTGAGCGCCTCCTTCAACCCGCCGTCCGTCACCGCGGGCGGTACCTCCACCATGACCCTGCAGGCGGCCGCGGGCGCCCAGCTCGGCACCACGGCGGTCACCGTCACCGGCACCTCGCCCTCCGCCACCCACAGCGCGCCCTTCACCCTCAACGTCAACCCGATCGGCAGCGGCGGCGGGATCGTCTCCGGCGGGACCTACGAGATCACCCAGGGCGCCCTCGCCGTGGACGACCCGGGTTCCTCCACCACGCCCGGCACCCAGCTGATCGTCTGGGGCCTGCACGGCGGCACCAACCAGCGCTGGGTCTTCACGCAGAACAGCGACGGCAGCTTCCAGGTGAAGAACGCCCTCTCCGGACTCTGCGCGGACGACTCCGGCGGCTCCGCCAACGCGGGCTCCCCGATCGTCCAGTGGACCTGCACCGGCAACAACAACCAGCGCTGGTCGGTGACGCCTAGCGGCTCGTCCTACGCGCTGGTCAACCGGTCGAGCGGCCTGGTCCTGACCGCGGGCGGCAGCAGCAACGGCGCCACCCTCACCCAGCAGCCGAACACCGGTAGCGCCCAGCAGAGTTGGGGCTTCACCAAGGTCGGCTGACCGTCCCCGGTAATACCGAACCGATAAAAAGGTGCCCGGCGGCCAACGGCCGCCGGGCACCCTCGGGGAACGGGATCAGCTGCAGTGCAGCTGCGCGTTCGCCCAGTCGGCGTGGTCCTCCGAGGGACCGTCACCGCCGTCGGCGACCACCAGTTCCAGCATCTTGGCGCCGGTGACGTCCACGTCCAGGGCCATCGTGCCCGTCGTGTGGGTGAGCACCGGGGTGGTGGTCAGGGTGCGGCCGTCGGCCCGCACCGAGAAGGCCACCGAGCCGTGGCCGACCTCGTCGTCCACGCCCACCTGGGCCGTCAGCCGGGTGCAGTGGCCGTCCAGCCGCAGCCCCACCACGCTGGTCGCGTTGGTGCCCAGGCCCGAGGCGTAGGTCGTACCGCCCAGCGAGAGGGTACGGCCGTCCCCGGAGCCGGAGCCGCCGTTGCTCATGTTCCGCTCGACCGGGCCCCAGCCGTTGGCCGAGTACGCGAACGGCAGTGCGCTGACCGCGGTGTCGGCGGTCGGCGGCTGCGTCGCGGCGGCCGGCAGCACCTCACGGGTGTCGGCCAGGTGCTTCGCGCCGCCCTGGCGGAAGTCCGCGACCGCGGTCAGCGCGGAGGACTGCGGCAGGGTGCCCGCGGGAGCGGTGACCTGCCAGCTCGCGGTGACCGACTTGCCCGGTGCGACCTTGCTGCCGGGCGCCGGGGTCTGCGGGACCACGGTCCAGCCGCTCGGGGCCTGCAGGGTGATCGCGGCCGAGTTGGCCTCCGCGGCGCCGGCCGGCACGGCCAGCGTGGCGCTGACCGTGGTCTGCTCGGCCGGCGCGAGGTGCTCCGGGACGGCCAGCGCCAGCGTCGCGTTCGGCGAGGTCGGCTTGTAGAGGGCCGCCTGGTACTTCGGGCTGTTCACCTGGCCGACCTTGAGCGGGGACAGGTGGGTGCCGTAGGACTCCAGCGAGACCGTGCCCAGGCCCCCGGTGCTGCCATCGGTGTTCCAGACGGCGATCGCGATGGAGTTGGCGCCGTTCGGGTTGAGGATCCCGTTCGGGATCGGGTAGCTGTGCTGCGGGCCGAGGTCGTTGATGTACCGGCCGAGCTGCCAGCCGTTGACGAAGATCAGCGCCCGGTAGTGCCGCGCCGGGTCGTCGGCGATCTTCAGCCCCACCGAAGTGTCCTGGCCCTTGGGCAGGTTGAGGGTCGCCGAGGTGCGGTACCAGGTGACCCCCGGGGTCGGGTCGGCACTCGGCAGGGTGACCGGCGACCAGCTGGCGTCGGGGTAGCCCGCCAGCGTCATGCCCGTGCGCTCGCCGTACAGGCCGCCGGTGTTCATCGGGCCGCGCACCGGGTCGACCAGGTTCTCGCCGCCCAGGCTGCCCTGGATCCGCCAGGTGACGGGGGTGGTCGGCGCGCCGACCAGGGTGGCACCGGTCAGGCCGCGGGCCTCCTTGTGGGTGTCGTTGGCGCTCCAGTCCTCGTTGTGGCCGGAGTTCTCCAGCAGCACCGAGAGCACGTTGTCCGCGCCGTCCTTGAGGCTGCCGGCCGGGAAGGAGAACCGGTGCTGTCCGTCGCCGGTGCTGCCCAGGAAGGTGCCGTTCAGCCAGACCGAGTAGATCCCGGCGTTGCCGGTGATCGCGGAGAGGTCCACCGCGTCGGTGCCCGGCATGCCCTTGAAGTGCGCCCGGTACCAGACGTCACCGTGGTGGAAGCCGTAGTCGTCGGCGAACAGCACCGGCAGTGTCACCGGGGAGGTGGTGCTGTTGGAGGAGAGCTTGTCCGCCACCGTCCAGCTGCTGTCGTCGAAGGCCGCCTGGGACTCCGGCGACTGCGTGGACTGCTTCCAGCCGGTCAGCGCCGGCAGCGTCACGGACTGCGCGCCGGCCAGCTGGCCGAGACCCGAACCACTGGGCGTGGTCTGCAACTTGAGCGCCCGGCCGTTCCAGGTGGTCTTGCCGACCGAGCCCGCGAAGACCTCGACCGGTCCGGCCGAGTCGCTGTCGCCCGTGAGGGCCAGGGTGCCGTCGGCGGTGGTGGCGGCGCCGCGCAGCAGCGAGCTGCCGCGCACCAGCACCGGGCCGGCCGCGCTCTGGGCCTGCCAGAACTGCTCGGCCGTGGCGGTGTCCCCGATCAGCAGCAGCAGCGGGCGCTGGCCGCCGGTGACCAGGACCCGGGCCAGGCCCGAGTGCTGGTAGTTGAGCCGCAGGTCGCCGGTGGCGGCGTCCCAGGTGGTCTGCACGTTCCCGTCCAGCACCTGCACGGTCGGCTTCGCCTGGTAGTTGAGCACCGTCTCGCCGGACTGCCCCTGGCCGCCGTAGAGCACGGCCAGGTCGCGGCCGCCGGTGGTCAGGCTGGTCATCAACTCCGAGGTGGAGTACTGCAGTCGGCTCGCGCCGAGCTGGTAGCCGGCCACCAGGGTCTTGGACTCCCGGCCGGCCAGCGTGATGTCGGTGCCGGCCTGCTGCGGGACGGACGGGTAGCTGCGGGCCGCCGTCGAGGGCTGGTCGACGGCGTCCACCGCGACGAAGGCGCCGGAGGCCGAGGCGTTCTTCTGCCCGGTCGCGACGATCTTCAGGGTGTGCGCGCCGTTCGCCAGGCCGGCCGTGGAGTACTCCACCTGCTGCGGCACGGTGTTGGCCGAATAGCCGTCCACGGTGGCCACCTTGGCGCCGTCGAGGTAGACGTCGGCGAGGCCGTGGTTGGGCGCGGTGGAGGCGATCCAGCGCACCGAGGTGCCGGTGAACGGCACCGAGACGCTGGCGCCGGCGGTGTCGGTCCAGGACTCGGTGTGCTGGTAGTCTCCCCCGGTGTAGCTCGCCTCGGCGCCGACCTGGGTCCAGCCGCTGCTGTAGGCGAGCCGGCTGTCCTGGTCGTCGAAGGTGTAGCCGCCCTTGGTCAGGTCGACCGCGACGTGCGCGCCCACCGTCCCGTTCGAGCTGGTGGTGGCCTGCCGCAGGAAGTGGAACTGGGTACCGTCGTCCGGGTTCTGACGGACCGTCTCCACCACGTCCCGGGTGCTGGGCGCGGCGTTGGCCACCTGGTCGGTCTTGGTGAGCGACTGCGCGCTCTGCAGGAAGGAGCCGATCAGCTTGTCCTGCTGGTACTTGTCGTTGAGCTGGTGGTTCTCGCCGATCGCGGCGCCGTAGTCGTAGGAGGTGTAGACCACACCGGGGTCGCTCTGCCAGCCCCAGGAGGTGCCGCCCACGGCCATGTAGAGGTTCTGCATGGTGGCGCCGACGGCCATGTTGTTCTTGTAGAAGACGTTGGCGAAGTCGGCCCCGGTGAGCTGGTGGCACTTGTCGTAGCCCGGTCCGCCCCAGGGGTCGAAGGAGCCGCCCTGGAACTCGGCGGTGAAGATCGGCTGGTTCCCGGAGCGGCTGTACTTCGAGACGTCCGGCAGGTTGTTCCAGTGCGCCGGGTCCGAGCAGTTGAACCACTGCGGGTAGGAGTCGATGCCCTCGATGTCCACGGCGCCGGTCCCGCTGCTGAACGCGCCGTTGTTGTTCCCGGTGAACGGCACGGTGATCCCGTGCGCGCGGGCCGAGCTCTCCAGGTGGCTCATGTAGGCGCGGCCGTCGTTGCCGTTGTCGTAGTACTCGTTCTCGACCTGGTAGGCGATCACCGAGCCGGTGCCGTTGGTGAGCTGGTGCCGGGCCAGGATCGGGTCGATCTGGCTGGACCACTCGTCGACCGCCGCCAGGTAGGCCGGGTTGGTGCTGCGGGCCTTGCCGGGCAGGGTGTCGACCCAGGCGGGGAAACCGCCGTTGTCGGCCTCGGCGTTGATGTAGGGGCCGGGGCGGGCGATCACGTAGATCCCGGCCTCGGCTGCCATGTCGAGCAGCTTGTCCACGTCGCGCACGCCGGAGAAGTCGTACACCCCGGCCTTGGGCGAGTGGTACGCCCAGTCGAAGTAGATGGAGGCGGCGTTGAAGCCCGCGGCCTTCATCTTCTGCAGGGTGTCCCGCCACAGGTCCGGGCTGGGCAGGCGGTTGTACTGGAACTCACCGCTCCAGATGTAGGTGCGCTTGCCGTCGATCATCATCGAGTAGCCGTCGTAGCCGACCTTGTGGCTGCCGCTGATCGCCGGGGCGGGCGCGGCGGCCGGGGTTCCGGACGGGGCCGCGGTAGCGGGCGCACTGGCGCCGGCGGCGCTGGCGGGCTGCACGATGGCGGCCGTGCCACCGGCCGCCAGGGCCAGCGTGACGGCGGCGGCCAGTACTCTGCGGGTGGGTCTGCCGGGGGGGCGCGGGGGCAGTTCGTTGGACATGGTGCGGCTCCTGAAGTGGAGGTGGGAGTCAGGGGCTGCCGGTGCCGGGCGCGGGAACATCACGGCACCGGCAGCCCTTCGGCGGAACGACCGACCCTCACCGGCCGTCCGCCTGTCCCGTCGGCCCCCCGCTCCGGGCCGCCGCGTCGATGAGGCGACCCGGTTCGTGGAGCGGGGAATCCGACGGAAGCTCAATCGCCACGCCCGAAGGGGCAGGGCAGGTCCCGGGTCAGGCGGGTAGGCCGACCGCGCGCTCGCCGCTGCGGCGCTGCTGGATGACCACCGCGACCACCAGCAGCGCGCCCTGGGCGACGTTCTGCCAGAAGGCGTTGATGCCCTGGACGGTCAGGCCGTTCTCCAGGCAGCCGAGCAGCGCGACGGCCAGCAGCGTGCCCCCGACGCCGCCCTTGCCGCCCTTGAGCGCGCAGCCGCCGAGCGCGGCGGCGGTGATCGCCTTGAGCTCCAGGCCCTCACTGCCCGAGGTCGGCTGTCCGGAGCCGGTCCGCGCGGTGAGCAGGATGCCGGCCACCGCGGCGACCATGCCGATCAACGCGTACACCGAGACCAGGTACTTGTTGATGCTGATGCCCGCCAGCCGGGCGGCGGTGTCGTTGCCGCCGATCGCGTAGATGTTGCGGCCGATGTCGGTGTACTTCAGCAGCACGTGCACCGCCAGCGCCACCACGATCAGGATCCACACCATCACCGGCAGCCCGGCGAGCTTGCCGCGGCTGAGGAAGACGAAGAAGCCGTCGTTCAGCACGTAGCCCTGCGCGGAACCGCCCGAGACCAGCTGCGCCACGCCCTTGTACGCGGCCAGACCGGCCAGCGTGGCGATGGTCGGATTGACCCGGCCGTAGACGATGACCAGGCCGTTGAACACACCGACCACCACGCCGACGCCGATCGCGGCGGCGATCCCCATCAGCGGGTTGGCGCCGGCCGAGGTGAAGGCCATCGCGCTCACCACCGAGGCGAGTCCGGCCTGCGAGCCGACCGAGATGTCCAGGCCGCCGCAGATGATCACGACGGTCTGCACCACGGCCAGCAGCCCGGTGATGGTGGCCGCCTCGGCGATCACCTGCATGTTCGACAGGCTGAGGTAGTTGTCGTTCAGCGTCCCGAACAGGGCCAGCACCAGGACCAGGGCACCGATCAGGCTGAGGTTGGTGCCGCCGAACCGGGAGAGCAGGGACGGCCGGTGCGGGGCGGAATGCTTCACGGCCGGCCGCGGGGTCGTGGTGGTGCTCATGCGCTCCTACTTTCGTTACTGAGGTCATCGGCCATCGCGAGCGAGAGGATCCGCTCCTCCGTGGCCTGCGCGCGGCTGAGTTCGCCGGTGATCCGCCCGCCCTGCATCACCAGGATCCGGTCGCAGAGGCCGAGGATCTCGGGCAGTTCGGAGGAGATCACCAGCAGCGCGACGCCCTCCTTGGCCAGGTCGGCGATGATCTGGTAGATCTCCGCCTTGGCGCCGACGTCGATGCCGCGGGTCGGCTCGTCCAGGATCAGCAGCTTGGGCTTGTGGGCCAGCCAGCGGGCCAGCACCACCTTCTGCTGGTTGCCACCGGAGAGCTTGCGCACCTCGTTCTCGATCGAGGGCGTGCGCACCCGCAGCCGGTCGGTGTAGCTCTGTGCCAGCTTCCGCTCGGCCGAGCGCCTGACGAACCGCCAGCGGCGCAGCCGCTCCAGCACCACCAGGGAGGTGTTGTCGCGGATCGAGCGGTGCAGGAAGAGCGCCTGCGCCTTGCGCTCCTCGGGAGCCAGGCCCAGGCCCGCCTTGATCGCCTCCCCCGGCCGGCCCGAACGCAGCCGCTTGCCGTCCAGGGTGACCGTCCCGGAGTGCACCGGCAGGTCGCCGGCCAGGGCCAGCGCCAGCTCGGAGCGCCCGGCCCCGATCAGCCCGGCCAGCCCGACCACCTCGCCGGCCCGCACCGTCAGGCTGACCTCGCGCACCTCGTCGGTGGTGACCTGGTCGACCGTCAGGACCTCGCGGTCGGTGGCGACGTTCTGCCGGACGAACATCTGCGAGAGGTCGCGGCCCACCATCAGCCGGACCAGTTCGCTCTCCGTCGCGGTGCTCGCGTCCAGCACCCCGGCCAGCGCGCCGTCGCGCAGCACCGCGATCCGGTCGGCGAGTTGGAAGATCTCCTTCATCCGGTGCGAGACGTAGATCACCGCCACGTCCTGCTCGCGCAGCCGGCGGATCAGCGTGAAGAGCGCCTCCACCTCCTGCTCGGAGAGCGAGCTGGTCGGCTCGTCGAACGCGATCACCTCCGCCTGGTCGGTCAGCGCCCGCAGGATCTCGACGAGTTGGCGCTGAGCCGGGGTCAGCTCGGAGCCCAGCAGGTCCGGATCGAGGACCTCGGCGAAGCCGAGCCGCTCCAGGTCGGCGTTGATCCGGCGCCGCAGCTCGGCGCGGTCCAGCCGGCGGCCGGCCCCGCGCGGCAGGGAGCCGGCGTAGACGTTCTCGGCGACCGAGACGTGCGGGATGATCTCCGGCTCCTGCGGGATGATCCGGATCCGCGCGCCCCTGGCGGCGGCCGGCGAGCCGAACTGCACCGGCCGGCCGCCGACCAGGACGGTGCCGTCCGTGGGCTGGTGATCACCCGTCAGGATCTTCAGCAGGGTGGACTTGCCGGCCCCGTTCTCGCCCATCAGGGCGGTCACCTGGCCGGCCGGGAAGTCCAGCGTGACCCCGCTGAGCGCCTGCACGGCGCCGAACCGCTTGGTGAGGCCGCGCACGCCGGCCCCGCTGGTGGTGATCAGCTGCACTGGACACCCGCGGTCTGCCAGGTGGTGGGGTCGACCATGGTGGTGGGGGCGAAGGCCTCGGCGGGGGAGTCCTTGCCGTTCTTGAGCTTGTCGTACATGGTCTGCACCGCGAGGGCGCCGACGTCCTTGCCGTTGATGAACAGCGCGGCCTTCATACCGGACGGCTTGCCACTGCCCCAGTCCTTGCACGCCAGGTACGCGCCCAGGCCCACGCCGATCACGTTGTCAGCGCTGATCCCGGCGTTCTCCGTCGCCGTCACCCCACCCTGCACGTTCTCGTCATTGCAGCCCCAGATCACCCAGTGCTTGACACCCGGGTTCGCCGTCAACGTCGCAGCGATCTTGTCCTGCGCACCCGTCGGCGTGTTGTCCGTCGCCACATCGATGTTCTGCACCGTCGCACCCGAACCCGTCGTGAACGCGTCCTTCGCCGCCTTCACCCGGTCACCACAGACCGTCACATCCTGCTTCCACGCCGAAATCGTCCGCGTGTCCGCCGCGCTCCAACCCGCCTTCTTGTACTCCTCGGCCGCACGCTTACCGACCTCCCCACCCATCTGCGCACCCGAGAACCCGATCCGCGGCACCAGATCCGACTTCCCACACGACGCCGGCGCCGGACCCGTCGTGCAGATCTGGTCGTCCGACGTCAGCAACGCGACCTTCCCGTCCTTCGCCGTCTGCACCACCTGCGGACCAACCGCCGGATCCGGCACCACGATGATCAGACCATTGGACTTCTGCGCGATCGCCGACTGCACCTCACTGACCGTCTTGTTCGCGTCATTACCCAGGTTCACGACCTTCAGATCGACACCCAGCTCAGCAGCCTTCGCCTTCGCACCGGCCGCCTCACCGATGAAGTACTCCTGATCCCCCTGCTTCTGCAGATACGTCATCGAGATCTTCCCCGACACCGGAGCCACCGAAGCACTCCCCTTCGCAGACTCCTGACCAGTCGAACAAGCCGTCAGACCAAGAGAAAGCAGCAGACCAGTAGCAGCCGCCACACGACGGTTGAGGATGCGAGACATGATGACTCCTTGAGGAAGGGCGAGGGACACCCAGGGAGGGCGCGGGTTGCGGTGCCATGAACCGCGGGTTACGACGGCTTCTGCGCGAACGGTGCGGAGCCTGGGGGGCATCCGCGAGAGACTGGCATCCATTGGCAGGGGTGGGGCCGCCGAATGACTCAAAACTCAACATATTCAAACGGTGTGCAACACATGACACTCTTGTTGCGCCCCGGCGTCAAGCCTGTGACGCGAGGCGAGATCGGCTTGTGACATTGGCCGTGGGATCACCCTTCGCCCGTCCCCCCACCGTCCGACCAGGCACGGGCCTCCTCGGGGGCCGCGGCTGCCGGATCCCGATGTTCGAACTTGTCGGCTTGCGCGACCATTTACCCGCAGAACGCCGCCGCGTCTCCTCCGTCAGGCCTGATGGAGGAGACGCGGCGGCGACGGCCGGAGGCCCCGACGGTCCCGGCGGTCCTCGGCGCCCCTCGGCCGAGCCGGACGGCTCCCGGAGCGCGGCTTCGGGGCTGCCGCCGCCGGTCAGCCGATCTTCACCAGCTTCCAGCGCTGGTTGGCGCCGCCGTTCCAGGGCCACTGGACGGCGTGGGCGCCGTCGCCGATCGAGCCCCGCTGACGTCCACGACGTCACCGGTCGCCCGCGACTCCAGGGTGTAGCCGCCCCCGTCCGACGGGCCCAGCAGCCACTGCTGGCCGGCGCCGCCGTCGGGGGTCCACAGCTCCAGCTGGGTGCCGGGCATGGTGGTGGCCGCGGGTACGTCCAGCGCCTTGCCGCTCCGGCGCACGCCGCCGTCTCGAAGGCGCCGTTCATCGAGGCGAAGTACTTCGCCTCCCGGCCCGCCGCGGAGCCGGCCAGGCTGTCCGCGTACGGCAGCGCGAGCACGGCGCGCCGCGGACCGGCCGCCGAGCCCGCGCCCTGGCCGGTCGTGGTGGTGGTGACGGTGTAGACCCGCCCGGGCTGCAGGGTGAGCTGGTACGTCCCGCCCGTGGCGGTCAGGTCCGGCGCGTCGGCCGTGCTGGAACAGGTGGTCATCGCCGACAGGTAGCCGCAGGGGTAGTGGGTGCCGATGACGTCCACGGCCGAGTTCAGCGCGGCATTCGAGCGCATCGCGGTGGCGATGCCCCAGTCGGAGTCCGCACCGACCACCTTGATCACGGGTCTGAAGGGGTCTTTCACGGGTGGTCCCTCCGTGACGGTGCGGGAGTCGGCGGGCCGCACGCCGACCTCATCGAGGTTGGTAAACTGTGAGGAATTGTTTGCCGTGGGTTAACCAATACGACCAAAATCGAACGCTAGGGTGTGTGATGGTGCACCGTCAATGGATCTGCCTGGACTGGCGCATGACAGCCCGTCAGGATCGCGCGCCCGGCAACTCCGGCGCGGACGAGGTCACTTGGCTCCACCGTCCGGGCGGACGTGACGGCGGTCCCTGGCGCGCCCGATCGCGGGCCGCGCCGGACGGTCGGCGGTGATCGTGTCGCTTGACGTTGGCCGGCGTTAGTGATGATGCGCTTCCGCGGCGTGGGCGGGGTCTGTGGTCACCCGTCACACGCGCGCAGGGCGCGGCAGCCCGTCGGACACGGGCGGGCGTCGGAGCAGCGGGCGGGGACGCCGGGCAGGGGCGTCTGGCCGGGACGTCAGATCGGGACTTCAGGCCGGGAGGGACGCGGGCGCGATGACGAGTTCGCCGACCGCCTCCGCGAGCACCGCCCGCGCCCGCGCGGGCAGTCCCTCGTCGGTGACGAAGCAGTCCACCTCGTCCAGCCGCGCGAAGCTGCTCAGCCCGATCACGCCCCACTTGGTGTGGTCCGCCACCACGGCGACCCGGGCGGCGGCGGCGATCAGGGCGCGGTTGGTCTGCGCCTCGGCGAGGTTGGGCGTGGTCAGGCCCGCCTTCTCGGACACGCCGTGGGCGCCCAGGATCAGCAGGTCGACGTGGATCGAGGTCAGCGCCTGGTCGGCGATCGCGCCCACCAGGGCCGCCGAACGGGTGGGGGTGCCACCGGTCAGCAGCAGCACCGGGGCGTCGGCCCGCTGCTCGCCGGTGGCGGCCAGCACACCGGCCACCGGCAACGAGTTGGTGACGACCGTCAGGTGAGGCACATTCAGCAGCAGCGCGGCGATGGCATGCGTCGTCGTCCCCCCGGACAGCGCGATCACGCTGCCCGGCGTCACCAGCGCCGCGGCCGCGGCCGCGATGGCGGCCTTGGCACCCGACTCCAGCGAGGACTTCGCCTCGAAACCCGGCTCGTCGGCCCGCGCCCCCGTCAGCGCCATCGCGCCGCCGTGCACCTTCTCCAGTACCTTGTCGCGCGCCAGCGCGTCCAGATCACGCCGCACGGTCATGTCGGACACGCCCAGCCGGGCCGCCAACTCGGCCACCCGCACGACGCCCTCACGGTTCACCAGATCCATGATCAGCGCGCGGCGCTGCGGAGCCAGCATCCCTTGGTCCGCCACGGTTTACCCTCTTCCGAGCCGGTGGGCGCGATCGCGCCCACTCCTGGAAGGGCAGGTTACCTGGGCGCCGACCATGGAATCGCAGCCAGGTCCCCCAGGCCCCGGCCGAGCCGGGCTTCCGCGTGCTCCTCAAGGCGCCACTCATCTCCTGGGAAGTCGTAGGGAGGTGCGGACGGCCAGTGGCCGGCCGGGATCCGGAGAGCCCCGGCGCCTGCGGTCAGAGGCCCTCGATCCTCCAGTCCTGGCTGACCGCGCCGTTGGCGGGCGACTGGACGACCGGGGCACCGTCACCGGCGGAGGCGTTGTTCACATCGAGCGACAGGCCGCTCGACACGTTGACCACCTGGTAGTAGCCGCTGGTCGCGGCGGGCAGCAGCCGCCACCACTGGTTGGGGCTGCGGGTGTCCGTCCACTGGTCCAGCAGCTGGCCCTGGACGGTGGAGGCGCCGGGGTCGTCCAGGACCTTGCCGCTGTTCAGGTTGGACAGGCGGAAGGAGCCGTCGTAGTCGGGCAGCAGCTTCCACTGCTGGTTGACCGCGCCGGACCACGGCCACTGGATCACGGCACCGCCGTCGGCGCCCGAGGCCCCCGAAACGTCCAGGACCTTCCCGCTGTTCCGGTTGACCACCCGGAAGGCACCGGTGAGCAGGCTCAGCGTGATCCGGGTGGAGACACCCGCGACCAGCGAGACCGTCCTCGCGTGCCCGCCGAGCGAGGAGGGGGCGACGGTCGCGGTACTGGCGACGGAGGTGATGCCGCGGCGGCAGACGAGCGTGAGGTTCTGGGTGATGTCCGAGGTGAGGGTGACGGTCGTGGTCCGGGCCGCGGTGTCCCAGCTGAGGCTGTCGACGCGCACCCGGCACCGGCCCCGGACGCCCGTGATGGTGCCCTTGGCGAGCTGGTCGGGCAGCGCCGGCAGGAGTTCCAGCAGGCCCGGCCGGCTGTAGACCAGCGCCTCGGCGAGGACGGCCGGCAGGGTGTTGGCGGCGTCGCAGTTGTAGATGGACAGGTTGGGGTTGTGGGAGGTCATCAGCGAACGCCACACCATGTTGTTGCCGAGGATCTTCCGGATGTTGTCGTAGACCCCGGCCCCGTCCTTGAGCCGGGCCCTGGCCAGCGCGCGGTGCAGGCTGCCGTGCGCCGAGTAGTTCTCGTCGCCGCGCAGGTCCAGCGCCCGGCCGGCGGTGCGGACCAGGTCGGGCCGGTCCTCGGGGTTGATCTCGTGCAGCGGCCAGGCACCGTAGAGGTGCTGGACGTGCCGGTGGTTGTAGCGGTCGGTCAGCCCGGGCCAGGACCACTCGGCGAGCGCGCCGTCGCCGTTGACGGTGTAGTCGGGCAGCCTGGCCAGCAGGGCGGTCCAGCGGGCCACGCCCTGCCCGCTGCCCTGTTCGACGTTCAGCGTGTTGGCCGCGTCGACGGCGGCCCGCAGGGCGTGCCGGCCGGCCATGATGTCGCCGGTCGCGTTGACGGACAGCATCTGGCCGGTGCTGGACGGCGAGTTCTCCATCGAGAACGACGGCACGAAGACCACCTTGCCGGTGGCGTCGGTCCGGGTCAGGAAGTCCTCGTAGAAGAGCGCGAGTTCCATCAGCGCGGGGCCGAGCTTGCCCTGCAGGAAGGCGGTGTCACCGGTCACCTGGTAGTACTCCAGCAGCGGGTACAGCAGCCAGTCCGCGCCACCGGTCCAGCACTGGCCGGGGAAGTCGGTGCCGTTGAAGTGGAGCATGTGGCCGTACTCGCCGTCGGTCCGGGTCGGGGCGAGGAAGCCGCGGGCGCCGTAGATGTTGGCGGCGTTGTCGCGCCAGGCGGCGAGCTGACCGAGGATCAGGTCGAAGTAGCCCTGCATGGCGTTCCCGTAGCTCAGGATGTTGCCGCCGGCGACCTGCAGGTTGATGTTGGCGTCGGTGGTGAAGTCGTCCGCCCAGGCGCTGTTCCAGGCACCCGACCAGATTCCGGTCAGGCGCGGCGGCAGTACCCCGCTGGAGCTGACGAACAGATACCGCCCGGAGTCGTACATCCGCTCCAGCAGCGCGAGGTCGACGGCCCAGCTGTTGCTGTTCTGACGCGCCGTCAACTCGCTGGTGGACAGCTGGCGGTCGGCGGCGGAGACGTTGAGGTCGAGGGTGGAGCCGTCGTACATCGCCTGGTGCAGCGGCGCGTGCCGGCCCAGCAGGGTGGCGTAGTCGGCGGTCAGGGCGGCCAGCGCCGTCTGCAGCGGCTTGGCGCTCCAGCCGGTGGAGGTCTCGTACCGGCCCAGCTTGGTCAGCAGCAGCACCTTGGTGGCGTTGGCGACGACCAGCGTGGCGCCGTGGGCGGTGACGGACGCCTTGCTGCCGCTGACCACCACCCGGGTCACCCCCTCGTACCCGAAGGCCCCCTGCCCGGCGGGGTAGGTGCCGCGCAGGTTGAGGTAGCCGTCGCGTCCGCTCAGGGAGGCGAGGGTGGTGTAGCCGACGGTGGCCGGCACCCCGTCGAGGGCGGTGTTGACCGTCAGGGTGGTGTCGACGGTCCGCCCGGTGGCCGGGAGCAGCTCGTGGACGATGACCTTGTCGGCCCGGGAGGTGAAGGCGTGCCGCTTCCAGGTGCCGGAGCCGTCGGTCCAGGTGTGGGTGACCTCGCCGGTGCGGAAGTCGGTGATCCGGGCGTAGTTGTCGGTGGCGGTCATCCCCGGGGTGCTCAACTGCAGCTCGTACCCGGGGTGGAAGGTCTGCGTCCACTGCAGCGACCAGCCGGCGGCGAACGTTCCGGACGCACCGGTGTAGTCACCGGCCAGCGCCGCGTCCCGCACCGAGGAGAGCCGGCCGGCGATCGTGGGGGGAGCCAGCGTGCGGGTTCCGTTGGGCAGCACGAAGCGGTGGTGGTTGAAGACCATCTTCTCCAGCACCGGGGTCCCGTACAGCACCGCGCCGTACTCGCCGTTGCCGGTGAGGAAGCCGTCGGTCCACGCCGTGGCGGCCGTCGTGTCGTAGATACCCCGCTGCGGCAGGGTGACCTGGGGAGGTACGGCGGCCGAGGCCCTGGTCGACAGGGCGCCGGCGGGAAGGACGACCGCGCCCGCGGTCAGCGTCGCCGCCGTGATGAAGCGCCTGCGGCCGATGGGTACGTCAGGGAGGCTCATGGTGGTGGTTCCTTCGCCGGGTGGGGGCATCAGGTCTCAGCGCGAGGGCGGGTGCGTCACGGGTGGGGTGAACCGCGCGCTGTCTCGTCAACCACGTTGATTTGCGTCGGAGCGGAAGCGGCAAAAGGCGCATGGTTGCGCTGCCATCCGGCGAAATAGTGCTGCACGGTTGACTTTGGTGTCAATATCTGTGCGCATGTGTTTATTT
>FTKT01000226.1_pt3 | contig 61858 bp, 54 predicted proteins | sample 1658271 | NCBI WGS metagenome assembly FTKT01 (sample SAMEA3914811, study PRJEB12502) | metagenome | biome: forest; material: soil | place: Canada | collected 2011-08-04 | depth 0.3 m | reverse complement strand
CCGGCGGTGCCGGTGCCGTACGCCGCGGCGCAGCCGGTGCCGGTCTCGTCCGGCAGTACCAGCAGGCCGTCGCGCAGGGCCGCGCGCGCCGCCAGCAGACGGGCCAACTCCTCGGCGCCGAGGGCGAATCGCTCCTCGCCGGTGAGCTGGGCCAGGTCCAGCAGGAACTCGCCGTCACCGGCCAGGCCGTGGCAGGCGCTGCTGCCGCTGTGCCAGCGGTCGGCCAGCACGGCGAGTCCGGCCGCCACCGCGAGCTCGCGCGCCGCCGGGTCGCCGGTGGCCCGCCAGAGCCGGATCAGGAAGCTGCCCACTCCGGAGGAGCCGCTGCACCAGTGGGTGAGTCGGACCGTCGCGGGGTCGCCGGCGCTCTGCGGCCAGCGGGCGGCCTCGCCCTGGCGGCGGGCGGTGGCCGCCAGCGTCCGCCCGGCACGCTCGGCGCCGGCCAGCAACTCCGCGTCCCCGGTGGCCTGGTGGGCCGCCAGCAGGAAGGCGCCGACGCCGGCCACGCCGTGGCCGTAACCGAGGTGGGTGATGCCGGCCAGGCTGGAGTCGAATCCCTTCGGCACCGGCCAGACCGTGCCGTACGGCTCCTCGGTGGCCGCCGCCAGCAGGCCGCGGGCGCACTGCAGGACGGCCGCCCGCTCGCCGAGCCGCAGGTGGAGCAGGCCGGCCCCGGCCGCGCCGTGGCAGACGTCGGGGTTCGGCCAGGTCAGCGGCACCTGCGCGGCCAGTCGGCGGGCCCGGGTGGCGAGTTCCGGGTCGGCCAGCGCCTCGGCGGCGTCCAGCAGGGCCCAGGCCGGGCCGGAGCGTCCGAAGTGCAGGCCCGGCAGTGCCACCGGCTCGGCCGCGCAGCGCCGTTCGATCCAGTCGGCGGCCAGCCGCGCGGTCCGCGCCGTCTCCTCACGCAGCCCGGCTGGCAGGCCCTCGGTGGCAGTGGCGCGGGCCAGCACCGCCAAGACGCCGGCCGCGCCGTGCTGCACGTTGCACGGGTCGGTGAGCTGTCCGGCCGGGACGGTCGGCCACAGGCGGTCGGGGCGCTGCGGGGTGGCGGTGGCGAGCAGGTGGCGCAGCCCGTCGTGCAGGAGGCGGTCCAGGGGGTGGTCGGGTGTGTGGTCGAGCGGCTGTGCGGCTTGTCGGTCGGCCTGGTGCCCGGCCCGGCGCTCGGCTGGATCTCCGGTCGGCGTGTCGGGCTGCGCGACGGTCAGCGTGCCGGGGTGCGTAGCGGGTTCCGTGCCAGGCCGTGTGGCGGGTTCCGTGTCGGGCTGCGCGGCGGCTTCGAGGCTCGCGCGGACCTGGGCGAGTCCCCAGCGGGCCGACGGGTCCTCGGCGCGCAGGCCGAGGGTCGCGGCGGCCAGCCGGCGCGCCGTCAGTCCGTCGCGAGCGGCCAGCGCCAGCCAGCGGCCCAGGCGCTCGGCGACGGGCCGGGCCGCCGGCAGGTCCTCGGGGAGCAGCGGGTCGTGGCCGGTGGCGAGCAGGAAGAGCAGCCCGCCGAGCGCGTACAGGTCGGCCTGCGGCCGCACCCGGCAGCTGCCGTACGGGACCTCGGCGTCCACCAGCGCCAGCGGTCCGGGGGTCTGTTCGGGGGCGCGGTAGCCGGGCGTCCCGGCGGAGCCCGCGACACTGTCGGCAGGGCGGGCCAACTCCAGGTCTACCAGGCGTAGTTGTCCGTCCGGCTGGACCATCACATTGCTCGGCGAGAGATCCCGCAGCACCAGGCCGGCCGCGTGCACCCGCTCGACCAGCGTGACCAGCGCCAGCGCCATCGGACCGGCCTCGGCCCACGGGACGTCCGGGGCGCCGTCCCGGGTGAGCCGGGCGGCCACCCAGCCGCTCAGCGGCTGTCCGGGTATCCGCTCCTGGACCAGCAGCAGCGAGTCGTCCTGCTCGATCAGCCCGAGCGGCCGCGGGGTGAGCTGCTGCCCGGCCAACTCGGCCAGCAGGCGTGCTTCGTGGCGCAGCGCGCTGCGGGCGTCGGTGCCCGCGCGGTCGACCTCGATGCAGGCCCGGGCCTGCTTGACCACCACCGGCTCGCCGGTGCGCGTGTCGGTCCCGAGGAAGACCCCGCCCTTGGTGCCGTGCCGGACGGCCGCGGTGAGCGCGTACCGGTCGCCGACCAGCACGCCGGCGCGGCGCGCTCCGTCGGCCGGCCTCGTCGGCTCGGTCGGCTTCGTCGGCTTCGCCGGCGCGGTCGACTCGATGCGCTTGGCCGACCCCCTCCCCTCGAGGGGATCGACCGCCCAGGGCGGACATCGGTAGCTCGCCCCCCGGACGTCCTCGGCCCGCTCCCCGCCCGGCCCGCGCAGCACCGAGCGGTACGCGCCGTCGTTGCCCAGCTCGGCCCGGGCCGCGAAGGCCCCGTACCGGTAGTGCACCCGGCTGCCCGGCGCGAACGGTCGGTCGGAGAGCACCACCGGCCCGGGCATTCCCTCCGTCGCCCGGTGCAATTCCTCCGCGAGACGCCCGAATTCCCGTTCGTCGCCCGGATAGAGGGTGATGAATTTCCCCGCCGAACCGCGCTCGCTGTTACGGGAATTGATCTGGTGCAGCCGCTCCCGGTCGGCGGCGAACTTGAAGACGCACGGATTGTCGGCGACCACGCCGGCCACCGCCGAGAGCACCTCGGCCGCGACCGTGCTCGCGGCGCTGACATGAATCTTCCAGCCCTGCGCGGGCAGGCCCGCGAGGTTTCCGGGCGGCCGGACCGTGCACCAGAAGCTGTCGAAAGCGACCCCCCAGCCACTCTCGACACCCCAGCCCCACGCCCCGGTCACGGCCACGGCCGCCCGTACCACCTCCACCAACGTGTCGTCCGCAGGTGCTCCGGACCGCCACGCCTCGTCCGCCGAACCGGCCCCCCCGGCCATCCGCAGCGGTGTGCCCGCCCCCAACTGCTTCACACCCCTGTGCATCCCATGGCTCCGGATCCGGTCGTCGGAAGTGCTTCAGGAGAAGTCCGGCCGCGCTGCCGCCGATCGCCGTGAAATCCCTTCAACGGCGCGGAATCCGGCAGAGCGCCTCTCGAACAGGCCCCCCGGCCTGAGACTCTCCCGCCCGAGACCCTCCGGCCCGATGGCGGGTGCGGAGGGACAACTCTCGTTCGCACCAGTGAAGTTACTTTCCATTCCGGTGGCCGCTCAACGAGAACGCGGTCACTTCACTCTTAAGGGTGATCCGGACTCGTTTTCCGCCGCGTGCCCCTGCGGCGCTGTGCCCGGGTACGCCCGGGCCCCGCCGCCGCGCGGAGATCGGCGGGCCACCGGAACGGGCGCCGAGTGCTCCCGCGCGCCGGTTGACGGGCAGCTGTACGGTGCGCCCCGGCGGCCGCCGACCCGTGCGGTCCCGGCCGCGCGGTAGTCTCAACGGGTGCCGAAACTGTCCGACGTCATCAGCGTGCTCGAAGAGCTCTACCCGCCGCGGTGGGCGGAGTCCTGGGACGCCGTCGGCCTGGTCTGCGGCGATCCCGCCGACGAGGTGCGCCGCGTGCTGTTCGCCGTCGACCCCGTGCAGGCGGTGGTCGAGGAGGCCGTGGAGTGGGGCGCCGACCTGGTCGTCACCCATCACCCCCTCTATCTGCGCGGCACCACCAGCGTCGCCGCGACCGGTTTCAAGGGACGCGTGGTGCACACCCTGATCCGGTCCGGCATCGCGCTGCACGTCGCGCACACCAACGCCGACCACGCCGACCCCGGGGTCTCCGACGCGCTGGCCGAGGCGGTCGGCCTGCGGATCACCGGCCCGCTGGTGCCGGACCCGGCCGACCCGGCGGGCCGCCGGGGCACCGGCCGGATCGGCGAGCTGCCCGAGGCGCTGCCGCTGGCCGCGTTCGCCGCCCAGGTGGCGGCCGGACTGCCGGCCACCGCCGCGGGCGTCCGGGTGGCCGGCGACCCGCAGCGGCCGATCCGCCGGGTCGCGGTCTGCGGCGGCTCCGGCGACAGCTTCCTGGCCGCCGTCCGTGAGTCCGGCGTGGACGCCTACCTCACCGCCGACCTGCGTCACCACCCCGTCTCGGAGGCCGCCGAGGCCTCCCCGGTCGCCCTGCTGGACGCGGCGCACTGGGCCACCGAGTGGCCCTGGCTGGCGCTGGCCGCCCGTGACCTGACGGCAGCCGCGGCCAAGCACGACTGGACACTGGAGACCAGAGTCTCCACCCGGGTCACCGACCCGTGGACGGCGCACGCACCGATGCCGTTCACCGGCGCCCGCTGAAACTTCCTCCCGCTCGACCTCTTCACCTCAGGAGCCCCCCGCTTGAACGCCGCGACCGCCGACCAGATCCGCCTCCTCGACCTGCAGGCCATCGACTCCAAGCTCGACCAGCTGGCCCACCGGCGCCGCACCCTGCCCGAGCACGCCGAGATCGACAAGGTCAACGCCGACCACACCGCGCTCAAGTCCCTGGTGGTCGCCGCCGACGCCCAGCAGAGCGACACCACCCGCGAGCTCACCAAGGCCGAGCAGGACGTCGAGCAGGTCCGCAGCCGGGCCGCCCGCAACCAGCAGCGGATGGACTCCGGCGCGGGCATCTCCGCCAAGGACCTGGAGAACCTCCAGCACGAGAACGGCTCGCTGGCCAAGCGCCAGTCGGACCTGGAGGACGTGGTCCTGGAGGTGATGGAGCGCCTGGAGTCCGCGCAGACCCGGGTCACCGAGCTCGGCGCCCGACTCGACCACTCCACCGTCGTCCTGAACGAGGCCCTGGCCCGCCGCGAGGCGGCCTTCGCCGAGATCGACGCCGAGGCCGCCAAGGTCGCCCGTGACCGCGAGACGGTCGCCACGGTGATCCCCGCCGACCTGCTCAAGCTCTACGTCCGACTGCGCGAGCAGCAGGGCGGCGTCGGTGCGGCCCGCCTCTACCAGCGCCGCTGCGAGGGCTGCCGGGTCGAGTTCGCCGCCGCCGACCTGAACGCCATCAAGGCCGAGCCGAAGGACGCCGTGGTGCGCTGCGACAACTGCGGCCGGATCCTGGTGCGCACCGCCGAGTCGGGTATCTGATCCGATGGCGGCCCGCAGGTTCATCGTCGAGGCGGACGGCGGCTCCCGGGGCAACCCGGGCCCGGCCGGGTACGGCGCGGTGGTCCGCGACGGCGACACCGGCCAGATCATCGCGGAGGCGGCCGAGTACATCGGCCGGGCGACCAACAACGTGGCCGAGTACAAGGGCCTGATCGCCGGCCTGCGGGCCGCCTACGAGCTGGACCCGTCGGCCACCCTGGACGTCCGGATGGACTCCAAGCTGGTGGTCGAGCAGATGTCCGGCCGCTGGAAGATCAAGCACCCGGACATGCAGCCGCTGGCCGCCGAGGCGCGCACCGTCTTCCCGCGCTCGCAGGTCGCGTACACCTGGATCCCGCGCGAGCGGAACAAGGACGCCGACCGGCTGGCCAACGAGGCGATGGACGCGGGCAAGGCCGGGCGGCAGTGGGAGCCGAAGGCGCGTGTGGCGGCTGGGGCTGTCGCGGGTGCTGCGGCTTCGGGTGCTACGGCTTCGGGTGCGGCTGCTGCGGGTGTCGCGGCCGGCGCGGGTGTCGCTCCGGTCGAGGAGGCGCTGCCCGAACCGGGCGCGCCCAAGGCGGGGTGGGCGGCTGCCGCCGACCTCGGCACGGCGACTACCTTCGTGCTGCTGCGGCACGGCGAGACTGCGCTGACCCCGGAGAAGCGGTTCTCCGGCAGCGGGGGCAGCGACCCCGAGCTCTCCGAGAAGGGCCGCTGGCAGGCCGAGCGGGCCGCCGAGGCGCTGGCCGCCCGGGGGACCGTCCAGGCAGTGGTCAGCTCCCCGATGCTGCGCACCCGGCAGACGGCCGAGGCCGTCGCGCTGCGCCTGGGGCTGGACCTGCGGATCGAGGAGGGACTGCGCGAGCTGGACTTCGGCGACTGGGAGGGGCTGACCTTCGCCGAGGTGCAGGAGCGTTACCCGGACGACCTGAGCGCCTGGCTGGCCTCCACCAAGGCCAAGCCGACCGGCGGCAGCGAGAGCTTCGCCACGCTGACCCACCGGGTCGGGATGGCCCGGGACAAGATCCTGGCCCGCTACCCCGGCAAGACGGTGCTGGTCGTCTCGCACGTCAGCCCGATCAAGACCCTGGTCCGCCTCGCGCTCGGCGCCCCGCCGGACTCGGTGTACCGGATGGAGTTGGCGGCCGCTTCGGTCTGCGCGGTGCAGTACTACTCGGACGGCAACGCGTCGCTGCGGCTGCTCAACGACACCAGCCACTTGCGCTGAGGGGTTTTGGCTGACGGCTGACAGATTTCAAAATCTGTCAGCCGTCAGTTGTTAGCTGCTATCTGTCAGTTGCTGGCTGTTGGCTGTCATCCGTTAGCTGCCAGCTGCCAGCTGCCAGCTGCCAGCTGCCAGTTGCCAGTTGCCAGCTGTCGTTCGTCGGCTGTTATCCGTCGACTGTCATCCGTCGACTGAACGGCGATGACTGAACAGCACAGCCGTCCTCAGTGGATCTCCGTCACCACGACGTCCAGCTGCCACGGCTTGCGCGCCGTCCCCTGCGCCGCGACCTCGACCGTGTAGCCGAGCCCGCGCAGCACGTCCAGCAACTCGCCGGGCGCCTGCGGCTCGGCGCCCGAGTTCAGCAGGTCCCGGACCAGCCGGCCCTTGGTGGCCTTGTTGAAGTGGCTCACCACGGTGCGCTTGCCGTCCCGCTCCTGCAGCACCCGCACGGTCGCGGTGCGGGCCACCACCTCACCGGCCGGCTTCCACGAGGCCGCGTACGCCGCGCTGCGCAGGTCCAGCACCAGCCCGCTCGCCTCGGCCGGCAGCACCTCGGCCAGCTCCCGCCGCCAGTACCCGCCGAGCGCCCCGAGCGGCGGCAGCTTCACCCCGCCCGAGCAGCGGTACGGCGGGATCCGGTCGCCCACCCGGACCGCGCCCCAGAGCCCCGAGAAGACCAGCAGCGAGCGCTCGGCCCGCGCGTAGGCTGCCTCGTCCAGCTTGGCCAGCCCCAACGCGTCGAAGAGCACCCCGGTGTAGACCTCGCCGGCCGGCAGCGTGCCGGCCGTCCGCAGCCCGGCGTTGCGGGCGATCTCCCCGCGCAGGCCCGGACTGAGCCCGAGCACCGCGGCGGCGGTGTCCTCGTCCCCCCGGCAGAGCTCCACCAGCGCGTCCAGCACCCGGCCCCGGGCGCCGGCCAGCGCCGGCAGCGACAGCGTCTCCAGATCCAGCGGCGCACCCTCCGTCACAGGGGCCTTGCCCTCGGACGGCGGCAACAGGACCAGGTACGGCATCTGCTTCTTCTCTCCTCAGCACGGCGGTTCGGTACAGCGTTCGGTACGGCGGTTCGGTGCGGCGTTCGGTACGGCGTTCGACAGGGCGGTTCGGTACAGCGGTTCAGCGCAGCCGCCCACTACGGGCACGCAGCGCCGAGCCCCGGCGCCGCAACAACTCCTCACCGCAATCTACCGGGGCCGCCGGATGCTTCCTTACGATGGAGGTTGGAGGAACAAACGATGTTCCATGTCGAGACGGTACGGATCGCGGCCCGGCCCGAGGCGGTCTGGGCGGTGCTGGTGGATGTCCAGGGCTGGCGCAAGTGGACGGCCTCGGTCGAGCTGGTGCGTCGGCTGGACCAGGCCGGGGAGTTCGGTGTCCGTTCGCAGGTCTGGGTCAAGCAGCCGAGCCTGCTGGGCGCGGTATGGAGGGTGACCGGGTTCGAGCCGGAGCGCTCGTTCGTCTGGGAGAGCCGCAGCCCCGGCGTGCTGACGGTGGCCGGGCACCGCCTGGAGGCCCGGGACGACGGCACCCTGGTCACCCTGGAGCTGCGCCAGAGCGGCCCGCTGGCCCCGGTCGCCGGCCTGTTCTTCGGACGGCTGACGCGCCGTTACCTGGCGATGGAGGCGGCCGGCCTGAAGGCGTACTGCGAGGCCGTGCGCTGAACTCTCGGCGTCGCACCGCGCGGTAGCCCGGTCGGCGCTCTACGCTGCCAACCATGCCCCGCCGACACCTGAGCGTCCGAGCCGCCGACTCCGCCCGGATCAACGCGGAGCTGGACGCGCTGCGCACCCGCCTGGAGATCCGCACCGAGTGGCCCGCCGAGGTCCTCGCCGAGGCGGAGGCGGCCGCGAAGAACCCCCGGCTGCCCGCCTACGACGCCACCGACCTGCCGCTCTTCACCCTCGATCCCCCCGACTCCCAGGACCTCGACCAGGCCATGCACCTGGCCCGCCGCCCCGGCGGCGGCTACCGCGTGCACTACGCGATCGCGGACGTCGGCGCCTTCGTCACGCCGGGCGGCGCGATCGACGCCGAGGCCCGCCGGCGCGTGCAGACCCTCTACTTCCCCGACCGCCGGGTCCCGCTGCATCCGGCGGTGCTCTCCGAGGGCGCCGCCAGCCTGCTGCCCGGCGAGCCGCGTCCCGCGCTGCTCTGGCAGATCGACCTGGACGCGGACGGCGCCACCGTGCTCGCCGACGTCCGCCGGGCCGTGGTCCGCTCGCGGCGCCGCCTCGACTACGCGGGCGTCCAGGGCGCCGTCGACCACGGCCGTCCCGACCCCCAGCTCACCCTGCTCGCCGAGATCGGCCTCGCCCGCGACCTGCAGGAACAGGCCCGCGGCGGGATCAGCCTGCCCGTCCCCGAGCAGGAGATCGAGGCCGGCGAACAGGGCTACCGCCCCGTCTACCGGGCCCCGCTGCCCGCCGACGGCTGGAACGCGCAGATCTCCCTGCTCACCGGCATGGCCGCCGCCGACCTGATGCTGGACGCCGGCGTCGGCCTGCTCCGCACCCTGCCCGGCGCGCCCGAGGCCGCCTACGCCCGGCTGCGCCGCGCCGCCCACGCGCTGTACGTGCCCTGGCCGCCCGAACTGCCGTACGCCGCGCTGATCCGCTCGCTCGACCCGCACCTGCCGCACCACGCCGCCTTCCTCAACGAGTGCACCAGCCTGCTGCGCGGCGCCGGCTACCGCGCCTTCGACGCCGCCCAGGGCCTGCTCACCCCCGCCGAACCCGGCCACGCCGCGCTCGCCGCCCCCTACGCGCACTGCACCGCGCCGCTGCGCCGGCTCGCCGACCGCTACGCCCAGGAGATCTGCGCCGCCGTCGCGGCCGGCGAGGAGATCCCGGACTGGGTGCGCGAGGCGCTGGCCTCGGTCCCAGCGCTGATGGCCACCGGGGAGCGCCGCGCCCACGAGGTGGAGCGGGCCTGCGTCGACCTGGTCGAGGCCGAGCTGTTGCGCGGCCGGGAGGGCGAGGACTTCGACGCCGTGGTGGTCGACCTGGACGAGAAGCACCCCTCGCGCGGCACCGTGCAACTGCGCGAACCCGCCGTCCGCGCCAAGTGCGAGGCCGCCCCCGAGCACCGGCTGCCGCTGGGCGAGCGGCTGCGGGTCCGCCTGACCGTCGCCGACCCGGTCACCCGCACCGTCCGCTTCGCCCCGGCCTGAGGTGGTGCTGCCGGTCCGTCCCGGCCTGAGGCCGCACCGTCCGCTTCGGCCCGGCCTGAGGTCGCACCGTCCGTTTCGCCCCGGCCTGAGGCCGCGCCGCCGGTCCGCGCGGGCCTGAGGCCGCACGCTGTCGGTCGGCCTCCTGCCGTTGGCCGGAGAGTGTGACAATGCCGGTGTGATCGAACCGACCACGGGGCCGACACCTCCGTCCACAGCCGACCTCACCCGGCGCCGCAGGCTGCTCGTGCTGGCGATCTGCTGCATGAGCCTGCTGATCGTCGGGCTCGACAACACCATCGTGAACACCGCGCTGCCCTCGATCCAGCACGACCTGCACGCGCCCGCCTCGGGTCTCCAGTGGATCATCGACGCCTACACGCTGGTGCTGGCCTCGCTGCTGATGCTCTCCGGATCCATCGCCGACCGGATCGGCCGCCGCCGGATCTTCCAGACCGGCCTGCTGCTCTTCGTCCTCGGCTCACTGCTCTGCAGCCTCGCCCCCAGCCTCGGCTGGCTGATCGCCTTCCGCGCCCTCCAGGCGATCGGCGGCTCGATGCTCAACCCGGTGGCGATGTCGATCATCACCAATGTCTTCACCGATCCGAAGGAACGGGCCCAGGCGATCGGTGTCTGGGGCGGGGTGGTCGGCATCAGCATGGCGCTCGGCCCGCTGCTCGGCGGGTTCCTGGTGGACAGCGCCGGCTGGCCGTCGATCTTCCTGATCAACGTGCCGATCGGCCTGGTCGCCTTCGCGCTGGCCGCCCGCTTCGTCCCCGAGTCCCGTTCCCAGCGCCCGCGCCGGCTGGACCCGGTCGGGCAGCTGCTCGCCGTCCTGATCCTCGGCGCCGGTACGGCCGCGATCATCGAGGGCCCGCGCCACGGCTGGACCTCGCCTGCCATCCTCGCCCTCGGCGCGCTCGCGCTGGCGGCCCTGGCGGCCTTCCCGCTCTGGGAGCGGCGCTGCGCCGAACCCCTGCTCGACCTGCGGTTCTTCCGCAGCGTCCCGTTCGCCGGCGCCACCGTCACCGCGGTCTGCTCCTTCGCCTCGCTCGGCGGCTTCCTCTTCCTCAACACCCTCTACCTGCAGGACGTCCGCCACTACAGCCCGGTGCTGGCCGGACTCTGGACGCTCCCGATGGCCGGACTGACCGTCGTCTGCGCGCCGATCTCCGGACGGATCGTGGGCGCCCGCGGCCCCCGGATACCGCTGCTGATCGCCGGCGCCGCGTTCTCGGCCAGCGCGCTGCTGCTCACCACCCTGACTCCCACCACCCCCGCCGCCCTGCTGCTGACCGCCTACGCGCTCTTCGGGCTCGGCTTCGGCATGGTCAACGCCCCGATCACCAACGCCGCGGTCTCCGGCATGCCGCGCACCCAGGCCGGGGTGGCGGCCGCGGTGGCCTCGACGAGCCGTCAGGTCGGCCAGTCATTGGGCGTCGCGGTGATCGGCACCGTCGTCACCTCGGCGGTCACCGGCCCGATGGCCACCGGCTTCGCCCCCGCCAGCCATGCGGGCTGGTGGATCGTCACCGGCCTCGGCCTCGCCGTCCTGCTGCTCGGCCTGTTCACCACCACCGCCCGGGCCCGAGGCACGGCCGCCCAGGTCGCCGCCCTCTTCGCGGCCGAGACCGCCCCGCCCGCCACGGGTGTCCGGCCCGCCCCCGCCGACCGGCTACGATGACCAGTACGGCGGAAGAGTCGGCCGGGCGGTCGCGTCGGGTCCTTCGGGACCCGCCGAGGAACGTCCGGGCTCCACAGAGCAGGGTGGTGGGTAACGCCCACCCGGGGTGACCCGCGGGACAGTGCCACAGAAAACAGACCGCCTGCGGCCTCGGCCACAGGTAAGGGTGAAACGGTGGTGTAAGAGACCACCAGCGACCGAGGTGACTCGGCCGGCTAGGTAAACCCCACCCGGAGCAAGGTCAAGATCGGCGCCTCCGGGCGCCGTGCGCGGATGTTCGAGGGCTGCTCGCCCGAGTCCGCGGGTAGACCGCACGAGGCTGTCGGCAACGGCAGCCCTAGATGGATGACCGCCTCCCCAGGCCGCGCAAGCAGCCCGGGAGACAGAACCCGGCGTACAGGCCGCCTCCATCCGCCGTACCAGGGGCTTTGCCCCCGGAAGGGCCTCTGACCTGCGTCGGAGGCCCTTTCCGATCTTTCAGGGGCTTGCCGAGTTAGGCGGCAAAACGTCCCTCGAAGGTCCCTCGGACAGAGTTGAAAGTCCCTGAAAAGTCCCCGAGAATGATCTTGTTTGACTGTCCCGGACCAGGCCCGATGCACCAGCATCTGGGCCGCCTCGTGGCCCTGGCCGACGCCATTTGCCTGGACGGACGCCTGGCATGAGACCGATACCTGGCAGTGGGTCAGTCGTGGTCGTACACGGTCACTGCGATGTTGCGTCCCGTCAGCCGTGCGAGGACCAGCGGTTCGACCCGCTCCCATCGGCCGCCTGCCAGTCCGCAGCCGATGCGGGGCATGTGGACGGATGCGCCGAGCTCGACTGCGCGTTCGGCGACGGTGTCCAGGGCGGTGTCGATGGCCTCGTAGCGCACGGGGACGCCCTTGCTGCCCGTGCGTATCCCGTGCTGGCCGACCATGTTGGCGACCCACAGCAGTCGGTCGACTTGCACCACCTGCACGGCTCCAAGACCGAAGTCGTTGCCCGCCCGCTCACGGTGCCATCGCCGGTACGCAGTCTCGGGCTCGGGCCAGCGTCGGGAGACGGCCAGGACGAAGCCCTTGCCCCAGCCGCCCAGGTCGTTGCAGACATGCGCGATCACCTTCGGGCCCTTGCCCAGCGGCGTGGTCGCATCGCCCCGCAGGTACTCGATCCCCGTTGCCATGCCGTGCACCGTAGTGGGCGGCACTGACAACGAGGCGGCGGATATCCACTCGTCCTCGGCTTGGGACGGCCACTACGGTGGGCAGCCGATCAGGTGAACGAAGGAGTGCACGATGCCCCAGGCAGATACGACGACGCTGTGGCGTCCGGCTGGCCCCGAGGAGCTCGCGCTGGTCGAAGCGTCGGGTTGGCGGGCCTGGCCGCCGCGCCTGCCCGAACAGCCCATCTTCTATCCGGTGCTCAACGAGGACTACGCGATCCGCATCGCGAGGGACTGGAACGTGCCTGCCTCCGGTGCCGGTTATGTGACTCGATTCGAGGTCGACGCCGAGTTCCTGGCGCGTTACCCAGTTCGTCAGGCGGGTGGTGAGACGATCTTGGAGCTGTGGGTTCCGGCAGAGGAGCTGGAGGAGTTCAACCAGCACATCATCGGCTCCATTGAGGTCGTCCACGAGTTCCGGTCGCAGGTGTGAACGTGGACGCGGCGCCGGTCCTCCTGGCGTCGGCGCAGCTGACCAGCACGACGGTGCTGCTCGCCGAAGCCGCCGCGCGGCGTGGCCTGGAGGTCGTGACGCTGGATGGTCCGCTGCCCCTGGAGGCGCTTACGGGCCGACTTGTGCATTGGTACGGCGGCCCGCTCCTGGCCGACCGGATCGCCAGTCGTCTGGACCTGGCGTTGTGGAGCCCGCCGACGACTGGCTCACCGGGCTGCCCGATGCGTTCACCGGTCGTCGCATCGAGTTGACCACGTTGTCGGAGGCATGGACCGCGCGTCGCCCGCTGTTTGTGAAGCCGCCGAGCGACAAGCAGTTCCCCGCAGTGGTCTATTCCGACGGCAGTCGGCTTCCTCGTGAGGGCGAGCGGATCGGCCCCGATACGTCGGTCCTGCTCTCGGAGGTGGTGACTTTCGCTGTCGAGTACCGGCTGTTCGTGCTGGATGGGCGGCTTGTCACCGGCAGCCGCTATGCCCGTTACGGACGTTTGGATACCGCCCGGCTGGACGGGAACATCGATGAGGCGGAGGTGCGCGCTTTCGCGGAGTAGTGTTCCCTGCCCGCTTTCGCGAAGGCAGGGCCCGTGCGAAACGGGGCGTGTGGGGTGTCCAGGACCAGGCGCTGCCAGCCGCAGAGCAGCGCGAAGTTCAGCGACTGACCGGCGGCGGCATCGACGTGGACCTGTCCCAGGGCCGCGAGCAGCCGCTGGGCCCGCGCCGGGTCGCGGGCCTTCTCCGCAGGCACGCCCCAGCGGGTTGGAAACCACGTCAGGACCTGCTCGCAGTGGCTAAACCAGGCATCCCCGGCCGTGGTGCGGTCGACCACGTGGGTGGCCAGGTGCACCGTGGCCCGCTGCCAAGTGAGGTGTCGATCCTCGGCGGGCAGCACGTCCAGGGGGAAGCGGTCGAAGCGCTCATCGCCTCGGTTCAGGGCCGTACCTGCCTCGTGGGCCCAGGCGATGACCTCGCTTAGCCGCAGGCCCCGGAGGGGCGGACAGGAACATCAGTGGCTGGGGCGAGCCCGGATACCACCCCGGGAGCCGACCGGGTTCGAAGGGACGCAGGCGCGGGTCGACCTCGTCCCAGGAGAGCACCTGAGGTGCCAGTTCGTAGACCACGACGGGAGCGTGCCACGCCCTCCAGCGGACGCTCCCACGGGTTGAGCGAGCCGTGTCCCGGTCAGCTGCCGAACCGCAGCCGCTGGTAGCGATCCCACTGCTCCTGGGCGGTGCCGGCGGCGAAGAAGTTGCGCAGCAGCACCTCTTCAGCATGGTGCTCTCCGCCTTGTCGCTGCCGCGCCGGTAGCAGTCGGGGTCGGGCTCCACCCAGGCCCGGACGGGGTGCCCGCCGTCGGCGGTGGGTTGTACGGTGACCTCGAAGACGCACTTACCGGTCCAACTGCGGTGCAGGAAGAGCCGGTCGCCGTCCAGATAGGCGTTCCGCTTCTCGTCCGTGCTCGCGGCGCGCACGCGGTGCCGGACCCGCTGCCACTGCCTGGCGAGTTACGCGAGGTACTGGACGCGCACGATGCAGACCAGTTCGAGCCTTGGGTACGTCGTGTACCAGACGATCAGGTGAGGACGCGCCACCGTGCGCATACTGGGGCCCGTGCCTTGGTGGGCAGCCCCATCCAGGTAGTCCAGCGAGTTGACGACGGCGAGTTCGCCGGCGATCCGCTCGACTTCCGTGATCACGTCCGGCGGCAGACCAGCGGCCACGGATTCCTCATCCGGGTCGTACTCCCAGTTCCAGTCGCTCACGCGGTGATCTCCCGCTCGGCTTCGAGGAGGATAGCGCGCAGCTCGGCCGAGATGGCGTGGGCTTCGTCCCGGGTACTCGCTGTCGACGTCCGGTACTCGAGGTCGTGGAATCGGGCGGCACGCGAGGAGATGCGCTCGATCGCCACGACGGTTCCCCACTTGATGGTGAAGAGTCGCAGTGGGGTGAGGCTGCTCTGTTCGACGGCCCATGTGGACGCCTGCTCGAGCTCGGCGCGGAACTCGCCTTCGCGGGACGGTACGAGCCTGCGGACCGCGTCTCGGAGCGCGTTCGGCGTGAGCGCGGGCATGGGGATGAGCGGCTGGTCCGCCGGTGGGTAGGGGGCGGTGCTCATGCTGCCCTCTCCTTCTGCTGCTGGGCCTTCTGCCGGAGGCGCAGGGATTCGCGGGTCATGCCCGTGATGCGGGCAGCTGCGGCCTGAGAGCCGCGCTTGCCAGTGTTGAGCAGGGCGTTCAGGGCGTCGTCGAACTCGCTTTGGGCGTCGTTGAGTCTCTTCGTGGCCCCCTCAAGGCGTCTGATCTCGGGGCTGTCGCTCGTCGTGGCCATGGGCTCATGATGCCAAAGAACTTGGCCAAGAACAATGGCCAACCAGTCAGGCATATAGCCAATCTGCTCGGCATGATCCTCGATGGCGGGAAACAATAGAGGCGCAGGTCGGCACTGGAGCATCCGTAGTCGAGGTGAGCCCGCCATCGTGGGCGGAATGTCCCGCAACAGTCCCAGGGGGTGAGGGGCGCTCTCCGAACCAGTGAACCTGCTGGTCAAGCGTGATCGCAATTGGCTGATCACTTCCCGGCGTACAGGCCGCCTCTTCCGTCACACCCGTTCCGGCTCAGGCCGGGGCGGGTGTTTGCTTTCTGGACGGCTTCGCCCGCGCTCGCCGCGCCGGGACGACCGCGGTGGCCGGCAGGGTGAACAACCCCTGGAAGACCCGGACGCGTACCCCCGCAACGGCTATCGGCCCCCGGCATGGGCGTTTCCACAACGACGTCTGCCCGAGTGGGTTCCACTTCCCCCGTGACCCAATGTGCGCCTGTGAGCCGGTGGATTGTCGACCCAGGTGGCGAAGCGGGGACCGCCCTTCAAGGGCCTGGCGGGTGACAACAGGCTCACGATCACGGAGGCCGGCGCCGGCAGCTGCCGGACTCAAATTCCGCGAGTTGCAGTCGCACGACTTCGGCGGCATCAACATGGAGCATCCATGCACCGATCCTCGGCATCATGGTGATGGGTGGGCGGCGGATCGCCGGGCGCAGGGACGAACAGGAAGGGGGTCGAGAGAGATGACTGAGCGTCAGCCTTGGTCGGCGGATGGACTCGGGGAGGACGTGGCCGCCGTGTGGGCGGCGGGCACTGCAGGAGAGGTCGCGCTGGCGCTCGCGCGGCACAACTCGTTGCACCCGGCGGCGGCCGTCCGGTTCTTTCGGGCGGCGGTTCGATGGCGGTTTCCGGCGCCGTGCGACCCGCGCGAGGTCAGCCGGGTGCTTGCCGGCTGGCTGACCCTGCTTCCCGAGGGGGCAGAGAACCAGTTGGCCTTGCGGGAGGTGGAGGCATTCATCAGGGCTGAGTTGAACGGCGAGGCCGATCTTGTGGCCGACATCCCGATCGACCTGATCCCGGTACGGAGCGGTCTGATGGTTGTCACCCGGTTTGCTTTCGAGGAGGCGGTGGCGGACTCTGCGGACTTCGCCGAGCTGCGCCGGATCACGGCGCAGGTGACTGCGGAGCATCGGGCTCTTGCGGCCCTGACGGATCTGAAGCTGGATCGGATCTTCGTCTGGCGCGACCTGAGCCTGGCGGAGCTGGACGAGCTGGTGGACGAGGTCGATTCGGTGAGGTGGACATGAGGTGGCGTCGCACCAGCCGCGCGGGGCTGGAGCCGAAGTCGTTGTACGGCCGATGGCTGCTGGCCGTGCTGCTCAGGCAGTCGGAGCTGATCGAGCGTTACGGGGAACCGCTGGACAGGATGATCGAGGAGGAAGGCCACTCTCAGTTCGCGATCAGCGACCGGCTCTTCGTGCGGCTCGTGACGATGCGGTTCACGGCCGACCAACCGGTGCGGGACATCTCGGACTACGTCGCGGCCCTTCTGGCGGCCATGGACCCGTCCCTGCGCTTCGGCCGGTTGGAGGCTGAGGCGCTGATCCGGCGTGCTCTCGGTGAGGAGAGCGTCTCCTTGGCGGGAATCGACCGCGACCTGGCGATCAAAATCCGTGCGGGGCTTGCGTCCGGGATGATCCGGGAGAAGGGGCTTGCCTCAGAGCAGGTCGCGCGGCTGGTGATCGAGTCCGAGGACTGGGTGGCAGCCAGTGGCGTTCAGCTGATCGAGCCGTGAGTTGCCCGAGAGGCGGGCCGTCCTGGGGGCTTCGCCAGCATTGATCAGGGTTCTCCGGCGCCGCGCCACGCGTTTCACGCGCGATGCCCGGCTGGGGGGAGCCAGCCGGGCATCGCGCGTGGGTGGGGGTGTGGGGGTCAGGACTGGGTGATGAAGTCCTGGATGAGCTTGGTGAGTTCGGCCGGCTTCTCGTAGACGACGACGTGGCCGCTGTCGAGTTCGGCGTAGGTGCTGCCGGGGAGGGCGGCGTGGAGTTCGCGGGTGAGTTCGACGGGGATGGTGTGGTCCTTGGCGTTGCCGATGACGAGGGTTTCGGCGGTGATCTTGGGGAGGAGGTCGCGGATGTCGGCGCGCAGGTTGAGGTCGATGTGGCGCAGGGCGCCCTCGGTGGGCTGGTTGCCCTGGCGGATTTGGTCGATCTGGTCGGGGCCGAGGATGTTGAGGAACTCGCGGCTGAACGCGGTGAGGGTGCCGAAGCGGCCGAAGGCCTCGGCGTTGTCGCTCAGTTGGGACCAGGTGAGCATGTGGTTGGTGAGGTACTGGTCGTCGGGGTGGGTCCAGCCGGCGATCAGGACCAGGCGGCGGACCAGGTCGGGGCGCAGGGCGGCGACGGTGGCGGTGATCACGGCGCCGAGGGAGAAGCCGACCAGGTCGACCGGGCCGTCGCCGGCCTCCTCGATGACGGCGATGATCTGGCCGGCCAGGATCTCGGGGGTCAGCGGGCCGCCGTCGTCGGTGGTCTCACCGCAGCCGGCGAAGTCCGGCAGGATCACGGTGCGGGTGGCGGTGAAGTTCTCGGTCAGGTGGCCCCAGGTGCCCTCGGCGCCGAAGCCGGTGCCGTGCACCAGCACCAGGCCCGGACCGGAGCCGTCGACCCGGTAGCTGACCTGGGCGTTGCCCGCGGAGACGGTAGGCATGGTGGTAGTTCTCCTCGTGTTCGTCAAGGGTGGTAGTCAAAGGGTGTCGGCAAAAGGGGGACGGTGTGCCGTGATTCATTAAATCCGGGCCGCGGGATGTTCGCATGCGGGCGGCGTGGAGAGTGTCAAGTCGGCGGCCGGGGAGTGTGGTTGTCTGTCCGTCAGGAGTTGACCGACTCGGTGGCCTGGGCGGCTGACGTGGTGTCGGATGACGCTGTGGGGGAGACCCGCTTGAAGGTCAGTCCGACCAGGATCAGCAGGCCGATGCCCGCGGTGGCGACCAGGACGGCGGTGCGCAGTCCGTCGCTGGTGGCGGTGCGCAGGGCCTCGCCGGCCAGGCCCTTGGTACCGGAGTTGGCGATGGCGACCAGGATGGCCAGGCCGACCGCGCTGCCGACCTGCTGGCCGGTGGAGACGATTCCGGAGGCGATGCCCTGGTCGTAGGGGTCGACCCCGGTGGAGGCGGCGGCGAACATGGTGGTGAAGATGACGCCCTGGCAGAGGCTGAGCACGATCAGGCCGGGGAGCAGCGCCGCGTACGAGCCGGTCGGGGACATCGCGAGGGCCATCGCGGCGGTGCCCGCGGCGCCGAGCACGAAGCTGGTGATCAGGGTGGTCCGGATGCCGAACCTGGTAGCCAGTCGGCCGCCGGCCATCGAGCCGGTGAAGCCGCACACCATCGGGATCAGGAAGGCCACGCCGGTGCCCAGGGCGTTGTAGCCGTGCACCGTCTGGAAGTAGACGGTGAGGAAGTACAGCAGGGTGCCGAAGGTGGCCATGAAGAGGAAGGTGACGCCCATCCCGGTGCTGAGGTTGCGGTTGCGGAAGAGCCGCAGCGGCATCAGCGGGTCGGCGCTGCGCGACTCGATCACCAGGAAGGCGGCCAGCAGGGCCAGTCCGGTGAGCGCGCTGGTCAGCACCAGGGGGGAGGCCCAGCCCGAGGCGGGGCCTTGGACCAGGGTGAAGACCAGCAGGGTGGCACCGAGGGTGGCGGTCAGCGCGCCGGGCAGGTCGAAGCGGCGCCCGGCCTGGCGGGGGCCGTCGGCGGGGATCAGCGAGAGGGCCACCAGTGCGGCGCCGCCGGCCAGCGGGACGTTGACGTAGAAGACCGCCGCCCAGCCGAAGGCCTGGGTGAGCACGCCGCCGAGCAGGGAGCCGACGACCATGCCGCTGGCGCCGGCCGCGGCCCAGACGGAGAGCGCCCGGTTGCGCTCGGGGCCCTCGCTGAAGCCGGTGACCACCAGGGCCAGCGTGGCGGGGAAGAGGAAGGCGCCGCCGAGGCCCTGGACCGCGCGGGCACCGACCAGCAGGGCGGGGGAGGTGGCCAGGCCACCGGCCAGCGAGGAGACGGCGTACAGCGAGAGGCCGAGGACGAACATCCGGCGCCGGCCGAAGAGGTCGGAGGCGCGGCCGCCGAAGAGCAGGAAGCCGCCGAAGGCCACCGCGTAGGCGCTGACCACCCATTGCAGGGTCTGCGAGGAGAAGCCGAGTCCGTGGCCGATGTCCGGCAGTGCGACGTAGACGATGTTGTAGTCGATCGAGACGATCAGCTGGGCGAAGGCGAGCAGGGCCAGGACGAGGGCCGAGCGGCGCTGCCCGGCCGTGGGATCGGTGGCGCTGAGGGACATGGCCTACCTTTCGGTCGAGGTGTGAGGGGTGGACGCCGACTCGGGACGCACGACGAGCTCGGGACGGACGACGGACTCGGGACGCAGGGCGGACTCGGCACGCGGGACGACCTCAGGCCGCACGACGACCTCGGGCCGCACGACGAGCTCGGGACGCGCGACCGACTCGGGACGCAGGACCGACTCCGGACGCAGGACGACCCGCCGGCCGTGCAACTGTCCGTCCTCCAGGCGTTGGTGCACGTCGGCGGCGGCGCTCAGTGGCAGTTGCTCGACCGAGCGCGGGCGTAGCCGGCCGGCCGCCAGCAGGCGGTTGACCGTGACCGCGGCCTCGGCCAGTTCGCCGGTGGTGGCGTGCGAGATGACGAAGCCGTGGATCGAGCAGTCCTTCATGTACAGCGGGCCGACCGGCAGCACCGGCAGGGAGCGGGCGCCGGCCAGCAGTACGATCCGGCCGCGCGGGGCCAGCAGCTCGACGGCGGCGGCGAGGTCGTTGCCGCCCGAGGTGTCGAGGTGGAGGTCCACGCCGGACGGGCAGACGGCCTGTATCCGGGCGGTCAGCTTCGGGTCGCGGTAGTCGAGGACCTCGGCCGCGCCCAGCGAGCGGCAGTACTCGGCGTCGCCGGGGGCGGCCGTGGCGATCACCCGGGCACCCGCCTCGACGGCCAGGACCACCAGGGCGCTGCCGACGTTGCCCGCGGCGCCGGCCACCAGCACCGTCTCGCCGGCCCGGAGCCGGCCGTGGGTGAAGAGGCCGAGGTAGGCGGTGCCGGCGGGGTGCACCATGGCCACCGCCGTCACCGGGTCCACCCCTTCGGGCAGGTGGTAGAGGCGGTCCACGGGGACCGCGGCCTGCTCGGCCGCGGCGCCCTGCCGGCCGCCGTGGCCCAGGCTGTTGCTCCAGACCAGGTCGCCGGGGGCGAAACCGGGGGCGCCCGGGCCGGCCGAGGCCACCCGGCCGACCAGGTCGCGGCCGATCACGAAGGGGAAGTCGAGGGCCGTCCGGAACAACCCCGAGCGGACGAAGGTGTCCACGGGGTTGACCGAGACGGCCGTGATGTCGACCAGGACGTCGGTGGGACCAGGGAGGGGAGCGGGCACCTCGCCGTAGTGGATGTACTGCGGCGGCCCCAACTGCTCGATGAATGCTGCGCGCATGGCCGGATCCTCTCAGCCGGTCCGCCCCGTGGCCCGGTGGCGGCCGATTGTTCGTCAACTCAACGAGGCGGGGCTGCAGCTACTACTGCGTCAGGCAGCTACCACCGCATCAGGCGGCTGATGTCACGTCATACGCCGAGTACGCCGGGCGCCGAGTGTTGAGGACAGGGCAGCGCATGCGGCGGGCAGCCGGTGTCGAAGACACCTGACACACTACACCGTGCAGGGCAGGCATGCACCTACACCGTGTAGTGCAATTTGGCCATGGAGCCGCCGACCGGCCCGAACACAGACTCGCCGGAACCGCTCGAACCACCCTCGCGAAACCCCTTCGCGCGACCATCGGCCCGCACCCAAGGACGGATCTTCATGGCCACCGACCAACTTGCCGCCGACAGCCTGCCTGGCAGAGACGACGCCCGGACAACCAACTCCGCTCGTTCGTTCACCAGTCGGCTGCCTTCACTGACCGGCCTGCGGTTCCCCGCCGCGCTGCTGGTGTTCGCCTACCACTCGGCGCTGCCGATCCCCTCGCTGCGGATGCTCTCCAGTGACCGCGTCGAGTTCGACTACGCCAAGCTCGCCGGTCAGGCCGGCGCCCTCGGCGTCTCGTTCTTCTTCGTGCTGAGCGGCTTCGTGCTGACCTGGTCGGCCCGGAAGAACGACACCGCGCGGGCCTTCTGGCGCCGTCGGCTGGTCAAGATCTACCCGAACTACGCGATCGCCTGGGCGCTGGCCATGGTGCTGTTCGCCGCCGCGTACACCCCGATGCGCACCGCGCTGCCCAACCTGTTCATGCTGCAGGTGTGGGTGCCCGACTTCAACACCAACTTCAGTGTCGACCCGCCGAGTTGGTCGCTGGGCGCGGAGGCCGTCTTCTACGCGGCGTTCCCGCTGCTGCACCTGCTCTTCCAGCGGGTCCGGCCGCAGCACCTCAAGTACTGGATAACCGGCGCGCTGGCCGGTGTGGTCGGCGCCCCGGCCGTCGCCTACGCGCTGCTGCCCTCGGGGCCGGGCGTGCCCGGTGGTTCGCTCAGCTCCGTCTCGCAGTACTGGTTCGCCTATGTGCTGCCGCCGGTGCGGATCTTCGACTTCGCCCTCGGGATGCTGGTGGCGCACGCGGTCATGAGCGGCCGCTGGAAGAACATCGGGATGATCTGGTCGAGCGTGCTGCTGGTCGCCGGCTACTGGGCGGCGGACCACGTGCCGTACCTCTACGGACAGCGTGCGACCTGCATCGTCCCGGTCGCCCTGCTGATCGCCGCCGCCGCCGTCGCGGACGCCGAGAACCGCTTCACGATCTTCAGGAACCGGGCGATGATCTGGCTGGGCGAGGTCTCCTTCGCCTTCTACCTGCTGCACTTCGTGGTCCTCGCCTACACCCGCAAGTTGCTCGGCACCAAGCTCTACGACACCCCCACGGGTATAGCCCTGCTGGTCGTCGAGGCCGGTGTCGCGGTGCTGGTGGCCTGGGCCCTCTACGCCCTGGTCGAGCGGCCGATCACCCGGCGCTTCTCCAAGCCGCGCAACCGCGCCCCGCTGCCGACCAGCTGACGGACACTCGGATCCGCCCGCCCGGCGTCGGCCGGGCGGGCCGCCGCCCGCCGCCCGCCGCCCGAACACCTCCACGCAACGGTCAGTCCGATCCCGTAACGGCTGCCGTTCCGTTCCCGTAACGGCCGCCGGTCAACGGTCCGTCAGGAAACACGGTTCCGTCAGGAAACCAGGAAACACGGTCTCGTCATGAACCACGGTCCCGTCATGAAACAAGGAGTACACGTCATGAACACTGAACCGATCCTCGTCATCGGTGCCGGCGGCCAGGTGGGCGCCGGCGTGGTGGAGCAGCTGCTGGCCGCCGGGGCCACCGTGCGGGCCAGTGCCCGCAACCCCGAGAAGCTCGCGCTGCCCGCCGGGGTCGAGGTGGTCCAGGCCGACCTGGCGCAGCCGCAGACCCTGCCGGCCGCGCTGGCCGGGGTGCGCAAGGTGTTCCTGTACGCCCTGCCGCAGGGCATCGGCGACTTCCTGGAGGCCGCGGCGCTGGCCGGGGTGGAGCACGTGGTCCTGCTCTCCTCGCAGACCGTGGTGGACTCCTTCCCGGAGCAGAAGCCGATCACCGACATGCACCAGTCGGTGGAGGCGGCGATCGTCGCCTCCGGGATCGCCTACACCTTCCTGCGGCCGCACAACTTCGCCACCAACATCCTGATGTGGGGCTGGCCGCAGAGCATCCGCGCCGAGGGCAAGGTCTCCTTCCCCTATCCCGAGTCGCACAGCGACGCGATCCACGAGAAGGACATCGCGGCGGTGGCGGTCGCCGCGCTGACCGAGGACGGGCACCAGAACCAGGCGTACTTCATCAGCGGTCCCGAGTCGGTGACGCAGCGTCGGCAGCTGGAGATCATCGGCGAGGCGCTGGGCCGGCCGCTGGTCTTCGACGAGCTGACCGACGCGCAGGCCCGGCAGGCGCTGGAGCCGATCGTCCCGGTCTGGGTGATGGACGCGGTGGTCGGGTACTGGGCCCACTCCGACGGAGTGCCCACCCACCTGAGCGACACGGTGGAGCGGATCACCGGCCGGCCGGCCCGCGGCTTCGCCGACTGGGTCGCCGACCACCTGTCGGACTTCACGGGCTGACGGCCCACGGGTCGACAAAGGGAACAAGGCCCGGCGAAGGGGTGAAGGGGCTCCCGGGGCCGAGCGGCGGAGGACACCGCCCTCGGCCGCGGGGGCTCCGTCCGTCGTGTGTGGTGGGACCACACCCCCGAGGAGCACGCCACCCACGGGCCCGGCCCCTGAGGGCGGGGTGGGGTGGTGGCGCCACCACGGGCGGCCCAAAGCGGGTGACCGGCGCACCTTAGCCGCCCGGACGTCCCGACCTAGCGTGGAGGAGCGGCGCGGTTCAGCCGATTCACCAGCTGAGGGGGACTCATGCACAGCCTTGCCCTGCCACCTGTCCGAACGATCGAGTCGACGCCGGCTCCGCCGCCCGACCTCTCCCAGGACGCGCTCCTCACGGGCATCTGCTCGACGGTGCTCAGCTCGCTGCCCCGCAGCGACCAGCGCCGCAAGGGCCTGCAGTACGTGCGCGGGCTGCTGGGAGCGGAAGGGCGCAAGTCGATCCGGAACATCGCCACCGTGGTGGGCGGGCAGGCCGCCGAGCAGAGCCTGCACCACTTCATCGCCAGCTCCACCTGGGACTGGGCTCCGGTGCGCCGCGCCCTGGCCCAGCACCTGGCCCGAATCGCCCCGCCGCAGGCCTGGGTACTGCGGCCGATGCTCATCCCCAAGGCCGGGGAGCACTCGGTCGGCGTGGACCGCCGCTTCGTGCCCGCGCTCGGCCAGATGCTCAACGCGCAGCAGGCGATCGGGGTCTGGGCCGCCTCGGCGGACTCCAGCTATCCGGTCAAGTGGCGGTTGCGGCTGCCGGAGGCCTGGGTCGACGACCAGCCGCGACGCAGCCAGGCGGCCATCCCGGAGGGGCTGGACGCGGAGTCGCTGGGGGACTGCGCGGTGGCGGCGTTCCAGGCGATGACCTCGCAGTGGGGGCTGCCGGTGCGGCCGGTGGTGCTGGACGCCCGGGAGACGGACGCGCTCTGCCTGGTGCGCCGGCTGCGGGCGCTCGGCGTGCCGTTCCTGGTGCGGGTCGGCGGACCGCTGCAACTGACCCCCGCGGCAGCGCCGTTCGGCGCCCGGCGGACCGCCGAGGCCGCTCCCGCCTGGCAGTTGATCAGCTCGGCCCGGGACCTGCGCCGGCCGGTGGTGGACTTCGGGCACGCCACGAACACGCCGCGGACCAGCCTGGTGGCGGGCGTCCCGGTCCGGCTGCCCAACTGCGCGGGCCGTGCGGGCCAGGGGGAGGAGCTGCTGCTGCTCGGGGTGAGCCTGCCCGGCCAACGGCATCCGGCGGAGCTGTGGCTGACCGATCTGACGCAGGCCCAGCCGGCCGCGCTGCTGCGCCTGGCGCGGTTGCTGGAGCGGGTCGACCGCGACTTCGAGCAGGTCGCCGACCAGGTGGGCATCCGGGACTTCGCGGGCCGCTCGTTCAGCGGCTGGCACCGGCACGTGACGCTCGCCTCCACCGCGCACGCGGTGGCCATGCTGCGCCGCAGCGCCGGTGAGACCCGGCTGCGCCAGGTGGACGAAACCGGTCTGCGCCAAGCCTCCTGACGGCTGGTCAGATCACCTGGCGGCGCGTCGGGGGGCCTGGCGCACCGCGCCAGGCCCCCGGTGCTCAAGTGTCAAGCCTCATGCCTCATGCCTCAGGCCCCCGGTGCTCATGCCTCATGCCTCAGGCCTCAAGCCGGGGTCGTCGACTCGACGTCGCGCTTCTCGTCCACCGGGCGGCGGTCCAGCAGGACCTGGCGGATCCGGGAGAGCCGCAGCGCCAGCTGGATCTCGAAGGACCGCTCCGGCTTCTGCCAGTCGGCGCCGAGCAGTTCGCCGATCCGTTCCAGCCGTCGGGCCACCGTGTTGGTGTGCACGTGCAGCCGTTGCGCCGCGTAGGTGGGACTGTTGCCGGTCTCGAAGTAGGCGACCAGGGTCCTGGCCAGCTCGGTGAAGCGCTGCTGGTCGTAGTCGAGGACCACGCCGATGGTGGAGTCGACGAACCCCTCCACGTCGTGGTTGTCGGCCAGCAGGACGCCGAAGAAGCCGAGTTCCGCGGCCGCGGCCGAGCGGCCGGTGGCGCCCAGCGAGGTCATCGCGTCCAGGCAGCGCAGCGCCTCCTGGTGGCCGTGGTAGACCGAGGTCGGATCGCAGGTGGGGCCGGCCGCGGTGACCGTCACCGGGTGGCCGAGCAGCGGGCCCAGCTCCTCCAGGACGGCGCGGGCCGCGGCGCTCGGGTCGGTGCCGGGCAGCAGCAGCACCGCCATCCCGTTCTGGACCCGCTTGAGGCCGCCCTGCCGGTGCGCGTAGAGCGCGGCCCAGGTGCTCACCTTGGCGTGTGCCTCGCCCTCGGGGCGGGCCACCACCAGGACGTGCGGTTTGCCGAGGTCCAGGCCGAGCCTGCGGGCGCGCAGCACCAGTTGCTGCGGCGGCCGTTGGGGCGTGGCCAGCAGTTCGTCCAGCAGTTCGTCGTGGACGGACCCCACCACGACGGCGGTCCGGTTGTGCTCCAGCAGCAGCGGAATGGCCAGCACCTGGGCGATGGACCGGGCGGGCTCGGCGCCCAGGCCGGACAGCGGGGAGTCGGTGCGCAGGAAGAGGGTGCCCAGTTCGACCGCGCCCGCGCTGATCGGCGCGACCCAGGTGCCGTCCTGGAGCAGGATCGGCCGGTGCGCGGCGTGCGCGTCCATCGAGGCGGAGACCACGGCGCTCTCCTGATACCCCGACATTTCGCCGGCGGCTGCCAGCAGCGTGCCGTTGGCTGCGTACACCAGGGCCGCGCCGGCCAGTTGGTCGGCCGCCTCGCCGGCCAGCGCGCCGGGCTCGCCGCCGCTGAGCGCCGACTCGATCAGCCGGCTGTGCAGGGCGCCCAGCTGATGGGTCAGCCGCAGGCCGTTCTCGGCCTGCGAGGTGTGCTGCTCCAGGGCGCTGACCTCGGCGCTGGCCTGGTCGAGCAGTTGGGCCTTCTCGATGGCGACGCCGGCCAGGTCGCCCAGCGAACTCATCAGGGCTATCTCGTCCGCGGTGAACTGCCGGATGTCGCGGTCGGCCACGTAGAGGACGCCGAAGGGCCTGTTCCGGTGGCTGAGCGGGACGCCCATGATGGCGTGCAGGCCCTCGGCCCGGACCACCTCGTCGATGGCCTTGCTGTGCGAGATCCGGCTGTCCGCCAGGTAGTCGGCGGTCCAGAACGGTGAGGGGTTGCGCAGCACGCCGCTGCCCAGGCCGTCCTCGACGGGCAGCCGCAGGCCTACGCTGAGCGTCGTGGTGTGACCGTCGGAGGTACGGACGTAGACGTAGCCCTCCTGGTCGTCGGTGTAGCTGATGTACGACATGTCGACACCGAGCAGCAGCCGGGCCCGACGGGTGATCACCTTGAGCAGGGTGTCCAGGTCGTAGGGCATCGCGAGGTCGCGGGCCGTGTCGACCAGTGCGGAGAGGCCGGCCTCGCGCTGCTGGCGGCGCCTGGACTGCGAGCAGATCCCCAAGCCGAGGCGTTTGAGGCGCTCCAGGCGCTCCAGTTCCGCGCCGTGTACGCCTTGTTTCCGGGCGTCTTCCACGAGGTCCTCGAACTGCTGGGCAGGCGCCTCGGTAGCCAGGAATTCGAGGACACTGAACGCGGCCGTCTCGGTTCGTGACTGTAAGGCCACCGGTTTTTCCCCCTTCGCGGTCGCTCGGTTTCCGATACGTCGTGGAGACGGAGCAGTTTAGCGCCTGGCGTCCGGCGCGCGGGCCCAGTGCTGTGCGGGCGGCAGCTCAGCGTACTCCGGCCCGTTCATCAACTCCAGTACCGTGTAACGCCATTCAGCCATTGTGGCGCACGGTTGGAGCGCGGCAGGGCACGGCTCGCAAAGGGGTGGCGGCGGTGGGCCGCGGTGACGGCGAATCCGCAGGCGGCGGGTCGGGCGGCACCCGGCGGTGCTGCCCGACCCGCTCTCGACAGCGGTGAAAGTCTCGTGCGCATCGTAGTCGGTGGCACGCTTCGGTTTGTACTTCCGGCGTTCATTTCCGAATCACGGAATGCTTTCCACGGGATTTCCCGCGGTGTCGCGTGGTGTCGCGTCAGGCCTCGGCGGCCGGGGGGATGTTGTAGTTCACCCGGAACAGGTTGCCCGGGTCGTGGACGGCCTTGAGGGCGGCCAGCCGGCGGTAGTCCTGCGGGGTGTAGGCCTCGCGGACCCGGTCGGGGGCGGTGTCGTCGATGCCGAGGAAGTTGACGAAGGATCCGCCGGTGCTCCAGGGGGCGACGCTCTCGTGCAGCGCGGCGTGCGCCTTGCGCAGCTCGCCGAGCGAGCCGGGCTCCAGGATGAAGGTGGAGAAGAGCAGGTAGGCCGCGTCGCGCCCGCCGACCGCGTTGGGCACCTCGGGCAGCCGGGCGTAGGCGCCGCCGTGGTGGCGCAGCTCCAGGATGATCGGGGCCCCGGCCTGCGGGCCGGCCAGTTCGAGCAGGGTGTCGACGGCGACGGGGGGCAGCTCGCGCAGGGCGGTGTTGCGGTCGTAGGCGGCCACCGGCATCGGCGGCTCGTGGTGGATCGAGCCGCTCTCGGTCATCGGTATCTCGCGCAGGGTGTCCATCAGGAGCGGGCCCAGCTCGCGCAGCGGCCGCACCCACTGCTCCGCCTGCTCCGGCGCGCCGGACCAGGCGATCCGGACGTGGGCGACGAAGCGGCCGCGCAGCGGCTCCGGGAGCACGGGGAGGTCGGGGTAGTGGATCAGCTGGATCGAGGAGGACATCTCCTCGGGCACCGTCGCGGTCCACTCGACGTAGCCGTGCAGGGCCTGGGCCGCGTGGTCGGCGGGGAAGTAGAGGCCGCCGCCGAAGAGGGCGGGCACCGGGAAGAGGTCGATCTCCATCGAGACCACGATGCCGAGGTTGTCCTTGCCGCCGCGCAGGCCCCAGAACAGGTCCGGCTCGCGCTCGGGGGACACCTCGCGCAGCTGCCCGTCGGCGGTGACCACGCTCAGCGCGCGGACCCGGTCGGCCGCGTAGCCGTAGCGGCGGCCGAGCAGGCCGATCCCGCCGCCCAGGGTGTAGCCGACGGCGCCGACATCGGGGTTGGAGCCGCTGAGCGGCGCCAGGCCGTGCGGCTCGGCCTCGGCGAGCACCTCGCCCCAGCGCGCCCCGGCCTCGACCACGGCCGTGCGCCGGGCCGGATCGACCGAGACGCCGCGCATCCGCGAGGTGCTGATCACCAGCTGCCCGTCGGTGGGTGTCGAGATGCCGTGGCCGGTGGCCTGGACCGCGACCCCCAGGCCCGCCTGCGCCGCGTACCGCACGGCGGCCACCACGTCCTCCGCCCCCTGCGCGCCGACCACCAGCGCCGGCTGATGGTCGAGCGCGAGGTTGTAGCCCAGCCGCTCGTCGTGGTACCCGTCGTCGCCCGGCCGGAACACCGGCCCCGAGATCCCGATCATGACCTTGACACTACCCGCCGGTCGGCGAAGCGGCTACGGGGTTGCCGATGGTGTGTCAGGTCCGGTTGGACGGACCGTCAACTGCTGCCGTACGGGCGGGTCATGATCTCCAGCCGGTGGCCGCTGGGGTCGAGGAAGTAGACGCCCCGGCCGCCGTACCAGTTGTTCACCCGGCCGGGCTCCTCGTGGAACGGGTCGGCCCAGTACTGCTGGCCGCGCCCCTGGAGCCGGGCGAAGATCTCGTCGAACTCGCCCTCGGTGACCAGGAAGGCGTAGTGCTGGGAGGTGACCTCGCCGTCCTCGCGCAGGATGTCGAGCGAGACGGAGTTGCTCAGCCGCAGCACCAGGAAGGGGCCGTAGCTCTCCGATTCGGGCAGGCCGAGGACCTCGGAGTAGAACGCCGCGGTCTCGCGCGGGTCCCGGGTGGCAAGGATGGTGTGATTGAGCTCGATGGCCATGGTGCGCCACTCCCCTTTGCGTCGAACGTTGCGTCGAACTTCGCGTCGAACCCGTCCGGCACCCCCGCCGTGGGTACCGAATGCCTTGTCAGCGACGGTAGAACCTCAAGTGCGCTTGAAGTCAAGTGTGAGTTACACTACACGATGTAGTGCAATGTCGTGGATGGGGACCTCGAAGGGAAACAGTGCGATGACCGTCACCGCCCAGTCCGCGGCAGGCCCCGCCCACCGGGGGATGCCCGAGAAGCGCAAGGCGATCGTCCGGGCGGCCCGCGCCGTCTTCGGCCGTGAGGGATACACCCGGACGAGCGTGGACACCATCGCGGCCGAGGCCGGCGTCTCCAAGCGGACCATCTACAACCACTTCGCCGACAAGGAGCAGCTGTTCCAGGAGGTCGCGCTGGCCGGCGCGACCGAGGTCACCACGGCGCAGGTGCAGATAGCCGATCGCCACCTGTACAAGATCGTGGACTTGGAGCGGGACCTCGTCGACTTCGCGCTGGCCCGGGTGGCCTCGCTGACCGTCTTCGCCGACCACTGGGCGCTGGTGCGCACCATCGAGGCCGAGGCGACCCGGATCCGGCCGGCCGTGCTGGAGGCCTGGCAGGAGGCCGGGCCCCGCGAGACGCACCGCGAACTGTCGCGCCGGCTGGCCCAGTTCGCCGAGCAGGGGCTGCTGGAGGTGGCCGACTACGACCAGGCCGCCCGGCACTTCAACCTGCTGACCTTCATCAGCGTCACCCAGCCCTCCTTCTACGGGGCGATCCCGCTCGGCCAGGAGCGGATCGACGAGCTGGTGGCCGACGGGGTGCGGACCTTCCTGCGGCTCTACCGGCCCGCCGTCGCGGGCTGACGGCCGTCATCGGCTGACGGTCAGTCAGCTCTCCTGCCGCCCTTGGTCGTCCGGTGCTGCGCACACCTCGTCGTCCGGCGCTGTGTACACCTCGTCGCCCGGCGCCGCGCTCGACTCTGTCACCTCGCCGGGCTGACTTGACGGATCCCGCAATCGCCCTTTGACCCTCTCCCGCGCCGCTCGCCAGTATCTCGGCCATGGGCGAAAACACTCTTGAAATCACGCCGCTCTTTCAGGTGCGGGCAGAAATCCCGGTCTCTGCGGAGCCGGCCGCCGTCTATGCCGTGGTCAGCGACCTCGCGCGCAGTGGCGAATGGAGTCCCGAGTGCCAGGGCGGGGAATGGGTGGTCGGCGCGCCGTCCACCGTCGGCGCGGTCTTCCGCGGGGTGAACGTGCGGGCCGACGACGTGGTCGCCTGGGCCCCCGTGGCGCGCGGCACCTGGACCACCGACTCCGAGGTGGTGGCCGCCGAGCCGGGTCGTGCCTTCCGCTGGGCCATGCACGACAAGGGCGGCCGCAAGCAGGACAGCGTCTGGAGCTTCGAGATCGAGGCCGCCGACCAGGGCAGCACGCTGGTGCACCACTTCCGGATGGGCACCCCCACCGAGGGCATCCGCCACTTCACCTCGCAGATGACCGAGGAGCAGAAGCACCGGTTCTTCGCCGAATGGGCCGAGAAGCTGGCCGGGGACCTGCGGAACACCATCGAGCGCGTCAAGCACGTCATCGAGAAGAACTAGAGAAGAACCAACCGACCGCTTTCCCCCGGACGAGAGGGCAGAGAAGTGTTTCTGCAGCGCATAGGAAACCAGGGAATCCGCTTGGGGACGCTTTTCGAGCGAGCGGCCGCCCGGCACGGTTCGAACGTCCTGATCCTCGACCACGACCTCGACGTAGCCCCCGAGTTCGGGCGGCGGGCCACCGTGGCCGAGGTCGCCGACCTGGTCGACGACCTCGCCTCCCGGCTCTGGGCCGCCAAGGTCCGCCCCGGCCAGCGCGTGGTGATCCACAAGTCGGACAGTTTCGACATCACCCTGCTCGCCTGCGCCACCGCGCGGATCGGCGCCGTCCCGGTGCTGCTCTCGCCCAAGCTCGACGGCGAGACGGTGGCGGAGCTGGTCCGGCGCACCGAGGAGCCGTACCTGCTGACCGACCAGGCCAAGCTGGAGAACGAACTGCCGGCCAGCGTCTTCAAGTTCGCCGAGCGGGTGCTGCTGGCCTCCGGCCGCTACGAGGGCGCCACCGAGCTGGCGGAGCTGGCCGGGTCGCCCCGGGTCCCCGCCGTCACCATGCCGCCCGACCACCCGACCCTGATCACCCACACCTCCGGCACCACCGGCACCCCCAAGCTGGCCGTGCACACCGGCCGCACCCTGCAAGCCCGTTACCGGCCGCAGGCCGCGGTGATCGCGCCGCTGATCCCGACCCGCGAGACCATCGCGATCCACGTCTCCTTCGTCCACTCGCGGCTCATCACGGCGCTGGCGATCTCGCTGCTGCGCGGCTTCCCGATCCTGGTGCTGGCCGACTCCGAACCGGCCCACGTCGCGCGCCTGTTCGCGCAGCTGCGCCCGGGGATCCTGGAGGCGCACCCCAACTCCTTCATGGCCTGGGAGGAGTTGGCGGACGACCCGCGCCGGCCGCTGGCCAACGTCAAGCTGTTCAGCAGCACCTTCGACGCCATCCACCCGCGGACCGTGCAGCGGATGCTCGGCGCCTCCCGGCGCACCGCGCCGGTCTTCGGCCAGCTGTACGGGCAGAGCGAGATCGGCCCCGCCGTGGTCCGCTCCTTCTCCAAGCGCCGCGACCTGGAGGCCGACGGACGCTGCGTGGGCGTGGCCTTCCCCGGCTTCACCGAGGTCCGGGTGGTCAGCCGCGACGGCCGGCCGCCGTCCGAGACCAACCCCGGCTACATCGAGGTGCGCAGCGACGGACGGATCGTCACCTACCTGGGCGAGCAGGAGCGCTACGACCAGCAGGTGAACGACGGTTGGTGGCGGATGGGCGACGTCGGCTACAAGACCAGGTGGGGCTGTGTGCACCTGCTGGACCGCGAGGTCGACCTGATCGAGGGCTTCGGCTCCACGCTGGCCGTCGAGGACACCCTCTTCGCCCGCCTGCCGGAGCTGACCGAGGTCATCATCGTCCCCGGCGTCGACGGCCGGGCCACGCCGGTGGTGTGCACCAAGCAGGACCGGCCGATCGACCCGTTCACCTGGCGGCGCGCGGTGGCCGGCCTGCCGTCGATGGCTGACCCGGTGCAGTGGCGCCAGGAGGACCTGCCGCAGACCGCGACCACCAAGATCAAGCGACTCGAGCTGGTCCGGCTGCTGACCGCGGCCGCCCCGGCCCCCGTCGCGGACTGACCAGGAGCGGGAGAGCAGGATGTCCAAGATACTCATCGTCGGTGGCGGGATCGGCGGCCTGGCCGCGGCCCTGGCCGTCGCCAAGCGCGGCCACCGGGCCGTGGTGCTGGAACGGGCCGCCGAGTTCGCCGAGATCGGGGCCGGGATCCAGATCGCCCCGAACGGGATCCACGCCCTGGAGCGGCTGGGCCTGGGCGAGGAGGTCCGCCGATCCGCCGTCCACATGCGCGAGTTGCGCTTCATGGACGGGGTGAGCGGGGAGCACGTGGTGAGCCTGCCGCTCACCGAGCGCTACCAGCAGCGGTTCGGCAACCCCTATGTGGTGGTGCACCGCGCCGAGTTGCACACCCTGCTGCTCAACGCCTGCCTGGCCACCGAAGGGGTCGAGCTGCGCGGCAGCAGCACGGCCGTCGGCTACGAGCAGGACGCCACCGGCGCCACCCTGCTGCTGGCGGGCGGCGAGCGGGTCACCGGCGACGCGCTGATCGGCGCGGACGGCATCAACTCCGCGATCCGGGCGCAGCTGGTCGGCGACGGCGAGCCGCGGATCTCCGGCCTGACCGTCTACCGGGCGGTCATCCCGATGGAGCAGGTGCCGCAGGAGCTGCGCGCGGCCACCGCCGTGACCTGGTGGGCCGGCCCCGGCTGCCACTTCGTCCACTATCCGATCGCCGGCGGCAGCCACCTCAACCTGGCGGCCAGCAGCGACAACGGCGCCACCGTGGCGACGGCCGGCGTGCCGGTCGAGAAGGACGCCGTGCGGGCCGAGTTCGCCGCCCTGGGCGAGGCCCCGCACCGGCTGCTGGAGCTGGGCGAGGGCTGGCGGACCTGGGTGCTGGTGGACCGTGATCCGGTGGCCGACTGGTGCGACGGGCGGGTCACCCTGCTCGGCGACGCCGCCCACCCGATGCTGCACTACGCGGCCCAGGGCGCCTGCCAGGCGCTGGAGGACGCCGTGCTGCTCGGCGAGCTGCTGGACTGCTCGGCCGCCGAACTGCCCCAGCGCTTCGAGAAGTACAACGCCGAGCGTCGCGAGCGGACCGCCCGGGTCCAGCTCGCCGCCCGGGACAGCATCAGGCTCTGGCACCCGGCCGGCCAGGCCGCCCGGGAGCGCAACGCCCTGCTGTCCTCGCTCTCCGCCGACCAACTCCACGACGAGGTCGCCTGGATGCACGGCGCCCGCGGCTTCGGCCTGAAGGGGGAAGAGAAGTGACGAACAGTCAGATCGAGGTCTGCATCATCGGGGCCGGCCCGCGCGGGCTCTCGGTGCTGGAGCGGATCTGCGCCAACGAACGGGCCGCGCCCGCCCGCCGCGCGGTGACGGTCCACGTGGTGGACCCCTCGGCGCCCGGGGCCGGCCAGGTCTGGCGCACCGACCAGTCCCGCCACCTGCTGATGAACACGGTGGCCTCGCAGATCACCGTCTACACCGACGACAGCGTCCGGGTGGCCGGCCCGATCGAGCCGGGACCGACGCTCTACGAGTGGGCGACGACCCTGCGGGACGGGCAGCCGGAGGGCCGGTTCGACGAGCAGACGCTGGCCGAGGCCCGCGCGCTCGGTCCCAACACCTACCCCACCCGGGCCTTCTACGGCTGCTACCTGCACGACAGCTTCCAGCGGGTGGTGGCCGGCGCGCCCGAGCAGGTGACCGTCCTGGTGCACCGCTCGCGGGCCGTCGCGATGGCGGACACCAACGGCGTGCCCGGCGGCCCGCAGGGCATCCGGCTGGAGGACGGCACCCGGCTGAACCGGCTGGACGCCATCGTGATGGCCCAGGGCCACGTGCCGGCCCGGCTCACCGCCCGGGAGGCCAAGACGGCCAGCCTGGCCCGGATCCACCACCTCGGCTACCTCACCCCGGCCAACCCGGCGGACGTGGACGTCAGCGAGATCCAGCCCGGCCAGAACGTGCTGCTGCGGGGCCTGGGCCTGAACTTCTTCGACCACATGGCCCTGTTCACGCTGGGCCGCGGCGGCACCTTCGTCCGCGAGGGCGAGCGGCTGGCCTACCGGCCCTCCGGCAAGGAGCCCAGGCTCTACGCCAGTTCGCGGCGCGGCATCCCGTACCACGCCCGGGGCGACAACGAGAAGGGCGCGCACGGCCGGTACTTCCCCCGGCTGCTCACCGCCGAGCTGATCCCGGGGCTGCGCGAGCGCGCGCGGAACGGCGAGTCGCTGAGCTTCGGCGCCGACCTGTGGCCGCTGGTGGCCCGCGAGGTGGAGAGCGTCTACTACGGCAGCCTGCTGGAGAGCCTGGGCCGCGGCGCCGAGCGGGAGGCGTTCGTCGACCGCTATCTGACGGCCGAACAGGCCGACCTGGCCGGGCTGTTCACCGAGTACCGGATCCCGGCGGACCGCCGCTGGGACTGGGAGCGGCTCTCCCGCCCCTACCAGGACCGGACGTTCGCCGACCGGGCGGAGTTCCGCGACTGGCTGCTCGACTACCTGGCCAGGGACGTCGAGGAGGCCAAGGCGGGCAACGTCAGCGGCCCGCTCAAGGCGGCCCTGGACGTGCTGCGCGACCTGCGCAACGAGATCCGCCTCGCGGTGGACCACGGCGGCCTGGACGGCGACTCGCACCGGGACGATCTGGAGGGCTGGTACACCCCGCTCAACGCCTTCCTGTCGATCGGGCCGCCGGCCTCCCGGATCGAGCAGATGATCGCCCTGATCGAGGCCGGGGTGCTGGAACTCACCGGCCCGGGAACGGAGATCAGGATCGACACCGAGCAGCCGGCCTTCGTGGCGATCTCCCGGGTGGTGCCCGGACCGGCGGTGCGCGCCTCGGTGCTGATCGAGGCCCGGCTGCCCGAGCCCGACCTGCGCCGCACCGACGACCCGCTGCTGCGCCACCTGCTGGACACCGAGCAGTGCACCACCTACCGGATCGCCGGCGCCGGCGGGAGCAGCTACGAGACCGGCGGCCTCGCGGTGACCGAGCGGCCGTACCGGCTGCTGGACGCGCGCGGGCGGGCGCACCCGCGCCGGTTCGCCTACGGCGTCCCGACCGAGTCGGTGCACTGGGTGACGGCGGCCGGCATCCGGCCCGGCGTCGACTCGGTGACCCTGGGCGACTCGGACGCCATCGCGCAGGCGGTGCTCACGCTGCCCGAACTCGCCGCGGTACCCGCCGGAGTGCGGCCCTCCACGGCCGAGACCGACCTGTCGGGCATCCTGGTATGACGCGGACCGAGACCGATTCGCTCGACTGCGGACTGCTCTCCCCGGTGCGCGCCGGCACGCCCGTCGAGGGGGTGCTGGACGACCGGGCCTGGCTGCAGGCCATGCTCGACAGCGAGGCCGCGCTGGCCCGCGCGCAGTCCAGGCTCGGCACGCTGCCGGGCCGGGCCGCCGAGATCATCACCGCCACCGCCCGGGCCGAGCGCTTCGACCTGCGGGCCCTGGCGGTGGCCGCCCGGGAGAGCGCCAACCCGGTGGTGGGCCTGGTCGCGGCGCTGACCGAGGCGGTGGCGGCCGAGGACCCGGAGGCCGCCGAGTACGTGCACCGCGGCTCCACCAGCCAGGACATCCTGGACACCGGCGCCATGCTGGTCGCGGCCCGTGCCTTGGGCCTGATCCGGCAGGACCTGGCCCGCACCGAGCGGGCCCTGGCCAAGCTGGCCGGACAGCATCGCGGCACCGTGATGGCCGGGCGCACCCTCGCCCTGCAGGCGGTGCCCACCACCTTCGGCCTCAAGGCGGCCGGCTGGCGCCAGCTGGTGCTGGACGCCGAGGACCGGATCGCCGGGCTGCTGGACGGCGGGCTGCCGGTCTCCCTCGGCGGCGCCGCGGGGACGCTGGCCGGCTACCTGGAGTACGCCCGGCTGGACGGGGCGGACGCGGAGCCGGTCGGCCTGGAGGCCGTTGAGCCGGGCGAGGCCGTTGAGCCTTACGCGCAGCGGCTGGTCGAGGCCTTCGCGCGGGAGACCGGCCTGGCCTGCCCGGTGCTGCCCTGGCACGCGCTGCGCACCCCGATCGCGGACCTGGCGGGCGTGCTGGCCTTCGCGGCCGGCGCGCTCGGCAAGATCGCGGTCGACGTGCAGTCGCTGACCCGCACCGAGGTCGGCGAAGTGGCCGAGCCGACCGCCGCCGGGCGGGGCGCCTCCTCGGCCATGCCGCACAAGCGCAATCCGGTGCTGGCCACCTTGATCCGCTCGGCCGCCCTGCAAGTACCTGCGATGGCAGCGGCGTTGACGCAGTGTCTGATCGCCGAGGACGAGCGGTCCGGCGGCGCCTGGCACGCCGAGTGGCTGCTGCTGCGCGAGTGCCTGCGACTGGTCGGCGGCGCCGCGCACACGGCGGTCGAGCTCGCCGAGGGGCTGCAGGTCCACCCGGAGCGGATGCGCGCCAACCTGGAGCTGACGGGCAGTCAGATCGTCTCGGAGCGGATCGCCGCGGCCCTGGCCCCCCGGCTCGGCAAGCGGGCGGCGAAGGAGCTGGTGAGCCGGGCCTCGACGACGGCGCAGCAGTCGGGCCGTCCGCTCGCCGAGGTGCTGGGCGAACTCCCGGAACTGGCCGGCCTGATGGACCGCCAGGAACTGGACACACTCGCCGACCCGGCCGACTACCTCGGCGCGGCCGCGGTCCTGGTCGACCGCGCCCTGGAGCACTGAACGCTGCGCGGCCTTTGCGCGTGGCCTCCGCCAGTAGCCCCCCGGCTTTCGCCGGGGGGCTACTGCGCTGGGTGCGGTGGTCTGTGTGTGGGGGGGATGGGTGGGTGGTGGCCGGCGGTGGGCAGCGGGGTGGACCCGCAGCTGGTGGGACGTGCACCCGGTGGGGCCGGCGCCCGGTGAGGCTGCATCCGCTGGGACGTGCTGCGGTGGGGCTCGCGCTCGGTGGGACGCGCACCCGGTGGGACTGCATCCGCTGGGCCGTGCTGCGGTGGGGCCTGCGCTTGGTGGGACGCGCACCCGGTGGGACCTGCATGCGGTGGGGCCCGCACGCGCCGGGGTCTGCGCCTGGTGGGGCCCGCACGCGGTGGGGTTCTCGCCTTCCGGGTTGGAAAAGGCGTCGGGGCGCGGCCAACCCCGTTGCAGGGAAACGGGGTTGGCCGCACCCAGTGACCCGGAAACGGCGTCGGCCCCCAGGCCCGCGAGAGCGGGTCCTGGAGGCCGACGCCGTTTCCGGTGATCTCAGTCGCGGATCACCGTCTTTGTGCGCATCAGGAACTCGCCCAGGTAGCCGTCGTGCGGCACGCCGGGGCGGATCCAGTAGGTGGGGTGGTCGCCGCGGTAGACGTTGCTGATGCTGGGCTCGTCGAGCAGTCGGTCCAGTAGGTCGTCGTCCTGGGTGAGCACCGTCACCACCAGGCTCTCGCGCAGCGGCGCGGTGCCCGCCTCCGGGGTCCACGGGCCCACCCAGACGCAGGGGAAGGCGAGTTCGATGCCCGCCTGCTCCGCGTCCGGCCGGTCGATCTGGTGGACGGCCGGGCGCAGTACGGCGCTGCCGTCGCCGAGTTCGCCCACCACGCCGTCACCGCCGAGCCAGGCCCTGGTGCCCTTGGCCTTGTTGAGCAGGAAGCTCTCGATGCCGCGCGCCGAGTCGACCGGCTGTACCGCGAGGACGGCCTTGGGGTCCTCGGGCGGCAGGCTGGGGATGGTCTCCAGCCGCTCCGCGATGGCCTGGGCCAGCGGCGCCGGGTCGCCCTCGACCAGCACCGTGGTGGCGTTGATGCAGGCCACGCCGCCCTGGTGGCTGATCGAGCCGACGATGGTGTCCAGGTGCTCGCGCCAGTCGGTGTCGGCGGTGATCAGGATCTTCGAGCGGCCCGGACCCTGCGGCAGCACGTTGGTGCCGGCGTACTTGCGGACCACCTCGTCGCCGCCGTAGACCAGTCCGAGGTCGGCGCCGCGCAGCACCTCGTCGGCCGCGCTGTGGTCGGTCGGCAGCAGCACCACCTGGTCGTTCCCGAAGCCGGCCGCCCGTAGCGCGGTGACCAGGCGGTGCGGGGTGAACGGCTCACGGCGCGAGGGGCGCACCGCGACCCGGTAGCCGAGCGCCAGCGCCTCCAGCCAGAGCGAGTGCGGGCCGGGGTGGTTGCCGGCCGCGTGCACGGCGAAGACCTGGCCGCGCCGGGTCCAGACCGCCTGGCCGGCCAGCGTGCCCTCGTCGCGCCAGTCGCTCACGGCGCCGCGCGGCTGGGCCTGGTAGGCCGCGAAGCCGGCCTGGGCGGCCGCGTCCACGATGGCCGCGGTGGCGTCCCGGACGACCGAGATCGGCACCCCGGAGACCCGGCTGACGGTGTACTCGTACTCCTCGAAGCCGAGCCCGTCGATGACCTCCTCGGCGAAGATCCGTCCGGCGCGGGCCAGCGCGGCGATCCGCTCGGCGGCCGGGAGGCTGCTGGCGCGGCGCAGGGCTGCCATCGAGCGGGTCACGAACAGCGCGGGCACCAGGCTGAGTTCGGCCACCGGGCGACCGGTGACGTCCGGCACCACGGTCCGGTTGCGGGCCCGGAAGGCGCCGCTGGGGCCGAGCGCGTCCAGGGCTATCAGGGGACCGCCGGCGTCCTGGGTACTCATTTTTAGTACACCCCTTCGATCACGGTCTCGTTGTCGAACTCCTGGACCGGGGCGATGTCCGCGACCGAGTCGCCGATCTGACCCGGCTTCGGCTCGATCCGCAGGCCGGTGTCCCGCTCCAGGTTGTTCGGCATCAGCAGGCTCTTGCTGACGTGGTGCATGACCACCTGGCCGCGCTCGCCGTACGCCACCGTCCCGCCGGTCTGCGGGTCGACGACGCCGAAGCTCATGTACGGCGAGTACGGGTCGTAGACGCACGGGTCGTCGTCGGTCAGGCCGTGCCGCTCACTGGCGTTGCCCAGGATCATGGTGCTGCCGTAGCCGCTGTAGAGCACGGCGTTCGGGAAGACCTCGGTGCGGTACAGGTGGCGGGTGTCGGGGTCCATCTGGGTGCCGACCCAGTTGATCGCCCGGACCTTCTCATTGACCAGCTTGGCCAGGTCGTCGCGGCGGGCGATCCGCTCCAGCACCGGCGGGGTGCACATCAGCACGCCGATGTCCTGGGTCTGCAGCAGGTAGGCGACCTGGTCCACGATGTGCTCGGCGTAGGCGCCGGCCTCGGCGCCCTTGCCGTCGCCGATCAGCTTCTTCACCCAGCGCGGGTCGAGGTCGACGGTGAACGACAGGCCACCGCGGAACGTGGTCTGATGCTTGATCACATCGCCGACCATGTGCGGCCCGTTGGGCGCCACGGTCAGCCAGTTGACGCCCTTGGGCACGCCGTGGCCGTCCAACTGGTCGCTGCTCCAGGCCAGCAGCTTGTCCAGCCAGTCGCGCAGCAGCACGATGCGCTTGGGCGCGCCGGTGGTGCCGCCGCTCTCGTAGACGCCGACCACCTCGGCGCCGGTGCCGTAGCCGCGCGGGATCAGGTCCTCCGCGCGGACGAAGCGCAACTCGTTCGCCAGGTTGGGGAACCGGGTCAGATCGGCATAGGTGCGGATATCGGTGAGCGGGTCGAAGTCGAGGCTCGCGGCCCGGTCCAGCCAGAACGGCGAGCCCGTCTCGGGGGAGAAGTGCCAGCGCATGGCGGCGCGCAGGTACTCCTCCGGGTCGGGGTGGGCGTCGAAGGGAAGCTCCAGCACGGGGTCAGCAGCAGGCGGCACGGTGTTCCTTCCACAGGGGACCGCGGCAGCGGTCGGTCAGCCGGCGTTCGATCGGTCGATACCGGACGGGTTGTCGATGGCGTAGCGCCAGTGGCCGTCCGCGCCGCGTCGGGCCACGTCGGTGGCGCTGCCCCGGTCGTGGACGGGGGTGCCGTCCGGGGCGGTGCCCTCGATCAGGTAGTCGCCGATCAGCAGGGCCACGTCCTGGTGCACGTAGACATGGCGCAGGGTGAGCTTGATGGGGATGCCCAGGGCGAGGAACTCGGCGTTCGCGAGCCGTCGTTCGTCGCCGGTCACCGAGTGGCCGGGGCGGGTGACGAAGACCGCGTCGGGCTCGAAGAGCCGGTCCACGGCGGCCAGGTCACCGGAGTTGAACGCCTCGGCGAAGGCGTACGGCAGGTCGCCCGGCTCGGTGGGAAGCGGGGGAAGCGCGGGTTGCGCGGTGGCGGTCACGGCCTCAGCCCGTCTGCACGCCGGCGGTGGGGCCGGTGGCCAGCGGCGGGCTCGGCAGCCGCTCCAGGTCGAAGCCGAAGTGCGTCTTGTAGGCGCTCAGGACGGCCGCGTCGTCGGCGAGTTCCTCGTTGCTGCGCTCGCGTCCGGCGGCGAAGGAGAGCTGGTTGCCCTTCAGGGTGATCCGGCCGTCCTCGGTGCGCAGCGAGCAGAAGACATCCTGCAGGAACGGCGACTCCGGGGAGGTGCGCCACCACCAGAGGGTCGGCGCGAAGTCGTCCAACCGGCAGGGGCGGTCGTCCAGTTGGTACAGCGGCTTGCCGTTGAGGTGGACGTCCAGGCCGCCGCCGGGGGCGTCGAACACCTGGTACGCGCCGTCCGGGTCCTGCTGCACCTCGCGTGAGTCGATCAGCAGCGGGAGCCGGCTGTTGCGGCCGAAGCCGACGTCCACCAGCCAGGAGACACCGTCCAGTTCGACCCGCAGGGCCAGGTGGCAGAAGGCCGGGCCGTAGACGCCGCCGGGGCGGAAGACCCGGCCGGGCAGGATCTCCACCTGGTAGCCGAGCGCGGTGAGCAGGAACGAGAAGGCCGGGTTGACCTCGTAGCAGCCACCGCCGCGGTGCTGCCGGACGATCTTGTCGAGCACCCGCTCGTCCATCAGGATCTGCTCGTCCAGGTGGTAGCCGAGGTTCTCGAACGGCACCGAGAGGACGTGCCGCTCCTGGAGGTGCCGCAGCCCGTCGAGGTCGGCCCGGGCGGGCCGCTGGGCACCGATCCGGCTCAGATACTCGTCCACCAGCGTGTCATCCATCGCCGTCTCCTTGTCTAGGTTCGTTGAGTCTTCGGGTCGCGGGCACCGGCGGCACCCGGTCGCGGTCGCGAGGGGCACCCACGCGGGGCCCGCCGCTACCAGCGCAGCAGCGTCAGGCCCATCGCCATACCGCCGCCGAACCCCGCCAGCAGGACCAGGTCACCGGGGCCGAGCTCGCCGCCCCGGGCGGCCTGGTCGAGCGTGACCGGAATGGAGGCGGAACCCGTGTTGCCGTATTCCTCGAAGGTCGTGGAAGTACGGCCGGCCGGAATTCCGAGTTCGGTGGAAAGCTGTTCCAGCATCCGGCCGTTGGCCTGGTGCGGGATGAATCGGGCGAGTTTCCCGGTGGAGGTGCCCATGTCGGAGAGGAATTCGCGCACCGCGCCCGGCACGTGCTCCGTGACGAAATCGCGGACGCCCCGTCCCTGCATGGTGAAGTAGTGCAGTCCGCGTTCAAGGGTCTCGGCCGAGGCCGGCAGCCGGCTGCCGCCCGCCGGCACCTCGATCAGCTCGCGCTCGGCCCCGAAGCTGGCCAGCCGGGAGGCGATCACCTCCCCGCCGCGCGAGGGGCCGAGCACCACGGCGCCGGCGCCGTCGCCGAACAGGACGCTGGTGCGCCGGTCCGCCGGGTTCAGGATCCGTGAGTAGACGTCGGCGCCGATCACCAGGGCGTACCGGGAGTCGGAGCCGCGCAGGATCCGCTCGGCCGCGGTCAGCGCGAAGACGAATCCGCTGCACACGGCGTTCACGTCGAAGGCGGCGGTGCCGGGCCTGGCGCCCAGCTCGTCGGCGACCACGCAGGCCGTCGGCGGCTGCGGGGAGTCGGGGGTGGAGGTCGCCACCACGATCAGCGAGAGGTCCGCGGCCCGGATGCCGGCACTCTCCAGGGCCGCCCGCCCGGCGATCACCGCGAGGTCGGAGGTGGCCTCGTCCGCCTTGGCCCGGCGCCGGTTGCGGATGCCGGTCTTGGCCTGGATCCAGGCGTCGTCGACCCCGGCGGGCTCGCCCACCTCGTCGTTGCTCACCACATGGGCCGGCAGATACGAACCGGTTCCCAAAACGGCGATCGCGGAGGAGAGCCGGTCCGGCTCGGCTGTCCCTGTCGTGATCATTCCTATTTCCCCTCGTATTCCTCGGGCTCGTCCACAACCGATAATCCTGGAGCGGGAACTGATGGGGCAAAGGGCCGGCGCGGACCTTGTCAGGTGCCCGGCTGCTGCCTGATACGGCGTCAGGCGTTGGGATTCAGCGCCGCGCCGAGGCCGAGCAGCGAGCCGACCGCGTGGTGGCTCGCGGTGCTGGCCTCCAGGTCGAAGACCAGCCGTTCGGTCGGCGGGCGCCCGATCAGCTCGGCCGCACGGGTGGAGAGCGGCTGCGCGAGTGCCTCGGCGGACTCCCACAGCTGCACCGCGCCCCAGCGGTTGCGCTCCCGGTCGGCGATCCAGGTCTTCAGCAGCAGGCCGTCGAACCCGGCCCACCGCTCCACCGCCTCCTCGCGCAGGAAGTCGCGCAGCGAGTCGATGGTCTGCGGCGAGCCGTCCAGGTCCCACCAGGCGATGACCACCTTCATCCGGCCACCGCCGCGGCGAGGCCGAGCAGTTCGGCCAGCCGGTCGCCGACGATCCGCACGCCGTCCTGGGTGAGCACCGACTCGGCGTGGAACTGCATCGAGGCGAAGTGCGGCCCGCGCAGGGCGTGCACCTCCTCGGTCTGCGGGTCCCGGCTGATCTCCACCAGGCCGATCCCGGGGCAGTGCATCCGGTCCACCGGGCTCGCGGCGGCGAAGGTGTTGTAGAAGCCCACCCGCTCGCCGGCCCCGAACAGCTCGATCTCGCGCTGGACGCCCTGGTTGGGCACCTCGCGCCGGCGCAGGTGCAGGCCGAGCGTGGTGCTCAGCACCTGGTGGCTCAGGCAGACCGCGAGGAACGGCCTTCGCTCGTCTAGCAGTTGGCGCACCGCACCGCGCAGGTGGGCGATCTTCGGATGGGTCGCCTCGCGCGGGTCGCCCGGGCCGGGGCCCATCACCACCAGGTCGTAGCCGTCGAAGGAGTAGGGCTCATCGAACCGACGGACCGTCACCTCAAGTCCCAGTGAACGGAGTTGGTGGTCGATCATCGAGGTGAAGGTGTCCTCCGCGTCCACCACCAGGACCCGGCGGCCGGCCAGCTCCGGGTGCGGGCGCTCGCGGTCCGCGTCCTCGGCCAGCCAGAAGCCGGCGATCGAGTCGTTGCGCCGCTCCAGCGCCGCGCGGACCCGTGGGTGCGAGCCGAACCGGGTCACCGGGTCGCTCTGCAGGGCCGCGAGAAGCCCGGCGGCCTTGGCATGGGTCTCGGCCACCTCGGAGAGCGGGTCCGAGTGCCGCACCAGGGTGGCGCCGACGCTGATCCGCACCCGGCCGCCGGCGTCGATGTCGGCGGTCCTGATCAGGATCGCCGAGTCCATGCTCCGCTCGCCGCGGGCGTCGCGGCCGATCAGCGCGGCCACCCCGCTGTAGTAGCCACGGCCCTGCGGCTCGTAGCGGTTGATCACCCGGGCCGCGCTCTCCAGCGGGCTGCCGGTGACGGTGGGGGCGAACAGGGTCTCGCGCAGCACCTCGCGCGGATCGCGGTCGCTGCGGCCCTCGATGAAGTACTCGGTGTGCGCGAGCCGGGCCATCTCCTTGAGGTACGGGCCGACCACCCGGCCGCCCGTGTCGCAGATCCGGGCCATCATCTTGAGTTCCTCGTCGACGACCATGTACAGCTCGTCGGCCTCCTTGCGGTCGGCGAGGAAGGCCATCACCTCGGGCAGGCTGGGCCCGCCCGGCGGATACCGATAGGTGCCGCTGATCGGGTTCATCACCGCGACGCCGCCGTGCAGGCTGATGTGCCGCTCGGGGCTGGCGCCGACCAGGGTGCGGTCGCCGGCCCGCACCAGGAAGGTCCAGTAGGCGCCCGACTCCTGCTGCATCAGCCGGCGGAAGAAGGCCAGCGCGGCGTGCGGCCCGTAGTCGGAGATGTCGGCGACGAAGGACCGCTTGATCACGAAGTTGGCGCCCGCGCCCTCGCCGATCTCGTTCGCGAGGACCCGGCGCACGATGTCCGCGTACTCCTCGTCGCTCAGGTCGAAGGCGCCGCCGAGCAGCCGGGTGCGCGTCTCGGGGAACCGGGTGAGCGCCTCGGTGACCGGCAGCGCCTCCTGCTCGGCGACGGTCATGGCGAGCAGCGGCGTGCCGTCGTCGGGCGCCTCGAACCCCCGCTCGGCGATCTGCCGGTACGGGATCAGCACCAGGACCTCGTGCCGGCCGGCCTCGCCGTGCTCGTCCAGCGGTATCTCGGCCAGCGTCGCGGGGGTGGCGACCGGTCCGGCCAGCACCTCCAGGACGCCGGGTCCGGCCGTCTCCGGCCGGTGCAGCAGGGCGAAGCCGGCCAGCCGCCCGGCTAGGATCCGGCCCAGCAGATCGGTCATGACAGGACCTCCTTCGTGGTGAGGACGACGGCGCAGCGCTCGGCCGCGTACTCCAGCGCCGACCGGTGGTGCCGCTCGGAGAAGTCGGCCACCGCGTCGGCGACCAGGAACGGCGCGATGTCGTGGGAGAAGGCGTCCACGGCCGACATCAGCACGCCGACGTGCGCGTAGACCCCGCAGATCACCAGCTGGTCGCGGCCCGCAGCGCGCATCCGCTCCAGCAGGTCGGTGCGGTGGAAGGCGCTGTAGCGCCACTTGGTGAGCATCCAGTCCTGCGGGCGGGGGGTCAGCGGCTCGACGATCTGACGGTCCGCCGGATCGACCCGCATCCCGGGACCCCAGAAGTCGGCGAGCAGTCCGCGCTGGGCCGGGTCCATGCCGCCCGGCTGCGCGGTGTAGGCCACCGGCATGCCCGCCGCCACGCACCGCTCGCGCAGCAGCGCCGCGTTGGCCACCAGCTCGTCGCCGGGGCCCTCGGCCGGAAACGGCTTGAGGAAGAAGCGCTGCATGTCGTGGACCAGCAGGACGGCGCGGTCGGGGTCGACGGTCCAGTCGGCGACGTTCGCGGGCAACTCCCCGCAGACCGGCATCGGGTAGGAGGTGATCGGCGGGATCCCCGGCGCGGGCCGCTCCGGCTTCCGGGTTCGGGTGTTGTCAGACACCGAGACTCGCGCCTCCGTCCACGGTGAGATCGTGCAGGGTGATGTGGCCGGCCTCGTCCGAGAGCAGGAAGAGCACGGCGTTGGCCACGTCCAGCGGGGTGGCCAGCTTGCCCAGCGGGATGCCCACCTTGTACGCGGACGGCGTGCCGGCCAGGGTGCGCTCGCGCCCGGTCTCGTCCTGCCACATGGAGCTGAGCATCGGGGTGTCGGTGGAGCCGGGGGCGACCAGGTTGCAGCGGATGCCGTACTGCGCGACCTCCAGGCCCAGGCTCTTGGTGAAGAGCGTGGCGGCGGCCTTCGAGGCCGCGTAGGCGGCCATCTCGGTGCGCGGGGTGACGGCCGCGTTGGAGGCCACCGTGACGATCGCGCCCCGGCGCCGGGGGACCATCCGGTTGACCACGGCGCGGGAGAGGTGGAAGACCCCGGTCGCGTTGACGGCGAAGGTGGCCTGCCAGTCCTCGTCGGTGAAGTCGCGGACCGGGCCGAGCCGCAGCACCCCGGCCGCGTTGACCAGGTAGTCGATCGGGCCCAGGCCCAGTTCGATCGCGTCCACCGTGGCGTTGACCGACCAGGAGTCGGTGACGTCCGCCGGAAAGGCCTGGACGCGCAACCCGTCAGCTGTCAACTTCTGTACCACATCGGCCAGTTGGTCGGCGTTGCGGTCCACGGCGGCCACCTGGACGCCGCGTTCCCCCAGCAGGCGGACGACCGCGGCACCGATGCCGCCGGCCGCCCCGGTCACCAGGGCTACCTTGTTCTCCATGTGTTTCGGACCTCCCTGTGAGCCGGGCCCGCTCGCGGGCCCGGCGGTGATGGGGTAGTGCCGCGACCCCGGGTCAGCCCTGCCAGGCCGAGACCACGGACATGGCCTGGACCGGGTTGAGCCGCGGGTCGCAGAAGCTGGTGTAGCGCTCGCCGACCCGGTCGAGCGCCGAGGCGTCGGCGACGCACTCGGTCACGTCGTCCGGAGTCGTCTCCAGGTGCAGTCCGCCGGCGGTCGCGCCCGCCGCGGTGACCGCCTGCTGGAACCCCGCCACCTCGCGCACCAGGGTGTGCAGGAAGCGGGTCTTGAGGCCGGAGGGGCTGTTCACCGTATTGCCGTGCATCGGGTCGGTCAGCCAGATCACCGGGTGGCCGGCCGACTTGACCGCCCGGACCAGCGCCGGCAGCCGGTCGGCGACCAGGTCGGCGCCCATCCGGGCGATCAGCGTGAGCCGGCCGGGCTCGCGGCCCGGGTCGAGGATCTCGCAGAGGGTGAGCAGCTCGGCGGCCGTCATGCTCGGGCCGACCTTGCAGGCGACCGGGTTGACCACCCGCGCCAGCAGTGCAACATGCGGGCCGTCCACCTGGCGGGTGCGCTCGCCGATCCACGGGAAGTGGGTGGAGGCCAGCAGCAGCCGGCCGCTCTCCTGCCGGCGCAGCATCGGGAGTTCGTAGTCGAGCAGCAGGGCCTCGTGGCTGGTCCAGACCGGCGGGCAGATGGTGGAGCGCTGCGCCGGGTCCAGCCAGCCCAGGTGGCCCATGGCCTGCCGGGCGGCCCGGTAGCCGGTCAGCAGCCGCCGGGGGTCGGGCCGGCGGCGGTCCGGGTCCGGCTCCGGGCTGTTGACCATGTGGCCCAGGTAGGAGGAGAGTTCACGCCCCTCGACGATCTCGGTGGGGCTGGACCGGGGCTTGGCGAACTGCCCGGCCATCCGGCCCACCCGGACCACCGGCTGATGGGTGGTCATCTTGAGCATCCCGGCCAGCGTGTCCAGCAGGCCGGCCTTGCGGGCCACGTAGTCCTCGCCGCACTCGGCCGGGTTCTCCGCGCAGTCGCCGGCCTGGATCAACTGCGCCTGGCCGTCGGCCACCTGGGCCAGCAGCAGGCGCAGCCGCCGGACGTCCGACGACTCGACCAGCGGGGCGCTGACGGACAGCTCCTGCTTCACGTCGCTGAGTTCACCGTGGTCCTGCCAGGCCGGCTGGTGCCGTGCGGTCCGGGTCACGGTGAGGTCGAGCAGGGCGTTGTCCAGCTCCCGCGGCGTGGCGGTCGAGCGGACGTCGAGCAGGGCGTTGTCCACTGCAATCTCCATGGTGAAGGCGCAGGACTTGGCGATCACGGGCCGCCGGCCTGCGTGCTACCTGATAGAAGTGCCTTGATTTCAAGGGTTCTTGATGCTCTGGACGGCCGCGGCGACCTCGGTCACCCGGCGCGCCTGGAAGGCGATCGCGGCCAGGTTCTCCTCGTGCACCTGCCCCGGACGGTTCCGCGAGACCGCGCTACTGCCGTACGGGTTGCCGTTGTTGGGCTGGAAGAGGACCGGATCGGTGGAGCCGTTGGCGACGATCAGCGAGCCCCAGTGGCAGAAGGCGTTGTGCAGCGCGAGGATGGTCGTCTCGTGCCCGCCGTGCGGGGCCGAGCCCGAAGTGAAGGCCGACACCGCCTTGTTGGCGAGCCTGCCGGGGATGGAGAGCGGGGCGGTGGTGTCGATGAAGCGCAGCACCGCCGGGGCCGGCAGGCCGAACCGGACCGGGGTCCCGAAGAGGATCCCGTCGGCCCAGTCCAGGTCGTCCAGGGTGGCCTCGGGGAGGTCCGCGGTGCTGATCCGCAGCGCCTCGGCGGCCTCCTCGGTGCCGGGCACGTAGGAGTCCTCGGCGGGCTGCGGGATGCGCAGCAGGCGGACCTGCGCGCCGGCCGCTTCGGCCGCCTCGGCGGCCGCGACCGCGAGGCGGTGCACGTTTCCGGTGGACGAGTAGTAGATGACGGCGACATTGGTCATGGCGGGGTACTCCCTGCTGCGGTGCCTGCTCGTTCGGCCGATCCTGTTACGGGGCCGGCGGCCCGGCCAACGCCGGGCGCGGCACTTCGTCAGGTGACCGAGAAGTTCATCAGGTCCGTGCCGACCGGCCGCCCGGGTGCACCGGCTACCGTCGGCGACGACCTGACATGGAACCGAAACATCACGGGCCTCATGGGAATTGACCCCATAGTCTCTTGTCCGTCATACCGCGCGACGGCGCGCCGGGACGCAATGGGGAGTGATCCAGCCTTGGAAGAATCGCCGCAGTCACCAGCCGGCCAGGGGCATCTGCGGCAGTTGGTCGCGGAGGGCGTCTCGCCCTGGCTGGACGGCATCCACCACGGTCTGCTCGCCTCGGGCGCGCTGGCGCACCTGATCACCGACCTCGGGGTCCGCGGGGCCACCTCCAACCCCTCGGTGCTGGCCGCCGCGTTCGCGCACAGCTTCGCCTACCGGGAGCAACTGGTCCGCCTGGCGCGCCATCAGGTCTCGGTGGACAGCGCGCTGTGGGCCACCTCGGTCCAGGACCTGCGGCTGGCCTGCGACCAGTTCCGCGAGGTCTTCGACTCCACCCACGGCTACGACGGCCTGGTCTCGATGGACCTCGACCCGCGGCTGGCCCACGACGCCGAACAGACCGTCATCGAGGCGGTCGAGCTGACCCACGCGGTGAACCGGGCCAACGCCCTGGTGAAGATCCCGGCCACCCCGGCCGGCCTGGTCGCGCTGCGGGAGTGCGTCGGCCGCGGCATCGGCGTGCACGTCTCCGAGATCTACTCGGTCAGCCGCTACTCCGAGGTGGTCAACGCCTACTTCGACGGTCTGGAGCTGGCGCTGGCCGCCGACCGCGAACTCGGCTCGATCGCCTCGGTCGCCTCCCTGCCGGTCCGCCGGCTGGACCAGGAGATCGACGCGCTGCTGAGCGAACTGGGCGGCGAGGCGCACCAGTCGCTGCGCGGCAAAGCGGCGCTGGCCGCGGCCCAGTTGCTCTACCAGGTGTACGAGGAGCGGCTGGGCGGCGACCGGTGGCGGTACCTGCGCGCCGCCGGCGCCAGACCCCAGCGGCTGATGTGGACGGACACCGCGGCCGCCCAACCCGGCGGGCACAGCGGGTATGTGGAGACGCTGATCTCCTGGGGCACCGTCAACGCGCTGCCGCTGCCCGCCCTGGAGGAGGCCGCCGCGCACAGCCAGTTGCAGGGCGACACCCTGATGGGCCAGCAGGTGGCCGCTCAGCTGGTGCTGGACGCGCTGGCCCGGCTCGGCATCTCCTACGACGCGGTGGTGCGCAAGCTGGAGGCCGACAGCGTGGCCCGGCTGATCGACTCCTGGGCGCTGCTGCGCACGGTGGTCGCCGAGCAGCTGCACCTGGTCTCGGTCGCCGGCTGGCCGCAACTCGTCGTCTAGCGATGGCCTCGGTCGCCGGCTGGCCGCAACTCGTCTTCTAGCGAAGCACGTTGGCCGGCCCGGCGGGAAACTCTCCCGCCGGGCCGGCGCGGCGGCTCAGTGCACCGGCAGGACCTCCTGCGACTGCCGCGCCAACTCCTGCTCCAGCAGCCGGATCCGGTCGTCCGTCTCGGGGAACCGGGCGCCGGTCAGCGCCAGCATCGGCGCGGCCTTCACCACCGTCTCCTGGTACTCCTCCTCCGGGTCCGAGAGCGCGATCACCGCTCCGCCCACGCCGTACTGGATCTTCTCCGGAGTGATCACCGCGGTCCGGATCACCACGCTCAGGTCCGCCGCGCCGTTCAGCGAGAAGTAGCCGATCACGCCGGAGTAGACGCCGCGCGGCCCCTGCTCCAGGTGGTCTATCAGCCGCATGGTGCGCACCTTGGGGGCGCCGGTCATCGAGCCGGGCGGGAAGGCGGCCCGCACGCAGTCGACCGCGGATCGGTCCGGGCGCAGCCGGGCCTGCACCGTGCTCACCAGCTGGTGGGCCTTGGCGTAGGACTCGACCCGGAAGACGTCGGTGGCCCGCACCGAGCCGGTCTGGGCGCAGCGGCCGAGGTCGTTGCGGACCAGGTCGACGATCATCAGGTTCTCGGCGCGGTCCTTCTCGTTGGTGCGCAGGTCGGCGACGAGGTCCTCGTCCTGTTGGCGGGTGGCGCCGCGCGGCCGGGTGCCCTTGATCGGCCGGCTCTGCGCGAGCCCGTCCCGGTCCACCCGCAGGAAGCGCTCCGGAGAGGTGCTCAGGACCGAGATCCGGCCGAAGGAGAGCAGCGCCGCGTAGGGTGCGGGGCTGATCCGGCGCAGGTAGCGGTAGGACTCCCAGGGGTCCGGCGGGCCGGCCGCCTCCAGCATGTTGGTCAGGCAGACCTCGTAGGCCTCCCCGGCGGCGATCTCCTGCTGGCAGGCGTCGACCAGGTCCAGGTAGGCCGCGTGGTCGTGGCGGGCGACGAGGGTGCCGAGCGCCTGCGGCGGGCCGGACAGGTGCAGCCGCCGTCCCTCGGTCAGCGCCAGCCGCTCGGCGGCCAGGTCCAGCCAGGCCAGTGCCTGGGCCTCCTGGCCGGGTTCGGCCAGGGCCAGCAGGTGGCTGCTGCCGGTGGCGTGGTCGAGTACCAGGGCCCGTCCGCTGAAGACCATCACCGCGTCGGGCAGCGGGGAGCGGTGGACGGCGCGGCCGCCGCACTCGGCCTTGAGCTCGTAGCCCAGGTAGCCGACCCAGCCGAGGGCGAAGTCGAAGGGGAGGTCCGGGAGTTCGGTCCGCTGCTCGCGCAGGTCGCGGTCCAGCCAGTCCAGGAAGGGGCCGGCGACGATCTCGCTCCCGGTGGCCGAACTCACGGTGACCGTGCCCCGGACCACGTCGGCGGTGGCCACCCGGCCCAGCGGGCCCGAGGCGTCGCCCATGACGGAGAAGCGGCCCGCGCCCTCGTCGGGGCGGCTGCTGTCCAGCCAGTAGGCGTGCGGTCCGCCGTGGAAGAGCCGGTGGTACGCCACCTCGTCGTCCCAACGGGTGCTCAGGGTGCGGGTGAGCAGCTTCAGTTGACGGCGCGGCAGGTGACGGGTGTCGGGGGCGGGCACGGTGCGCCGGGCCGGGCGCAGCGCGCGGCCCTGGCGGCGGTGGTGCTCGCGGGCCAGGTCGAGGAAGTTGCCGAGCAGCCGGTGGCCGTCCGCGCCGCCGATCGACTCCGGGTGGAACTGCACGCCCCAGAGCGGCAGGTCGCGGTGGCGCAGGCCCATCAGCAGGCCGTCCCCCGTCCAGGCGACGTCCTCCAGGACGGGGGAGAGCCGGGTCACCGTCAAGGAGTGGTAGCGGACCGCCTCGAAGGGCGAGGGCAGGCCGGCGAAGAGCCCGGTGCCGTCGTGGTGCACCGGCGAGGTCCGGCCGTGGTACGGCTCGGGCGCCCGCTCGACGAGGCCGCCGTGCAGCGCGGCGATGCCCTGGTGCCCGAGGCAGACACCGAGCGCGGGCAGTTCCCCGCGCGCCAGGATCTCCGCGCAGATCCCGAAGTCGGCGGCCTGCTCGGCGGAGCCCGGCCCGGGGGAGATGACGACGGCGTCGTAGTGCGCCAACTGCTCGTAGCGCCAGTGCGGGTCGTCGTTGACCACCACGTCGGGCTCGGCGCCGTTGACCTCGGCCAGGTACTGGAAGAGGTTGTAGGTGAAGGAGTCGTAGTTGTCGATCAGCAGAACGCGCAGCGGGTCCCGGTACGTCACAGCTGCTTGCCCTCCGGCTGACCGGCTCGCGCCGACGGGTCGAGGGCGCCGCGCGCCGGGTCGAGCGGGGTGATCTCGATCAGCATGTGCTCGACCGGGTTCCCCCAGTCGTCGACCCGCGCGCTGCGCACGGTCCGCAGCGAGCGGCCGGTCTCCTCGGCGAGCCGCGACAGGCTCGCCAGGTCGCCCCGGGAGGAGAAGTGCAACAGCACCCGGCCGCCCGGGTTGAGCCAGGACGGCGCCTGGGCCAGGAAGCGGCGGTGGGCGTCGTAGCCCGGGTCGACGTAGGCGCGCTCGTGGATGTGCTCGTAGACGTATCCCTCGGGCGCCATCACGTAGTTGGAGCTCCAGAAGATGGTGTCGAAGCGTTCCCCCAGCGGCAGTGCGGCGAACAGGTCGCTCTGCACCGCGTGGAACCGGCCCGCCACCTTGTGCCTGGTCGCGTTCGCCATCGCGTTGCGCGCGGCCGCGGCGTTGATGTCGGAGGCCACCACCCGGTCGCAGCCGGCCAGCGCCGCCATCACCGCGATCACCCCCGCCCCGCAGCCGATCTCCAGCAGGCTGCCGGTCGGCGCCGCGCCCGGTCCGGTCAGACCCAGCATCCCCAGTGCCATGTCCGTCGAAGGCGAGTCGGTCGGCGCGAACACGTCCGCGTACAGGTCCCATTCCCGCCCGTGTGCCCAGAACGTCGACGGCTTGGCCCGACGGGCCCGCGAGGCCCGACTGCGCTCCAGCGATCGCCGATAGTCCGTGATCTCCAGCATCAGCTCCCCCTCCTGGCTGGGCGGCTGTCCGCCGCCCACCGGCTCTTGGCGCTTCCAGCCTCACCCAGGGGGCGGCGAATGCGGAAGGTGATCCGGCAACACACGCGGTGAGCGGAGATGGTGGCCCGGACACCAGTGGGCGCACCACCGCACCGCCGGATATCACCCGAAACCGGACAGGTGGGTGATCTTCCTCGGGCTCGGCCGGACCGGGTGAGATGTCCGGCTTTGTCGGGTTCCGCAGAAGGCCCGCCGCGCCGCGGTTCCGGCCGACCGCGCCGCCGTTCCGGCCGACCGTGCCGCCGTTCCGGCCGACGGCGGCCCGGCCCGGCGCCGGGTCAGCCGGTGGCGCGCCAGACCTTCAGGTCGGCGCAGTTCCAGTCGAGTTCGCTCAGCTGGGGACCCGGCGGCAGGTGGCCGTAGGTGCCCGCGGCGACGCTGATGTTGACGATCAGCCAGGCGCGCCAGTCCGGGCCGACGCCCGCGCCGTCCGCGAAGACCAGGTTCCCGTCCACGTACCACCGCACGTCGCCCTCGCCGAGGGTCACGCGCAGCTGGAAGGGTACGCCCGGCGTGATCAGGTCGTCCGCGTACTTGACGGTGGGGCGCAGGTGGTTGGTCAGCTCCAGTAGGCGGGGGTTGGTGTCGTGGTACTCGAAGAGGTCGACCTCGCCGTGGCCGGGCTGGGGGCTGCCCTGGGCCTGGTCGCGCCCCCAGGTCCAGATGGCGGGCCAGCTGCCACGGGTGGCGTTGAGGGTACAGGTCGCGGTCACCTCGTCGCCGGGGAGCAGTTCGAAGCCGCCCGGGGCGAACTCCGTCGACACCAGGTCGGTGTGCCAGAGGGCGCCCGCGCGCCGGGCCCGGAAGGTGCCGTCGGGGGTGGGGGCGAAGCCGGGGCCGAGCTGGTCGAGTTTGCCGTCCGCGGGGTTGCGGCCGTTCGCCGGGTAGGCGGAGGTCCGGCCCACGGCCCAGGCCTGGCGGTCCGAGAACGGCGCGTCGAAGACCACCTGTCGGCCGGCCGGCGCCGCGTCGACCACCAGCTCGCAGGAGGGCAGCTCGGTCCAGGCGCCGTCCAGCAGGTAGGAGCCGAACAACCGGTACCGGCCGGGCGGGAGTTGGCGTACGGCGGAGTGCTCGGTCCGGTCGGTGACGAGCGCGTTGTCGAGGGAGGGGAAGTCGAACTGCTGGTCGTCGGCATCGCGCGCCGCCAGCACCAGGCTGTCGACCGGGGTCGGCCGGTCGGCGCCGACGACGAGGGTGCCGGTGACCTCGGAGCCCGCCTGGTAGGCGGGTGAGACCAGGATCTGCCTGATGGTCACGGGTCCTCCTGTGGTGACGTCCCGTAGTGGCTCGTACACTTACAGTGAATACCGAGTGGGGCGGGCGGCGGGAGGAAATGGCGTGGAGAGCCCGGCGGCCGGCCCGCCGCGGGCGCCCCGCCGGACCCCGCATCCCGTGCGCGGGCGTGGCCCGGCGGGTGATCCGGTCAGGTGTGCGCCCCCGGCGTGCGGGGGGTGCCCACGCGCCCGCCTCGTAGGGCCGACGTGAGGCACGCGCACGCCCGCCTCCCGGGACCGAGGGGAGGCACACGCACGCCCGCCTCGCGGGGCTACGGGAAGGCCGAGGGGCCGGTCAGTGCGGGATGCTGTCGATCAGCTCCCGTGCCCCCTGGCGGAGCAGGGCGACGGCGACGGAGGTGCCGAGGGTGGCGGGGTCCAGCGGGCCGGCCCACTCGTGGGCGTCCAGCACGGTCTTGCCGTCGGGGGAGAAGACCCGGCCGCGCAGCGAGAGGCGGCCGTCGCGCTCGGCGCGGGCGTAGCCGGCGATCGGGCTGTTGCAGTGGCCCTGCAGGACGTGCAGGAACATCCGTTCGGCCGTGGTCTCGCGCCAGGCGTCCGCGTCGCCGAGGCCGGTGACGGCGGCGATGGTGGCGGCGTCCTCCTCGCGGCACTGCAGGGCCAGCACGCCGGCGCCGATCGGCGGGCACATGGTCTCGACCGGCAGGATCTCGGTGATCCGCTCGGCCAGGCCGATCCGGGCCAGGCCGGCGGCGGCCAGCAGCAGGGCGTCCGCCTCGCCGGCGTCCAGCTTCTCCAGCCGGCGGTTGGCGTTGCCGCGCATCGGAACACAGCTCAAGTGCGGGTGGGAGAGCGCCAGTTGGGCGACCCGGCGGACCGAGGAGGTGCCGATCCGGGTGCCGGCCGGCAGCTGGTCCAGGGTCAGGCCGCCGGGGTGCACCAGGGCGTCGCGCAGGTCGTCGCGGCGCAGGAAGGCGGCGAAGACGGTGCCGGCGGGCAGCGGCCGGTCGGCGGGCACGTCCTTGACGCAGTGCACCGCCAGGTCGGCCTCGCCGGCCAGCAGCGCGGCGTCGACCTCCTTGGTGAAGGCGCCCTTGCCGCCGAGCGCGGACAGCGCGCCGGTCCAGCGGTCCCCGGAGGTGGTGACCGGCACCACGGTGGTCCGGATGCCGGGGTGAAGAGCCGTCAACTCCTCCTGTACGCGTGCCACTTGTGCCAGGGCCATCGGAGAGGAGCGGGACACGATCCTGATCACGGCGGGCAGTTCGGGCGAGGCGGCGGGCGTCGGCATGCCACCACCATAAGGGGTCGGTGCCCGCGTGGGGCTGTGGACACCTGGGGTCCGCGCGGTAGCGTGCAGCAGTCGTGCGTGTCATCGAGTTGTGTGCGTCATCATCCCGTACGTGTCATCGACAAGGGGGACGGATGTCCGACACCGTGGGGATCGCGGTTCCGGCTCAGCGAGCGCCCGCGCGGGCTCGGGCGGCCCTGCTGTCCCGGCTGGCGCGCCCCGGGCGGGAACCCGGCACGGCGGCCGACTGGGCGCCCCATCTGGCGCTGGCCGTCCTGCTGTTCGCCGCCTACGCGCTGCTCGAACTGCTGCGCTACCAACGGTTCGGCTCGCCCTCCTGGGACCTCGGGATCTTCACCGAGGAGGTGAAGGGCTACGCGCACCTCGGTGCCCCGGTCGCCGCGATCAAGGGGCCCGGCTTCCACGCGCTGGGCGACCACTGGTCGCCGATCCTCGTGCTGATCGCCCCGTTCTTCCGGCTCTTCCCCTCGGCCGCCACCCTGCTGGTCGCCCAGGCGGCGCTCTTCGCCTGGTCGGCGGGGGTGGTCTCGGACACCGCCGCCCGCCTGCTCACCCGCAACCGCGGCCTGCTGATCGGCCTGGCCTACGGCCTCTCCTGGGGCCTGCAACGGGCGCTGGACGCGGAGTTCCACGAGATCGCCTTCGCGGTACCGCTGCTCGCCCTGACGGCCCGTCAACTCCTGCTCGGCCGCTACGACCAGGCGGCCTGGTGGGCGCTGCCGCTGGTGCTGGTCAAGGAGGACATGGGGCTGACCGTGGCGGCGGTCGGCGTGGTGCTGCTCTGCTCGGCCCGCCGCTGGTACACCGGCACCGTGCTGGTGGCCTTCGGCCTCGCCTTCACCGTGCTCACCATCGTCGTGCTGATCCCGCACTTCAACCCGCAGCACCACTACGACTACTGGTCCAAACTGCCGGGCGGCAGCCGCCCGCACCTCTGGCAGGTGATCAGCGGCCCGTTCAGCCGGCTGACGGTCTGGAAGACCACCGGCTGGCTGCTGGGCATCGTCGGCTTCGTGGCGCTGCGCTCACCGCTGGTGGTCCTCGCGCTGCCCACCCTGGCCTGGCGGTTCAGCTCCTCCAACTCGATGTTCTGGGGCCCGGACTGGCACTACAACGCGACGCTGATGCCGATCCTCTTCCTGGCCCTGGTGGACGTGCTGCACCGGATGGGGCGCTCGGCGAGCCCGGGCGTCCGGGCCTTCGCGGACGGCCTGGTGCCGGCGGTCACCGGCATCTCGGCGGCCTGCCTGGTGAGCCTGCCGGTCGGGCTCGGCGGACTGGCCGCTCCGTCCGCCTGGAGCGGCGGCGCGCACGCGGCGGCGCTGCGCGCGGCGATCCGGCAGATCCCGCCCGGCGTCCGGGTGGAGGCCTCGCTCTCGCCACTGGCTGCGCTCTCCGCACGGGACGACATCTACTGGCTGGGCGGCAGCAAGCCGGTGGCGCCCGACTATCTGCTGATCGACCTGGCCGGCTGGACCGACGCCCCGACCGACCTGCCCGGGTACGGCGCGGCGCTGCACCCGGGGGTCGCGTACACCGTCGTCTTCGACGAGCGGCAGGTGGCCGTGCTGCGCCGGAAGTGAGCGCTTCCCTCAGTGGTTCAGGCAGGGCGCGGTCAGAAGTTCAGGCAGGCGCAGTTGCCCATCAGCGCCTTGACGTTGGCCACGTAGCTCGGGTTCGGGATCACCGAGGTGCCGGTGGTGGTGGTCACCGGGCTCGGGCTCGGGGCGGCCGGGTCGGTGGAGGTGGGCGTCGGCGTGGCGGTGACCGTGGTGGTCGTGTAGTGCACGTTGCCGGCGCCCGCGTTGTAGGCCGCGATGACCAGGTCGAGCAGCGGGTTCTTGCCGGTCACCGGGTCGGGGCCGAGGTCGTACTTGCCGCCGAAGTCGGAGTCGCCGTAGTACGCGACCAGCTCGTCCAGCAGTTCGGCGCCCAGTTCGGTGTTGCCGGTCAGCGTCTGCACGTCGTTGGTGACGCCGAACTTGCCGTTCATCCAGGTCACGGTGCCGGGCATCAGCTGCATGGTGCCGATGCCGCCGTCGCAGGCCACGATGTTGGACTGCCAGCCGCTCTCCTGCCAGGCGATCGCCTTGAGCAGGTTGACCGGCAGCGGCGGGAGGGTGTCCTTGCCGCCGCTGGCGAGGGTGAGCGTGCGGGTCTTGCCGGCCGAGGCGGTCAGCGCGGCGGCCACCGCGCTCTGCGGGGCGGCGGCGCCGTTGGTGGTCTTGCAGCTGGTCGCGGTGGCGGCGCGCTGTCCGCCGGGGGGCGCCGGCGCGACCGGGCCGGGCTTGGCGACCGGCGCGGGGGGCGGCGGCGCGGCGGCCGCGGTGGTGGTCTTGTTGCCCGGGACGGGGGTGGCGCCGTGGGTGGCCGACCGGCTCGGCGACGGGCTGTGCGAGGCGCCGGCCGAGGCCGACGCGGAGCCGGAGGCGGAGGCCGAGGGCGAGCTGGAGACGCCGGCCGAGGGGCTGGGCGAGTCGGTGGGCGCGGCGGTCGGCGAGGCGCCGGTGGGCGCGTCGGCGGCCGAGGCCGTGGTGCTCACGCTGGAGTGCGTCCCGGAGTCGGACAGGCCGTAGGCGACCAGCGTGCCGGCCGCCGCCACGGATATCAGACCTGCCGCGACCTTGTTGCGCGTACTGATGCCGCGTGAACCGATCCGCACGTTTCCCACCCCGAACCCCGTTTGCCGAACCCGGTGATCCCGTCCACCGAAGAGTTCGCCATGCTATCCGCGGCGGTTCGTGGACCGCGCACCGGGTGGCGGCCCGGGGAACGCGCCTGGTGGCGGCCCTGCCCCGTCAGGCGTTCTGCGCGGCCAGCCGCTCCAGCGCCCGGACCGCCCGCTCGGCGTCCTCGGCGGCCACGAAGAGGTGGTCGTGGTGGAAGCCGGCCACCACGTTGCAGCTGATCCCGTGCTCGGCCAGCCGTTCGGAGACCGCCGCCGTCAGGCCGACGGACTCCAGCGCGGAGTGGATGCGCAGGGTGATCCAGCCGGCCACGTACTCGTAGCGCAGCCCGAGCTCGTCGGCCTCCTCCTGGTGCAGCACGGCGGTCAGCCCCTCCGGCTCGGCCACCGTCGCCACCGGTCGCGCCCCGACCGGCACCCGGCCGGGGAACGTGCAGTAGACGTAGCGGCCCGGATTGAGCACCGGGTGCATGCCGCCGAGCAGCTTCTTCAGATCCTTTTCTCCGGCCATGGCGGCCACCGTAGCCGCCCGCGCGGCACGGGTGTGGGAACGCGGGCGGCCAGGGCGGGTCGGCGCGGGGGACGGCGTCATCCGCCGATGTACATCCGAGGGATGACGAACCGTCAGGCTCCTCCCGCAGAGGTAGCGGATCTCCATGTCTGGGCCGACGCGCCGGGGTGGCGGCGGCGCCTAGTTTCGTCCCTGCCGGCACCACCGGCGCCGGGGTGGCGGCCGCGCCTAGTTTCGTCCCTGCCGGCACCACTTCACCGAGGCGAACAGGAGCGGTCGGATGTCCGTGAACAAGCTGACGCCGGTTCAGCGGCCCGGGGCGAACGCCGCCCGGACCCCGCTCGCACCCCCGAGCCGGCCGGCCGCCCCGCCGCTGGCCGCCCACCACCGCCCGGGCCTGCGGGTCGCGGCGGTGGCGCTCGCGCTGCGCAGGGCCGCCCGGCGCTGGTCCTTCGTGGAGCCGGAGGTGGCGGGTCTGCGCGCGGTGGTCGGCCCGGGGTCGGTCTGCCTGGACATCGGCGCCGAGTACGGCCTCTACACCTGGACCCTGGCCGCGCTGGCCGGCCCGGACGGCCAGGTGCACAGCGTCGAACCGCTGCCCGGCCCGGCCGGCTGGCTGAACGGCCTGCGGGTGCTGCTCGGCTGCCGCAGCGTCACCGTGCACCGGACGGCGCTCGGGCAGCGGGCGCACCGGGGCACCATGAGCCTGCCGCGCCGCCGGCTGCTGCCCGTGCACGGACGGGCCTACCTCACCGACGGCGCCGCCGGGCCCGGCCCGAACGCCGAGTTCGCCCGCTCCCGCCCGGTCCGCACCGAGGTCCGGACGGTGGACGGGCTCTGCCGCGAAGTCGGCCTGGAGCGGGTCGACTTCATCAAGGCCGATGTGGAGGGGGCGGAGCCGGCGGTGCTCTCGGGCGCGCGGCACACCCTGCTGCGCGACCGGCCCGCGCTGCTGCTGGAGATCGAGGACCGCCACCTGGCCAAGTACGGCGTCAGCGCCGCCGAGCTGGTGCGCCGGCTGACCGCGCTGGAGTACGCCATGTACCGCTGGCAGGACGGCGGTTGGGTCCAGGTCGCGGAGGTCACCGAGGACTGCCGCAACTACCTCTTCAGTGCCCGCGCGCTGGCGCGGCAGCGAAGGAGCTGACCGCGCCGATGGGTTCCACCCTCGTCATCACCAACGACTTCCCGCCCCGGCAGGGCGGCATCGAGACCTTCGTGCACGCCATCACCACCCGGATGCCGGCCGGGCGGGTCGTCGTCTACACCTCGCACGAGGCCGGCGACGCCGCCTACGACGCGACGCTGCCCTTCCCGGTGGTCCGCGACCGGGCCGGCACCCTGCTGCCCACCCGCCGGGTCGCCGGGCGGGCCCTGGAGATCGCCCGTGAGCACGGCTGCGACCGGGTCTGGTTCGGCGCCGCGGCGCCGCTCGCGCTGCTGGCACCGGCGCTGCGCCGCGGCGGGATCCGGCGGATCGTGGCGACCACCCACGGCCACGAGATCTGGTGGGCGAAGGCGCCCGGCGCCCGGCAGTTGCTGCGCCGGATCGGCGCCGGCACCGACGCCGTCACCTACCTCGGCCGGTACACCCGGCGCCGGATCGGCCCGGCGCTCGGCCCGCGGGCCGGCCTCAGCCGCCTGGTCCCCGGGGTGGACACCCGCCGGTACCGCCCCGACGAGCGGGCCCGCGCCGCCACCCGCGAGCGGCTGGGCCTGCACGGCGAGGAGGTGATCCTCTGCCTGGCGCGGCTGGTGCCGCGCAAGGGCCAGGACATGCTGATCCGGGCGCTGCCGCTGATCCGGCGCAGGGTCCCGCAGGCCGTCCTGCTGCTGGTCGGTCAGGGACCCTACGAGGCGCGGCTGCGCGAGCTGGCGGTCCGTCACGGCGTCGCCGACGCCGTGCACTTCGCCGGGGGCACCTCGCACGACGGAACGCCGGCCTACTACGCCGCCGCCGACGTCTTCGCGATGCCCTGCCGCACCCGCAAGGGCGGGCTGGAGGCCGAGGGCCTGGGCATCGTCTTCCTGGAGGCCGCGGCGAGCGGCCTGCCGGTGGTGGTCGGCGACTCGGGCGGCGCCCCCGACACCGTGCTGGACGGCCGCACCGGCCGGGTGGTGGACGGCCGGGACCCGGCGGCGATAGCCGCGGCCCTGGTCCGCACCCTGCTCGACCCGGAGCGCGCCGCGATGGGCGCGGCGGGACGGCGGTGGGTGGAGCGCGACTGGTCCTGGGACGCCTCCGCCCGGCAGCTGATGGCGCTGCTGTCGCCCGAGGCGCCGCCGCTTGCCGGCGGGCCCGCTTCGGACCCGGCGGCGACGGAGTACGCGGCGTCGACGAGGTACGCGCCGTCGGCGGTGGATCCCGCCGTGGCGGGCCGGCGCCGCCCGCCGTCGGATCAGGCGGCCTCGGCCGGGCCGCCGGGGGAGATCAGCCCGGTCTCGTAGGCGAGCACCACGGCCTGCACCCGGTCGCGCAGGTTGAGCTTGGACAGGATCCGCGCGACGTGGGTCTTCACCGTGGTCGAACTCAGCGTCAGCCGCTCGGCGAGTTCGGCGTTGCTCAGGCCGGTGGCGAGCAGCCGCAGCACCTCCAGCTCACGCGGCGTCAGCTCGGACAGGTCCCGGTGCAGCGCCGACTTCGCCTCGTCGCGCTGGGCGAAGCGCTCGATCAGCCGGCGGGTGATGGTCGGGGCGAGCAGCGCGTCGCCCGAGCGCACCAGGCGCACCGAGGCGACCAGGTGCTCGGGGGTGACGTCCTTGAGCAGGAAGCCGCTGGCGCCCGCGGTGAGCGCGGCGTAGACGTAGTGGTCGAGGTCGTAGGTGGTCAGGATGAGCACCCGGGTCTCGTCCGCGCCCCCGGCCATGATCTGCCGGGTGGCCTCCAGGCCGTCCATCTCCGGCATCCGGATGTCCATCAGCACCACGTCCGGCCGGGTGCGCCGGACCGCGGAGATCGCCTCCAGCCCGTTCACCGCCTCGCCCACCACCTCGATGCCGTCGGCCGCCAGGATCATCCGGAATCCGGTCCGGACCAGTGCCTGGTCATCGGCGATGACGGCGCGCAGCGGGTGGTTCATACGGTCCTCCACGGGACTCGGGCCTTGATCAAGTATCCGCCGCCGATTCTGCGCCCGGCATCGAGGGTCCCGCCATAGACGGCCAGCCGCTCGCGCATACCGATCAGCCCGCGGCCGTTGCCCGTGCCGGCCTGGGCTCCCGAGGTCCCGCCGGTGTCGGTGACCTCGATCTCCAGCCAGTCGCCCTGGTGGCCGATCGTGACGCAGGCCCGCGCGCCGCTGGCGTGCTTGAGCGAGTTGGTCAGGGCCTCCTGCACCACGCGGTAGGCGGTCAGTTCGACGCCGGGCGGCAGCGGGCCGGGCGGCGGGGAGAGCGCGATGCTCACCGGCAGGCCGGCCGCGCGGATCCGCTCGACCAGCGAGGTGAGCTGGTCGAGGCCGGGCTGCGGTTCCAGCTCGTCGCCGGCGCCGTCCGGCCGGCCGTCCCCGGTGCCCGCGGCCGTCGAGCGGCCGGTCCCGGAGGCGGCCAGCAGGCCCATGGCATGGCGCAGTTCGGCCATCGCGGTGCGGCCGCCGGCCTCCACCGCGAGCAG
>FTKT01457717.1_pt1 | contig 62664 bp, 59 predicted proteins | sample 1658271 | NCBI WGS metagenome assembly FTKT01 (sample SAMEA3914811, study PRJEB12502) | metagenome | biome: forest; material: soil | place: Canada | collected 2011-08-04 | depth 0.3 m | reverse complement strand
GCCTTCACCAGCGGCGGCCCGCCCAGGAAGATGGTGCCCTGGTTCTTGACGATGATGGTCTGGTCGCTCATCGCCGGCACGTAGGCGCCGCCGGCGGTGCACGAGCCCATCACCACGGCCAGCTGCGGGATGCCCTGCGCGCTGAGGTTGGCCTGGTTGTAGAAGATGCGGCCGAAGTGGTCGCGGTCGGGAAACACCTCGTCCTGGTTGGGCAGGTTGGCGCCACCGGAGTCGACGAGATAGATGCACGGCAGGCGGTTCTGCGCAGCGATCTCCTGCGCGCGCAGGTGCTTCTTGACGGTCAGCGGGTAGTAGGTGCCGCCCTTGACGGTGGCGTCGTTGCAGACGATCAGGCACTCCACGCCCGCCACGCGCCCGATGCCCGTGATCATGCCGGCGCCCGGTGCGGCGTCCTGGCCGCCCTTTTCCGGATACATGCCCAGCGCGGCCAGCGGCGCGATCTCGAGGAACGGCGTGCCCGGATCGAGCAGGCGCTCGACGCGATCGCGCGGCAGCAGCTTGCCGCGCGACAGGTGCTTCTTGCGCGCCTCGTCGCCGCCGCCCAGCGCGATCTTCGCGAGCTTGGCGTTGAGGTCGTCCACCAGCAGGCGCATCGCCGCGGCGTTGGCCTTGAAGTCTTCCGAGCGGGCGTTCAGTTGGGTGGCGAGGATTGTCATGAGAGGCGACGATCGCGGTGGGCTGTTGTCGGAACTGGTGCCGGGATCGATGGCGCGCGACGAGGCACGCCCCGAGCCTCAGGCTGCTTTGCGCAGAAGCCGCTTGAAGACGGTTCTCAGTTCGCCCATCGGGTCGGACACGCGCGAAGCACTGCGCCAAGCGATGTAGCGATCGGGACGAACGAGAAGACAGCCGTGATCGTCGATCTCGCGCCGGCGCGTCCACTCGCCGAGCACGTCGTCGTACTGCTGCCGCATGCCGACGCTGACACCCTTGAGGCGGACGCCGAATTCCTTGGCAATCTGGTCGACGGCGGCCAGCCAGTCGTGGCCTCCAGTGCCGGTGAAGAGGCAGAACGAATCCGCGCCGGGCAGGTCGATGGTGGACACGCGCTTGCCGTCCTTCTCCAGCCAGACGTGGGGCAGGTAGGCGCCAGGATGCGTCGTCGGGTGGTAGTAGAGATCCGGATCCTTGTCGTACGCGGGAAACGGTGTGCCGTCGCCGACGACAGCGTCGCTCTTGTAGCGCTGCCCGAGCTCGACGCCGATGGCGTTGAACTGGCCCTGCTGCACGTCGAAGGATTGGAGCAGCGCGTCGCGCCGTTGGGCGCCGCGCGGTGTGTCGGCGAAGAGCCCGTTGATGCTCTCCCAGCCCTGCTCGGGCGTCTGGCCAGGTGCGACCTCCAGCGCTTCGGCGAAGGGCGCCATATCCTGGAGGCTGCGGATGGCGCGGTCGACCACCTGCTTGCCGACCGGCTGGCGTTCGGCGTTGTAGCTGTCCAGGAGTGAATCGTCGGCCTTGCCTTGCAGGACCAGCGCGAGCTTCCAAGCCAGGTTGTAGCTGTCTTGCATGCTGGTGTTGCTGCCCAGGCCGTTGGTCGGCGGGTGGCGATGCGCGGCGTCACCGGCGATGAAGACGCGACCCTTGCGGTAGTTCGCCGCGACCACATGGTTGATCTGCCAGGGGCTGATGCTCTTGATCTTGACCTCGATGCTCGGGTCGCCGATGGACTCGCGCACGAGCTTCAGCACCATCTCCTCGGACGCGTCAGCGGGCAGGTGGTCGTGCTGGATGAACAGCGGGTTCCATTCCGTCCACGGCTTCACGCAGGGCCACACGCTCAGCCAGGAATGGTTGCCCGGCAGGCACACCATGAACAGCGCGCCGGAGCGATGCTTGGTGTACTTGGTCAGGTCCGCCTCCAGCCAGACGGACAGGGAATTGCCGATGCCGGACTCGCCCAGGTATTCGAACCCGAGCTGCTCTCCCACGAGACTGCGGGCGCCGTCGCTGCCGATCGCGTAGCGGGCCTTGATCTGGTACTCGGTGTTGGTCGCGTTCTCGCGGACGACGGCATACACCGCGCTATCGTCCTGGCGAATGCTCACCAACTCGGTCCGCAGGCGCACCTCGGCGCCGTAGCTCTTCGCGGCGTCGAGTAGCAGGGGCTCCAGCAGGTGCTGGGGCGCGTTGCACATCGCGGACGGGCTGGCCGTCTCGTAGTCCATCCGGCGGTCGGCGCCGGCACCCCAGGTCATCATCCGACCGATCTCCATGCCGGAGAAGCTCGTGGCGTAGACCTGCGTGCCCATGAGTTCCTGGGGCATGGCCATCGCCTTCAGCTTGTCCTCGATGCCGAGGTCGCGAATGACTTCGACCGTGCGCTGGTTGGTGATGTGAGCGCGGGGGGAATGCGCGGTGCCGTTGTACTTGGTGACGGTGAGTGAACGCACGCCCTGGCGCGCGAGCAGCGCCGCCGCCGTGAGGCCTGCAGGGCCCGCGCCGATGACAAGGACATCAGTCTCGATGGTCTTCATGATTTTTCCGTTGGTCATGTTTTGTCGACGGGTATCGACGGGAACGAATGGATCGGGAGGCACCGGCTGCGTGGTGCGGTTCGGCGCGGAATCCCGCAGGGGCAGCGCGCTTCAGGGACTTCGTCCGGCAACGCGTAGGGGCGCGGATGCGGAAGTCGGTCGCGGGCGACCGAAATGCCGCTGAAGGGTTCGATGCGATGCCGACTCGAGGAGTGCGGGCCTCGAGGCGTTCGTCGGGCCATGCCCGACTGTCCATCGGGCCGAACCACGTGGACGAGATGTCATGTTGTCTCCTTCACCCTCTGCCGGGGACGGCAGCTGCCGCAGGAATGGGAGCGCCTGGCGTTCTGGCGGCCAGTGCGTCCCCGCTTATTAAGCTTTACGAGCGTAAAGAGTAAGCCACAAATGAGCCCAATGCAAGTAGGTTCTTTCCGGCCTGCGGCGACTCGTCGCGCGTGAGTCTCCGGATCGAACTCGAATCGATGTGGGCGACCCGTCGGCGAGTGACAATGCGAAGGGGCATGCCGAGTTCCGCCTGCCCTTGCAATCGCATTCCCTGCCCGAAGAAGCGAGGATCGAAGATGGACGAGATGCACGACCTGAACGACATGTACATGTTCGCCAAGGTGATCGAACACGGCGGCTATTCGGCTGCCTCGCGGGCCCTCGGCATCGCCACGTCCAAGCTGAGCCGGCGCGTCTCCGAACTCGAGAGACGGCTTGGTGTGCACTTGGTCAATCGCACGACGCGCAGCATCTCGCTGTCGGATACCGGAGAGACCTTCTATCGCCACTGCCTCGCCATGGTGGGCGAGGCCGACGCGGCCAGGGAGGCGATCGAGCGGACGCGCTCCGCCCCTCAAGGTCTGGTTCGAATGAGCTGCCCGGTCGGACTTCTGCTCAGCGACATCGGCCCGATCCTCGCGCGTTTCATGTCGGACAACCCCGCAGTGCGAATCGCACTGGAGGCGACGAACCGGCGCGTGGACGTCGTCGAGGAAGGCTTCGACGTCGCGGTCCGCGTGCGGTTCCCGCCCCTGGAAGACTCCGATCTCGCCGTGCGACCTCTCGGGAAATCGCGGCTGCTTCTCGTGTGCAGCCGGTGGTTCATCGCCCAGCACGGCGAGCCTGCCTCAGCCGATGACCTGGGCAAGCTGCCGACACTCAGCATGGCTCGGCCGGGCAACAAATTCGTCTGGGATTTCCAGGCCGAGGACGGATCCGTGGTCGAAGTGCACCACGTACCGAGACTCGCCACCGATGACCTCGCGTCGTTGCGCACGGCGGCGCTGGAAGGCATCGGCATCGCGCTGCTGCCGGAATCGCTGATCCGGAAGGACCTGGCCGATGGATCGTTGGTAGAAGTGCTTCCGGACCTCAAGCTCATGCCTGGCATCGTGCATGCGGTCTTCGCCACGCGGCGCGGGTTGATCCCGGCAGTGCGAGCGCTGATCGACGCGCTTGCCGCTGGCTTCCATCACCAAGGCGAAGTTTCTACGTAGAGGTACAGCGCCTCTTGACCGCCGGCCCCGCGCGAGTCATTCGCGGTGGCTAGCCTCTGCCGGGGTCGCCTTGCACGGTGGCCGGCATCGCGTCACCCAGCCGCAGCACGAGGAAATCGGCTAAGGCTGCGACCGCAGGCGACACCGGCGGACGGCTCGTGTAGACGAGCTGCAGATCGAGTTCGGCGCTCGTACGGCGATAGCTCGGCAGCACGCGAACCACCTTCCCCTGCGCGATGATGGGTTCGACGATCGGCTGCGGCAGGAGCGCGATGCCCAGTCCCGCGACGCAGGCCTGCGTCAGCACGCGCATGTCGTTGACCGCGAATCGGCTCTTGATCGGCACCTCCTGACTGCCGCGTGAACCTTGCAGGCGCCACGTGTTGCGGCCCTGGCGATTGGAGATCGTCAGGCAGTCGTGCTCGGCCAGCTCGCGGAGCGTGCGCGGAGCAGGGCGCCGTTCGAGATAGGCCGGACTCGCCGCGAGGATCATTCCGCTTGGTGCCAGGCGCCGCACCTTGTGGCCGGTGCCGGTCTCGACGCCCATGCGCAGGGCCAGGTCGATCCGCTCCGCGATCAGGTCGGTCGTCGCATCGTCGAGCAGGAAGTCGACGCAGATATCCGGATAGCTGGCGTAGAACTCGGCCAGCCACTCGATGCGGAAGAACTCGAACAGGCCCGCCATCGCCGTGACGCGCACCGTGCCGGAAGGGGCCTTCGCGCCCGAATGGTGGCGCTCGAGCTCGAACAGCTGGTCTAACGGCGGCGCATAGCGCTCGAACAGGGCCTGGCCTTCCGCGCTGGGCGCCAGCTTGCGCGTCGAGCGATGCAGGAGGCGAGTGCCGAGCTGCCCTTCGAGCTGATCGATGCGCCGGCTCAGCGTGTTCGATGGCATGCCCAGGCGCCGCGCCGCCTCCGAGAAGCTGCCGGCGCGGACCACGTGGACGAACATCGCCAGCTCGTTCAGGTCGATCACTCAAGAACTCCAAAAATGGATTGATCAAATCCTATTTTGCCATCTAGTTCTGAATGGCATCCATCCCAATACTTGTGTTGTCCCACCCGACACCGCGCGAGGCGCGGCAACCCAATGTTCAACGGAGATTGATTTGAAGAAGCATCTGATGATTGCGGCCGGCGCGCTCGCCGCCACGTTCTCGTTCTCGGCGTTCGCGGCCGCGTCGACGTACCAGTTCGACCCGGACCACACCTATCCGAGCTTCGAGGCCGACCACATCGGCGGCTTGTCGGTCTGGCGCGGCAAGTTCAACAAGTCGCAAGGCACCGTGACGCTCGATCGCGCCGCAGGGACCGGCACCGTCGAAGTGACGACCGACATCGCATCGGTCAACACGGGAAGCACCAAGCTCGACCAGTACCTGCAGACCGATCAGTTCTTCGACGCGTCGAAGTTTCCCGCGACGACCTACAAGGGAACGATCAAGTTCAACGGCGGCAAGCCGGTCGCCGTCGTCGGCAATCTGACCTTGCACGGCGTGACCAAGCCGCTGACGCTGAACATCGACTCGTTCAAGTGCATGCCGCATCCGATGCTCAAACGCGAGGTGTGCGGCGTTGACGCGACGGGTGAATTCGACCGCAGCGACTTCGGCGTCGACTTCGGCAAGGCGTACGGCTTCGGCATGAAGACCAGGCTGCTCATCTCGGCAGAAGCGCTCAAGCAGTGAACAACGCCTCCGGAGAACAGATCATGAAATTGCTGCACGTCGATTCCAGCATCCTCGGGCAGGGCTCGGTCAGCCGAGACCTATCGGCAGGGGTCGTCGCGACCTACCGCGGTCGCCATCCCGGCCTCGAGGTCGCTCGTCTCGACCTTGCCGAGACGCCGATCGGCCATCTCACGGGGGCCCATCTCGCGGCAGCGCAGGGCGCCCCCGTGAACGACTCGGTGAAGGCCGACGTGGCCCTGGGCCAGATCGCGCTCGAGGAGTTCCTGGCCACCGACATCGTCGTCGTCGGCGTGCCCATGTACAACCTCGGCGTGCCCTCCCAGGTGAAGGCCTGGATCGACCGCATCTCTGTTGCGGGCAGGACCTTCCACTACGGCGAACACGGCCCGGTGGGCCTGTGCGGTGGCAAGAAGCTCGTCGTCGCGTCGTCGCGCGGCGGCGTCTACAGCGAAGGCTCGCACGCCGCGCCGTTCGACCACCAGGAAACCTACTTGAAGGCCGCGTTCGGCTTCCTCGGCATCACGGACATCAGCTTCGTTCGCGCCGAAGGCGTGGCGATGGGGCCGGAGGCGCGCACCGCGGCGCTGGCTTCCGCGAGAAGTGCGACCGCGGCGTTGGTAGCCTGAGTTGGCGCGATCCCAGGAAGTAGATCACCGGACCATCAGCATGCCGAACACCCAGAAACTCATCGCCGTTCTCGGCGCGACAGGTCAGCAAGGCGGCGCTGTCGTGCGCGCACTGCAACAGAACGGTCGATTCAAGGTGCGCGCGTTGACGCGCCATCCGGAGAAGCATCCGAAGCTCGGCGACGAAGTCGTGCTCGCCGACGTCAATCAACCGGAGACGCTCGAAGCCGCGTTTGCGGGAGCCCATGGTGCCTTCCTGGTGACCAACTCCTTCGAGGCCGGAGCCGACGAAAGCAGCCAGGCGCAAGCCGCGATCAACGCAGCCAAGGTGGCCGGCGTCAGGCATGTCGTCTGGTCGACGCTTCCCGATGTCGAGGCGATCAGTGGCGGCACGATTGTCGTTCCGCATTTCACGGCCAAGGCCAGGGTCGAGCGATTGGTGGCCGACGCCGGCTTTGCCCACCATACGTTCGTGATCGCCCCGTTCTATTACCAGAACCTGCTCGGCGTCATGGTCCCGAAGAAGCTGCCGGATGGCAGCGCGGGCTGGGCGCTTCCGCTCGATCCCGGGCGGCGCGTCATGCACATGGGCGACATCACCGAGCTCGGGCGTGTCGTGGCGGGTGCGTTCATGCAGCCGGAGATCGCGGGCCATGGTGAGCATTTGCCGCTGGTCGGCGATTTCCTGACCTTCAACGAGATCGTCGCCACCCTGAATCGTCAGGGGCACAAGCTCGCGTTCAAGCAGGTGCCGCGCGAAGTCTTCGCGACCTGGTTCCCCGGCGCCGACGGCATCGCGGCGATGCTCGCCTGGTTCGAGAAGTACACCTACCTCGGTTCGGACTCGCGCGACGAAATCGCGCTTGCCGACAAGGTCGCCGGCCGGTACCCCACGCCGTTTGCCATCTGGGCGCGAGAGAACTTCGCGCTTCCCGCGGCCGCCTGAGCAGCCGCCTGCATTCATCGATCCATCAAGGAGAAATCCCATGAGCCGAATTCCTACCCATACCCTTGCCGACGCTCCCGAAGCGTCGCGTTCGATCCTGCAGAAGATCGTCCAGGCGTCCCCGTCGGGCCGTCCGCTGAACCTGCATGCCCAGATGGCGCACTCCCCTGCGGTGCTCGCGGCGTACGCGTCGCTGCGCGGCGTGATCGCTGAACACGGCGCCCTCGATCCGAAGGTGAGCTGGGCGCTGAACGTCGCGACAGCGGCCGCGGTGGGCAACGGCTACATGATCGGCATCGCCACGCGCTTCGCCCGCATGAACGGCTGGACAGAGGAACAGATCTTCGCGCTGCGCGCCGGCGCCACGACGGGCGACGCCAAGATCGACGTACTCGCTCGCCTGGTGCGAGAGGCCGCCGCCAATTCAGGCAGTGTGACGGACGCCACCTGGAGGGCCGCTCAAGACGGCGGCTGGAACGATACCGAGCTGGCCGAGGCGTTCGCTCACCTGGGGCTGACCGTGTTCACGGGCTACTTCCTGAACTACGCGCAGACCGATGCGGAGTTCTGATCCTTTGCGCCACCCCTGGCGCAGCCAACCTGTCGAGAGTTCCCAATGACCCATGTCGCCCAGACCGCTTCCAGCCGCGTCGGCGCCGGCCGCAGCGTGGCCTTGCGCACGCGCGGCCGCGCCCATGGTCCGGTCGTCAGATTGGTCAGTGCCAACGACCTTGGCGAGATGATCAAGCCATTCGTCTTCCTCGATCTCGTCGACACGGACCAGGCGCTCGGCCACCCCGGTGCCGGATGGCATCCCCATTCGGGCATTGCCACGTTGACATTGGCGATCGAAGGGGAGGGTCGCTATGTCGAATCCATCGGGCAGGAGGGCCCGATGGTGGCGGGCGACGTCGAGTGGTTGAGCGCCGGCAGCGGCGTCTGGCATTCCGGCTTCGCGCTGCCGCCGATCAAGGCCTTCCAACTGTGGATCGCCCTGCCGCCGGAGCGCGAACTGTCGCCTGCATTCAGCCAGCATCTTTCGATCGACGCGATTCCATCGGACGGCCCCGCACGCGTGCTGCTCGGTCGCAGCGGGGCGGCGGTCAGCCCGCTCGATGTGGCCGCGGGCGTCCACTATCTCGACGTGCGATTGAAGGTCGGCGAGCGCTGGGCGTTCCAGCCGGCAGAGGGTTGCCTCGTCGGCTGGATCGCCGTGATGGACGGTAGCCTGCGAACGCCCGACCCGGTCGACAAGGGTGAGCTGGCCGTGTTCGACCGCTCCGACTCGGCGATCGAATTCGAGGCAGTGGCGGACGCGCACTTCGTGCTCGGGGCCGCCGTTCCGCATCCGCACGAGCTCCATCTCGGCCCCCATTCGGTCCACACCAGCCGCGCGGCGCTGGTCGAGGGCGAGCGAGGCATCGCGCGCATCGGCCGCGAGCTGCGGTCAACGGGCGTGTGGGATTGATCCGCGCCACTTTCGAACTCGCTGCACGGTTTTGGGCTGGCAGCGCCTGACAGAGGATGAAAACTCGTGACTCATGACGTTGACCCCCGCAAGCGCTGGCTTGCCCTCATGGTGCTCTGCCTGGGCGTGCTGATGATCGTGTTGGACACGACCATCGTGAACGTGGCGCTGCCGTCCATCCGGGCGGACCTGGGCTTCACCGAAACCTCGCTCGTGTGGGTGGTCAACGCCTACATGCTGACGTTCGGCGGCTTCCTGCTCCTGAGCGGGCGGCTGGGCGACCTGTTCGGGCACCGCAAGCTGTTCCTCTCCGGCATCGCGCTGTTCACGCTGGCCTCGGCCGCTTGCGGCCTTGCGAACTCGCAGGCGTTGCTGATCGCCGCGCGCTCCGTGCAAGGGTTGGGCGGCGCCGTCGTGTCGGCCGTGTCGCTCTCGATCATCATGAGCCTGTTCGTCTCGCCGGCGGATCGTGCGAAGGCGATGGGCATCTACGGCTTCGTCGGCGGAGGCGGTGGCAGCATCGGCGTGCTGCTGGGCGGATTGCTGACCAGCACCTTGAGCTGGCACTGGATCTTCCTCGTCAACCTGCCGATCGGCGTGGCCGTGTATGCCGGCTGCGTGGCGCTGCTGCCGACCGGCAAGGCGCCGCTCGCCCGCGTCAGGCTGGATGTGGCGGGGGCCATCTCGGTGACCGCATCGCTGATGCTGGCGGTGTACGCCGTCGTGCACGGCAACGAAGCCGGCTGGACTTCCGCGCAGACGCTTGTCGAGCTGGGCATTGCCGTCGCGCTCATGATCGCGTTCCTCGTCATCGAGTCGCGCGTGCCGCATCCCCTCTTGCCGTTGCGCCTGTTCGGGCTGCGCAACGTGGCGACGGCGAACGTGGTGGGCGTGCTGTGGGCGGCCGTCTTGTTCGCGTGGTTCTTCATCTCTGCGCTCTACATGCAGCGTTTGCTGGGCTACAACGCCATGCAGGTGGGACTGGCCTTCCTGCCGGCCAACATCATCATGGCCGTGTTCTCGCTGGGTGTCTCGGCCAGGCTGGTGGTCCGCTTCGGGATCCGCGCGTCGCTCTCTTTGGGCCTGCTGGTGGCGACATTCGGACTGCTGTTGTTCGCGCGCGCGCCTGCCGACGGCAGCTTCATGCTGGACGTCCTGCCCGGCATGCTGCTGATGGGCCTGGGGGCCGGTGTCGCGTTCAACCCGGTGTTGCTGGCCGCGATGAGCGACGTCTCACCCGCGGAGTCGGGCCTGGCCTCGGGTATGGTCAACACAGCGTTCATGATGGGTGGCGCGTTGGGCCTGGCCATCCTGGCGAGCCTGGCGGCCGCGCACACCGCGGGGCAGGTCGCCGCGGGCACCGCCGCCGCATCCGCGCTCAACAGCGGCTACCACTTGGCATTCCTGCTGGCGGGCATCGCCGCGGCGACGGCCTCCGCGCTGGCCGCGGTCTTCGTGCGGACACGCTCGCACGGCGACGTCCAGGGCGGGGCGTCGTCTCCGGTGTCCGCCTGAAGGGGACTGTTCAGCCTGACATGCGCCCTCAAGGCGTCGTTGGGCGCGTCTCGGTCCAGTCGACCAACAGCTTTCGTTCGGCAAAGAGCCAGGAGCCGTCCTGCTTGACGAACTTGTCGAGATAGCGCAGTGACGCCACCATGAGGGTGCGCTTGCCGTCTGGCTTGACGGCCAGGTGGTGGGCGATGCAGTAGCTCTCGCCCGACGCTTGGTCGCCAGCAACTTCCACGGTGCTCTGGCCGTTGAAGTGCGTCGTCGCCGCGTACTGGTTCAAGTCCGCGAAGACGGGTGCGAGGCCGGCACGTCCGTGGATGACGAAGGTCGGCTCGGCGGCCTTGCCGTCCATGAAGACCTCGAAGACCGTGTCCGTCGTGAACAGCGCCATCTGGCCCGTCGCGTCGCGGCGATCCGCGCAGTGCGCATAGCGGTCGAACAACTGGCGAATGGCGATTCGATCCTGGATCTCGAGCAGAGATATCGGCTGGGTCATGGTGGCGATCCTCAATGCCGGAAGCGGCTGCTGAAGCCACGACGCGATGGCTGGTGGGGCGGAACTCCGAGTGGTGTCAGCTGCTCTTGCGATCTCGCAATTCGCGCAGCCGTGGAAACAGCTTGAGCGCGTTGTCCGCCAGTACGGCGCGGCTTTCGTCCCCGGCCAACTCGGCGCTGGTCTCCACCTCGCGCCGGCAGCTCACCGCCATGTCTCGACGCAGATAGGGGTAGTCGGATCCGAAGAGTACCTGACCCATGCCGGTGACCGAGCGCAGCATCCGAAGGTTGGGTGCGCGCCATGAAAGCGCCGTGTCCCAATAGAGCTTGCGAAAGGTGTCATCCGCAGTCTCGCGTTCCTCCGCACCGGGCATGACGTTCATGCGATCGATGATCGAAAGCCGTGTCGCGAGGAACGGCATCGTTCCGCCCGCATGCGAGAAGATGTACTTCACGTTTGGAGTGCGGGCGAACGTGTTGCTGTAATGCAGCTTGGCGATCGCACGCGTCGTGTCGGCGGTGAAGTCGATCAGCGAATCCGGAAGTTGCAGGTTTGCGCGAGCGGCGGAGTCGGGAGACGCCGTCGGGTGCACGAAGACGACGGTGCCGCGTCGCTCCAGCTCGTCGAACAGCGGGTTGAAGCGAGCGTCCCCGAGATAGATGCCGCGAGCGTTGGAGAACAACACGACGCCGTCCATCTTGAGGACGTCCAGGCTGTACTCCAGTTCGCGCAGCGAGCCGTCGACATCGGGCAGCGGCAACGCGGCGTAGCCGCCGAAGCGCTCGGGCCGTTCCCGGATGAGATCCGCCGACAGCTCGTTGACGCGACGGGCGAGATCGCATGCGGCGGCGTCATCGCCCATGTGAACGCCCGGCGTGCTGATGGACGTGATCGCGACGTCGATCCCCGCATCGTCCATGAAGGACAGCGTGGACTCCTTCGACCACGCAGCCGGATGGATGCCGCCCACCGGATTGCTCGCATCGTTCGTCGCGCGATAGAACACGTCCGGCAGGATGTGGTGGTGAACGTCGATGGTGAACGACATGCTCGGCCTCCTTCAGGACTTCGCCGGGTGGATCAACTGCGCTGCGCGGCCGCCGATCATGTAGGACGCCGCGTTCGTCGGTCCCGAGAGGATCGACGGCATGACGGAGGCGTCCGCCACCCGTAGCCCGCGAACCCCGTGGACACGAAGGTCACTGTCGACGACTGCATCCCTGTCGCGTCCGATCTTCGCGGTGCCCACCGGATGGCCGAAGCTCGCCGCGGCCGTGCGCGCGAGCTCGAGCAGATCCGCCTTGCTGCTGGCTTTCGATCCCGGCACCACTTCTTCCTGCCGAACGCCGTCGAGCGCCGACTTGCTGCCCAGCTCGCGTGCGGCCTCGATTGCGCGCACGATCGCGGCCACGTCGCGATCGGTTCCGAGGTGGTTGCCTTCGATGATCGGGGCGTCGTGCCAGTCGGCGCTGGCGAGTCGCACCTGTCCGCGACTGGTGGGCTGCACCAGTGCGGGCGCGATCGTGAAGCCTTCCTTCGGCGGCGCTGCGAAGCGGGCTGCTGCTTCGGGTGTTGCGATCGGGAGCTGTTCCAGCACGATGTTGATGTCGGCGGCATGATCGTCCACGCCGCTCGACAGATAGACCTCGGCTTCCACGGCATTGCTGTCCGCCGGCCGATCCGGCATCTTGCCCTTGTACTGGTAGACAAGGCCCGAGACGATCACGTGGTCCTGCAGGTTCCGGCCGACGCCGCGCAGGTTCGCAACGGGCTTGATGCCGAGCTTGCGCAACTGGCCGGCGTCGCCGATACCGGACAGCATCAGCAGCTTCGCGGTGTGGATCGTTCCCGCGGAGAGGATGACCTCGCGCGAGGCCTTGATCGTCCTGGTGCCGTCGGCATCGACGAGTTCCACGCCGGTCGCGCGGTCGCCGCTGAAGACGACCTTCGTGACGTCGGCCTTCAGCAGCAGCGTGAGATTGTTGCGATCCAGGTTCGGCCGAAGGAAGGCGCGCGCCGAACTCACGCGCGTGCCATCGGCGGCGATGTTCATGTTGATGTAGCCGGCGCCAGGACGCATCGGCCCGTTTGCGTCGTCGTTCACCGGGAAGCCCATCTGGTGCGCCGCCTCGATGAAGGCCGGCGCCGTCGGATGGGGATCGGCGGGCTTGCGGATGTGAACCGGGCCGCCGGCACCGCGCCATTCATTCGCACCGCCTTCCCAGTCCTCCTGCGCCTTGTACATCGGCAGGACATCCTTGAAGCCCCAGCCTTTCGCGCCAGCACGCTCCCAGGCGTCGAAGTCGCGCTCCATGCCGCGTGACCAGACGAGTGCGTTGATGGAACTGCCGCCGCCAAGCACGCGGCCGAGCGCCATGTTGAACTTGCGGTTGTTCAATTGGGGAACTGGCGCGATCGGCAAGTTCCAGTTCATCGGGCTGCCAAGGTTGTAGAACCAGATGCTGGGATTGCTGATCGTGGGCGAGTTGTCGGGGCCACCGGATTCCACCACCAGCACGGTCGCCCCCGTCTTCGACAGCTCGCTGGCGACGATCGAGCCGGAGGCGCCGGCTCCGACGACGATGTAGTCGTACGTCCCTTCCAGCTTGGCCTGGTTGTTCGCCTGGTTCTCGCCCGCGGCGAAGACCTGGTCCGTCACGGAAGCCGAGAGGCCCGCTGCACCGGCCAACGCCAGGAAGTGGCGCCGACTCAGTCTTCCCGAGGCCACCTGGTCCAGCAGGACCTGCATCCGCTCTTTGGCATTGATCATCTTGAATCCTCCATGTCGACCCCAGCGACGGGCGTCCGGTTGCTGACTTCTTCAGATCGGGAACTGATGCTGGCCGCTGTGCGAGTTGATCCAGATGACGTCCTGGAACTCCTTCAAGCTGTCGGGGCCGGTGCGGCCCCAGCCGCTGTCGCGCACGCCGCCCATCGGCGCATGGATCTCGTCGTTCACGGTGGGAGAGTTCACGTTGACGATGCCGGCCAGGATCCGCGGTGCCAGTTCGAACGCGCGATAGGTGTCGCCGGCCAGGATCGACGACGTCAGGCCGTACATCGTCCGGTTGGCGGCCTCGACGGCCTGCTCCGGGGTGTCGACTACCTCCACCACCACCACGGGACCGAAGGTCTCCTCATTGGCGACGGTCGAGTCGAGTGACACGTCGCTGAGGATGGTCGGCTGGTAGATCTGGCCCTCGAAGGTACCGCCCGTGTGCATCTTGGCGCCCTTGGCGATGGCCTCCTTCACGCGCTCGTCGACCAGCTTGACGGCGGCGGGCGTGATCAGCGGGCCGATGACCGTCTTGTGATCCTGCGGGTCGCCGGACACCAGCGTCTTCGTGCGCGCGGTGAACTTGTCAAGGAACTCCGCGGCGATCTTGCGCTGCACGATGATGCGACGCGTGTTGAGGCAGATCTGTCCTTGGTGGAAGAACGATCCGAACGTCGCGGCGCGTACCGCGTAGTCCACGTCGACGTCGTCGAGGATGATCATCGGGTTGTAGCCACCGAGTTCCATCGTCGTGCGCTTGAGCGTCTCGCCAGCACGCTTTGCGAGCATGCGAGCCGTCTTGACGCCGCCGATGAGGTTGATCACCCGCACGTCCGGGCTCTCGAAGAACACGTCGGCGATGTCTCCTGCCGCGCCGGGTGCATGGGTGACCACGTTGATGACGCCCGGCGGGAAGCCGGCTTCTTCGGCGATCTGCGCAAGGATGAGGCCTGCCGAAATCGGCGCGAGTTCGGATGGCTTGACGACGACGGTGTTGCCGGCCGCGACAGGCGACAGGACGGCGCGCCAGGAGAGCACGTTCGCACCGTTCCATGGCGTGAAGCTGGCGACCACGCCGAGCGGACGTCGAATCCCGATCGAGTGCGACCCGGGCACGTTGGATTCGAGAACCTCACCCTTCGGGAGGTACATCCACCCGACGGCCTGTTCGATGGTGGCCGCGACGAGATCTTGCTGGAAGGTCGCGAATGAGATGGTGCTGCCCGTCTCGACAGCCAGGATCTCGGCGATCTCCGCGCGGCGGCGCTTGACGATTTCCGCGGCCTTGAAGAACAGCGCCGCTCGCTGGGCCGGGGTGGTCTGAGCCCATGACGGAAACGCCTCGGCCGCGGCATCTACGGCCGCCTTGGCTTCCGGGCGGCCGCCTGCGGCTACACGCGCGAACACGCTTCGGTCATAGGGTCGAAAGACGTCGAACAGCTTGTGCTTCTCGGCAGAGCGCCACTCGCCGCCAGCGTAGTACCGATATTCCTTGACACCGTTGACTTCGGTGACACCACGTACATCAGGCATCGTGCATCTCCTCGAGATTGGTCCGGGTGGGTGAATTCCTGAGTTCCATTTGATTTCGATGCACCCCCCGCGTCTTTCCCGAAGTTGCGCTTGTATTGATCGCGATTGCTGCATCACGCGTTGTCAGCGACAGACGGAAGAGCGCAGGCAAAGCTCGCTCTTGGATACGACACTACGTATCGGAGCGGCAGCACAGGACATTTGCCATGAAGGCTCCGATATCGTCGAGAACGGCCTCCGCGGCTTTCAGTTTCCCGACGCCTCCAGCGAAGCCATGCGGCATCCCCAACCAGACGTCTGCGCGGGCGTCGACGCCCACGGCGACTGCACGCGCAATGTACCGAAGCGAGTCGGATAGCAGCACCTCGTCATCCCCGACATGGACTCGCACGGGTGGCAAGCCAGAAAGTCGGCCATACAGCGGCGATGCCAGCGGATGCGTCGAGTCTTCCTTTGCAAGGTAGGCGCGAACGAGTTCCAGAGCCTGCGGACGTGTGAAGAGAGGATCGGCCTCAGCACGCGTTCGATAGGTGTCACCCGAAAGCGTCAGATCCGTGATCGGTGAAAGCACCGCGACTCCGCACAGGCTGAGGCCTCTGGTGGGTGGTTCGAACGCGACACGCGATGCCAGGACGAGCGCCAAATTTCCCCCCGCGGAGTCGCCCGTGAGCGCGACCCGCTCGATGACCTGGTCGCCCAGGCCTCGATAGCAAGCGAGAACGTCTTCTACTGCTGCGGGAAAAGGATGCTCCGGCGCCAAGCGATAGTCCGGGATGAATGCCCTGGCGCCAGATCGTGACGCGATGTGGCCCACGAGATTGACGAATGCGCTTGCGGATCCGAAGTTGAACCAACCGCCGTGCAGATGAATGAGCGCGTGGCCGGCTCGTGCGTTCGACGGAAGCACCCAGACGCCCGGGACACCGCCGACCAGGTCCGTCTCGACATCCACGTCACCGCAAGGCGGAACGCTCGCCATGAGGGCGTTGAATTGCAGTCGTGATTCGGCACCTCGCGAAAAGCCCTTGCCCTTGATCGGAGCAACGGCTTCGCGCATGACGGCCGCGACCTGTGCATCGCCAGGATCGAGCGGGTGGGTCACGACTGCCCGATTCGTCAAGCGCCTTTCAGTGATCTCTTGCATGGCAGATCAGCCATGCAACTTGTTTGTGATCTCCGCGATCCTTCGGCCTTGGTGACGCGCGCCGGCCAGTTCGTTCTCGCTCGGCTGGCGCGAGCCGTCGCCGCCGGCGATCGTCGTCGCCCCGTACGGCGACCCCCCGGTGATCTCGGTCAGCGACATCTGGCCGGCGAAGCCGTAGTCGAGGCCGACGACTACCAGGCCGAAGTGCATCAGGTTGGTGATGATCGAGAACAGCGTGGCCTCCTGGCCGCCGTGCTGGGTCGCCGTGGACGTGAACGCGCCACCGACCTTCCCGATCAGTGCGCCACGCATCCACAGGCCGCCTGCCTGGTCCAGGAAGTTTGCCATCTGCGAGGCGAGCCGTCCGAATCGCGTTGGCGCGCCGACGATGATCGCGTCGTAGTTCGCGAGGTCGTCGACCTTGGCGATCGGGGCGGCCTGGTCCATCTTGAAATACGAACTGCGCGCGATGTCTTCTGGCACCAACTCGGGAACGCGCCGTACGTCGACGCTCGCACCGGCCTCACGGGCGCCCGCAGCGACTGCCGCCGCCATCGCCTCCATGTGGCCGTACGACGAATAGTAGAGAACGAGTACCTTGGACATGGACATCTCCTTTGGAATGTGACGGCGAAAGTGCCGAGGGGGTCACGACGCGACGTCGACCATGACGATGTCTGCGTCTTCGATAGCGGTGATGGTCACGACATCCATGTCTGCGATCGCGGCACCGTCGCGAGCGCCGATCAGCAAGCCATTGACGACGATGATCCCTGTGGATGGAACGAGATAGGCGCACCGCGGCACGCCCAGCACGTGAGCGGCGGACTGCCCGACCCGGAGCTTCGCGTTGAGGACGCGAGCGTTGGAACGTATCGGGAGGGCGTCGTCGTCTCCGACGACACCGCTTGCGATCGCCACGAAACCTCCCGGCTGCACCGCAGCCGGACACGGTTGGGTTGCCCAGGCGGGAGAGCTACCTGGACAATCGGATGCAAACAGGATCCGGAAAATGCGAGCAGGCGTCTGCTCCAGGTTGTATTCGGCGTGGCGGATACCTGATCCGGCACTGACGACCTGCACGCTTCCTGCCTCGATCCGACCTTCGTTGCCCAGGCTGTCGCGATGCGTGATCGCGCCTTCGCTGACGTAGATGACGAGCTCGACATTGACACGATCCTGCAGCGGCAGTCCGGCGGCAGGCGCTATCTCTTCGTCGCTGAACTCTTGCATACGGCCCCAGACGCCGGCGCAACGACCGCCGCGACCGACGACGCCTCGATGGCTTCTGGCGACCAGCCAACCGAGGTCTTCACAGCCAAGTCTGCCGAAGGGTCTTCGTTCGACCATGAGCACCTCGGGCAACGTGCTGGCGTTGCCGCTGACGAAGTTCGGGGGCATGCAAGCGCCACGCAATGCTGCGTGCGAGCTCGACCAACGAATGGCGCTGCATGAGTCCTGTGCTCGCTCGTCGCTGCGACTGCCGTCCGACAGACAAAGGGATGAGCTAGAGCTGGGGCGAATGCTCCCGCCAGCCCCTGGTCCTGTCTTCTCCGTGCTTGCGCTTGTTTTGACCGCGCTTGCGTGAACTGCTCGATGGGGACTTGCGCTCGAGGTATTGACGCGGCGGCTAGACCTGAGACAGGCGCTCGACGAGGAAATCGCGCAGGACCTCGACGCGCCTTGGAGTCGGTCCTTCGAGCGGCATGACCCAATAGACGGCGCCGAGCGGCAGCGACCAGTCCGGTAGAAGGCGCTCGAGCCGGCCGGACTCCAGCGCCTCGCGCAGGAGGAATTGCGGCAGCACGCCCAGCCCCGCGCCCGCGATCAGGGCCGGCATCATCGCGTCGCCGTTGTTGACGCGCAGCGGTCCCGAGGGCCGCACGCTGGCGGACTTCTTTCCCTTGCTGAAACGCCATACCTCGCCGTTGGCGGTGAAGCTGTAGCCGATGCAGCGATGCTGGGACAGATGCAGGGGATGAGTGGGCCGGCCATGCCTGTCGAGGTAGCCGGGCGAGCCGACCAGGTAACGCGGCATCTCCTGCAGGCGCTGCACGACCATCGATGTTCCCGGTTGGACGGCGATGCGGATCGCCGCGTCGAAGCCTTCGCCGGTGAGGTCGGTCATCGCGTCACTCATGTGGAGGTCGATCGAGATCTCGGGGAAAGCGGCCAGGAACTCCGGCAGCACGGGTGCGACGTGCAGGGCGCCGAACGACACCGGAGCCGCCAGACGCACGAGGCCGCGAGGGCTCTGAGAACGCGTGCGGGTCGCGTCCTCGGCGGCTTCTCCTTCGGTGAGGATGCTCGTCGCGCGCGCGACGAGTTGCCGTCCATCCTCGGTCAGCTCGAATCTGCGCGCCGTGCGGATGATCAGTCGCACGCCGAGCTTCGCCTCGATCCGGGCGACCGCCTTCGACACCGTCGCCTTCGACAGGCGCAGTTCCTCGGCCGCGCCGCCGAATGAGCGACACTCCGCGACCTTCGCGAAGATGGCGAGGCCTTCGAGGTCTGGCAGTCTGGCCATGAGTGCAAATTTCGAAAACTTAGGTTTCGCTAGTTTCTATTTTCAAGCCGATGCGCTGTCAATAAGATCCAGCCCGAAGAAGATCTCGCCGGATGCATCGGTCGATCTTCGCGTGGCCTGCCGACCGTCGGTGATCTGGAGAAGTCCGTGGAGTGTCCGACGCACGATGCGATGAAATACCCGCGTTCCGCCTTGCTGGGTAGTCTCGTCAGGTATGACTGCTCCATGATCGAGGCCGAACTGCGCAGCCACGTCGCGGGCGAGACGGTAATGCTCCCTCAGCAAGAGGTCGAGATCTGCATCGTCCTCGAAGGCGATGAGGATGGCTTGGTGAGGCGCAGCGGAGGTGGGCAGAGCGACCAGGCGGTTGCAGCTGCCGGCTCGATCTGGCTCTCCCCGATCGACCTCGACAGCAAGGTGCTGACGATCACCCGGCCGATCGCCAGTACCCTGCATCTCCGCCTTCGGCAGACCCTGTTTGATCAACTGAGCGACGACTACGGCCTGCCGACCGCGCCCGCCCAGGCCCTGCGGGCAGTCGCCGGCGTCCGGGATGACGTCATCCACCGCGTGGGACGCTCGATCGTCGAGGTCGTGAAGCAGGAGACGACAGCAGGGCGGATGTATGTGGAGACGGTGTCGACGATGCTCGCCGCACGGCTTCTCCAGAAGTACGTCGATGGCGCATCACCGGTTTCAGCCGAGGTCACCCAGCAGGCCTTCGACCGTGCTCGCCTGCACCGCGTACTCGACTACATCGAATCGAGCATCGAGGACGACATGTCGCTGGACAGCCTTGCGGCGGTCGCTGGCTACAGCACCTTCCACTTCGCGCGCAAGTTCACGCAGGCGATGGGGCTCCCGCCGCACCGCTACATCAGTCGCATGCGACTGGAGAAGGCCAAGGCGGAGCTCGCGGAGGGAAAGCTTCCGCTCGCGGAGATCGCATTGAACGCGCGCTTCTCTTCCCAGGCCAGCTTCACGCGTGCCTTCCATCGCGCCACGGGAACGACGCCGAAGCAATACCAGCGCCACCGGCGATAGCAGGCTCTTGACGGTTGCGGGCTACGACCCACTGAAGCGCGCCGTCCTCTTGCCGAGACGGGCATCGAGGGCTTCGGCGAAGTCGCTGGTACCGGCGCTGTCGACGAAGGTCTCGAGCTCCACGTCCAGGTGGTCGCGAAGTCCGTGGGTGCCGGATTGCCGCAGCAGTCGCTTCATCCGACCGAAGGCCTTGGTCGGCCCGCTCGCCAGCGTGTTCGCGAGCGCCGAGACCTCGGCGTCCAGCTCCTCATCCGGCACGACCTTGTTGACCAGGCCCAGCTCAAGCGCCTGATGCGCATCGATCGGATCGTTGAGCAAGGCAATCTGCATCGCGCGGCGCAGGCCGACCAGACGAGGCAGATGCCAGGAGCCGCCAACGTCGGCTGTCGTGCCTATGTTCGTGTAGGCGAAGTTGAAGCGCGTCCCGTCGGAGGCGATGGCCAGGTCACAGCCTAGCGCCAGGCTCATGCTGCCGCCCGCGACGATGCCGCGCAACTTCGCGATGACGGGGGCATCCATCCCGGCGAGCAACGCGGCCGCCTGGTGGAGGGGCTCGATGATCCTGCGCGCCGCGGCGGCACCGCCGTTCTGCAGCTCTCCGAGGTCGCCGCCCACGCCAAATGAAGCCCCTTGCCCCGACACGACGACAGCGCGCACGCCGTCGTCGCCGGAGATCTCCAGGCACCTCTCGAGGAGTGCCTGCGCGGTCTCCACGTTCAGCGCGTTGTGGCGCTCCGGGCGTCGGATCTCGACGAATGCAACCGCTCCGTCTCTCGCGAGCGTGACTCGTTCGTTCATGCATTGACCTCGCTGTTCATGGGTCCTCGCCCTGAATATTCAACTTTACACACGGTCAGGTTTATAGCTTGCGTACCGGATCGCCGCGGTAGTGGCCCTGCCTTCGACAGTGGCATGCGCGCCAGTCACAGGAAGCGCTTGCGTTCGACTCAATAATGCTTATACTTTACGTACGTTAAGTTTCTTGCGACGATGCTGCGGCACCGGACGCGAACTGCAACTCGTACATGCGAAGACGCATGGTTGGTGGACAGGAGACAAGCGATGATCGAAGAACGCGACCTCATCGTCACGATGCGTGACGGAACCCGCCTGGCAGTGGACGTCTATCGTCCCGACGCGCCGGGAAAATACCCAGTCCTGTATGCCTCCGCGCTGCACAACAAGGACATCCAGGGGCCCGACATCGCGGACATCCTGCCGCCGCAGCCGGCGCACGCGCCGCTCTGGTTCGGCCCGATCGAGGCGGGCGACACGCGCCGCTTCATCGCCAACGGCTACGTGCACGTCATCGCGCAGCCGCGCGGATCCGCGAAGTCCGAAGGCCACTACGGCCACGAGGACAGCGATCACTACGACCTGATCGAATGGATCACGAAGCAGCCGTGGTCCGACGGCAAGGTGGGCATGGTCGGGATCTCCGGCTATGCGGGCGAACAGTGGCGCGCGGCGGCGCAGGGACACCCGGCGCTCAAGGCCATCTTCCCGTATGACGCCTGCAGCGCCTACGGCGGCATGTTCGGCTTCCGCGACTTCAACCCGGGTGGCGTAGTGCACACGTTCCCCTACCTGCTCGACGTCTTCAGCACGGTGCACGAGTCGCGCGATATCCCCGGCGAACTGCCGCCGGAGATGGACGCGCTCTGGCGCGAGGCCATGCGCAATCCGGACTACAAGCAGTACGTCAATCTCTACAACATCCTCACGCAGAAGGGGCAGCGCACCTTCGTCATGTACCTGATGATGACGCAGCCGTGGGAGGCCGAGGGCGTCGTCGAACGAGCCGAGGAGACGTTCAAGAAGATCAAGATCCCGTTCTACACGGGCTCGGGCGCCTACGCGTACACCTACAAGCTGCACTGGCAGGGCGCGCAGAACTACTTCCGCAACGTGCAGCAGCCGAAGAAGCTCCTGTTCACGGGCCCGGCGCACCTGGAACGCCCGTTCCACCAGTACCACGACGAGATCATCCGCTGGTACGACCACTGGCTCAAGGGCAAGGACACCGGGATCATGGACGAGCCGCCGGTGCGCTACTGGCTGATGGGCGCCAACGAGTGGCGCACCGGCACCGAATGGCCGCTGGCCGAGACGCAGTGGAAGAAGTTCTACCTCTCGCACTGGGAAGGCCTGACCGCCGAGGAGCCGCGTCCCACGGCGCTGCTGGGCGCTTCGGCGCTCGAGCCGGACGTGTTCACGCAGATGCCCGTCACCCGCACCACGAAGATCGAACGCCTGCGCTACATGACGGAGCCGCTCGCGCACGACGTCACCGTCGCCGGCCCGATCTCGCTCACGCTGTATGCCGCGATCGACCAGGAAGACACCAACTGGATCGTCGTCCTGAAGGACGTCGGCCCGGATGTCTCGGTGCGCACGGCGCGCGAAGGTGAACGCGACGTGCCGTCCGACCTGCCCGAGCGCGAACTCACGCGTGGCTGGCTCAAGGCGTCCTACCATGCACTCGACGAGAAGCGTTCGACGCCGTGGAAGCCGTTCCACAAGCTGACGCGCGATGCGATCTCGCCGGTCAAGCCAGGCGAGGTCGTCGAGTACAAGGTCGAGATCCTGGCCACCGCCAACCAGTTCAAGGCCGGCCATCGGATCTGCCTGGAGATCACGAGCATGGACGTGCCGACGGGAACGGGCGCCATGACCAACGTGGAATACATCCCGTACCACGTCACCAGCAGCAAGACGGTGACGCACCGCATCTATCGCGACGCCGACAGGCCTTCGCACTTGCTGCTGCCGATCATTCCCGACTGACCCCTCCCATCTCCGATCGAACGCCCCGACGCAGCGCGGGGCGCGGCATCGCTCACCCCACCGAAAGGTATCGAACCATGAGCACCATTCGTTTCGAACGTCGCGAGAGCATCGGCAGCATCGTGCTGGCCAACCCACCCTACAACCGCATCGACCTCGAGTACTCGGATTCCCTGCGCGAAGCCGTGCACGCCGCGAGCTCCAGCGACATCCGCGTCCTGGTCGTCCGTGCCGAAGGGCCGCACTTCAGCCTGGGCGGCGAGGTGCGCGAGTGGCCGGGCAAGGACCTGCACTGGTTCCGCACCTTCGTCGCCGAAGTAGGCGCGTCCTACCGTGCGATCGAGGCGCTGCGGGTGCCGACCGTCGCCGTCGTGCAGGGACTCGCCTTCGGCGGCGGTTTCGAACTCGCGCTCGCGTGCGACTTCATCGTCGCCGCCGAGGACGCCGTCTTCCGCTGCGTCGAGGTCACGACCGGCATGCTGCCCATCGCCGGCGGCGTGCAGCGCCTGGCCGAACGCGTCGGCCGCGCGCGTGCCTCGCGCTACTCGATGCTGGGCGATGCCATCTCGGGCAAACAAGCCGGCGAACTCGGCATCGCGAGCCACGTCGTCCCCGCCGCCAGGCTCGTCGCCGAGGCCGACGCGCTCGCGCAGCTCCTCGCGGTCGGACCGACCCGCTCGTACATGGCCACGCGGACGATCCTGAAGGCGTGGGCCGGCGGCGGCATCACCGCGGCCGATGCGCTGATGCCCGACGTGACGATGGAGCTGTTCCTCACCGAGGACGTGCGGCGCGGCTTCATCAACACCGCCGAGGCCTTCGACGCCGACGTCGAGCCGCCCGAGATGACGTTCGAAGGCAAGTAAGCAGCGATCGCGTTCAAGGAGCAGCCGTGACCCAAGAAAGCTATGTGTCGGGCGAATGCTCGGCGGCCCTGATCGAGGACACGATCGGCGCCTATCTGGATCGCGTCGCCGCACGGGACGGCGACAAGCTCGCCCTCGTCGTGCCGCACCAGGGCGTGCGCTGGACCTATGCGGACCTCAAGGCCCACTCCGACAGGTTCGCCGCCGGCCTGCTGCGCCTGGGCCTCGAGCCCGGCGACCGGGTCGGCATCTGGTCGCCCAATTGCGCGGAGTGGACGGTGGCGCAGTTCGCGACTGCCAAGGCAGGCCTGGTGTTGGTCAACATCAACCCGGCCTACCGGATCAGCGAACTCGAGCACGTGTTGCGCGCGGTCGAGTGCCGCGCGCTGGTCACCGCCACGCACTTCAAGTCCAGCGACTACCTGGCGATGCTCAACACGCTCGCGCCGGAGCTGGACGACGGCCGGGACGAGCTGCACAGCGCGAAGCTGCCCGCCCTGCGCCACGTCATCAGCATCGGCAGCGGCGTCCATGCCGGTTGCAAGCCCTTCCATGTCGTCTCGAAACTGGGCGACGAGCAGGCACTTCAGGACCTCGAGGACGTCGCTGCCACCATCGACCCGAAGTCCGCCGTCAACATCCAGTTCACGAGCGGCACCACCGGCCTGCCCAAGGGCGCCACGCTGTCGCACCGCAACCTCATCAACAACGGGTTCTTCGTCGGCGAGGCGACGGGTATCGTGCCCGAATCGCGCGTCTGCATCCCGGTACCGCTGTACCACTGCTTCGGCATGGTCATGGGCAACCTCGGCTGCCTCACGCACGCGGCAGCGATGGTCTACCCTGGCGAGTCCTTCGACCCCACGGCGACGCTGGCCGCCATCGCGGCGGAGAAATGCGACGTTCTCTACGGCGTGCCGACGATGTTCATCGCGCAACTGAACGTCGCCGGCTTCGAGCAATACGACGTCTCGTCCCTGCGTCGCGGGATCATGGCCGGCGCGCCGTGCCCGGTGGAGGTCATGAGGGAAGTCATGTCGAAGATGCACATGAGCGAGATCACGATCGCCTACGGCATGACCGAGACGAGTCCCGTGAGCTTCCAGAGCAGCCGCGACGACCCGATCGAGCAGCGTGTGTCCACGGTCGGTCGCATCCAACCGCACCTCGAAGTCAAGATCGTGGCTCCAGATGGCGCGACCGTTCCTCGCGGGGAAGCCGGTGAGCTGTGCACGCGCGGCTATTCCGTGATGCTGGGCTATTGGAAGGACGAGGCCAAGACCGCGGAGGCGATCGATGCCGGCGGCTGGATGCACACCGGGGACCTCGCCACGCTCGATGACGACGGCTACTGCCGCATCGTCGGGCGCATCAAGGACATGGTGATCCGCGGTGGCGAGAATGTCTATCCGCGCGAGATCGAGGAGTTCCTGTATCGCCACCCCGACATCCAGGACGTGCAGGTCATTGGTGTTCCTGACGAGAAGTACGGCGAGGAGCTCTGCGCCTGGGTCATCCCGCGGCCGGGAGCGACGCTCGACGAAGACGCCGTGCGCGACTTCTGCCGCGGCCAGATCGCCCACTACAAGGTGCCGCGTTACGTCCGCTTGGTCAAGGAGTTCCCGACAACCGTGACCGGCAAGGTCCAGAAGTTCCAGATGCGCGAGCTGATGATCAAGGAACTGGCGTCGCAATCATGATCAAGCACATCGTGATGTGGAACGTGCGCGGCGTCACGCCGGAGGAGCGGAGAAATGCCATCCGATTCCTCAAGAGCCGCTTCGAAGGCCTGAGGGGTCGTATCCCCGGGCTGCTTCATCTCGAGGTCGGCGTCGACACGAGCCGGATCGACTATGCCTGCGATGTGGTGCTGTACAGCGAGTTCGAGTCGCAACAGGCGCTCGATGCCTACGCGACCCATCCCGAACACCTGCGCGTGCGCGACGAACTGGACGGGCTGCGCGTCGCGCGGCACCAGGTGGACTACGAGCCGGAGGCGGCATGATCGACAAGGTCTTCCCGGACGTTCATGCCGCAGTCGGCGCCGTGCAGGACGGCGCCACGGTGATGATCGGAGGCTTCGGCGGCGCGGGCCAGCCCGCCGAGCTGATCGACGCGCTCATCGCCCACGGTGCCCGCGACCTGACCATCGTCAACAACAACGCCGGCAACGGCGAGACCGGGTTGGCGGCGTTGCTCAAGGCGGGCCGGGTGCGCAAGATCATTTGTTCCTTCCCGCGCCAGGTCGACTCGCAGGTGTTCGACGGCCTCTACCGCACCGGCCGGATCGAGCTCGAACTGGTTCCGCAAGGCAATCTCGCCGAACGCATCCGGGCCGCGGGCGCGGGCATCGGTGGCTTCTTCACACCCACAGGCTACGGCACTGACTTGGCCAAGGGCAAGGAGACGCGCAAGATCGACGGCCGCATGTACGTCTTCGAGACGCCCCTGTACGCGGACGTCGCGCTCATCAAGGCGGAGGCGGGCGATCGCTGGGGAAATCTGGTCTACCGCAAGACCGCGCGAAACTTCGGGCCCATCATGGCGATGGCGGCGAAGACCACCATCGCCTCGGTGCACGACGTCCTCCGTCTCGGCGCGCTGGATCCCGAAGTGATCGTCACGCCGGGAATCTTCGTGCAGCGACTGGTGAAGGTGCCACGCCGCGCAACTGGCCCCGCGGGCTTCAGACAGGTGGCATGACCATGGCCTACTCCAAGCTCACCCGGGACGAGATGGCTGTGCGTGTCGCGCGCGACATTCCCGAGGGCGCCTACGTCAACCTGGGCATCGGGCTGCCCACACTCGTGGCCAACCACCTGCCGCGCGATCTGGAAGTCTTCCTGCACAGCGAGAACGGCCTGCTCGGCATGGGCCCTGCACCTACCACCGGAGAGGAAGACTACGACCTCATCAACGCCGGCAAGCAGCCGGTGACACTGTTGCCCGGTGGCGCATATTTCCACCATGCGGACTCCTTCGCGATGATGCGCGGCGGCCATCTGGACATCTGCGTTCTGGGCGCCTTTCAAGTGTCTCGCAAGGGTGATCTGGCCAACTGGCATACAGGGGCGCCCAGTGCCATCCCCGCGGTTGGCGGAGCGATGGACCTGGCCATCGGCGCGAAGAAGACCTATGTGATGATGGAGCACCTGACCAAGGCAGGCGAGAGCAAGATCGTCGAGTCGTGCAGCTACCCGCTTACCGGCATTGCGTGCGTCAGTCGCATCTACACGGACCTCGCGGTACTCGACGTGACGCCAGCAGGCCTCAAGGTCGTCGAGATGGTCGATGGCCTGGAATTCGAGGAACTCGAGCAGCTCACGCTCGTGCCGCTGCTGGCCTGAGCACACTCACCGCGACAACGAACATCGCAGGGACCCGAGAACATGGAAGCCTTCGACTACACCCCACTGCAAGGCCGAGTCGTCTTTGGCCAGGGCACCCTGGCGCGCATCGCGGACGAGGTGCAGTTGCTGGGTTGCCGGCGACCCTACGTCTTGTCCGACGCGCATCACATTGACGGTGCAGCGGCGAGAGTCCTCCAGCTGCTGGGCGACCAGGTCGCCGGATTCTCCACCGAAGCCACGATGCACACCCCGGTCGAGGTGACCGAGCGGGTCCTTCAGCGAGTGCAGGCTGTGAACCCCGACTGCCTGGTGTCCCTCGGCGGCGGATCCACGACTGGCCTGAGCAAGGCGCTCGCGCTGAGGACGGATCTGCCGCAAATCGTCATTCCGACGACCTATGCCGGCTCCGAGGCGACGCCCATCCTCGGGCAGACGGAGCAAGGCCGCAAGACGACCGTGCGGTCGCCCAAGGTGTTGCCGCGCACGATCGTGTACGACATCGACCTGACGCTCGGGATGCCAGTGCACCTGTCGGTCGTCTCGGGCATGAACGCCATGGCCCATGCCGTCGAGGCGCTGTATGCCAAGGACGGCAATCCCATCACGGCGCTGCTTGCAGAACAGGGCATTGCCGCCCTTGCCCGTGCCCTGCCGGTGATCGCGGTAGACACCCGGAACGCCGGTGCTCGATCCGACGCACTGTTCGGCGCCTGGGCCTGCGGCAACTGCCTTGGCACGGTCGGCATGGCCCTGCATCACAAGCTTTGCCACACGCTGGGCGGAAGTTTCGACTTGCCGCATGCCGAGACGCACACGGTGATCCTTCCTCACGTAGCGGCCTTCAACGCGGTGTCGGCGCCGCAGGCGCTGCAGCGGGTGGCTCGGGCACTGGGCGTCGACAAGGCCGGGGCAGGGCTTTTCGACCTTGCCGAATCCCTGGGCGCGCCGACCTCGTTGAAGGCCATCGGCATGGCCGAGTCCGATCTCGACAAGGCTGCCGAGATTGCGACGTCCTCGCCGTACTGGAATCCGCGCGCGGTAGACAGGAACGCCATCCGCGCGCTGCTCGACGACGCGTACCACGGCCGCAGGCCACGGAACTGAAAGGATCTCCCATGCCAACGGTGTTTCCGGAACTCACGGACGACGTGATCGACCGCATGAAGGGCGCCTCGCCCCGGATGCACGAGGTCATGACGCTCCTCATCCGCCACCTCCATTCCTTCGTGCGCGAAGCTGCGCTGACCCAGGACGAATGGCGGGCGGGTATCGACTTCCTGACCCGTACCGGCCAGATGTGCTCGGACAGCCGCCAGGAGTTCATCCTGCTGTCGGACATCCTGGGCGTGTCGATGCTGGTCGATGCGGTCGAGCATCAGTCGGCGGACAAGGGCGTCACGGACTCCACGGTACTGGGGCCGTTCTACGCTGGGCCGCAGCGCGAGCTCGGCCAAGGCGAATCCATCCTGCTACGCGAGGAGGACGGCGAGCCCCTGGTCATGCGAGGCCATGTCGCCGACCCGGACGGCCAGCCCATCGTCGACGCCAAGGTCGAGGTCTGGCAGACGGCCACCAACCAGCTCTACGACGTTCAGGATGAGAACCAGCCGCACGGCCACCTGCGGGCGACGTTCCGTACTGATGGGCAGGGCAAGTACGAGTTTCGAACCATCCTGCCGGTCAGCTATCCGATCCCCGACGACGGCCCTGCCGGGCAGCTTCTACGGGCTCTCGGACGACATCCATTCCGCCCGGCGCACGTCCACTTCATGATCAGCGCGCCGTCATACCGCCAGCTCGTGACGCACCTGTTCCTGAAGGGTGACGAGTATCTCGATAGCGACGCCGTCTTCGGCGTGAAGCCCTCGCTGGTGGTGGAACCGGTCAAGCGGGATGGTCTCTCGACGATCACCTACAACTTCGTTCTTGCACGCGTGCAAGAACGCTGAAGCGGAGGCTGTTCCCGTGCCGATCGCGGCTGGCCAGAAGGATCTCCCCGTGAACGAGGCGCCAAACATGGTCGCTCGCGACGATGCAGGACAACAGCCAGCCTCATCGAGCGCCGGCACCCATGTGGTAGCGTCCGAAACCATGGCAACCAAGACCACTTCGGCAGCGGGCCGCACCCGAACCGTGAGCGCCAAGAAGGTGGCGGTACCGAGGAAGCGCGCCGAGCAGCAGCGCGCGCAATCGACTCGTACCGCCATCCTCGAAGCGGCGCTTGCCGAGTTCGCGGAAAAGGGCTTCGAGGCCGCGAGCATTCGCAGCATCGCGGAACGAACCGGCTTCCAGCATCCGCTGATCACCTATCACTACCCCAGCAAGGACCTGCTCTGGCAGGCCGTTGCGGAAGACACGTTCGAGCGCATTCGCAAGGAGTGGGATGCTCGGGCGTCCGAAGAGGTTGATCTGCAGCCTCTCGAGCGCCTGCGAGCCGAATACCGGGCACTGTTCCGGCACACCACGAAGTTTCCGGAGTTCCATCGCTTCATGCGCCAGGAGGCGGCGTCCAACAACCCGCGCCTCCAATGGGTCGCGGAAAACGTGTTGGCGCCTCTCATTGATCGCCTGCTGCCGCAGATCCAGGCTGCCCAGGCGAAGGGGCAACTGCCGGAGATAGAGCCCATCCTGTTCCACTACATGATGGTGAGCCTCACGGCCACCCTGTCCGAGTTCGGCCCCGAGATGCACGTCACGCAGCGCGTGTCGGCCGATCGTCCCGAGGTCGTGGATGCGTACTGGGCTTTCGTGGAGCGCACCGTCTTCGGCGCACTCCGGGAACCGACCTCGAGCAGGCGCAAACGCACCTGAGGCCTTTCAAGGACGGTCGGCGCCGCTGCCTCGGTTCAACCCTAGATGCGGCCGGCGCGTCGGAGCAGGGCGCCAACCTCGGCAATTCCCGCCTCGCCAGCCGCCAGGGCCTCGCGCGAGGTGTGGACCGAGTAGCGGCCCAGCACCAGGTCGTGCGGGTGCTTGCGCGCGCTGCCCAGGACGAAGCCAGCGTCGGTCGATGCGGTGATCCGGATCGCGTCTTCGCTTTCCTCGAAGACCGCCAACTCGGCCGACAGCGACTCGCCTGCGGCCTGCAGCGTGCCTTCGTGGACGTAGAGCCAGGCGACGTCGTGTCCCCGCGGCGGCGTGTAAGTCCACGTCTCGCCCTTCTTCAGGTTGACGGAAAGGTAGTTCATCCCGGCGGGCGAAGGTGTCGGGCTCGTCACGCCCTCGTAAGATCCGAACGCGAGCCGGGCCGGGCCGACCGCGGGGATGTCCGATGGCGCCATGTACTGGCTCTCGGCCGGGGCGAGCTCGAGTTCCGCGGGCAACGCGATCCAGAGCTGCAGGCCGCGGAGGTGATCGCCTTCGGCCATCGAGCCGTCATGCCAGACGCCGCTGCCGGCGCGCATCCATTCGACGCTGCCGACGGGAAGGCGGCCGCTCTTGCCGGTGGTGTCCTCGTAGCGGATGCCGCCTTCGAGGAGCCACGTGATCGTGGCAATGCCGGAGTGTGGGTGCATGCCGAAGAGGTTGTGCGGCGTGGGCTCGAACTCGAAGTAGTCGAGGAAGACGAACGGCTTGATGAGTTCGCCGAGGTCCGACGGACTGACGACTCGACGGATGGGGCCGTGTTGCCGCCCTTGGGCGCGCAGCACGATCGCACGCGGCGGGCGCGAGGCAAGGGGTCTACGGTCGATTTCGAGACTCAGTTCGTTTGACATGGCGATGCTTCCTTTGATGTCGATGACGCCACTCTAGGCCGTCAGGGGCGCGGCGAGTACTGCTCGCACCGGAACGCGCCTTTGCTGCTGGCGCAAAGAACGTCCTGCTGCACTGTCTCGCGGAGGGACGAATCCTCTTGCGCCATCGCGATCGTTGCGCACCCGACAAAGGTGCGTTACCGCGAAGGGCCTGGATCCCCGGAATGCGCCACCTAGACTGGATTCACGACAACCCAGGAGATGAACATGGCCACCACACCTGCCGCTTCTTCCTCACCTTTCGAGGTCTGGTTTGCATCTCTCTTTAACGAAGGCCGGGGCCTCGTCTTCCCGTGCGACGAAGACGGACACGTCCAGATCGATGCGCTCAGCGATCGCGGCCGCAGCAACTATTTCTTCGCTCGGGCGATGCTGGGCCGGGAGTACGCGATGCCGCAAGTCGTTCGCCATGCGCGGACGCACTGACGCTGCAGGCTCGTCGAGAAACCTTCCCGGTAATCGCGTGCGCGATATTGCGAGTAGGATTATTTCGCTCATGAGCGTGCCTGTCTTGCAGACGTGCCGCGAGCTTGTTCACTGCGGTCGATTCGATCGGCGCAGGATCGCTCTTCGGGGCGTTGGACCGTTGCAAAGAGGAAGTACATGGTCGATCTGAACGACGTGGCCTTGTTCGTGCAAGTCGTGGAGGCCGGGAGCTTCGCCGGGGCCGCGAGGCGCGCGGGCATGCCCTCCAACACGGCGAGCCGGCGGATCCAGCAGCTGGAGGAACAGCTGGGGTTGCGTCTCCTCCATCGATCGACGCGCAAACTGACGCTGACCGATGCCGGAGAGAGCTTCTACGCCCGTTGCGCGCGCGAGGTGGAGGCGCTGTCTGCCGCGGCTGTCGAACTCGCCGACGGCAGCCAGATGCCCAGCGGCAAGGTTCGTGTCGCGGCGGCTGCGGACTTCTTCAACTGGTTCCAGATGGAGTGGGTGACCGAGTTCCTGGACGCTCATCCGAAGGTCCGCCTCGAATTCGTGCTCAACGATGCGCGTGCGGACCTGGTCGCGGAAGGGATCGATGTGGCGTTGCGCGCCGGCAAGGTCTCCGAGCCCACGCTCGTGGCACGCCGCATCGGCAGCAACCGTGCGTTCCTGGTCGCCAGTCCCTCCTACCTGGCCGCGCGCGGAACGCCGGCGTCGGTCGACGAGCTGCCATTGCACGATTGCCTGGCGGTGCAACCGGCCACCGGCCGAACCGTCTGGCGCCTCGAAGGCCCCGAGGGCCCGACCGAAGTGCAGGTGACGGGACGCTTCTACGCCAACGCGGCGCACGTCCTGCTGAAGGCATCGGTGGCGGGGCTCGGCATCGTGCTGCTGCCCGAGATGATGACGGCCTCGTACCTGCGCAACGGCCAATTGGTCGAGGTCCTGCCGGGCCACGACGTGAAAGGCCTGGATATCTACCTGGTCTACCTGAGCCGGCGCCAGCTTCCGCGGGCCGTCAGCGCCTTCATCGAGTTCGCGAAGGCGAAGATCGTTGCCACGGGGCTCGTCGCGACCACGATCGCTCGCGAACCCGTCAGTCTCCAATAGGCGGCTTGCCGCACTCCCGCAGCACCGGGCCTCGGCGCGAGGCACGGCGACGAGCGGGCGACCCAGCATGGGTCGCCCTGGATCGACGTCGAGATGGACGTCGTTCGAACTCAGGCGAACGCGGCCGAGATCGTGCCGTGGGCGCCGTTCAGGCCCTTGGCACGGTGTTCGTCGCCAGCGGCCAGGCCTTCCGCACGAACGAACTCGATGTCGGTAACGCCGAGGAAGGCGAAGAGGTTCTTCAGGTAGGTCTCCTGGTGATCCAGGAAGGCCGTCGGCGTGCCTTGGCTGTAGAAGCCGCCGCGCGACGAGACGATGAAGACCTTCTTGCCGCCCGCCAGGCCTTCCGGTCCCTTCTCGGTGTAGCGGAAGGTCTTGCCGGCAACGGCAATGCGGTCGATCCAGGCCTTGAGCTGGCTGGAGATCGTGAAGTTGTACATCGGGGCGCCGACGACGACGACGTCCGCCGCGAGGAAGGACTCGAGGTCGGTCACCCCGGCGTCGACGTCCTGCTGCAGCGCCGACGACGCGGGCTTGACGCCTTGCGCCGCGGCCAGGTGCAGGCCGGTCAGGTGACCGACGGGTTGGGCGACCAGGTCGCGATAGGTCACCTGGACGTCGCGATGCTTGGCACGCGCGGCGGCGACGAGCTTGGCCGTGAGTTGGCGGCTCACCGAGCCTTCGCCCAGGATGCTGGAGTCGATGTGAAGAAGTTTCATGGTGTCGATTTGCGGTAGTTGAACAACTCGATGCGAGGGCGATCTCCGCAACGCATCGGTGAATCGATGGTGGGCATCGCCTGTTGCTTCGAGTAGCCGCCCGCGGTGGATTTCACTCGTCCACACACGCGTGCAATGTCGTCCGCTGCGACCGAATCGCCGAGATTGATCAACGCCACGGACGACTGAAATCCAGTCCCGTCGGCTAGTCGCAAGAGGGTCTCGCCCATAGAGTTTGCTCACCGCGATGGGATGCACGCAGCTGCAGTCGCCAACGCATTCGCAACAGGCTCAGGAGACCGCAAATGAAGGCAGACCGCATCGAAGACGCCCTTGCCGCGATGGCGCAAGGCTCCATGGTCGTCGTAGTGGACGACGAGGATCGCGAGAACGAGGGTGACCTGATCCTGGCGGCCGAACACGCGACGCCCGAGCGGCTCGCATTCATGGTCCGCTACAGCAGCGGCGTCATCTGCGCAGGCCTGCCCGGCGAGTGGCTGGATCACCTCAACCTGCCGCTCATGGTCGCCCGCAACACCGACTCCATGTCGACTGCGTACACGGTGACGGTTGACTACCGGCACGGCACGTCCACTGGCATCTCGGCTTCCGATCGCGCCGCGACGCTGCGTGCGCTTGTCGATCCGCAGGTCGCCTCGGGTGACTTCAACCGGCCGGGGCACGTGTTTCCGCTGCGCGCTGTCCAAGGCGGCGTGCTCGCCAGGGCAGGGCACACGGAGGCGGCTGTCGACCTCACGCGCCTTGCAGGACTGCGCCCGGGCGGCGCGCTTGTGGAGATCGTCAACGATGACGGCACGATGGCGCGCCGTCCCGAGCTCGAACGATTCGCCCGCCAGCACGGCCTGCCATTGATCACGATCAAGGACCTCATCGCCTATCGCCGGCGCACCGAACGCATCGTCGAAAGGATGTCCAGCGTCCGCATGCCGACACCCTTCGGCGTCTTCACGCTGCACGGCTATCGCGAGCTGGTGAGCGGACGCGAACAACTGGCGCTGGTGATGGGCGACGTGAGCGACGGACGCGACGTGCTCGTGCGAGTGCACTCGGAGTGCATGACCAGCGAGGTCTTCGGCTCCATGCGCTGCGACTGCAAGCCCCAGCTGGATGACGCCATGCGGCGCATCGCGCAGGAGGGGCGCGGCGTCGTCGTCTACCTGCGTGGGCACGAGGGACGCGGCATCGGCCTCCTGGACAAGCTGCGTGCCTATGCGCTGCAGGACGAAGGCGCGGACACCGTCGAAGCCAACGTCCGGCTCGGCCTGCCTGTCGACAGCCGCGACTACGCCGTCGGCGCGCAGATGCTGCGCGACCTCGGCGTACGCGCCATGCGCCTCATGACGAACAACCAGCAGAAGTACGACGGCATCGCGGACTACGGCCTTCGCATCGTCGAGCGGGTGCCGCTGATCTCCTCGCTTCACGATGAGAACGCGGCCTACATGAAGGCCAAGCAGGTACTCATGGGCCACATGCTCGGCCTCGCTGCTTAGACCCCATCCATTCATCTCTTCATCCTGACATCCCGGAGCCTCTCCATGACTCACTCGATTCCTCGCAGCCGCCACCGATTCTGGCTAGCCGGTACTGCGCTCACCGCCGTCGCCGCGATCGTGGCGGCGGCGATATCGCTGCACAGCGGCTCGGCCTCCGCCAAGCCGTCTCAGATCGTCCAGGCGACACCCGTATCGGTCGCGACCGTCGTGCAGAGCGACGTGGCGACCTGGAACGACTTCTCCGGCCGCCTCGAGGCGGTCGAGCGAGTGGACATCCGCTCGCGCGTCGCCGGCACCGTCCAGGGCGTGCATTTCCGCGAAGGCGCGCTGGTCAAGGCCGGCGACCTGTTGCTCACGATCGACCCGGCGCCCTACCAGGCCGACGTCGACCGCGCCGACGCCCAGGTGTTCGCCGCGCAGTCGCGCCTGGCCAACGCGAAGAGCAACTACGAGCGCTCCAAGAACCTGCTCGAAGACCACGCCATCTCGCAACGCGAATACGACGACAGCCTCAACGCGCAGAGCGAGGCCGACGCGAACCTGCGCTCGGCCAAGGCGCAGCTGCAGACGGCTCAGCTGAGCCTGGGCTACACGCAGGTGCGCGCGCCGGTGTCGGGCCGCGTCGGCAAGCTGGAGATCACCACCGGCAACCTCGTGGCCGCCGGCCCGGGCGCGCCGGTGCTGACGACGCTGGTGTCGGTCAGCCCGATCTACGCGAGCTTCGACGCCGACGAGGAGGTCGTCACGCGCGCGCTGAGCGAGCTGCCCGCGGGCGCGAGCGCACGCGCTGAGATCGAGAAGATTCCGGTGCAGATGGGCACCGTCGCCGACGCCGCGACGCCGATCGCGGGCCACCTGCAGCTGGTGGACAACCAGGTCGACGCCCGCAGCGGCACGGTTCGCGTTCGCGCCGTATTCGACAACGCCGATGGCGCGCTGATGCCGGGCCAGTTCGCACACCTGCGTATGGGCACGGTCATGGCCGAGCCCGCGCTGTTGATCAGCGAACGCGCGGTCGGCACCGACCAGAACAAGAAGTTCGTGATGGTGGTGGGTGCCGACGACAAGGCGAACTACCGCGAAGTGACGCTGGGTGCCAACGTCAATGGGCTGCGCATCGTGACCTCCGGCCTGAAGGCCAACGAGCGCGTCGTCGTCAACGGACTGCAGCGTGTGCGGCCCGGCGCACTGGTCGCTCCCCAGATGGTGACCATGAGCGTGGCCGAGGCGCAGACCTCCACAACGCTCAAGAACTGATAGCGGAGCGCGCCATGAACCTCTCCAAATTCTTCATCGACCGGCCAATCTTCGCCGGTGTCCTGTCGCTGCTGATCTTCCTCGGCGGCCTGATCGCGGTACGCGGCCTGCCCATCTCCGAATATCCCAACGTCGTGCCGCCATCCGTCGTCGTGCGAGCGAACTATCCCGGCGCCAATCCGCAGGTGATTGCCGAGACGGTCGCCACACCGCTCGAGGAGGCCATCAACGGCGTCGAAGGCATGCTCTACATGAGCAGCCAGGCGACGACCGACGGCCTGATGACGCTGACCGTCACTTTCAAGCTGGGCACCGACCCGGACAAGGCGCAGCAACTCGTGCAGAACCGCGTCTCGCAGGCCGAGCCGCGCCTGCCCACCGAGGTGCGGTCCCTGGGGCTGACGACGATCAAGAGTTCCACTGACCTGACGATGGTCGTGCACTTGCTCTCGCCATCCGGTCGCTATGACATGACCTACCTGCGCAACTACGGGTTGTTGAACGTCAAGGATCGCCTCGCGCGCGTGCAGGGCGTTGGCGACGTTCAACTGTTCGGCGCGGGTGACTATTCGATGCGTGTCTGGCTCGATCCGCAGAAGGTCGCCGAACATGGCATGTCGGCCAGCGATGTCGTCGCGGCCATTCGAGAGCAGAACGTGCAGGCGGCCGCGGGCATCGTGGGCGCCTCGCCCGGACTCCAAGGCGTCGACGTCCAGCTCTCCGTGAATGCCCAAGGGCGCCTGCAATCGGTCGAGGAATTCGGCGACATCATCGTCAAGACCACCGATAGTGGCGCGGTGACACGGCTGCGCGACGTCGCGCGTATCGAGCTCGGCGCTTCCGACTACTCGCTGCGCTCCTTGCTGGACAACAAGGATGCCGTCGCCGTCTCGATCTTCGCGGCGCCTGGCTCCAACGCGATCGCCATCTCGAATGGCGTGCGTGCCGAAATGGAAGAGTTGCAGAAGTCCATGCCCGAGGGCGTCAAGTACGAGATCGTCTATGACCCGACCCAGTTCGTGCGGGCGTCGATCGAGTCCGTCGTGCACACGCTGCTCGAGGCGGTCGTCCTCGTCGTGCTGGTCGTCATCCTGTTCCTGCAGACGTGGCGCGTTTCCATCATTCCGCTACTGGCCGTGCCGGTGGCGGTGGTCGGCACGTTCGCCGTCATGAGCGTGTTCGGGTTCTCGATCAACGCGCTGTCGCTGTTCGGCCTCGTGCTGGCCATCGGCATCGTGGTCGACGACGCGATCGTGGTCGTCGAGAACGTCGAGAGAAACATCGAGAGCGGGCTGAGTCCGCGCGAGGCCACGTATCGCGCGATGCGCGAGGTGTCGGGCCCGATCATCGCGATTGCGCTCGTACTGTCGGCGGTGTTCGTACCGTTGGCCTTCATCAGCGGCTTGGCGGGCCAGTTCTACAAGCAGTTCGCGCTGACGATCGCCATCTCCACGGTGATCTCCGCAGTGAACTCCCTCACTTTGTCGCCGGCCCTGGCCGCACTGCTCCTGCGCGGGCACGATCAGCCCAAGGATCGTCTGACGCGCGGCATGGAGGCCGTCCTCGGTCGCTTCTTCGCGTGGTTCAATCGCCTGTTCACGCGCGGCGCCGCGCTCTACAGTGGTGGCGTCACCAAGGCGATCTCGCGCAAGGCCGTGATGATGGTGGTCTACATGGTGCTTGCGCTGTCCACCATCGGCCTGTTCAAGGCAGTCCCCGGCGGCTTCGTGCCAACGCAGGACAAGCAGTACCTGATCGGCTTCGCGCAGCTGCCCGACGGCGCGACGCTCGACCGTACGGAGGAAGTCATCCGGCGCATGGACGACATCACGCTCAAGCAGCCCGGCGTCGATCACGCAGTGTCCTTCCCCGGCTTGTCGATCAACGGCTTCACCAACAGCTCCAACTCAGGAATCGTCTTCGTCACGCTCAAGCCGTTCGACGAGCGCACCGACGCCTCGCTGTCGGCGGCCGCGATCGCGCAGCAGTTGAACCAGAAGTTCGGTGCGATCCAGGATGCCTTCATCGTGATGTTCCCGCCGCCGCCCGTGCAGGGCATCGGCACGACGGGTGGCTTCAAGCTGCAGCTCGAGGATCGCGGCGGCGTGGGCATCGCGGGCATGGACGCCGCGCTCAAGGCCTTCATGGCCAAGGCCTACCAGGCGCCGGAACTTGCGGGCTTGTTCTCGAGCTACCAGGTCAATGTGCCGCAGCTGTATGCGGATATCGACCGCACGAAGGCGCGCCAGCTGGGCGTGTCGGTGACGGATGTCTTCGACACGATGCAGATCTACCTGGGTAGCCTCTACGTCAACGACTTCAACAAGTTCGGCCGGACCTACAGCGTGCGCGTGCAGGCGGACGCGGCCTATCGTGCGCGCGCCGAAGACATCGGCCTGTTGAAGGTCCGCTCGAACACGGGCGAGATGGTGCCGCTGTCGGCCTTGATGAAGGTCGCGCCGACGTTCGGGCCGGAGCGCGCGATGCGCTACAACGGCTTCCTGTCCGCCGACATCAACGGCGCCGTCGCGCCGGGCTACTCGTCCGACCAGGCCCAGGAGGCCGTCAAGCGCATCGCCGCCGAGACGCTGCCGCCGGGCGTGAGCTACGAGTGGACGGACCTGACTTACCAGCAGATCCTCGCTGGCAATTCCGGGGCGCTGATCTTCCCGATCTCGATCCTGCTGGTCTTCCTGGTGCTGGCCGCGCAGTACGAGAGCCTGACGCTGCCGCTGGCGATCCTTCTGATCGTCCCGATGGGCCTCCTGGCGGCGATCACTGGCGTATGGCTCTCGCACGGTGACAACAACGTGTTCACCCAGATCGGCCTGATGGTGCTGGTCGGGCTGTCGGCGAAGAACGCGATCCTGATCGTTGAGTTCGCGCGCGAGCTCGAGTTCGCGGGGCGAAGTCCGCTGCAGGCGGCCATCGAGGCGTCGCGGCTGCGGCTGCGTCCGATCCTGATGACGTCGATGGCTTTCATCATGGGCGTGCTGCCGCTCGTGTTGTCCCACGGCGCGGGTGCGGAGATGCGCCACGCGATGGGCGTTGCCGTGTTCTCCGGAATGATCGGCGTGACGGCCTTCGGCCTGTTCCTGACGCCGGTGTTCTACGTGCTGCTTCGCCAGCTCACCGGCAACAAGCCGCTGAAGCGACATGGCGAGATCCCGCACGACGTCGAGGCACCCGGCGTGATCGTGGGTCACGACAACCCTGCCCACGGCGGCGGCGTCGGTCGACTGCGGCCCGTCATGTCCGCGCCCCGCCACAACGACGAGTGATTGCCGCCTGCTGGCATCGCCAAGGAAATGACATGAACCGCATCCTCAAGACCTCGCTCCTCCCGCTCGTCGCAGCACTCGTGTTGGTCGGCTGTGCGAGCGACTCGAACTTCGTCCCGCGATCGGCACCTGTCGCCCCAGTCGCGTTCAAGGAAGGCGGGAGCGCCCGCTTCGCCGATGTTGCTCCCGCCGAAAGCCAGCCGCGCGGCGCCTGGTGGCAGTCGTTCCACGATTCGGCGTTGGATGACCTGGTTGCGCGCGCGTCGGCCAACAACACCAACCTCCAGACCGCGGCTGCTCGCGTGACCGAGGCGCGAGCGTTGCTGAGCGAAGCCAAGGCCGACTTGCTTCCCCAGGTCGGTGCCGTTGTCGGCGTGCAGCGCGCCACGATCCAACCCGGCCTGGGTGCTGGCCCAGGCCAGGCGGCCAACCTTGGCCAAGCCGGCTTGAACGCGTCGTGGGAGCCCGACCTGTTCGGCAAGCTCGCCAAGGCGCGCAACTCTGCCCAGCTCGATGAACAGTCGCGCGAGGCCCTGTTGCAAAGCACGCTGCTGCTCGTGCAGTCGGAGACGGCACAAGCCTACTTCGACCTGCGCGAGATCGACGCGGAGCGAGCGCTGGTGCGCCAGACCATGGCGGCGTACGAGGACACGCTGCGGCTGACCGAGCGCCGATATGCAGCAGGCGACGTCGCCGAGCTCGATCTCGCGCGTGTGCGATCCGAGGTCGCCTCGACCCACTCGCAAGCACTGGCGCTGGATCGCGAGCGCGCGTTGCGCGAGCATGCGCTGGCGGTGCTGCTCGGCGAGCTTCCTTCAGGCTTCTCGCTGGCTGAGGCCGACTGGTCGGGTGCACTGCCGACGATCCCTGCTGGCGTGCCGAGCAGCGTGCTCGCGCGCCGTCCCGATGTCGCCGCAGCGCAGCTCTCCATGCAAGCTGCGGAGGCTCGCGCGGGCGTGTCGCGTCTCGCGTGGTTCCCTGACATCGCCTTGACTGCCAACGGCGGTTTCGCGTCAACCGACATCGGCGACCTGTTCAAGTGGTCGACGCGCGCCTGGGGCATCGGCGCGCTGATGTCGCTGCCCGTCTTCGACGGCGGTCGTCGCGCGGCGGGTGTGCAGACCGCGAATGCGCAATGGGACATCGCCGCCGCCGCCTATCGCGAGCAAGTGCTCGGCGCGTTCCGAGACGTCGAGGATCAGCTTTCGTCGTTGCGGCTGCTGTCGGAACAGGCAGGCGCACAGAAGGTGGCAGTCGACGCTGCCACGCGCGCGACCGCCCTGTCCGACACGCGTTATCGCAACGGCCTGGTCAGCCAGCTCGAACTGCTCGACGCGCGTCGTACCGAACTCGCCAATCGGCGTGTCGCGGTGCAGGTGCGCGGTGCGCAATACGACGCAACGATCGGCCTGATCCGCGCGCTTGGTGGAGGCTGGGAAGCGGGCGCCTCAACGCGGACAAGCGTGCAGAGTGAACCTGCTTCCAAGGCAGGCTGATCGTTCCGTGCGTGCTCGCGCCGATTGAGGTCGGTCGCGCATCGACTTGGCTGCGCGTGCAGTAGTTCCGCGCTGCGCATCGATTTCTCTTGCAATCGGTCCACGACTCAATATACTTTACGAACGTAAAGCGTGAATGTCGCGACTCTCCAGCTGGCGATGCCGGGAGGCGACTTCATGTGCTGGCGACAGGCGTTCATAAGTAGGAGACATCATGGTCCGATCAATTGAGGCCAGGGCAAAGCTCGCCCTCGCGTTCTGCAGGCCGGCGCACCGCGAAGGTTCTGCCGGGGTCTTCGGGCATGTCGGCCTCCACTTCGCGCGTGAGAGGGGCGACACGGTAGGCTCGATCGGGTGCGGGGTCAGCACCGCGTTCGGCGCGCGCCCGCTCTCCTGACCGTCGCGGCAACAGTCATGACGTCGCCTCGCGAGATCAACGTGCAGAGCTTCATCGATGCCCACAAGGTATCGAGGATGCAAATCAACGTGCTGCTGCTCTGCTTCTGCGTTGTCGCAGTTGACGGGTTCGACACGGCTTCGATCGCCTTCATCGCGCCGGCGCTCCGCGCGGCGTGGCAGCTCTCGACAGGCCAACTGTCAGCTCTGTTCGGGGCGGGACTGGCTGGACTGATGATCGGGGCGCTGATCTTCGGACCGCTCGCCGACCGATACGGGAGAAAGACGATCATGCTCGCAAGCGTCACCTTCTTCGGCGTGGCGTCACTGTGTTGCGGGCTCGCTGATTCGTTGCCTTCCTTGGCGGCACTTCGGTTCCTGACCGGCATAGGCTTGGGTGGCGCAATGCCGATGTCGGTCACGTTGAGCTCGGAGTACGCGCCTCGACGGCACCGATCAGTGCTTGTCACGGCAATGTTCTGCGGGCTCACGCTCGGCTCGGGGCTGGGCGGTGTCCTTGCGGCTCACATCGTCAACCAATGGGGCTGGAGCCAGGTGCTTGTGGTGGGCGGGTTGCTTCCACTGGGCCTCGTGCCATTCCTGATGGCCGCTCTACCCGAGTCGGCGACCTATCTGGTGATGCGAAGAGCCGACCCCGAGCGCGTGCGGCGCGTCCTGCAGCGGATCGTTCCCGCCGAGAACCTGTCGTCCGTCACATGGACGACGCCGCCGGCAGTTGCCGGCTCTCCTGTGGGTCGCTTGTTCGATGCGCAACTGCGACGAGGGACGGCCCTCATCTGGCTGACCTTCTTCATGAGCCTGCTCGTCATCTACCTGTTGTCGAACTGGCTGCCGACCCTCGTCAAATCGACGGGCCTTTCGCTGGTCGAGGCTTCGCTGGTCTCCGCGATGTTCCAGACTGGGGGCACGGTCGGCGCGATCGCCATCGGTCAGCTGATGGACCGGTTCCAGGCCGCGCGCGTGCTGTGCATCGCCTACTTGATGGCGGCGGTGTTCACCGCGCTCATTGGAAGCAGCGCCGGGCACATCGCAGCGCTGATGCTGTCGGTCTTCGCCGCCGGCTTCTGCGTGTCGGGCGGGCAAGTGGGCGTGAATGCGTTGGCGGCGGCGTTCTACCCCACCGCCAACCGTGCGACCGGCGTCAGTTGGGCATCGGGAATCGGCCGCATCGGCTCGTTCGTTGGCGTGGCTGCGGGCGGCTGGATGGTGTCGCTCGGGATGGGGCTCTCGGTCATGTTCGCTCTGATCGGAATTCCAGCGCTCGTCGCATGCGCGGCGCTGTCCGCGATGAACAAAGTTCCCGCCGCGCAGGCCGATGGCGGCCGCTGACTGAATCCGGAGAAACCGAATCTGCCGATCGTCCGGCGCGGGTGGTCGCAAATCGCGCACCCCGGCTCTTTCGAATGAGGTTCATCGGGCGGATCGAAGAGCCTCACCTGTTTACCACCCGCAAATCAGATCCATACATGAAGGAGACATGAAGTGAGAAAGCAAACGATTGTTGCCATGGCCGCGATGGTCCTGCTGGGTTCGGGGCCTGTGCTTGCCGCCGATGTGGACTCCGAGGTCGAGGCGCTGAAGCAGGAACTGGCTGCCCAGCGCAAGTTGATCGAACAACTTCTTGCGAAGCAGGCCGAGGCTCCTAAGTCGCCGACCGACACATCGGAGCTCCAGCAGCAGCTTCGAGATCGTGAGAAATCGGCGATATCGGCGCCTGCGCAGGCGAAACCCGAAACTCCGGGAACGCCTCAGTTCAGGTTCTACGGTATCGCCGACGTGTCGGTCAACCAGGCGAACAGTGGCTATGGCCCCAAGACTCGACTGGAGGGTACCGGCGGCTTCTCGAACTCGCGCCTGGGTGTGCAAGCGACGTCGACGGTCGGCCAGGTGAAGGTGACCGCGCTGGCCGAAGCCGGCGTGCAGTTCGATACGGGGGAGGCGGGCAATGCCACTCCGGCGACCGGTGCCAACGTCACCACGCCGTCTTCTGGCGGCACGCTCGGCACCGGTTCTCAAGTCTTCTCGCGTCAGATGTGGGCCGGCATCGACGCTGGTTTCGGCCAGGTCTCCATTGGCCGCCAATACGCGGGTTCGTACTTCATGATGGGGGCCATCGGCAGTGCGCACGGAGACGGGCTTTACGGCAACCTGACTTCCTTGTTGCCTGTCGTCGGCGCCATGCCGACCCGGTTGAACAGCTCCATCGCGTGGTCGACTCCGCAAGTCGCCAATCTTCGCGGTCAGTTCACCTACTCCACGGGATCTGAGAACAACACCCACGGCAACGTCGTGACGGGCGCGACGACGATCAGCTCGAAATCCGGCCAAGGCTTCGACGCGACGGGCGTCTATTCCTACGCCAAGGGCCAGGCCGCCGTTTCGACCTGGAACTTGAACAACGCCGCCTTCGTGACTGCGGGGGAGACCGCGATCGCCAAGAAGAAGGGCTTTCAACTGGCGGCGAATTACGACTTCGGCGTCGTCCAGTTCTTTGGAGATTTCATCCACGGGACGATCTCCGGCGGAAATTACCAGCAGGTCACCAAGACGCTTTCGAGCGCGACAGGCTATGGCCTCAGCGCGATCGTCCCGTTCGGCAAGAGCAAGTTCAGCGCGAGCTGGACGCGGCTCGACGACAAGTCACTTCTGGACAAGGACGCCACGCTGTATGGCGTCAGCTACTGGTACGAGCTGATGCCCAACGCGCTCCTGTATGCGACTGCGGGGAAGGTCATCAACAACCGCAATGCCAACTACTCGCTCCTCGACGGCGGCAACCTGGACGGCAACGTGGCGCGAGTGGGCTTCCATCCGAATGGCGTTGAAGGCGGCATGAACTACCGCTTCTAGAAGCGGACCCTGCGACGCGGCAAGGTCGCCGCGTTGCCCGTCGCTCGTCCCCCTCGCATCAACACAGAGGCAATGTCATGACCGACGCCTTCATCTGCGACGCCCTGCGCACCCCTTTCGGCCGTTACGGCGGCTCTCTGTCGGCGGTCCGCGCCGACGATCTGGGAGCGGTTCCAATCCGCGCGCTGCTCGCCCGTCATCCCGACCTCGACCCCGCCGTCATCGACGACGTCCTCTACGGTTGCGCCAACCAGGCGGGCGAGGACAACCGCAACGTCGCTCGCATGAGCGCGCTGCTCGCCGGGCTGCCGGCCGACGTTCCCGGTGTCACCCTGAACCGCCTGTGCGGCTCGGGCCTGACCGCCGTCGGCAGCGCCGCCCAGGCGATCCGTGCCGGCGAGGCCGGCCTGCTGCTGGCAGGCGGCGTCGAGAGCATGAGTCGCGCGCCGTTCGTGATGCCCAAGGCAACCGCGGCCTTCGCGCGCGAGAACGCGCTCTACGACACCACGATCGGCTGGCGCTTCATCAACCCGCTGATGAAGTCGCAGTACGGCGTCGACTCGATGCCCGAGACGGCGGAGAACGTCGCCGACGACTTCGGCGTCGACCGCGCCGACCAGGACGCGATGGCGCTGCGCTCGCAGCTGCGAGCGGTCGAGGCGCAGAAGCGCGGCTTCTTCGACGCCGAGATCACGCCGGTCAGCGTGCCGCAGAAGAAGGGCGACGCGATCGTCGTCGCCAAGGACGAACACCCGCGCGAGACCTCGCTCGACGCGCTCGCCAAGCTGAAGCCCATCGTGCGTCCGAGCGGCACGATCACCGCGGGCAACGCGTCCGGCGTCAACGACGGCGCCTGCGCGCTGCTGCTCGCCAGCGCGGACGCCGCGAAGGCGCACGGCCTCGTGCCGCGCGCCCGCGTGCTGGGCATGGCCGTGGCCGGCGTCGCACCGCGCATCATGGGCATCGGCCCGGCACCGGCCTCGAAGAAGCTGCTCGCGCGCCTGGGGCTGACGATCTCGCAGATGGACGTCATCGAGCTCAACGAGGCCTTCGCCGCGCAAGGCCTGGCGGTGCTGCGCCAGCTGGGCGTGGCCGACGACGATCCGCGCGTCAACCCGAACGGCGGCGCGATCGCGCTGGGCCATCCGCTGGGCGCCAGCGGCGCACGGCTCGTGACGACGGCCGTCAACCAGCTGCACGCGACCGGCGGCCGCTACGCGCTGTGCACGATGTGCATCGGCGTGGGTCAGGGTATCGCGCTGGTGGTCGAGCGCATTTGATCCTTACCGCCATGACGATTCAGTACCCCATCCAGGAAGCCCCATGATCGAGAAGCTGTCATTCAAACGAAAGATCCTGTTGCTGCTGGCGACCGCCGTCATTGGCGTATCGCTCGTCTCCGGGCTGGCATTCCTACAGTTGCGCGACGATCTCATAGGCGCCCGCAAGGCGACGTTGAAGGCCGCGGTGCAATCGGCGGCCACGCTGGCTGCGGGTTACCAGGCGGCGGCGGCGTCCGGCAAGATGAGCGAGGCGGACGCGATGAAGGCGGCGACTGATTCGTTGCGAATGGCCCGCTACGGCGACCTGGCCGGCAAGCCTGACTACTTCTACATCATCACGACCGACGGCCTGGCGGTCATGCATCCGTACCAGACGCTCTGGGTACCGGGCAAGTCGGTGCTGGGTACCCTCAACAGCAAGGGCATCGACCCGGCGAAGTTGCTGACTGACGGCATGGCCTCGAGCAAGGACGGAACGGCGTGGGTCGCTTCGTGGACGGCCAAGCCCGGCGACAAGGGTCCGAACGAGATCCTCTACCCGAAGCTGCAGTACCTGGTGAAGATTCCCGGCTGGAACTGGATCGTCTGCTCCGGCTTGTACATGGACGGTGTCGAAGCCGAGGTGCGTGCGACGGCGCTGCGCGAGCTGGGTATCTCCCTGGCCGTGCTCACCGCGATCGGCATGCTGGGCTTGTTCGTGACGCGCAGCGTGCTGCGCCAGATCGGTGGCGAGCCGCGTGTCGCCATCGATGTGCTGGCCGCGCTGGCGTGCGGCGAGCTGGGCGTGCATGTCCCCGCGGCGCCGGCCGGCAGCCTCGTCGAGGGCCTGGGCCACATGGTGGTGTCCATGCGCGCCACGGTTGCGCAGGTGCATTCCTCGAGCGACAGCATCGGCACCGCGAGCGCGGAAATCGCGACCGGCAACCACGATCTCAGCATGCGCACGGAAGAGGCCGCCTCGCAACTGCAGCAGGCGGCTGCATCGATGATGCAGCTCACGGGCACGGTGAACGACTCCGCCGACTCGGCGCGCCAGGCCAACCAGCTCGCCGCGTCCGCGGCCGAGGTGGCCCAACGGGGGGGACAGGTCATCGCCGAGGTGGTCGCCACCATGGAGCAGATCAACGACAGCTCGAAGAAGATCTCCGACATCATCGGCGTGATCGACGGTATAGCGTTCCAGACCAACATCCTTGCGCTGAACGCCGCGGTGGAAGCCGCGCGTGCCGGCGAACAAGGCCGGGGTTTCGCGGTGGTCGCCTCGGAAGTTCGAAGCCTGGCACAGCGCAGTGCCGGTGCGGCCCGGGAGATCAAAGGCTTGATCGGCTCCAGCGTGGATCGCGTCGACGAAGGTTCGCGCCTGGTCGCAGACGCCGGCTCGACGATGCGCGAGATCGTCGCCTCCGTGCAGCGGGTGAGGGACATCATCGGCGAGATCACCGCCGCCTCGTCGGAACAGTCGGACGGCATCGTCCAGATCAACCAAGCGGTGGCGCAGCTGGACCAAATGACGCAGCAGAACGCCGCACTGGTCGAGCAGTCCGCGGCAGCGGCTGAATCCCTGAAAGATCAGGCGGTGTCGTTGTCAAATGTGGTCTCCACGTTCAAGATGAATTGAACCTTCGATTCGGGAGGCCGGTGTGTTGACTTCTTCACCGGAGACCGTGGTCGGCACTGACGTCGAGTCGGTCTTGATGCTGGGCTGGATAGCACTGTTCGCCGAGGCAGTCAGCTGTTCCCGCTGCAACGAGTCCCCTTCCTTGGCTCGAACGCGGGGAACTGCTTCCTTGACGTCTCGAGCCTTGTAGGCGTCCGCGGGAATGACGCCACGATAGGACGGGGTGTCGCCGCACCAGCGGATGAACGCTCGCAGCAATCGGAAGGAGAGGGCGGCCATGGTCGGACGCTCAGCTGCCTGCTGCGTGAGCCAGGCCGCGACTCGCTCACCACTCATGTCGGAGAGCTTGACCGGACGGAGTGCCGCGAGCGGCCCAGGTTGCGTGAGCCCCTTGGGCCTCGCCGTCGCGGCAGCGATCGTCATTCCCGTCGGCGCCACCCAAGCCGGGATCGCGACGCTGTCGCAACCGACGCCTGAAGCATGGCAGTTCGTCGCTACAGTTGCGATGCAAGTGGCGAATTGAAGCCCCCGGAGCGGTTTTCAGCTTGGAAGAATGCAAGCGCCAACGCTGGCCGAATGCGGCTGCGGCCTGCTTAGACGGGGCGCAACGTCTCGATCAACGCGCTGTCCCGTGCAACGTCTCGCTCGAAAGCCGAGATGGTCAGTTCGGAAATCTGGGTGTGCAGCAGCACCGTTCGAGCGACTTCCGTGTGCTCGGAGAAGGTGCGCAGGAGTTCTTGACGAGCGTGGTCCGGGAGCACCTTCAGGATGGCAGCCAGCAACGCGTTCACCGCAACGAGGCTGCCCTTAAGCTCGCAGATCTTTTCCGTCGCGTCTTGCAGATTTTTCATGTTCCTTGGCCCATAAAAAAACCGCGGACGATGCCGCGGTTTTTGATTCGTTATACGAGGATTGCTCGATGACGGGTCAGACGGGGGTGATCTTGGTAGCCTGCAGGCCCTTTTGACCCTGCGTCACGACGAATTCGACACGCTGCGCTTCCGCAAGCGTCTTGAAGCCGGAGCCCTGGATCTCGCTGAAGTGCGCGAACAGGTCCTTGCTACCGTCGTCAGGGGCGATGAAGCCGAAGCCCTTGCCTTCGTTGAACCATTTAACCGTTCCAGTTTGAGTCGTCATATTCATTTCCATTCAGATTCCGCATGGCACATGCCGAAGCGGCGCAGGCGTACAAAACATCATCGATGCAAAATCAACCGAGGAGTCGCCAGCACGCTGGAACAGAACAGAAGAAGAAACTTAAAAGACGAACTTGATCCTACCCTTCGATCGTACCACGTCCTGATCGATGCCAAGGGCGTCGCCCAATGTCAAGCGCGGACAGCCCGCAGCTGTCCGGAAAATTCCTGAAGGCACGGATGCCGGGCCGTTCCGACTGATCGCACCAGAGCTACAAATCGCTCACCGCATGGCTTGTCGACGCATATCCGTTCTCGGTGATCGCAGCGTATCTTCTTGTTTTGCAGGCGTCGTCCATACCCGTCAACCGCGCGGGGCGCTTAAGTCCCACAGGGCACCCATGGCTTGCCGCGGTTGTGAGCTATGCGCGTCTCTTGCCGGGCCACAAGCCGGCGTCGGTGACAGTTCGACATCATCATGGTGCCGTTCCGATGTGGCAGGGAGACCCGGACGAACACCCGTCCTCTGCCCGATCCGCCCCGATCCGCAGCCGACCTGCCCGCTCCGATCGAGATTGATCAGGGCGGTGGGCTCTTGGCGGCGGGCTTCGGCTTCGCCGCGACACGGATCGGCGGAACGCTCTTGAGATAAACGGCCATCGCGCGGCGGTCAGCGTCAGTCAGTTTGGACGTCCCGCGAACGACCGCCTTCATGCCCGAGCCCACGAGATCCGAATCCGGGGTCATGCCTGTCTTGAGCAGCGTCTGGATATCTGCGATCGACCAGTCGCCGATCCCAGTCGCAGCGTCCGACGTGATGTTGGGCGCATTCTGGCCATCGGGGCCGCCGACGTTGCCGGAGAACGCCATGGACGACTTCGTCGCCCCGAGGGCGTTGCGCGGCGTGTGGCACTCCTCGCAATGGCCCACGGCGTGAACGAGGTAGTCGCCGCGGTTCCATTCGGCGCTCCGCGTCGCATCGGGCGTCTTCACGCCCTCGTTGAAGAACAGCGTGCGCCAGCCGAGCAGCAGCGAGCGCCAGCCGAAGGGCGCCTTCGCCTCATGCGGCTTGTTGGGCGCGGCCACGGGCGGCAGCGACATCAGGTAGGCGTAGATGTCCGCCGCATCGCCGTCGGTCATCCGGGTGAACGACGTGAAGGGAAAGACTGGAAACAGGTACTCGCCGTGCTTGCCGACGCCCTCGCGCAGCGCGCGCCGGAACTCGACCTCGCTCCACAGGCCGATGCCGTACTGCTTGTCGGGCGTGATGTTGGGCGCCCGGAACTTGCCGAAGGGCGTGTCGAGCCCGAGGCCACCCGACGGCGCCGCGCTCGTGCCGTTGCCCGCATGACAGCCGATGCAGTCGCCGGCCTCGAACAGGTACTTTCCGCGTGCGACCGCCGCCGGGTCGGCGGCCTGCGCCCCGGCGATGGCGCATGCGAGCCAGGCTCCGGCGAGCCAGCGTGACGTTCTCATGGAGCAGATCCTCCCGATCCTGGCCGCGGCCGATCAGGCGAGGCCGTGGGTGGCCGGTTTCGCATCGCCGGCGTGCTCGGCCACCGTGCTGTAGCCGATACCCTTGAACGGGTGAGTCGCGTCCCAGGGCACGGGCGTCCTCTTGGGCTGCGTGCCCGCCAGCGGGAACGGAAAGATGAGCGATTCGGCCGCGTGGTGCGCGATCCTGCCGGTCATCTCGTGGTGTTCCTGGTGGATGTGGCCGAAGAACACGGTGGTGTTCTGGTACGGCGTGAGGATGTCGATCGCCCTGGCGCCGTCCTTGGTCGCCCAGTCCCACTGCGGGTAGAGGTCGAACAGCGGACGGTGGGCGAACACGACGACCGGGGCCGATTTGTCGAAGCGCGCCAGGTCGGCATGCAGCCATTCCAGCTGGCTCTCGCCGATGAGCCCGTTCGGATCGGAGACGTTGTCCAGCGCGACGAAATGCACGCCCTTGTGGTCGAAGCTGTAGTGGCCGTTGCCGAACATCTGCTTGTACATCTCGCCGTTGTCCAGGCCCGCGTCGTTCTCGCCGGGGATGAACCGCACGTCCTTGCACTTGAGTTCGCTCACGATGGACTTGAACTCGGCCATGCGACGCTGGCGCTCCTTGTCTTCGGGGGCCGCGTGCGTCAGGTCGCCGGTGAACATGATGAAGTCGGGCTGGTGCTCGAGGCTGTTCACCGCCGCGACGGCCTTGCGCAGTGTGTTCTTCGCCTCGGGATTCGGCGGCCCCTCGAAACCCCAGTGGCTGTCGGTCAGCTGCACGAAGGAGAAATCCTGTCCGGCCGCAGCCAGCGCTCGACCCCACGGACCCAGGCCGGACGCCAGGACGGCGCCGCCCAGGCCCGCGAGTTTGAGGAAATCGCGACGTTCGATTTGATTGCTCATGAGAATAAGTCCGATGAACGACGCCGGAACTCGACGCCTTGTCCTGCAATACCGTCAGAGCGCCCGGTTTATTCCCGAAAGACCAGAAGTCTGTCGGGGACTTTCGATCAGCCCGCCTGCTCGAGATGTTCTGGCCCCACGGCACGCTCGTGTCCCCCGGTCCCACTCACCGACTTGACCTCTGGCCGCACTGGTCCATTGGCTCCCCGTGCGAAGGGGCGGTCGCATCTCTACTGGCCAAAGGGGAGCAGCGGATCGATGGTCGCAATTCGCGACGGCGGCCTCGACGTTGGGGTCTTGGGCGATCGCGGGTCGATAGGGCGGCGCTGCGCCGAACCTTTGTCGACCTTGATTGCGGTTCCATGATCCGCAGGATTGGCGCCAGTGCGAGTCGCTTCAGCCACCTCGGCCTTGTCTGACGTGTCCGGCATGTCGAACCGGGCCTGCGCGTTGGCACCAAGGGCTACGCCGAGCGCCAGCGTGGCGGTGATACGGGGGATGTTCATTTCGATTCCTTCGTGGGGTGGGAGACCTATCCGTTGAGACAGGATTCGACCTGCGGCCCCAGGAATTCATGCCCGACAGCGCCACGTACGAAAAGATAGTTCTCCAGCGCCCTGTCACTGAGCCTGTCCATGTCGACCTGACCGTGGGCATCACACGGAAACGCGTAGTCGTGCCCCGCGCTGAAGAGTGAATGGAAACGAAGTTCGAAACGAATGCGTTCGAACGGTAGTGGCTCGCTGTTCATGATGTTCTCCGGCGATCGAGTGGATAGCTCCGCATTCCGTCGTGCCGCTGCTCCGTGGACTTTCCCGCGGTGCGGGGGCTCAGTGCGCGACCCCGCTCGCCGCCGTTGCCACTGAAGTCGGCTGCTGGCGGTCGCGCGACGCGCGGGCCTTGGCGTAGCGCTGCGGAAACTCTTCGTTGAGCTTCAGGCCGACTTCGCTGTCGGCGACGATGTCGCCGGTGCGGATGGCCTCCGCGAGTTCTGCCCTGACCTCCGCGCGCGTCCTGCCTGCCTGCGCGACTACGGCGGGATACCGCTGAGGGAATTCTTCGTTCAGCATGAGTCCGCTGTCGCCACCGGCAAGCATGTCACCGGTGCGGACGGCCTCGGCCAGTTCGGCCTTGACCTGCGCACGGGTCATCGCGGGGCCTGCGGCGGGATGGGGATAGCGCTGCGGGTAGAGTTCGTTGAGCTTCAGGCCGCTGTCGCCGGGTGCGAGGACGTCCCCGCTGCGGATCGCTTCGGCCAATTCGGCCTTGACTTGTTCACGCGTCATTTCGGCTTGCGCCTGAGCGGCGGTGCCGAGCGCTGCAAGCAGCACCAACGAGATGGTCGTGCGGGCGATGTTCATTTGGAAGCCTCTGGATGTGATGTCTTGGATAACGGCGCGTCGATTCGGCTGCCGTCGGTATGGGGCCGCGCTGGCCTCGTATGTCATACCGGCGCCGCGCTTCGGAAATTCCGGCGGGCGCGAATCCACCGTTTCAGCAAGAGGGCTCTATCTGATTCGGGAATAACGGTGCGATTTCTTCAGTCTTCTCAGAGACGGCGCTGTCATCAGGTGCCACCAAGGAATGAGCCGATGGAATCCGGATTCGACTTGCAGCTCCTGAGCGCCTATGTGGATGAGGCGCTGGATCTCCCCCAGCAATTGGAAATGCAGGCTCGCGTGGAACGGGGCGCGCGGCTGCGTGCGCAAGTGCAGAGCCTGCGACAACTGCGGGAAGCCGTTCGCGCGCACGCCTGCCGGCACGTGGCGCCTGAGGAACTGCTACGGCGTCTTCGCGAATCCACGGAAGTCGGCTCGCAGGCTGATGTACGCGTGCCTTCAACCAGAATCGACTGGCGACGATGGTTCGCCTGGCAACCCATGGCGCTGGCGCTCGGTGTCGCTGGCCTGGCAGGCTGGGGTTTGAACCTCGCCCTGTGGCAGCCCGCACATGACGAGCGCCTGATGCAGGCGGCCGTGACGAGTCACCTGCGAGCGACGACGGGGCCACGACTCGTGGATGTCGCATCCGCGGAGCGCAACACGGTGGCTCCGTGGCTCTCGACAAGGCTGGCCTTTTCCGCCCCGGTACTTGACGCCGACAAGGTCAACGCCACCCTCGTTGGTGCGCGCATCGAGAGCCTGGACGGACGCTCCGCGGAGGCGCTGGTCTATCGCTTGCGCGATCACGTCGTCGATGTCTTCGTCTTGCCCATGGCCGATGACGATGCCCCCGTGGTCACGGCTTCGCTGCGAGGGTTCAACGTGAGCCACTGGTCGCGCGGCGGGCTGCGCTATTGCGTGGTGTCCGACCTGCCCCGTAGGCAACTTGCAGCTTTTGTGCAGGCTGTCGAGCGGGTCGACGACGCAGTCTGACGCCAGGCTCCTCTCGAGAGTGCCGGATCCGACGGGGATGGCCTCACCGTCGTCCGGCAGGATCCGCGCGGCGACGATCGGGGCGGATCGCCCGACAGTCACGCATCGAACGCGGCCTGGATGGGTTCCAGCGAGCGCAGCGCCGCCATCCGCGGCGACGCGGCGCCTGGCATCTGGTGGATGGACAGCCCGCGGAGCAGCGTCGGCTGCGCTGCGGCGCGCTCGAGCACGTCGACCGACAGCAGGATGCGTGTGCCTTTCCTGGCCGCCCCGGCGCGCAGCCGTCGGGTTGCATCAACTGCGGGGCCGGAAAATTCCCGATGAATGCCAGTACCCCTTCGATCCAGACGGATTTGGGAATAAAGCGGCTCTGGGACCGGTCTTCATGGTCAGAGAGGAGCCCGCAATGCCCGATGACGAGACTCGTCGGCGCTTCGAGTCGCTGGTCATGCCGCACTTGAATGCCGCCTACAACCTGGCGCGATGGCTGACGCACAACGACCATGACGCGCAGGACGTGGTGCAGGAAGCGCTCGAGCGTGCGATGCGCTACATCGGCACCTTCCGCGGCGACAACGCACGGGCCTGGCTGCTGCAGACCGTGCGGAACACGTGTTTCACATGGATGAAGGAAAACCGCCCGGCGGAGAGGATGTTTCTCGACGATTCGGACGATGGGGCGCATGAGCTTGCCGCGCCGGCCACGGACGAGCCGCCGGCCATTGCCATGCGCAAGGCCGACCGCCAGCAGATCAACCAGGCCATCGCCGACCTGCCCGTCGTCTACCGCGAAGTCCTCGTGCTGCGCGAACTCGAGGATCTGTCCTACAACGACATCGCCCGCATCGCGGACATCCCTCTCGGCACGGTGATGTCGAGGCTGGCGCGCGCGCGCGGCCTGTTGCGGGAGGCCCTGACGCCGGCCGCGCGTCCCGTGCTGCGTCCCGTCCCGCGGACCACGCAGGGTGGGGGAACAACACGATGAAACCGCAAATCGAAACCCAACGGATCAACGCCTTTGTCGACGGCGAGCTGGATCTCGTCAACCAGCTCGAGATCGAGGAACGGATCGAGGGGGACGCAGGCCTGCGAGCTCGGGTCGACGCGCTCCGCCAATTGCGCGCGGCTGTTCGCGAGGACGCCGAGTACCACGCCGCGCCCGAAGCGCTGCGCAAGCGCATGGCCGCGATGCTGGCGCCGGAGCCCGCCGCGCGCAGGCGCCCGGCCGGCATGGCCGTCGCACTGCAGCGCTGGTTGGGGTGGCGTCCGATGGCGACGTCGTTCGGACTCGTGGCCACATTGGTCGTGGCGTTGAATGTCGTCGGAATGCGCTCGGCCGAGGAAGACCGGTTGATGGACGATGTCGTCGCCAGCCATGTCCGCTCGACGCTCGGACAGCACCTGGTCGACATCGCGTCCTCGGAGCATCACGTCGTCAAGCCGTGGCTGTCCTCCAGGCTCGACTTCTCGCCTCCCGTCAACGAGTTGCAGATCCCCGGCTCCATCTTCCTGGGCGGCCGGGTCGACTATGTGGATGGCCACCCGGCCGCCGCGCTGGTGTATCGGCAAGGCGAGCATGTCGTGAACGCTTTCGTGTGGCCGAACACCGGCAAGGACACCAAGCCGGAGTTCTCGAGCCAACGTGGATTCCAGATGGCCCACTGGTCGCAGGCAGGCATGGCCCACTGGGTGATCTCGGATGTGAACCGTGAGGAGTTCAAGATCGTCGTCCGCGCAGTCCAGGCGGGTGGCGAGGATCACTGACGCAGGCTTCGGTTTCGCGCCGACGGATCGAGCCCGAATCGATCCGTTGGGCGCTTTCATTCAAGATATCTTCCAATGAACCATCTCAAAGTCTCCGCCAGGCTGACGATCCTGATCGGCCTTCTCTCGGCGCTGCTGGCCGTTCTGGGCGGCCTCGGGCTGTACGGCATTGGTCAATCCAACGAGGCGCTGAAGTCGGTCTATGAGCAGAGCACTCTGCCTGCCACGCAACTCGGGCGCATCGACGCCCTGGTGCTGCACAACAGGCTGGCCGTCCACGCGGCGCTGCTAAGTCCGACGCCCGAGAACATCCGGCAGCGGAGTGCGGAAGTCGAGTCCAACATGGCCACGATCAGCGAGGAGTGGGCCGCGTACATGACATCTCAGCTGGCGCCGGAAGAGGCTGCGTTGGCAAAGGGATTTTCCGACGATCGCAAGACCTTCATGCAGCAAGCGATGCTGCCCGCCTTGGCGGCGCTGCGCGCCAACGACCTGAAGGAAGCCGAGCGCCTTGCGGTGGAGAAGATCGGCCCGTTGGCCGTTCCGATGGAGCGGGGTATCGACGCCCTCGTCAAGATCCAGGTCGATGATGCGCGCAGAGGCTACGACGAAGCAGCGGGGCGCTACACCGCGATCCGCGCCATCGCGATGGCAGCCGTCGCGGGCGGGCTGTTGTTCGCCCTGCTGTTCGGCCATTGGATGGTGAGCTCCATCACGCGCGAGCTGGGTGGAGAACCAGCCCAGGCCGCGGAATTGGCGCGCAGCGTGGCCGCAGGTGACCTGAGCGCGCGAGTCGCCCTTCGAGCGGGTGACAGCAGCAGCCTGATGGCGCAGCTCGGGGAGATGCAGGTGCGCCTTGCCAAGGTGGTCGGCAGCGTGCGCGCGAACTCGGAGTCCGTGGCCACCGCGTCGACCCAGATCGCCCAGGGCAACCTCGACTTGAGCCAACGCACCGAGGAACAGGCTTCCGTGCTGGAAAAGACGGCCGCCGCGATGGAAGAGCTCAGCTCCACGGTGCGGCAGAACGCCGACAACGCCAGGCAGGCCAACCAGTTGGCGATGGATGCGAGCAATGTGGCCATGCAAGGCGGTGAGGTGGTCGGCCAGGTCGTCGACACCATGAGGGCCATCAACGACAGCTCGAAAAGGATCGCCGACATCATCGGCGTGATCGACGGGATTGCCTTCCAGACCAACATCCTCGCGCTGAATGCGGCCGTGGAGGCGGCGCGCGCGGGTGAGCAGGGCCGAGGCTTTGCCGTCGTCGCCGGCGAGGTGCGCAGCCTGGCCGGCCGTTCGGCCGATGCGGCAAAGGAGATCAAGAGCCTGATCGGTGCGAGCGTGGAACGCGTCGAGCAAGGAACGGCGCGGGCGGACCGCGCCGGCGCGACCATGGCGGAGGTAGTCGGTTCGATCAAGCGAGTGACCGACATCGTGAGCGAGATCAGCGCCGCAAGCGCCGAACAAAGCGCGGGGGTCGCACAGGTCGCCACGGCCGTCGGCAAGATGGACCAGGTCACGCAGCAGAACGCAGCGCTGGTCGAGGAAAGTGCGGCTGCTGCCGAGAGCCTGAAGGCACAGGCGACGGAGCTCGTGCAGCTTGTGGCGGTCTTCAAGCTCGCGCAGGAGGACTCGGCGCGTCAAGAGGCGCTCGACGAGGGGGTCGGGGCAAGTGTCGCCAGGGCCGGTTGCAAGACCAAGCTCGAACCAAGCGCAGGTCGTTGTCGGTGAGCCGCCAGCTCGTGGGGGACGCCCGCCCTCAACAAGGTGTCCATCAAACCGACAGCAGTCCAGCGTGGTCGACGGCCGGCCGCGCGTTCAGGCCAGGGTCATGAAGGCGGAGTCGGAGGCGTGGCGGCGCTCCGCCGGGGTCAGGTCGGTGCCCACGAGCACGCCGGTTGGCTGCGCGGCCAGGAGCTTCTCGATCTGCGCCGCCGGGACCGCCCGGCTGAAGAAGAAGCCCTGCATCTGGCTGCAGCCGTGCGCGCGCAGGAAGTCGACCTGGTCGGCGGTCTCCACGCCCTCGGCTACGACGGACAGCCCGAGCGTGTTGCCCATGGCGATGATGGCGTCGGCAATCGCGCGATCATCTTGGTTGAGGGGGAGCTCGCGCACGAACGAGCGGTCGACCTTGAGCGTGTCGATCGGGAACAGCTTGAGGGTCGAGAGCGAGGAATAGCCGGTGCCGAAGTCGTCGATCGACAGCCGGATGCCGCGCTGCTTGAACGCGCCCAGCACCTCGATACCCTTGCGGACGTCGCGCATGAGCACACTCTCGGTGATCTCGATCTCCAGCATCGTCGGATCGATTCCGGTGGCGGCCAGCACCGCGTCGACGTCGGCCAGCAGGCGTTCGTCCGCCAGCTGGTGGCCGGATAGATTGACCGCCACGCTCATCGGGGCCAGGCCCTGGCGGCACCATTCGACCTGCTGGCGGCAGGCCGTCTCGAGCACCCAGCGGCCGATAGGGATGATCAGCCCGGTCTCCTCGGCGATCGGGATGAACTTGACCGGCGGCACCAGGCCGAGGTCGGGGTGGTGCCAGCGCAGCAGTGCCTCCACCCCGGTCATGCGACCGCTGCCGCAGTCGACCTTGGGCTGGTAGTACACCTCGAACTGACTCTCCTCCAGCGCGTGGCGCAGGCTCGACTCGAAGGCGAGGCGCTCGACCGAGTGCGTATTCAGGCTGTCGGCGTAGAAGGCGAAGGTGTTCTTGCCGTCTTCCTTGGCCTGGTACATGGCGATGTCGGCATGCTTCATCAGCGAGGCCTCGTCGCTGCCGTCGCCCGGGAAGGCGCTGATGCCGATGCTCGCGGTGATGCGGAATTCGTGGTCGGCGATCCGGTACGGGATCGCCAGCGCCGCCAGGATCTTCTGCGCCACCGTCGCCATTGCCTCCGGGCCCCCGGCATCCCCGACCAGCACCACGAATTCGTCTCCGCCGAGCCGGCAGATCGCGTCGCTATCGCGCAGCACGGCCTTGGCGCGCACGGCCGCCTCCTTGAGCAGCGCGTCGCCGGCGTCGTGACCGAGGGTGTCGTTGATGTTCTTGAAACGGTCCAGGTCGACGAACATGACGGCCACCTGGTGCTTGTGGCGGCGTGCCTCGGCGATCGAGCGTTCGAGCAGGCGAGAGAACAGGCTGCGGTTGGGCAGGCCGGTGAGCTTGTCGTAGTAGGCGAGGTGCTCGATCTGGCGCGCCGAGCTCTTCTCGCGTTCCAGGTCTTCCTCCTGGCGGCGGCGGCTCGCCTGCAGGTCGGCCGCCATCTGGTTGACGGCTTTCTGGAGGGATCCGATCTCGTCGCCGCCGTCAACCGCCACCCGTTCCTCGTAGTGCCCGGCGGCCATATATTGCACCCCCGCCTGCAGGCGTCCCAGGCGCGCCGCGATGGCGTTGCCCAGCCGCATGCCGACCAGCAGGGCGCTCGCCAGGGCAGCGCCGGCGACGAGGCAGATCCGCCACAGGCTCTCGTCTACCAGTTTTTCACGGAGCGCGCTGTACTGCAGGATCAGCGCGCCCACTACCTTGTCGTCGTCCATGAGGCCGGCGCGTATCGGCACGACGACCTGGTGCATCCCCTCCGGAACGCGTTCGTCGTGCTCGATGAAGGTGCGCGCGACGCCGTCGCGCAGGGTCTGTGCGACCACGTCGGCGCCGTCGCGGTCGAAGATCCGGCCGATCTCCTCGGTATCGACGTCGGCCACGATCCGGCGTTCGCTGTTCACGATGAACAGATCGCTGTGATGCAGCCGCCCGATGCCCTCGACATAGCGCTGCATCGAGTCCGACTGCATGTTGGCGCTGAACGCCACCGAGCGCGCGGCGTAGGTCCCCTGCAGTTGTGCGAGGTGGTCAATCTCGGTCAACTGCAGGTGCATGATCGCCGCAGCGAACGCGACCACGAGCGTGCAGGGCGCCGCGACGCTCCAGAGAACTTTTTTCCGCAGGCCGATGGGGCCGATCGTGAACATGTCATCATTCCTTTGTGCATCCGGGCGCCCTATCCAGCGAGCGCGCGGCATCCCTGTTCATCGGCGCGACACGGTAAAACAGGAGCACCATCGCAGATCTGCGGCCGCTGGACTTGACAATAGTCAAGCCGAAGAGCTGGACACTCGTCCAGGTTTGCGCTCCGGCCGCGGCAAGCCCGAGCCTGCTCAACCGTTGCTCAGGGCCACTACGCGGGGCCGGCTGATCCAGAAGAGGGGCGAACCTCGTGCCTTGAGCCTTCGGGAAACCTCCCGGGCCCAATCGCGGTCTCGATCCCGATGAGCTGGCGGACGATCACTCGCGCGACGGATGCAACCAGTTCGAGCGCGAACCTGGCGCCGGCGATGGGAAGCCTCACTTGCCCGCAGGCCGGCGCGGCGAGCGCCATCACCCGAACGTGAACACCCAGGCTCGCGCTCCGCTCCGCTCGAACCGGATCTCGAACGTGTGGTCGTCCACCGCGTCCTGCGCCCGCACGAGCTGGTAGAGCCGCTCGCTCGTGACCTCGCCGCGGCCCTGGTCGTCGACGTCGACGCCGTGGTCGCGCCCGGGTGGACGGCCGTCGATCGTCACGTGGAACGGGACCGGCCGACCGTCCGCTCCGGGGCCCAGCACGAGATGCAGGTCGCGCGCGTGGAAGCGCATCGCGATCGTGCCGCCGGCGTCGGCGGCCTCGACATATTCGGCGCGCTGCGTCCAGAGGCCGCCCAGCGACCAGGTGTTCAGGCGCGGCGCGCCGGGCAGGTGGTGTTGGGCGCGGTCGGCCAGCAGGCCGGGCGGCCCGGCGCCGTCGGCGTGCGCGTAGCCCAGGTAGGTCTCCTCCGAGCGCACGTGCGCGAAGTCGGGCGCGGCGCCGATGCCGCTGGCGTCGACCGGCGCGGTGCCCGGAAGGGCGGCCGCGCCGCCGCGGGCCTCGGCAAGCAGTTGGCGGATGACGCGCTCCGACTCGACGTAGCCGCCTTCGCCGAGCTGGTGGTGGCGCACGCGTCCCTGCGCGTCGATGAAGTACAGCGCCGGCCAGGCCTGGTTGCGGAAGGAACGCCAGATCCGGAAGTCGTCGTCGATCGCGACGGGCCAGTCGGCGTGGAGGTCCTCGATCGCCTTGCGCACGCGTTGCGGATCGTGCTCGAACTCGAATTCCGGCGCGTGCACGCCCACGACCACGAGGCCCTGGCTCGCGTACGTGCGGGCCCACGCGCGCACGTGGGGCAGCGTGCGCAGGCAGTTGATGCAGGAGTACGTCCAGAAGTCGACGAGCACCACCTTGCCGCGCAGTCCGTCCAGCGACAGCGGCGCCGAGCCGAGCCAGGCCGTGGCGCCCTCGAAGCTGGGATGCAGCGGCTCGACGGGCAGCGCCGCGGTGTCGGCGGCGGGTCGGCGGCCCGCGGCGATGCCCGCGCCGCCGGCCAGCAGCGCGAACGCGAGGAGGAGCCAGCGTGCGATCGGTCTCATGGCATGTCTCCCTGTGGCTCAGTGCGCGTGCCGGACGGCGTCGAGGATCGCCGCCGCCACCTTGGCCGGCTGCGATTCCTGCGGCACGTGGCTGGTGGCCAGCCGCGTCACGCGGGCGCCGATGCGCTGCGCGAGCGCCGCCTGCAGCTCCGGCGCGATCATGTGGTCGCGCGTGGAGATCACATACCAGCTCGGATGCGTCTTCCACGCCGCCACGCTGACGGGCTCGTCGAAAGCCTTCGCGGCGATCGGGCCCTGCGTCGCGGCCATCACCGCGGCGCGCGGCGCCGGCACGTCGAACGCGAAGTGGGTGCGCATGCCCTCGTCGCTGATGTGCAGGAAGCCCGACGCGTCGGCGCTCAGCGCGGCGAGGCCGGGCGGCGTCGGATAGCCCTTGCCGAGTTCCGCGGAGTTCTGGCCGACGTCGGGCGCGAACGCGCTGACGTAGACCAGCGCGGCCACCTTGTCGCCCGCGCCCGCCTCGGTGATGACCGTGCCGCCCCACGAGTGGCCCACCAGCACCACCTTGCCCGGCTGGGCGGCTATTGCGCGCTGCGTCGCCGCCACGTCGTCCGCGAGCGAGGTGAGCGGGTTCTGGACGGCCGTCGCATGCACGCCGCGCGCCTGCAGCAGCGCGATGACGCGGGCCCAGTCGGAGCCGTCGGCGAAGGCGCCGTGCACGAGCACGACCGATGTCGGCGGGGCGGCGGCGGCGGCCATGGCCCCCGAGGCGAGCGCGGCGGCGGCGATCAGGAGAAGGAGGCGGGCGAAGCGGGGCATGGAGTTCTTTCCGTGAGGTGTCGGGGTGGGGTGGGGATCAGGCGAGCGTGACCTGGACGGCGATGTTTCCGCGCGTGGCCTTCGAGTACGGGCAGAGCTGGTGGGCGTCGTAGACGACGCGGCGAGCCAGTTCCGGATCGAGGCCGGGCAGGCTCACGTGCAGGCGCGCCTGCAGCGCGAAGCCGTCGCCGCTCTTGCCGAGGTCGACCTCCGCGTCCACGGCCGCGTCGGCGGGAAGCTTCAGGCCGGCGGCCTGCGCGGCGCGGCCCATGGCGCCGATGAAGCACGCCGACCAGCCGGCGGCGAAGAGTTGTTCCGGATTGGTGCCCTGGCCCGCGCTGCCCGGAGGCGAGAGGCGGATGTCCAGGCGTCCGTCGCTGCTGCGCGCGCTGCCGTCGCGGCCGCCTTGAGTGTGGGTGCGGCCGGTATAGAGGACGGTGTCGATGGGGTTCATGGTGCTTTCCGGGTTGTTGATCGAATGCGATTTAATCGCATGCGATTTACTCTAGGGGACTCGCTCCGCGAAGTCAAGCAATGCGATCAAATCGCATGCGATTGAAAAGGAATATCATGGACGTCCAAGGAGCCTCCATCCATGTCCAAGCGTCCGAACAAGGCCGAACTGCCCAAGCTCGGCGACTTCCTCTGCTTCGCGGTCTATTCCGCCAACCTGGCGTACGGCCGCGCGTACAAGCCCATCCTCGACGAGCTGGGCCTCACCTACACGCAGTGGATCACCATCGTCGCGCTGTGGGAGCAGGACGAGCAGACCGTGGGCAGCCTCGGCGAGAAGCTGTTCCTCGAGTCGAACACGCTCACGCCGATCCTGAAGAAGCTGGAGGTGCTCGGCTACGTGGCGCGCCGCCGTGCCGCCGCGGACGAGCGCCAGGTGATCGTCACGCTCACCGAGGCCGGCCGCGCGCTGCGCGAAAAAGGTGCGCAACGGACGCTGGTGCGGGCCACCGGCCTCGACCCGGCGCAGTTCGCTGCCGCGCGCGACACCTTGCACGAGGTGCGCGACCACCTGCTCGAGAGCACGCGTCCCGAGCGGGAATGAGGCGACGGGGCTCGCGCCCCGCGGCGCGGCGCTTCGCGCGGCGCAAATCAGGAAGATTTGGCGCTCGATGCGCCAAAACGGTGCTTGCCGCTCAAGTGGCCGGGATGGTTCGTCGATAACCCGTTGATCGCCGGACCGCCTTTCCAGTCCGGCGGCAACCGCCATGGTCGAGCCGCCCTGGCAACACCTTCGATGACCACCTACTTCCGTCACCTGCGCATCGGACACCGCCTCGTGCTGTGTTTCTCGCTCATCCTGCTGTTGATGATCTGCGGCGCGTGGCTGGCCGTCTCCAGTTCGCGCCATTCGCGGCAGGGCCTGCTGCAGCTGCTGGAGCAGTCCAGCGCGCGCCAGGCCGACATCCGCGGCATGCGCGAGATGCTCGAGCGCGAGGATCGCCTCGCGCAGCGCCTGGGCCTGGTCAACTCCATCGAGGAGGCCAAGCGCGACATGGAGGAGATCGAGGTCGACATCGGGAACTACCGGGCGCTGTCGAGCCGCTTCGTGTCCACCGCGGGCTCGAACGAGGAGCAGCTGCTGATCGACGAGGTGGACGCCTACGACCACTCCCTGGCAGGCGCCTTCGAGTCCGCCCGCTCCAGCGTGGACGGCTTCAACCCGGGCATGGCGGCGCGCACGCTCAATCGCGAGGTGGCGCCCGTGCACGCCGACTGGCTCGCCGCGCTGGACCAGCTCACCGAGCTGCAGAATCGGCGCATCGCCGCCGAGATCAACGCGCTGAGCCGACGCGCGGCCGGCATCGACACGGTCATCGGCGGCGTCGCGCTGCTGGCCTCGCTGCTGGCGGCCTTCGCCGGCTGGCGCCTCACGCTGAGCATCACCCGGCCGCTGCGCCAGGCGGTGGACTTCGCCGCGGCGGTGGGCAGCGGCCAGCTGGACGCGCCGCTGCCACGCAGCTCCGACGACGAGTGCGGCATGCTGCTGCTGGCCCTCAAGAACATGGCCACGCAGCTGCACCAGGCCAACGACCGCCTGCAGCGCCTGGCGATCGAGGACGGCCTCACCGGCGCCTTCAACCGGCGCCATTTCGACGCCGTGCTGCAGATCGAGCACGAGCGCGCGCGCCGCGCCGCGCGCCAGGCCGACGGCGGCAGGCCCGACATCGCCGCGCACCTGGCGCTGCTGCTGATCGACGTGGACCACTTCAAGGACTTCAACGACCGCTTCGGCCACCCGGCCGGTGACGCCTGCCTGCGCGCGGTGGTGGGCGC